>Ga0307507_10000071_pt1 | contig 158391 bp, 136 predicted proteins | sample 7_EM_MG_FD_207223 | JGI IMG/M metagenome (GOLD analysis project Ga0307507, IMG submission 207223) | Populus trichocarpa ectomycorrhiza microbial communities from riparian zone in the Pacific Northwest, United States - 7_EM | ecosystem: Host-associated > Plants > Roots > Unclassified | place... | reverse complement strand
AAGTAACTGAGGAGGATATGAAGAAAATAAACTTGACAAAGGATGAGTTTCATGGCGAATGGAATTATATAATCAATCACATTTAATCATGTTATTTCGTTACAATCCCTAAGGCAACGACCAGTTGTTTTATTGAGGATGTGAAGCAAAGCACGACCCATTACTTTTTACTCATGATAACAACGGAGGCCACCCGTATCGAGCATGAGGTTCAGGACTATGTAAACAGGCTTTTTGATAAGGCTGGCATTACCATCATCGTGCATGGCCTCGAAACGGTAACGAATGCGATAAGCCAGGGCAACCGTTTTTTTACCGCAGTTTGCCGGGACGGGATGCAGTTGTATACCGCCAATGGCTTGCGGTTAAATATGGACTACCCGGATTTGAACCCTGCCACTACGCAGGCAAAGGCAGAGAAGCATTATTATCACCGGTATGCTATGGCTTTAGGCTTCATGGAAGCGGCAGAAGAATGTTTGGAAAAGGAATATTACAACAATGCCATTTTTATGCTTCATCAGGCCGTAGAACAGGCTTGTATCGCCATGATCCGGGTATTCATGGCTTATCGTTCAGACATGCACAATCTTTCCCGCCTGCTGAACCTATGCGGTTGTTTTTCAGGCGAACCCGCCGCCTTGTTTCCACGCAAGACACCGGAAGATCAGCGCTTGTTTCAATTATTGCTTAAAAGCTATTCAGATGCCCGGTATAAAGATGAATATAAAGTTACCCGTCAAGATGCAGAAATCCTTTGCACACTTGTAAGGGCGCTCATAGAATTGACCGAAGAGCTTTGTATTGACAGGATAAATGACTTGCGGACGGCGGTTACCGATATTCCTAAACAAGATTGAATATTAAACTTAAATCTCAAACCATGCCAGCAAAAAAAACAAAGTTGGGTACGATCTTATCACCCAACACTTTCTTTTATACCATTCCATTAGAAAAGCCCAAACAGCGTTTGACGAGAGAGGAACTTGCAAAACATTTTACCGTGCCCAAAGGCAGGCGGGCGCACATGGGTATCCATACCGAATACAAGGGGTTCAAAAACGGGCTTATATCGGTTAACGTCAAGCTGCCTGATAATTCCGAACATATGCTTTTCCTGCATGTAGGCTTAACCGAATTAGACGTTGCCTGTACATGCGGTATGCCGGATAAAAACCTTTGCTATCATGCCTACATGGGATTACATAGCCTCACCTGGCACCATTATTTGGATTTGGACAGCTATTACTGGCCTGGATTTATGGCAGATGAGAAAGTTAAGGATAAGTTTTTTAGTACCGAAGTGACTAAAAACTGGATTGCTGTAAAGCCGAAAGCTAAATACGGCAACATCTTTAAATCAACCATCGGATTTGAGGACAATAAACAACTCTCGTTAGTAAAGCCCGTTACGGCTACAACTATACCGACAGGCGGTCAGCAGGCCATAGCTTATTGTTTAACTTACAATGTGGGCAGCCACTCCAATTTGCACCTGCCTGTTTTAATGGCTTGTTTGGGCGTGACTGGTAAGCATAACAATGATATCGTCAGCTTTAAGCAGTTCAACCGCAGGGATAAACCTATTCCGGGTGTCGCATACAACGCAAACCAGCAGCAACTCAACGAAATATCCTTTCAACAATATGATACTTCAATACGGCACTACGGATTAACCGGTGAGGGGAAAAAGAAAGAAGCGGCAAAGGCTAAACATGAAATGCTTAACTTATGGGAGCGGGCAATTCCCTTACTCTTAAATGAAAAATATAACTATTGCTATTATACCTATTGGTTAAAGTATTTAAAAGATAAACCGCGTAAAGCCGATATGCGGAATTGCAGGTATAGTATAGAACGGCCCACTTTAAGTTTTATATTAAAATTCCACCAGGATCATTTTTCGTTTGTTGCTGTGGTGACTGTTAACGGCAGGCCTTTAAAATTTAAATTCAAGCCGCACTTGTTTGTATTCGATGATACTACAGAACTATGCTACCTCATGCCATCGGTTCAGGACGATGATCTGTTGATGTGGGTGTTATCCAACAATAAAAGGTTAACGGTACTTAAAGAGCATTTTAAAGAGTTTCATGATACGTTCCTTAATAAGGTTAGTTCATTTTATCCGGTGCTATTTATCGATCCCAAATCTCAAAAGGCCGTCCCATACGGTTTTGAAATGATTTCCAATGAAATAATTTTAAGTTGATAGTTTTATGGAAAGCGAAAATATAGAATTTAAAGAACTATCATCCGGGGAGGTCAAAGAAATGCTTTTAAGTATCAGGTACATTTTTATCAATTACCCACCCGAGAAACTTAAAGAAACAATATGGCAATTGTATCGGGGATGGGTTTACAATTCCGCCGAGTGGGTACAGCAGGACGATATAAAAGATATGCTACTGTTTTATGATTTTATAACTCACCTAATAGATGATCTATTTGAATATTCCCAATATTTAAATCGCCAGGAATAAAACGGCTATACAAACCCACTTTCTTTTTGGACATTCTTCATTCACCGGTAAAGCGATAGCCACCGCCTGATAAAAAGTAAAGCTATATAAGCGGGCAATTGTGTTTTGTATTTTAGTGGCTTGCCTTGACTTCTTACCCGGCTCGCACTATTGGTTGCTTACGTGGTAAATAAGGAATGGTGGGTTCAGTTGGTTGACTTTTAAGGGTAAAAATCGTGATTTTAGGTGTAAATAAAGGGGTTAATTGAGGCAAAATATTGAAAAAATTGCTTCGGAGTCGGGTCAACGAAACAATACAGAAAGCAAGATTATGGCATTATCACGGCCAGTCTTTTCTGTAAGGCCCAAAACAAACTTTACAAAGTTTGCTATCTTGCGGGCGGCAAATTGTATTGCAAATATAATAATATGCTACTAATAAGTTTCAGTGAAAATTATTGTAATGGTAAATTTTGTGTCAATTTATTTTAATGTCATTCCAATTTAAAACCGATATAAATAAGTTATTTTAAAAAGTTAGGTCAAATAATAGGCATGTCTAATAGTTTTAAAGTGCCTTTTTCTAATTTTGAAACGTTATGATTCTACAATACTGCTCCGACCTACATTTAGAGTTTTCCCAAAATGAAGCTTACATAAAAGCCCACCCAATTCAACCCATAGGGGATATTTTGATATTAGCAGGTGACATTACGTTGTTTACCCGGATAGACTATCAAAAAGACTTTTTTAATTATGTTAGTGATCATTTCAAAGACTTTTTTAATTATGTTAGTGATCATTTCAAGGAAACCTATTGGATACCAGGAAATCACGAGTACTATCAAAGCGATATTTCAAATAGGTCAGGTTCATTTGAAGAAAAAATCAGAAATAATGTATATCTGGTAAACAACGTAGTTAAAAATTTTGGCGCAAATCAGCTTATATTTTCTACGTTGTGGTCTTCCATCAGCCTGTTAAATGGCTGGCGGATAGAACGTGGCTTGAATGATTTTTATCAAATTAGTTATAATGGGAAACGTTTTCAAATTCCTGATTATAATGACTTTCACGAAAACTGTCTTACGTTTCTGCGCGATGCTTTAGAAGCAGATACAAAGGGCAAAAAAGTAGTGATCACACATCATCTCCCTACTTTTAAACATTATCCGCCTGAATATAAAAGCGACTATCTAAATGAAGCTTTTGCAACCGTACTGGATGATTTGATTTTGGATACCACGCCGGATTATTGGATTTATGGACATCACCACCGGAATATTCCTGAATTTAAAATAGGGCATACAAAAATGTTGACCAATCAACTTGGATATGTTCAACAGAATGAAAATCTATTTTTTAATAGTGATAAATGTATCGAACTTTAAATTATGCATTTGGAAGCTCGTGAGGATTGGGATGGTAGCGAAGCATGATCTGATAGCAATGGTGTCAGATGCTAAAAAAAATAAAATCGGACTTTTCAGTCATGGTTACTTTGTAACTATACTCGTTGGCTATGTAGCAATTGCCCCTATATCGCCCCTATGAGGTTTCTTTTGCCCCTATATTGCCCCTATACAAGGTGTAATATGTACCCTTTCCTGTAGTTCCCATCTTCAACAGCAATTTCTTTTCAGTCAGTATTTTGAGATCATTCGATGCGGTGCGCTTGGACACCCCAAAGAGTTCCTGATATTGAGAATTATAGATGATTCCTTTAGCTTTCACTGTTAGTAATACTTTCCTAAACCGCTCATCCAGCCCTAACCCCGTCAAATATTCCTCCGTATAAATATCTTTGAAGAATGTCACCACCACACCGCCCCAGGCTTCCTCAAATGCCGGTTCGGGCAAACCAGCTATCCGACATGCTGATAAGATAGTTTCGATGCCCCGTCCCCAGGATTCTATATAGCCTGCACGGAAAAATACTTCTGCAATATGCTTGTTACGCGGATGGGAGGCATGTTTTTGGGTTAGCTTTTCCAAAGGAATGTCGGCTGGTAGTTTGCCGGGGTTCCATAGCATTAATTTATCGTCATATACACTCAACTGTATCGTGGTTCCAGTATAGTCTTTATGAACAATCGCATTCAGGATGGCTTCTCTTAGTGCCGCTTCAGGATATTCCAATTTTTCAATACGTTGGATACCTTCATAGGTAATCGGCGAAACTAGGTACCGTTCCTTGAGCAGGCGTATTACCCGGTCAACCATCTCGAAAATATTCCCCTCAACTGTATCCTGGAATTTTAGATCAGCATCAGAAACGCCAAATCTACCTATCTTAAAATAACTGTGAACGAAGTAACGCATGGGCTTTTTGCCAAATAATAAAATAGCAGCTGCTGTTAGTTTTCCGTCAGGAGCAATCAAATCTAAGTTCTCCAATAAGCTGACCAGATCATCTTGAACGGCACCATGATAAATACGACCACTTTTGACGGCTGCTTTTAGAAAAGCTGCTATCGCAGTTTCCTCTATCTCGTTGATAGAGGCATGATCCATACCCAGATCATCCCATGTCCGCCCCATTTTTTGAAGTAAAAAATCATGTAGAGCTGTACCTTTTAATTCCTGTTTAGTACTGCCGCTTCTATAATGGTAAGTTCCGTGATAAGAAATAGGTATACTACTAACAGGCACGGTGATTTCCAGATAACGCTTACCCGCCTTTTCTTGCAAGTTCACATCTATTACCAACCCTAAATGGTTAACCGCCTTATTGGGAATATCTTCCATTAACTTGGCATAATCATCAATACCGGTAACATTACCATGATCGTCGATGCCTATAAACAGCTGACCACCTTGCGCATTAGCAAAACCGCAAATCCATTTCAGATATTCATCCCGCCATGATTGTTTATATTCTATATTATGTTTTTCAGGCATTTATTTATCGATTGCTTTACAGGTTCTGGCAATGCTACAAGAATATGTAATTATCCTTAAATTCTAATAGACGAATTAATAATCGCACTCATTGTTATCCAAAATCCATCAATTTATCCGCTATCCCCTGTTTTACATCATCTTCAAACCCGGCCCAATAATTTTGAGTAGTGGAAAGACTATGGTGTCCCAAACTTTCCTGTATCAATTCCATTTTGGCACCATTACGGATGGCCGTTGTTGTAAAAGTGTGGCGGGCATAATAAGTAGAGATGTCAGTATCTAATCCCAGGTCTTTTGCCAGCTTTTGTATATGTTGGTTGACAAAACGGATAAAATTTTGGTTCACCCGCATTTTTTCTTTCTCGTCCATCGATTTATCAAGGATCGGGAATACATAATTATCCGGCAAGGCAGGCTTAGTTCCATAACGTTCAATCATTGCCCTGATCGTTTCCGTTAGGGGTACAATAATAGGTTTAGGTTTATCTTTTGTGGTATGCAGTGTTTTATGGCGTAAAAACGAAAAGGATTTTTTATTAATGTCCTTATATTTTAATTCAGTAATATCCCTAAAATTCATCCCGTTACATTGATAGCTGAAAAACCAAAAATCTCTGGCCTTTTCTTTAAAGCTGCCCGGTTCGAGTTTGGCGGTGTATAACGTTTTTAATTCTGACTTATCCAAAGCCTTTTTGATGTTTTGCCCGGTCGGTATTTTGTATTTTTTGAAAGGGTAAATATCGGCGGCGATATTCCCTTCTTCAATCGCCTTATTAAAGATTGCCCGAAGCGGGCGCAGGTAAATACCTACTGTTGTTTTTGATTTTCCTTCAGCCGCCATCCATTTTTCATAGCGGTTTAAAAAATCAACCGTAATATTGGTAAAAGGCAAATTGGTTGCTGGTTTCTTATCCTTTCCTGCAAAGGCCAGTAGGGACTTTAAACTCAAATGGTAATTGGAAGCCGTACCGCTGCGTTCGTTGCGGTTCAATTCATTGATATAGGAATGATAATGTGGCACCACATCGGTAGCACTGGCCGGAGCGCCGAACATCTCCCGTTCAAATTTAGCCAACACAAATATGCCATCCATTTTCGTAATGATATTGTTGGCCTTAACTACAATGGCATCCAATGCGATTTTAAGATCCTTAAAAGCTTTCTTTGGCTTGGCAGCCAAATAAGACTCATTGAATTGCTCTCCTGTCAAATATCGGTTTGTATGGTAATGTCTTATGTCGGTTCGGGATATATACAACCTTAATTTAACCGGGGCTTTTTCACCTGTTTCAATCTTCCGTTCGTCCAGGTATAAATTTACTTTAACAGCCATATTGATTATTTTAGAGTAAATGCTAATTTTGTCTCACACACTTTTTTAATTATATGCTAATTTAAGTAATAAAAGCATAAAATGCAAACTTTCCTCTCACACATTTCTCACACATTTGAACAAAAAACAACAAAAAATCACCCAAAATCGATAAATCAATACTTTATATATAGCTTATAATCAAGTATATATAAAAATTTCAAAACAACAATAAGAATGACCCTACGACTGTTAATCAGAGGGTCGCTGGTTCGAGCCCAGCCTCAGGAGCCTAAAAATCAATGATTTAATCCTACTCTGGCGAGTGGGATTTTTTGTTTGCACAAAATTTGCACAGGAAATGAGTTTATCCGGTACTCTCCACGATTCTTCAAATTGTTATTGGAGGTTCAAGTTTGCAGAAAATTCCAAAGGCACTCACTCTTTTCCAATAATTTTTTTCCTGTGGGCCGCTCCCCATTTATACAATTCTGATACAACAGGTTTTAAGGATTGTCCATAATCGGTAAGTTCATATTCAACCGTCATCGGTTTAGTATCATACACAAATCTTTGTGCCAGTTCATTTATTTCTAATTCTTTTAGCTCTTTTGATAGCATTTTGGGAGTAATACCAGGTATTGATCTTTGAATTTCCTTAAATCGTTTTCGTCCGAGTTTAAGTGAAAAAATGATCTGCAGTTTCCACTTTCCGCTCAAAATATCTAAGGCATCTTTAAGTGGCAACAGCATTTGCATATACTTTTCCGGTGATAATTGAGCCTGCGAATTTTCAAGGTCTTGTTCTTTAACTTCCATAAAATTGAGTGAGGTATAAAGATACCGAATCGCTTTCTTTTTAAACAGGTTCCCCCGAGTATACCGGTATACTAAAGTATAGCATTACCGAAGGGTATGCCTTTAGCAGTACTTTTGCCGAAGTAATTAATTATGAATACTTAACCTATGGACATAAAAAAAATAATTGAAAATGTTTACCAGATCAGTTTAGGCGCGGTCAATTGTTTTATTATTGATAACGATGGATTAACCCTGATTGACACAGGTTTTCCCGGAAGCGAAAAAAAGATATTTGATGCTTTATCTGAAATTGGAAAGAAACCCATTGATATTAAACAAATTATCCTTACCCATCTGCATCCTGATCATGCCGGCGCAGCCGCCGATATTCAAAAGCTACTTCAAATCCCGGTATACGCGCACAGCACGGATGCCAGGCTGATTAGAAAAGGTGTTGGTGTACGGGAGCCGATGATTCGTACGCGGGGATTTTTTCCGTGGTTGATTTTTAATTTATTTATGCGAAACGCGCAATCAATCACCAAACCCGTAGATCCGGTCACGGCTTTACAAGGCGATCAGTTATTGCCTATACTTTCGGGTGTGAGGGTTATTCATTCACCAGGTCATTCCGAAGGGCATATCTCTTTACTTTTAGAAAAAGAGCGGGTGCTGATTGCCGGTGATATTTGCGGAAATATAGGGGGACTTAATTATAGCATTTTATATGAAGACCCGGTTTTGGCCAAACAAACTTTGAAAGAAGTGGCAAAATACAATTTTGAGATTGCTTGCTTTGGGCATGGCAATCCGCTTTTAGCAGGAGCAAATAAAAAATTTGCAGAAAAATTTAAATAAGCTCTGTTAAATTTAAGCAATTCCTATAAAGAAAATTAAACCTCAGGAAACGTACCGAACAGGTAAAATTGGAAGTTTTTGCTGGATAATAAGCAATGGCTGAACCAAAAAAGCCGCTCCTTGCAGGACTGGCTTTTTGCAACCACATAAACACTCAATGTTTTTTAGATAATTTACTGAGTTCATTGTGTCCTGTTGGCCGGCTCGTTGCTAACCATTTCAAAGATTGCTTTCAAGTTACCGGGAGGCTTCAATGACCGGGTGTTTTAAAAACTTATAAAAGATAATTTTGGAGTTTCGATATTTAATATGTACTTATGTGTGTACAAATAATAGATTTGGCGATGGGATGCAGCCTTCCGGGCTGGGTATAAGCAAGTAATAATGGCCGTTTGGTAACAACTACCGCAGACGTTGTTATCCTGGCCCGGCAAGTTTCTATCGCCTGATGGTAGTTTTGGTAGCAGGTAATTGTTTTACCGGAACTGTAACGCAATGTTGTATATTGATTTTGTGCATCAACTAATAAAAACGACAGGAATGTTGTGATGCCGATAAATAAACGGCGGAACAGGAATTAACAATAATGAAAATAATAAAAATAATTGCCACCTCGCTGCTTATCGGCACATCTGTATTCGGCCAAATCAAGCGCCCCGATACTACATATGTAAATCCGAAAGTCAAAGAGGTTATTGTAATATTTAAAACACATTTCGATATAGGTTATACTCATCGTGTGAAAGACATTGTACAGTTTTATCGTACAGATATGATTGACAAAGCTTTGGAAATTATGGACAAGACCAAAGATTTGCCTAAGGAACAACAATTTTCATGGACTGCTCCAGGCTGGGTGATGGCTAAAGTATTGGAAGATTGGCCAGGACAGACGCCCGAACGTCACCAAAGATTGGAAGATGCCTTCAAATCCGGGCGGTTTGTTACTCATGCAATGCCTTTCTCTGTTCAATCGCAAATATTGTTCCCGGAGGATGTGGCCAGATCTTACGAATCATCGTCTTTTGTTTCCCGCAAATATGGACTGCCTTTGCCGCGCGGTGCAAAAATGACGGATGTGCCTTCGCAGGCAAGTGTTTTGGCTACAGGATTGGCACAGGGCGGTGTGAAATTCATGCATATCGGATGCAACTGGCCCAGCGAAGATGTGAAGTATCCTCCGCTTTTCTGGTGGCAGGGCCCCGATGGCAGTCGTGTTTTAACACTTTATTCGCCCATTTATGGAACTACTACAGCACTAAATTGGCCATTTGAGTGGGGCGGCAAGGATTCAGGTGTTGGAAGAAATCTTATTCCTCCGGCCGACTGGCCATATTCCGTATGGCCGGCTATAATTGTTACCACTGATAATTCCGGACCGCCAAGTCCTGCGGACGTTAAAGCATTATTTGACGAAGCTAAAATAAAAATGCCGGGAGTGAAAATAAGGATGGGGCATCTTGAAGACTTTGCTGATGCCATACTTCCTACACATCCTAAGCTGCCTGTTATCAAGGCAGAAGCCCCCGATACATGGATACACGGCAATATGAGTGACCCCGGCGGAATGAAAATTTCCCGTAATATTAACCCGCTTATACCTGCTATTGAAGGGCTAAACACCCAACTCAAAAATTGGAGTATCGCTGTTCCTGATATTACCAGAGATGTTTCGAAAGCATATGAAAATGTTTTGCTTTATGCAGAACACACCTGGGGTGGATCTGAAAATATCAATGATTATGGAGCCGCATTTAAAAAGCTATCTCCCGAAAGCTATAAAGATCTTGAAGCATCATGGGATGACAAGACCGATTATATCCGCACAACTGAAAATATTATAAAACCGTTGCTGGCAAGCAACATGGTTATTCTCGCCCAAAATGTAAACCACCAGGGTAAACGCTTTGTAGTTTATAATCCGCTCCCTTTCAGCCGGTCGGAATGGGTACAAGTGGGCAGTCAACATAGATCTATCTATGCCAGGAATGTTCCCCCATCGGGCTATAAAACCTACACCGAAAAAGATTTGGTACAAAACAGTTCAATCGGCTTAAGTTCAAATAAGATAGAAAACAAGTATTTCATAATTAAGCTGGATCCGGTGCGTGGCATTATTTCATCGCTGATTGACAAGCGAACAGGGAGGGAGTGGGTTGATACCAAAGCTAAACGCGGCCTGGGACAATATATGAATGAACGGTTTACTTACGAACAAACAGTAAAATATGTAACCGACTATCAACAAGGGCGTGGTTTACACGCTTTCGACTCCAAAGGCGAATGGCTGCACCCCAATATGTACAAACCCGGAATGACCTCTGAAAAACAGGTTCCATACCGGGCTGCGTTATCTAAAAATGGTAGTTTGAAAATTACTAAGAATGCCAATCAGGAAACAGCTGTTATTGACATGCCTGCCGATACAGCTAATCACTTCCCCGCCTCGGTTTTGCAGATAACTTTGCAAAATGATAAGCCATTTGTTGATATGGAGCTTACCATTAAAGATAAGGCAAAAGATAACTGGCCCGAAGCCGATTGGTTTTGTTTTCCTTTTAAAATAAATTCCCCTAAATTCAGTGTTGGCCGCTCTTTAGGGATGATGGATCCCTCCAAAGATATTATGGAAGGGGCTGATAAGGATATATACGCTGTAGGAACCGGCGTTACTATAACAGGTAAGGATGGATCTGGTATTACTTTTTGCCCGTTTGATCACCCATTAATCAGTTTGGACAGGCCCGGGATTTGGAAGTTTTCTAAGGATTTTATCCCGCATCAACCGGTTATTTACCTTAATCTTTATAACAATCAGTGGAATACAAACTATCGGTACTGGTATGCGGGCACCTGGAGCTCAAAAGTAAGGATATGGACCTTTACCAAAAACAGCACCACAGAATCGAGGTTGGTAACGCCGTCTCTTGAGGCCCGTACCCCTTTGCTGGTGGCCGAAGCTGAAGGCAAAGCTGGTAATCTTCCTACCGGGCAAACCGGAATTTCTATTTCAAGAAAAGGCATACAAGTTACCGCTTTCCGCCGCAATAGCGCCGGTAATCCTGTTTTTGCAACACCCACTGCTAATTCACATTCAACCCTTTTACGGCTATGGGAACAAGGGGGAAATTCAGGGAATGTGATAGTTACATTGCCTAAAGGGATAAATTATATCAAAGCAACTCCTGTAAATCTTCGCGGTGAAATAATGGGCAAGCCGATAAAGATCAACGGAAGTAAGCTGACGTTTATGTTAAAAGCATACGCCCCGGCCAGCTTTGTTTTAGATGACGCTCCGTGACCGTTAACAGCAATTCCGAAATTGACATAAAGCAATCCTTAATTTAGGTAACACTTATAGTTTTATAAACAATAGCTATTGACAACTAATTCAATAATCCTGGCAAAATTTAACAAAAGGAAATAATCACAACTAACCGGGAAATACGCTCATCATCCACCCTGTTTTTTCGCCGCATCTTTGTATTGTTAAAACAAAACAAAAACTTTAAAATCGAAAAAAATGGAAAATCAAGCAAAATCTCAGGCAGTAAAAAACGTAGTATTGGTACATGGCGCATTCGCCGATGGTTCTGGTTATAAAGGTGTTTATGAAAACCTTACCAAACAGGGTTACCACGTAACTGTTGTACAAAATCCGCTCACTTCCCTTGAAGATGACGTAACGGCAACAAAACTGGCGCTGGATGCCCAGGATGGCCCGGCTATACTTGCAGGCCACTCGTGGGGAGGTGCGGTAATTACACAGGCAGGTAACCACCCTAAAGTTGCAGGGTTAGTATACATAGCCGCCTTCCAGCCGGATAATAACGAGTCGGCACTTCAATGGTTCCAAACCGCCCAGCCTGCTCCGGAAAACGGAGTGTTGCCTCCTGATGACAAAGGCATTGTTTACTATGATAAAGCAAAATTCCACGCCGGTTTTTGCGGTGATTTGAGCAGGGAAGAAGCTGAATTTATGTATGCATCACAAGGCGCGTTCTACGCCCAATGCTTTGTAAACCCCATCTCTGATGCGGCATGGAGAAGTAAGCCCACATTCGGCATTGTAGCCACTGATGATAAAAGCATCAATCCCGAAATTCAGCGAGCCATGTACAAACGCTCCGATACAAAAGTTACCGAGATTGAAGGCAGTCACGCTGTTTATATCTCACAGCCGCAAAAAGTAGCTGCTGTGATAGTTGAGGCAGCACAAACTGTATCTGTCAATTAATCTGGCTGTTCAATTATAATCTATGCCCCATTTACCGTAATCGGTAAATGGGGCGTAGTATTTTATAGAAACCGGGAACGGGCATCCCGAACACCCGGGAATTATAATTTAAAGTTTGGGTTTCCGTCGTACTTTCGTACTTTGAACGTCGATTAGGCAGAGGCGGGTGATTAGGCCGTGCTTTGCTGGCAATTAAATTTATTTGATCGACAATGAAGCTTAAATTAAGAGAGGAAAACACCGGTGGAGAATTACTGCTTTTTAAGGACGAGACGGCGTTTGACCGCTTGTTTTTCAGCAAAGACCGGTTCAATAAGTATTTTACTATAGCGTGGAATACAGGAGAAAGCCAGACGGTAACCATCGACGGAGCTGAATATGATTTTCCGTCCAATTCTTTGCTAACCCTTTTGTTCAACCAATCTTTCAGCTTTAAAAATTCTGCAAATATTATTGCCTGGCAATTTAACCGGGAATTTTACTGCATCATTGATCACGATAGTGAGGTGAGCTGTGTTGGGTTCTTGTTTAGCAGTACCGATCATATGTTTGTTAAGCTGGATGACCAGGCACAACAAAAGTTACAACTGCTATCCGACGTTTTTATTGAGGAATTTAAGACTTCCGACAATATCCAGAGTGAAATGTTGCTGGTGCTGCTAAAGCGTCTGATTATGTATGTTACCCGGCTGGCCAGGTTTGGGTATGTACCGGCCAAAAAACTACAGGACGAAAGATTTCATATCATCCGGAAGTTTAATTTGCTGGTAGAGGCAAATTTTAAAACCGAGCATTCTGTTAGCTTTTATGCAGATCAGCTTTGTAAGGCACCCAAAACCCTATCCAATCTTTTTGCAATTTTCAACCAGAAAACTCCTTCGCAAATCATTCAGGAAAGGATAGTAGTAGAGGCCAAACGATTGTTATGCTATACCGACAGATCGATAAAGCACATCACCTTTGAGCTTGGGTTCGAAGATGTACCCTACTTCTCCAACTTCTTCAAAAAACACGCAAGCATATCGCCGTCTGATTTCAGAAATTCTCCGAAAGTTTCCAATGAAGGGAAATAATACCGTCCCACCAGCCATAGATTCAAGGATAGGTTGTACGCATCGTTAAAAAGATGCCTTTTGCTTATTTTACCTTATTTTACCGCTACGCCGTTGATATCCGCATAATCAAATTTCACCGTTGTACTTATTGTTGGCAAACCTGAAGCCACTGATAAACCAACAAGCCCGTTAGGTTTTAACTTACTGGTGATTGTTGCAATTTCGTTCCACTTTTGGCCGTCTGCGCTGTAATAGCCGGTTATTTCGGTGCCTTTACGTCGTAAACGTAACCAGCAGTACCCGGTTAAACGGCCGTTAGTGACAATCGGTTCGGCCAATTGGGGGCTAAGCCCGGCAAACTTTGAGACCTTGTTGCCGGTAGCATCCGATAAGAGGCCGACATACCATTCCGGCGCTTCAATTTGTTTGGCCGACTGAGCGTGTAAAATAAGCGAAACCCGGCCGGCTCCCGCGTCTGCGGCGTCGCACATTACAAGGCCAAAACAGCTAAATTGCGAACTTATTTGCGGAACGTAACGAACGGTTATACTTCCGTCGCCCGTAAAATGGCGATAAACTAAATGAAACTGTTCATTTAAACTATCAATACCTCTTCCTTCACCCTTAATGGTAAAGCCTTGTCCGTCAAATGCGGCAGTGCCAGTTGATGCGCCAATGTCAGCCTGCTTCCAGTTGCCGGGCAGGCCCGCAGTAATAGCCACCGGAAGAGAGTTTATACTTCGTCCGTTTTTGTTGGATGCTGTAACAGTATAAAAATAGGGTTTACCCTGCACCACCTCCGTATCTGTATATCCGGCAACCGCAATGGCTTTTTTAAGTGTCACAAAGCGGCCTGCTATTTTCTTTGAGCGTTTAATGGTATAATAATCCGCTCCAACCGACCCGATCCATGTCAAATGAATCCCCGCGCCTTCCAATGGCTTGGCAATCAATCCGCCGGGAGTGGCCGGCGGTGTTGCTGTCCTTATCATTTCACCATACGCACGAGTGTACAGCAATGTGCCAAATCCAATATGATCGGCTCCGGGAAGTCCCTGTAATTCGGGGCGTATTTTTTCTGCAGCCTGCCGGGTATAAGGTGCTTTCATGCCCATACGGTTTACATAATGGTTATATATCTGTTCATACACTGCACGCAATTTCCCCCTGGATATTTCGGAAATAACCGGATGCAGATATTTCCCCGTTCTGTCTATCTCACTTGTGTAGGGCACATCCATACCAAGGTTATATTTGGCCGTATATTCAAAACCTTTTAATAGCAAATTATTATGGTAAGCATAAAGATTTAAGCCCTGGTGCCAGGCCAATTCGGCGCAGTCGCCCAAGTGTGCTATGCCCAGTTGCGTATGTGCCTGGTCGCGCCCGCTTTCCTGGCATTCGCCGTCGTCATTAATAATATAGTGTTCCAGGCTGCCGTCACCGGCGCCATCCTCATAATATCGCAGCGCCTGCTCAAATACCTGTCTGTCGTTGCAAAAAATACCAATAGCCATTGTAGTTTTTAGCGTTGCAGAATCCCAGTTACCATTAGCAAAAGGCGCAAAATTCTTTATTACCGGGTAAATCACTTCTTTAAAATGCTTTTCCGTTTGCAAAATATCAGCAGCACTCCATCCCGAGTTGGTATACCTTAGTATTTCGGCGGCATTAACCATTTTAAAGGGCCCGAGTCCGGCCATCAGCACGGCGTCTTTGCCGGTAATTGACTTTAACGTTACCGACCATTTGTTGACAATTTCAATGGCTTTGTGAGCATAGGCTTTGTTATCGGTAAGTGCCCACATCAAGGCATTTTGATAAGCTGCATTGGCGTCGCTGTCATAGGATTCCTGACCAATGGTTGGGTTTCTGCCAATCATGCTCATTGGTCCCCGCATCTGATAAGTATACTGTGATTGCGGATGAGATTGAAATACCAAAAATCCGCTGTACAGGGGTTCCTGCTTTTCAGCAATACCTTTTCTTATTCTTTCAATATCTTCCATACCTTGCAACAAGCCAGGATGGTTAAAAGACTGGGCGGTTAGTGAGCCCGCACCATGGATAAGCAGTAAGCAACAAAAATAACGAACCGTTTTAAAATACTTCATAACACCTCTTTTTAAAGCTTCGCCCAAATATCTAATCGCCTGGCGCCTGGCGTTCTAAAATCAGTCAGACTGTTTTCTCTGCATAAGATCATATCAGCTAAAACTGTTGCGGATTTCACTCTGGCTGATACTCCATGAAATTCATCTCCTACACAGAAACCAGTTAAAACCGGCGTTGCCGCAAGTTCAAACATCAGGGATGCTCCACAAAAAGGGGCCTGCTTTTGCGCCAATCCATTTATCGGGTCAGGCTAAAAAAACTTTTCCCATCAAGCGGAAACTAATTTCGTTACAACTGCAGCGAAACGGGAATTTTGCGCCGGGCCCTTTTACATTAACCCGCAGGTAAACCGTGGAACTGCTGATGCTCTTTTCTTTAACAATTTATTCCGCACTGCCACTTGCTGCATTTTTACAGACGATCTGGTTTGCCTTAAAACTCCATTTTTCTTACTTTTTCAAAGCTGTATTTGAAGATTGAGTAAACTTTATCCCCTCCACGTGCTCTCCGATAAAAATGTTTCCCATATCGCTTGTTTTATAAAAGCTGGGTTTTCCGGGCATATCGTCGGTTATTAAAGTTCCGTTAATTTTCAAGTTTTCAAAAGTTACATTTTTAATCGCCCGGCTATCATCATATCCGGCAATTACCGATATGCCGGCATTGTTGCCCGTGTACGAGACATCTTTGAACCAAATATTTTCAACCCCGCGGCCAGGCGCCTCATTATATTTATGATTGTACATCACTCTGAGGTTAACTAACTGTCCTTTGCGGATGTTTTCAATGCGGATATTTTCGAACCTGATATTGCTGATTAAATTATTATCGCCTGCATTCAAAGCTATGCAGCCCTGATAATCCAGTTGATTTTCACGCTGGTCAAGTATATCAATATTTTTAAATTCCATGTCGCCAAGCGTATCCGGATGCTGCGCATCGCCATGGGTACCTATCAGTATAGGATGTGCTACATCAGCCCAAAGAATGGAATTGGAAACCTTAACGTTTTTTGTATTGCCATAAAATGACCATCGGTGCCCGTAAATGGCAATACAATCATCGGCGTTACGCATAAATATATTATCGATAGTGATATCCTTACTGCAAAAAATGTCAAGGCCATCGGCGTTCCCTTCGGAGCTGAAAGATTTAAAGTTGCTGATTTTAACCCCTTGCGATTGTCCAATAAAAATACTGTATTTATGCGGCAGAACAATGAATCCGTCTACGGTAACATTTTTCGAAAAATTGATGGTAAGTTCGTCATTACGGGATTGCTGTATCGGCTTACCAGGCGCAGCAGTTTTGTTTTTATCCGTTTCCGGAAGCAATTGGGTCAATATTCCGCGACCGATAACACGGATATTTTCGCCTTTATCAATCAGGATTTGCCCCTGCACCACAGCGCCGCCGGCTATGTATACCGTTTTATTTGATGGCACCTTTAGTGTGCCAATCCGGTGTATTCCGGCTCCGAAATAAATAACATTGGTATCGGCCCGCGAAGGTTTAAATGTTTCCAACGGATTGGCAAACAATTGTAGGTTATGAAAAATATCGCCGTTTACTTCAACAGATAGGTTACAAGGCCTGTTCAGTGAAAAGAAAATTGTATTACCCGTAATTTTATGAGCAATACCGTCGGCAAGCGGCCTTATCCTGGCTTCTGTAACAGATTTCCTATTGCAGGTAACAGCTATCTCTGCTTCGCCCGAAAAATCAAAGTACGCAAAGGATGTATTTTCAATTATTGTTTTTGTAGCCGGAACACTCGCTACTTTGGCAACATACACGGGTATTGATTGCCAATGATGCCCCTTCAGCCGCACTTTTACCGAAAAATCGGGATTTAATACACTAACGTCGGGTGCCGGGTAACTTATCAGCTGTGCATGCGTAATAAACGAAACAATTGATAGCAGGAGAACAAAAAATATAATTCTTTTCATAAAAAGTTGATTAAGTGGTACGTATTTGGGCCAGACCGACAATATGGGCGAAAGTAGTTAAAAATGAGTACCTGCAAGCGTATAAAAATGGGGTTAACACAAAAAAACTCATGATAAACGAGCCGGTTTGGGGCACGATCATCTCTTGGCAAACGAAAATACAAGGCTGAGGAAGACAGGCAGGTGGAAACATTGATCAAAACCAATGGATTTTGGATAGGGTATTTGGAAGCAAAATCTCAAAATGGTGATGATTTTAATGAGATTAACCGGTTTTTGCAGCTATAGAAAAAGTATCCGTTGGAAGTATAAAAGCTGCCAAGAATAAATACCCTGGCGATGATAGTTATGCCCGGTTTGTACCGCTACCTAAAATAATCAATAATTACCCAACAACTACTGTCGTGTCAATGATGAATTGACAGATAGTCTTTAGCCCAAAATCTTAAGTTCTAAGCCAAAAAAGAAAAAATTCAACTTTAGACTTACGATTTAATACTGCTGACTTAACACTACACTGTTCAAGAACAATTTTATGGGTTTGTAAATAAATATTTTTAGCTTGTTGATGAATCAATTTTAATTGCTGTTCTACAATTTCGCCATTCCTGTAGCCGTCTACAGGAATTATCCCCTCATCATCAGGAGTGGCCACAACACTGTTTGAGGTTAGCGCCGCAATTGCTTCTTCCAGGAAGGTGATCGATTCTACCACGAGCTGTTTGTGCTCGGGAAGAATAGCTTGTTGTTTTTTTGCGACACCATCAAGCAACAGCGCCGCCGCAGAGGCATACAATTCATGACTGTGAATTTGGAACCGGTAAATATATTCGTTTGTTAACGGGGTGGCTTTAGGCTCTGACAGCATGTGCTGATAAGCACGCGAAAGGTTAGCAGCGCTTATAAAAATTTGTTTCCGGGCCAGCTTGTATTCGATCACATCTAAAGGCTCCCCGGAAAGATAATCCAATAACTGGTGCAGGTAATGAATGCTGGCATTCAGTGTGGCTGTTAGTAGTTCGTTTATTTTCCGTGATTCCCAAAAAGGGAAGATAAAAGCAGCTACCAACGAAATAGCTCCGCCGAGTAGTGTATAATAGGACCGCGCCAGCAATAGGTCATTGTTGTTACCACCCAGCAGGTGAAGGCCCGTTACGGCCAGCACGGTTATAAAACAAACGCTAACGAGGTAATCGATATGTAAAAAACTTAAATAGCCCAGGAGTAAAAGTGGCAGTAAAGCAATGACTATTGCCGTGGAATGCAAAAAAAAGAACAGTATAAACGCAATTCCGATCCCGAGGCCGGTGCCTGTTATCCGCTGGAAATTTCTTTTCCGGGTTGTGCTGAAGCTTGGCCTGGCAACAATGACGAGCGTTAGCAGCAGCCAGTAATCATATTTGCCATGAAGCAGGTATAACGACCCCAAAAAAACGCCAAAACACATGAGTGATAGCCTGATAGAAAACCGGAATATAGGCGAATGTAAGGTGAAATGTTCCTTTAGTAATCCGGAGCGGAATACAGGCTTGGCAGCAAACCGGAACGCGTCTTTATCGCTGATATCCAGCATTGAATCATTGGATTGTGCCAAAATAGCCCTGATCGATTGCGTTTTTTGGTCAATAAACTCAAAATTCATGATGATTTTTTTCATCAGATCTGCTTTTAAGCCTTTTGCCGATATTGCTGCATTTTGCAACTGGCGGCAGAGTAATGGTAAACGTTCCATAACCGAAGGCCCTGTTTGTGGTCGGCGGTGCTGTCTGATTACCGTTGCTGTGGCCGAAAGCTCATCGGCCATTTGTTGCATCAGGCGGTTAACTGTATTTAACGCCTGTAGGTCGAAAAGCGTTTTTCTGATAAATTCGTAATCATAATGGATGGCGAGTATGTGTTCATAAAGATCAATGATCTCGGAAGCCAGATGGACAAGCTGGAGACTGCCCCTACCAGACTGCCGGGCTATCATGCTGTCTTTTAAAAGTATAGTTCTGAGCGCATCCTGCTTTTCTGAAACTTTGATATGGCCCGAAATTACCGCACGATAGCAATCATTCAGAGGGACAGCCGGGTCATAAAAAACGGCTTTTGTTTTCAGGAATAAGGCTATTTCGCTAACACATTCGCAGAGCGCATGCCGCACCGGACGGAATGGGAACACACTCAGGTACAGCACTGCCGATAGCATATACCAAATGCAGCCTATAAAAATATATAAGGCGAATGAGGGCCCTTCCGGCTGCAGGCCAATGGTGAATACCATCATTACCAGTGCAATTGAACCTGTATTTAGCGCACGCTTGCCATATACCGATACATAGGAAAATCCAAAACACCCCACCAGAATGAGCGTTGCCAATGCCGCTGCGCTGTAAAGTGCAGCAGTGGTTATCAGGGTTACAGTTGCCAGAACCACACTGCCGATAGTTAGGCCACTTGCCTTTTCACGGATGTCGCCCGGTGAGTCGGAGAGGGATATCAGCAAAGCGCCAAGCCCTGTTCCAATGGCCGGCTCCCGCAGCCCAAGGATAAAAAAAAGCGTTACCGGTAATGCCACAGTCAACGTTGTGCGTATGGCATCAACAAAGTATTCACTGTAAAACGCGTTCTTTATTTTAACTGCTGCCACCTGAAAGTTATACTTCACAATCTGCAATTGAATTGTTTAACTGTGTACCCATAGCGATGTTCTGTTTCCCTTAAAAGCGGCAATACTTTTTTGCGTGTCGTCGGCTTTTCTGATATTCGGCAACTCCTATAGTAAAACGATGCTTAGCGTAGTTTCCCGATTTTGAAAATACTATGTATACATAGTATTTGTTGCAAGTTTAAGAATATGTATCATTAAAAAAACGACATGTTTTTAATTTTAATGCGAAAAAGGGTGTAAATCATATTATCGCTAACGGACTATTTGGGCTAAAGCCCTGAACTTCAGATTTATGCTTATCCGCCCCTTAAAAGGGACGGCAATGAATAATTTATTCATTGCCGTTGGCTTCAGCCAACGGACAAAGATTCAACAGAAATGGGGCTTTAGCCCAATTTACGGGTATAAATGGCAACCTTAAGCAATATTAGTTTAGCGACAATTTGATTTGCAGCCTTTTTTAATGATACGGTGCAACCCGCCAGGAGGCGCGGTGGGGAAAGTACTGTGTTTTAAGCCAAATCCAGTAGTATTTCCTTGTAATTAACGGCTTTTTGCCGTAGTTTGCCAAGGGCTTCCAGCTTGATTTGTCTCACCCGCTCACTTGTCAGACCGATCGTTTCGGAAATTTCCGGCGGTGGCAATGGTCGCCCGCCGTTAAATCCAAAGCTCAGTTCAATAATTCTACGTTCTCTGGCCGACAGTTGCTGCAACAACTCGCCGGTAAGCTGATGCAGCGCGTCATTATTGAGCTGCTGCATGACCCCTCCGTCATCATCGGAGCCGAGCTTTTCCAGCAGGGTGAAATCGTCTTCGTCAGAAACCGGCCTGTCGTAGCTGACAGTCATTGGCGAATGGATATAAGCATCGATGATCTTTTTAACAGGTACTTTTATTAGTTCGGCCAACTCTTCGTAGCTGGGCGTTCTTTCCAGCCTGCCTTCGAGTTCGAAGTTTGCCCGGCTCATCTTCGTTATAAGGTTAATCTGATTATCAGGCAGGTGCAGCATACGCGTATTTTCACGAAGCGCTGCTAAAATGCTTTGCCTGATCCACCATACTGCGAAAGAAATAAATTTAAATCCACGGGTTTCATCAAATTTTTTAGCCGCTTTAATCAGGCCCAGATTTCCTTCATTGATCAGGTCGCTCAGCGGCAGGCCCTGGTGCTGGTACTTCTTGGCTACCGATACAACGAACCGCAGATTGGCGCGCACCAGTTTATCCAGTGCTGCATGGTCGCCTTGTTTGATCTTTTGCGCTAATTCCACTTCTTCGTGAGGACTGATCATGTCCATTTTAGAAATATCATTGAAATAAAGCTCAACGGCGACTGTCTCCCGGTTGGTGATGGCGCTCGTGATCTGTAAGTTCCTCATCGCTTAATATTCATGCGGGTAAAATTCGGCCAGCGGTTCTATGTCGGCTGCCTTTGTAAATCCGATCCCTTTTCTGCTGGAAAGGTTTGTTAACATATCTTCTGTCATGCTCCTGAGGTTAAAAGCCGGCTTCCAACCCCAATCATTACGGGCATGCTGGTCATCAATACTGGCTGGCCAGCTTTGCGCAATCGCTTGACGAAAATCGGGCGTTGCAGCCATTTTAAAATCCGGAATGTGTTTCCTGATTGCCGCCGCTATATCACAAGGTGCGAAGCTCATCCCGGCAATATTATACGAAGTACGTATCGATATTTTTTCTTTAGGGGCGTTCATCAGTTCCAGCGTGGCACGGATGGCGTCGGGCATATACATCATAGGAAGGCAGCAATCGTCTTCCAGAAAACCTGTGTATCGCCCTTTTTCTAAAGCCTGGTGATAAATATCCACCGCATAATCCGTTGTGCCGCCGCCCGGCGGCGCTGTATAGGAAATAAGGCCGGGGAAACGCAAACTGCGTACATCCACGCCAAAGTTCTCAAAATAATAATTGCAAAAGTGTTCACCCGCTTTTTTACTGATACCATAAACGGTGATTGGTTCTGAACGGGCGTGCTGCCTGCAATTGTATTTGGCCGAGCCCGGCCCGAATACTGCTATGCTGCTTGGCCAAAATACTTTATCCAGCTTTTGGTCACGGGCAATTTGTAAAACGGACATCAGGCTTTGTACATTTAGCCTCCATGCAGCATTAATGTCCTTCTCTCCATTAGCCGATAACATGGCAGCCAGTAAATAAATTTGCGTTACATCACATTCCCTTACTACACGCTCAATTTGCTGATGGTCCAGCGCATCCAGGCAGATGTAATTTTTTACGCCGGTTGGCTGGGTTTGAATGTCGGCGGCAATTACGTTTTCGGCACCGTATTGCAATCCAAGTGCGGCAGTAAGTTCAGTGCCGATTTGTCCGCAGGCTCCGATTACCAAAATTTTATCTTTTTTCATAGTTGATTTATCTTATCATAGTGCTGTTTGGAGATATCCTTTCCAGAAAAGCTATGCTGGTACGTTAGCAAACCGTAAGGAACTTTTGGGTCGATCCAGGTAGATTTTGGTGGAAGAATTTGGCCGGCTGCCCCGGCTGCCATTAATTGATTCACAGTCATTGGGCAAAGTGTAAAAGCAACGGCAGACGGCATTGCTTTAAGCAAGCTATCTATTTCTTCCACCGCGGTTTCTCCGCCTATACATTTTAACCGGCTGTCTGTTCTCGGATCGGATACGCCGAAAACCGGTTCAAGGATTTGCTCCTGCAAAAACACCACATCCAGTATATTCGTATTCTTTAGTATCAGTTCATACCAATTTCCTTCAAGCCACATACCGATGATCTGGCTGCCGCCAGGCCTTACGGGTTGATTGTCCTTGCTCGGAACTATCTCACATAATTCTTGCAGCTTTGCTATAACTGCGGTTGTATCCAGGTTAAATTCCGGTACAAAAAGCCTGTGGTAGTCTATAATGCGAAGCTGGTCAGATGCTATATAAAGCGACGATATCAAGGCATCTGCGCCGTTTTCACTGGCCAGTCGTTCCGTAGCCGCCAGCCGGTGGTGGCCATCAGCAAGATATACCTGTTCAATTTTGGCAAAAGCGGCAGTAAGCTCTCTTAAAGTTTCGGTATCTTGTATTTTCCAAATCCGGTGCAGGCCTTTCTTATTGCCAACCGTCGATTTTTTTTGCCCGGCGCAGGTTTCTGCAATAATTCGGTTTATAGCGATATCCGGCCGATAGGTTAGTAAAACGGGACTGCCTTCGAAGCCGGTATATTTACGGTAATTACAAATCCTGCGTTCGCTGTCGGCCAGGGTTTGTTCGTGGATTTTTATTTTACCCTCGGTATAGTCCTTTACCGAGGTGAGCGCCCAGATACCGGTTTGCCGGTAATCGCGGTGAACAATCTCATAAATATAAATCCCCGGTTCATCTTCCAGTTTGATTCTTTCCAACTTTTTTAGGGTGTCAATATTTTCCCTGATTTCCTGGTAGGCAAGCCTTTGTCCTTCTTCGGTTTCCGGCCGCCTGCGGGCCGGCGCTTCCAACTGCTCCTTTAAGGGCTTTAAGGGTAGTATCTTTTCCCCAATCCCAAAAAAGAAAATTTGCTCGCTGGATGGAAATACCAGCTGATCTGCTAAAAATGGATCGGGCCGCAATGCACGGAATGGTTTGATAGTTGCCATATTTAATAAGCTGGTATTAAATCAACATGGTGAATGCGGGCATAAGCTTTCATGCAATCTACCAAAGCCTTAACACTTTCGTAAGGAAGCGCGTTATATAACGAAGCACGGAAACCGCCAACTGTGCGATAGCCTCTGATACCAACCATTCCCTGCTTTGCAGCAAACTCAAGGAACCCGGCTTCGGCGGCGGGATCATGCATCCTGAAGGTAACGTTCATCAAAGAACGATCCTGTCTTTCGGCCAAACCATAAAACAATGGATTGGTATCAATTTCATCGTATAGTAACTGCGCTTTAGCCAAATTCTCTGCCTGAATGAGCTTAACACCACCTTTACTTTTCAGCCATTGAAGATTCAGCATGGCGGTGTAAATGGCAAACACAGGCGGCGTATTGTACATTGAACCATTCTCCCGGTATACACGGTAGTCAAGTATTGCATGTACTTTATTTTTAACGCTGTTAAGGAAACTATTTTTGGCGATAACCAGCGTCATCCCGGCAGGGCCCATATTTTTCTGTGCACCGGCGTAAATCAGGTCAAAAGCTGTAATGTCAATCACCCGGCTAAAAATATCAGATGACATATCGCAAATTAACGGCACCGGCGATTTGGGAAAATGAAACAATTCTGTGCCTTCGATGGTATTGTTGGATGTGATATGAAAATAAGCCGCATCTTGTGGAATTGTATAATCTCTGGGAATATAACTATATGCTTTTTCTTTTGAGGAGGCAACAACCACAACATCGCCGCTGATGCCGGCTTCTTTAATCGCTTTTTGTCCGAAATAACCCGCGTCAAGGTAAGCTGCTTTTCCCATTTTGCCCAGGAAATTCATGGGTACCATGGCAAATTGCATGCTTGCGCCGCCCTGCAGGAACAAAACGCTATAAGTGTCAGGAACGTTCAATAGTTCCCTGACCAACTTTTCGGTTTCCTTCACCACGTGCTCAAACTCTGTTGAGCGATGAGAAATTTCCAGTAGCGACAGGCCTGTAGTATCCCAGCATTTTACCGCGTCTGCGGCGCGGGTCAAAACGGTTTCCGGCAGGATGCAGGGACCTGCTCCAAAATTGTGTTTTTTAATTGGCATATCAATTGGTGGTTAGCGCGGTAAAGTTTGTTAATTTGGGTGTTTAAAACTATACTTACTGCTATATTTGGGAAATAAATTCATTTTTATCATAAATACTGGTGATAACAACCTGTTTGATGTATTTTAATGGCCGGAAACCGTTGTTTTGCACTTATTCAGTACACTAAGTGATATATGACTAATGGCTTAATTTAAGGCCAAATTATTTGTAATTCGGTAAAGTTTGTTGTTATATTGCCCTGTTAATTGTGTAGTTTTTTGATGTATTTTTTACACTATGCCTGTACGTAAAACTATGGCTTTAGCAGGCCGGTTTGCTGTTGAAAAACAGGCTGGTTTTCCTTATGCAAAAAGCTAGTTTTCCAGGTTACTACACGAGGTATTGGCATTGCTGCCAAAATTGTTAACCGGGAGATGAATAAGGGGCTAATTGTTGTTAACGGCCCGGCCTTTATCATAGAGCAGGCGGCTGGAAGAACCGTAAATGAATCTGAACGAATACTTGCACTAAATGTAAATGCCTTACAACAGTAATCTCCTATATTTATCGGCCCAACTGATATGGTAGAAACCACAGAAGTTTTTTTGCAAAACAATACGAATATGAAAGAATTGGATAAAACTGACAAAGGCATTTTAAAGCTGCTGGAACAGGACGGTACGCTAACACACAAAGAGATAGCTTATAGGCTGCACAAGACTGTAAATCCTATTCATGCCCGTATTCGTAGTCTTGAAAATAGCGGTTATATTAAAGGATACCGGGCAGATGTTGATCACAAAAAAGTAGGAAAAGGCCTTATTTGCTACACCCAGGTACTGTTAAAGCAACATTCTAAGGAGAGCCTTAATGCTTATAAAACAGAAGTTGTTAAAGTTTCGGAGGTGATGGAATGCTATCATCTAACTGGCCCTTTTGATTTTCTGCTTCGCATAGCTTGTAGGGATATCGACGAATATAATGTTATTCTCAATGAAAAGCTTTCCGTTTTACCTGATGTTGGGAACATGCAAAGTTTGTTTGTGATGTCGGAAGTGAAGCATGAAACGGGATATATGTTTGATGAAAAATGAACTTGCTGTTATTTGAATACAGACGACTTTAAAATCAATTTTGAAATTACTTCAAAGCGATCATTATAAACACTGCGACAAGGATATCGAATCATTATCCACCGGAGTATTTTGGCATGTCAGCGTTTAAGTTTCAGATGCCGTTTCAATCTGACCGGCTGGCTTAATGGGCGAACTTCGCCAAATTGTATGGCCGGATCTTTTAAAGATTGAGAAAAGCACCCGCTTCTGAGGCTGCTTTCTATTAACTATTAACTAAAATAAAGAACAAATGAAGACTTTAAAGAATGTTTACAACAGCTTTTTATTCGTGATAAACTTTTAACCCGCTGTCCAGATATTTTAAATAGCTCACCGGATCATAATCGGCCCCCTCGGGTGTTACCAAAGGTTGCTGCGTATCCGGATTAAGCAATACATAAAACGGTTGAGAATTAGAAACAAACTTTGATGTTTGCAGGTAACTCCACTTATTGCCAATGGTTTGTATTTTTCTGCCTTCCGGCGTAACGGTTTGTTCTCCCTTGCTCAAGTCGGCTTTATCATCTACATATAATTGGATCAGTACATAATCCTGGGTAATTTTTTGATATACCTGTTTGTCGGTCCAAACGTTGGCTTCCATTTTACGGCAGTTTACACAGGCGTGGCCGGTGAAATCAATCATCACCGGTTTATGTACTCTTTTTGCGTAAGCAAGGCCTTCATCGTAGTCGAAATAGGGATTAAAACCCTTCGGCTTATCAAACAGATTGGCATATTTATGCGGTTGAGTATCTGTGATACTATTGCTGTTACTTTGATTATTATTGCCCATACCCGGATTTGATAAGTCAAAATCCTGTGTTGCCTGCGGCGGAAGAAAGGCACTGATTGATTTAAGCGGAGCTCCCCACAGCCCCGGTACCATATACATGGTAAATGCCAAAACAACAATGGCCAGAAAAAGTCGGGGCACCGAAATAAATTTCAGGTCGCTGTCATGGCTGAACTTTAATTTACCCAACAAATAAAAACCCATTAAGGCAAAAATCACGATCCACAACACCAGGAATATTTCGCGGTCAAACCAGTGCCAGTGATATGCCAGATCAACATTGCTCAGGAATTTCAGGGATAGCGCCAGTTCCAGAAAACCCAATGTAACCTTCACACTGTTAAGCCATCCGCCCGATTTGGGTAACGATTGAAGCCAGCTGGGGAACATGGCAAATAATACAAAGGGAATGGCGAGCGCCAGTGCAAAGCCGAGCATGCCAATAGCGGGGCCCAGTAATGCCCCGGTTGTGGCCGCCTGAACCAGCAGTGTGCCAACAATAGGGCCGGTGCAGCTAAAGGATACCAGGGCCAATGTTGCCGCCATGAAGAATAACCCGGTCAAACCGCCTTTATCGGAGTTTTGATCCATTTTATTTACCCAGCCCGAGGGGAGTGTAATTTCAAAGGCCCCCAAAAATGATGCGGCAAATATTACAATCAACAGGAAAAAGCCAAAGTTGAAGATTCCGTTGGTTGATAAACTGTTTAAGGCATCGGGGCCAAAAATTACGGTTACCAGGAGCCCCACTACCACATATATAACTATTATGCTGATACCATAAATAACTGCCCTACCCGCCGGGCTACCTTTTTTATCGTCTGATTTGGTGAAATAACTAACCGTTAACGGTAGCATCGGGAAAATACAGGGCATCAGCAGGGCCGCAAAACCGCATGCCAAACCACCCCAAAATATGGCCCATAAGGTTTGTTTTTGCTGCTCTTTTTTAGGTGCTTCAAAAACTGTCTTTAGGCTCTTTTTGTCGGCTGCTTTTCCCCGGCTGCCCTCTTTTTTTGTTGCCTGGGTGCTTTTTGCAGCCGGGGGTGGGTTGATAGGGGTAAATTCTATACCCGGGGCCGAAGCAGTATCTTGCGCTTTTACCACGTTTTGGGCAAACAATATCCCTGTAATTAGTAAAGTAAATAATATGATCCGCTTCATTAAGCTTTGTTTTTTTAATCCTGATATTTGTTATTATTCCTTGTGGTTAATGTAATTCTTGTACCCGGCGACTAATATTTGAGTAATAGCCCTCCTGCATGATGATAAATACCCGTTAACAGATTAACACCAAAGGAGGCCGCTATTACCGGGCAATTCCAAACCTGTTACATTTACCTTTAACCGTATTTCAGCGTTGCTCCCCGGTAAACATTGGCAGCCTGTAATGAGGCTTTCGGCCTAACAGGATTAACCGTGTGTTTTACCATGCAGGACAACAACAGGTAAAAAAAACAGGCAAAGGCATAGCCAGGGGTATCCCCTAATTGGCCTCGATTTTATGAATTTTACCGATTTATTTTACAGGTATGCTAAAATCAATATCATCAGGCGGTAAGCACTTCTGATCGTTACAGGTCATATATTCCAGTTTACCACTAACTGTAGCCTGCTTTACCTTCAGTTTAATTTTTTGCTGAAAGATCACACTGTTTTCAAAAAAGCCAACCTCCATATCAAATACTTTTTCCACTCTTGTAATAGGTTTGGGTTCTATAGTTTTACCAACCAGGTCAAAAGTTTTTGATGGGGTAAAGCTTATAGTGGTTTTTACCGGACCACCCTCTTTTACAAACTGTGAATAAACATGCCAACCGGCATCAATGGTTGCTTTAATAAATACCACGGCCTCCGTTGCACTGGTTTTTTTTGCGGCGTAACTCCACTTTACCGGCTGCAAAATTTGCGATTTGCTCTGCAGCGCCAACAGGATAAGTACAGTTACTATTGTTGTAATTTTTTTCATCTTATGTTTGTTGAATAATTTAATTATTGAATAATAGGTTCGTTTAAGCGGGAAATAGGTTGATATCCGGTAAAATTCGTATTTGTTGATATATAGCCCTCTTTAACAGGTTCTTCTTTTACCAGATCGGTACTCAAGTATTTTTTATTGCTGTCGCATAGCAGTGTAACTACTACGGCATTTTCTCCCAGTTGCTCCTTTAGTTTAATAGCGCCAATAACATTAGCGCCAGACGATATGCCAACGGCCAGCCCCAATTGCCTGGATAGCTTTTGCGCCATTATTATAGCATCGCCATCGCTCGCCTGAATCACTTCATCCAACTCATTCAACTTTACAATTGCAGGTATAAATTCATCTGATATACCCTGTATACGATGACTGCCAACTTTATAACCTGTGGTTAGGGTTGGGCTTTCTGCGGGTTCCAGCGGATGTATCTTTATAAGCGGGTTTCTTGATTTTAAATATTTTCCTGTGCCCATAACTGTTCCTCCCGTACCAATTCCGGCTATAAATGCATCCGGTATTTTCCCCTCACCCGCAAGCTGCTCCCATATTTCGGGGCCCGTGGTTTTCTCATGCGCTTCGGCGTTATAATTATTTTCAAATTGCTTAGGCAGAAAATATTTATCAGAAACGTCTGATAATGCTTCCGAAAGTCTGATACTCCCTAAAAAACCGCCCTGAGCCTTACTAACTAAATGAATTTTGGCCCCAAGGCTATTGATGATGTCCTTGCGCTCTTTGCTCAGCCAATCCGGCATCATGATAATTACATCGTGCCCCAGCGCCTTACCTATAGCCGCGAAGGAAATGCCGGTATTACCTGATGTTGCCTCAACAATTATGTCAGACGGTTTGATCGCGTTGTTTTTGTATGCCTGGTACATAATGTATAAAGCCATTCTGTCCTTTATACTACCTGTCAGGTTATAGTGTTCGCACTTTACATAAATCGCCCCCGGCTTTCCATCGTACGTATATTGTAATTCCAGCATAGGAGTATTGCCCACTAAATGCCACAGGTGTTTGAATTTATCTTCAAGCGCCGCTGAAAAACCGGTTGAAATAACTTTGCTTTCCGCTATCATTAATTAATATTTATTCGATAAAAGTCTGATTTAACAATTTTAAATACAATCAATTTCAATTATTCCATAAATTTTATGGAATAATGTTGTATTATTGATTGTTTTTTCAGTAAAACACTTCAAATAATTCATCTTCTATACATTTTTTCGTTATCATGATCAACGCTGAATTAGATCCCACTGATGTGCAAATCTTAAAGCTTTTACAACAGGATGCTTCCTTAACCAATAAGGAACTTTCCTATAAGCTGCATAAATCCATTGCCACTGTTCATGAACGTGTGAGGCGGTTAAAAGAACAAGGCTATATACAACGCATAGTGGCTATTCTGGATAGAAAAAAAATCAATAAAAACCTCATCGCATTTAGCCAGGTACTTTTGAATGATCATACTGCCGATACCCTGAATACCTTTGAAAGAGAGGTTGTCAAGTTTCCGGAAGTAATGGAGTGTTTCCAGATGACCGGTACATTTGATTTTATTTTACGAGTTGCCACGGGAGATATGGATGAGTACCACCGTTTTTACCGTAAGCTGGGTACGTTGCCTAAAATCACGTCCGTACAAAGCTTTTTTGTATTGTCGGAAACGAAAAGTGATACGGCATATCCGTTATAGATTTTACCATTCAATAAAGCAGGCAACGCTTCGGAGAATAGTTTATTGATTCTGAACAATAGCGGGTTCAGGCATATCGCCGTCTGAATTCGAAAATTCCCCGAAAGTTTCCAATGAAGGGAAATAATCACAACTAACCGGGTAATGTGCCTATAAAACCCGCCTGCTTTTCGGCCCATCTTTGTATCGTTGATTCAAACAAAAAACTTCAACAACAAAAACGATGAAAACGCAAACATTAAAAAACACATTAAAAACAGGGTTGTTAACTTTAATAGTAGCCCTTTTTGCTGCAACAGGCACTGTAACTAAAGCAAATGCACAAACAATTAAAAATGTAGTGCTGGTACATGGCGCATTTGCTGATGGCTCGGGGTGGAAAGCTCTTTACACCGTGCTTACCAAAAAAGGATACCACGTTACAGTGGTGCAAAATCCGCTAACATCACTTGAAGATGACGTAACTGCAACCAGGATAGCGCTTGACAAACAGGATGGTCCTTGTATCCTTGTAGGCCATTCATGGGGAGGAGCCGTAATCACCGAGGCAGGCAATCATCCCAAAGTGGCCGCATTGGTTTATGTGGCCGCATTCCAGCCCGACAAAGGCGAATCGGCATTACATTGGTTACAAACTGCACCTCCCGCTCCTGAAAACGGTGTGCTGGCCCCAGATGATAAGGGCATTGTTTACTACGACAAAGCTAAATATCATGCAGGTTTTTGTGCCGATATAAGCCAGGAGGAAGCCGATTTTATGTATGCATCACAAGGCGCATTTTACGCTAAAGGTTTTATAACACCAATTTCTGATCCGGCCTGGAGACATAAACCCGCTTATGCTTGCCTTGCAACCGAAGATAAAAGTATCAACCCTGTTATCCAGCATAAGATGTATGAGCGCTCAAATACCAAAGTAACAGAAGTGAAAGGCAGCCACGTTATCTTCATGTCGCAACCTGAAGCAGTAGCCAAAGTGATTATCCAGGCTGCAAATGAAGTTTCGGCAAGTAATTAATGTAAGTAAGAACTGTCCGAATACCAATGATTTATCCCTGCTCTGGCGAGTGGGGATTTTTTTTCTCATAAAATTTACATAGAAAGTAACCGGGGGGTGCCGAAACAAGTTCGGCATGACATTGGGGATTAACCGGTGTCATCCCTCCTTCAGAGTTTCGCGAAATTTTACCACTACCCATGACATGTTGAAAAATGGAAGTCATCCCGAACCTGTTTCGGGATCCCACAGGACAGGTGGCCGACATGAAGTACATTTAGCATGTGGGGGGCCGAAACAAGTTCGGTATGACATTGGGGATTAACCGGTGTCATCCCTCCTTCAGAGTTTCGCGAAATTTTACCACTACCCATGACATGTTGAAAAATGGAAGTCATCCCGAACTTGTTTCGGGATCCCACAGGACAGGTGGCCGGCATGAAGTACACTTAGCATGTGGGGGTGCCGAAACAAGTTCGGTATGACATTGGGGATTAAATCGATGTCATTCCTCCTTCAGAGTTTCGCGAAATTTTACCACTACCCATGACATGTTGAAAAACGGAAGTCATCCCGAACTTGTTTCGGGATCCCACAGGACAGGTGGCCGGCATGAAGTACATTTAGCATGTGGGGTGCCGAAACAAGTTCGGTATGACATTGGGGATTAAAACGATGTTATTGTTCCTTCAGAATTTCGCGAAATTTTACCACTACCCATGCCAAGTTGAAAAACGGAAGTCATCCCGAACCTGTTTCGGGATCCCATAGGACAGGTGGCCGGCATGAAGTACACTTAGCATGTGGGGTGCCGAAACAAGTTCGGCATGACATTGGGGATTAACCGGTGTCATCCCTCCTTCAGAGTTTCGCGAAATTTTACCACTCAGCATGACAACCTTTTATACAACGTCATTCGTGAAATTTTATCACTCAAAAACATAGTTTGGCGTTTATCAGTGCACTTTTTAATTCACTGATTTAACCATTCATCACAGTAAATCATTTGCTTTTGTACTCAAAGGCCCTCAATCCTTTATACCCGCAATCTTTCCACACAAACAACTTACCTGCCATAGGTTGTTGTTTTAGTTCATTGGCAGTAAGGCCTTTTTGGGCAGTGGTGATGTATATATCGGTCAAATCCGGGCCGCCAAAGGTGCAGGAGGTTACATTGGCTACGGGTAGGGGTAAGGCAAATAATTTGGTTGCGGTGTGCGGATTCCAGCGGCTTACCTGCCAGCCGTTCCAGTGGGCAATCCACAGCATACCTTCGGCGTCAATGGTCACGCCATCAGGGTAGCCATCTTTTTCGTCGATGGTGATCACCGTTTTTTTGTTGGAGATTGTGCCGCTGTGTACATTAAAATCATACGCCACCACATTCATTGTAGGCGTATCTATGTAGTAAAACGTTTTGTGATCGGGGCTCCAGGCCATTCCGTTGGATATGGTTGTGCCATGTATTTTAGGGGTGATATCCTGGCTGCCATTCAGCATATACAGTTTCCCGGCGTTTGGGGTTTCGTCAATAGCCATCGACCCGATCCAGAACCTGCCGGCCGGGTCACATTTGCCATCGTTAAAACGATTCTGCGGCAAATGGGCTTCGGGCTGGGCAAAAAATGTAGGTTGGCCACTTTCGCGGTCAACCATAGCCAGCCCGTTTTTTAACGCGGCAAGCAATTGCCCATCGTTGCAAACCGTTACCGCGCCAACCATCTGGTTAACATCAATGGTTCTGAAAGCCTGATTTTCGGGATTATATTCATGGATATGGCCGCCCATAATATCAACCCAGTATAAAATGTTATTGCGCCAATCCCAAACAGGCCCTTCGCCCAAAAAGCTGGCGTGGTCAACTACAACTTCTACCATGCTTTATTTTATTTAATGCCATCGGGCAAAGTACTTACCGATGTCCAGCCGCCGTCAACAATCAGGCTTTGGCCGGTGATGTGTTTGGCCTCGTCCGATACTAAAAAAAGCGCCGTGTTGGCAATGTCGGTAACATAAGCCGGCCGGCCCATGGGGGTAATGTCCGACCATACACGTTCATAATCCGCTTCTTCCATGGTACGTTCGGTTAAGGTGGCGCCGGGCGCAACGGTATTTACATTGATGCGGTATTGCGACAGTTCGATAACCAGGTTTTTAGCCAGCATCTCCAACGCGGCTTTTGTCATGGCATAGGCGGCAAGGCTTTTGAGCGCCTGGTGCCCCACTACCGACGAGGTAAACAAGATTGCCCCGCCATTAGCCTGACCTTTCATCTGTTTGGCCGCCGCCTGCGCTAAAAAAAAGGAACCGCCAAGGTTTACGTCCATTACTTTGGAGAATGCTTCTTTGGTGTAGGCAAAAAAATCGCCATATAAAGTAATGCCGGCATTGGCTATCACAATATCCAGCCGCCCGTATAGCTTTACGGCGGTATCAACCATGTTATTGATGAATCCTAAGTCGCTTGAATCGCCGGGCATGGCTAAACAACTATCAGGATGGTTTTGGTTGATCAGGTATTCCGCTTTTTTTGCTAAATCGATATCTATATCATTTAACATTACGGTAGTGCCTTTTTCGGCCAGCATGCGGCAAATTTCAAACCCTATGCCCTGGCCTGCGCCGGTAACTATGGCTACTTTATTTTTAAAACTCATTTGAAATAATTAATGTGAATCCCGTACAACCTTACTGCCCGAACAACCTTTTAAAAAATCAAGATCGGCGCCAAGATGGGCCTGTTCCACATGGGTTTGGTAGATATGGGTATAGCCACGGGCTGCAATTTTTGTTGGGTTAACCAGATTTTCTTTCCTGAAAATAATTTCTTCATCGCTTAGTTCAATGTGCAAAGTACCGGCGTATGCATCAAGTTTAATGATATCCCCGTTCTGTACAATGGCCAGTGTGCCGCCTATAGCAGCTTCGGGCGATACATGTAAAACTACTGTTCCAAAACCTGTTCCGCTCATGCGGCCGTCAGATATCCGTACCATATCGGTAACGCCGGTATCCATCACTTTTTTGGGTACAAGCATATTGCCAACCTCGGGCATACCCGGGTAGCCTTTAGGGCCAACATTTTTTAATACCAGTACACAATCCTTATCTACATCAAGGTTAGGGTCATTTATCCGGTGGTTAAAATCTTCAATGCTCTCAAAAACAACCGCACGGCCGGTATGCTGCATCAGTTGAGGGCTTGCAGCCGATGGTTTAAGCACAGCACCGTTTTGGCATAAATTGCCCTTCAAAATGGTTATGCCGGCAATTGTATTAAAAGGTTTATCAAGTGTGCCAATCAATTCCCGGTTAAAACATTGGGCATCTTCATAGTTGTGCGATACTGGTTTTCCACTTACCGTGATGGTTTCATGATGTAGTTTTATATGCAATTCTTTCATCAGCGCGGGCAGGCCTCCGGCATAATAAAAATCTTCCATAAAATACTTTCCTGATGGTTGTAAATTGGCAAGCAAAGGTATTTGCAGTGAGTTGGTGTTAAAATCATCTATTGTTAAGTTAACTCCAATACGGGCTGCTATGGCCAGTAAATGAATGATAAAATTAGTAGATCCGCCGATGGCTGCGTTTACCACAATGGCGTTTTCAAAGGCCTGTCTGTTTAATATGTCTGATATTTTGAGGTCTTCCCTCACCATTTCAACAATACGGTTGCCCGACAGGTGTGCCAGAGCCTTCCTGCGCGAATCGGCCGCCGGAATGGCTGCATTTTGGGGTAACGACAAGCCCAGTGATTCGACCATGCATGCCATTGACGATGCCGTGCCCATTACAGCGCAATGCCCCTGGCTGCGCGCCATGCAGGCCTCGGCGGCAAACATATCTTCGTCGTTCATTTGCCCGCTTTGATGATCGGCAAAAAAACGCCATATATCTGATGTGCCAATATCCCTGCCGTGGTATTTTCCGGTAAGCATAGGCCCGCCAGATACAACAATGGTAGGGATATTTACACTGCAGGCGCCCATAACCAACGAAGGCGTTGTTTTATCGCATCCGCATAGCAAAACCACGCCATCCAAAGGATTGGCACGGATGGATTCTTCCACATCCATGCTTACCAGATTCCTGTACAGCATGGCAGTGGGCTTCATTAATGTTTCGCCTAACGACATTACCGGGAACTCAACCGGGTACCCCCCGGCCTCGTAAATGCCATTTTTTACAGATTGTGCCAGTTCCCTGAAATGCGCATTGCAGGGGGTAAGTTCGCTCCACGTGTTGCAAATGCCAATTACAGGCTTCCCTTGTAACTGGTGGGCCGGAATGCCCTGGTTTTTCATCCAGGCGCGGTAAATAAACCCATCCTTGCCTTTACGGCCAAACCATGCCCTGCTTCGTAGTTCTTGTTCGTTCATCGGTTGATATTGTTTTGCAACACGCCGGGCTGCTAAGTAATCGCTGTTTAGAATTTGGTACCGGGCAAATATAAACGCAATATTTAATTATTTGGGGAATGGATGGGTTGTTTTCTTTTTCTGCGGGAGACGTATAATTGCGTCTCCCGCGTTTAGGTGTAAGATTTGCAAAGTTGTCTCAAATCGCGTTCGAAATTAATATAATTTGGCGTGAAGACGCTGAGTGACTTGCTCATTTTTTGTTTGAGTCACTTGGCGACTTCGGTGCGAAAAACCTAATAAGCGGTTTAATAATTGAAGGATAATGCCTGGCTATAACCCCGGCTGATCGCTCTTTGCTTATCGGCTTCTATTTCGTTTTGCAGCCTTTTGCAGGTAAAAATGGCAACCCCCAGATCGGCCTTATACTGGTACCGTAATGAAAGGCTCAACAGGCTTGAATTCCAGTTATAAATATCCGAGTAGTTATCGGGCCTGTCGGTAAATTGGCCATACATGCTGATGAATTGTTTTAAAACTTTATAAGCATCCGTCATTTTAAAAAACAGGTAAATGTTTACTATCTTATCTTTATAAGTGCGGATGCCCACCATATCAAGGTTTAAGCTATCGCCCAGGGCCAGCACATTGGGGTCATTATAGGCGTATTTTAAGCAGCTATCTGCGTCGATGTGACTATCGCCATCAAGATAGGATAGGTTAGCTGCCTGGAGTTCTTTGATATCGGCACCTAAAACGACATTGTTGCTAAGTCCGTTGTTTAATGTTAAGTAACTGATAGATCCTGTTTTAAGATCCTGGGCGTGTACCATAAACCATCGGCAGCAAATAATGATAAATAGGGCTATTTTGATCCCTGAAATAGCCGAATGGTAAATTCTTTTTTCCATATCCCTCCACCTTTCATAAGATTGAGATGACAAGTTTAATACCGAACTTTAATTTTTGATTACTTTTATTGATTTTTAATTAAGTTGCGAGATTGGTTATGAAAAATGAAATAAACCGGCCTTTTCCTGTTCATTTGTCTTGTTCTTTTTTTTGTACACTGGTTTTCAGGATATTAAATACTGTATAAAATAATATTCAACACCTATTTAACCGCCCACTCATGAATACCGGCCGAATTGTCAATAGGAAGCCGGATTTCTATTATGACGTTTTGCACCGGGCTGTCGCGGCTATCGGGGCCTTCCAGGCAATAAATAATAAGTGGTTTAATAATTGAGGGATAATGCCTCGTTATAATACCGGCTGATTGCTTTTTGTTTATCAGCTTCTATTTCGGTTTCCAGCTTTTTGCTCGTAAAAATGGCGACCCCCAGATCGGCCTTGCACTGGTAGCGTAACGAAAGGCTTACCTGGCTTGAATTCCAATTATAAATATCCGAGTAGTTATCTGGCTTCTCGGTAAACTGGCCATACAGGCTGATGAATTTTTTTAATACTTTATATGCATCCGAAAGGTTAAAAAACAGGTAAATGTTCACTATCTTATCTTTATAAGCGCGGACACCTACCATGTCAAGGTCTATGCTATCGCCAAGGGTAAAAGCATAAGGCTCATTATAGGCATATCTTAAGCAACTGTCGGCATCAATGCGGCTATCTCCGTCGAGGTATGTTAATTTACCGTATGGCAGTGTTCCGATATCTTTGCCCAAAGCAATGCAGTCATTGAACCCATTGGAGGCCGTTAGGTAGTTAAGAGAACCTGTTTTAAGCGCCTGGGCATGTGCCCTAAACCATTGGCAGCCAACGATGATAAATAGGACTATTCTAATGCCTGAAATAGCCTTATGGTAAATTCTTTTTTCCATATCTCTCCTCCTTTCATGGTGATGGAGAGACAAGTTTAATATCGAATTTTAATCGCGTTGTTAATTTGGTTAGTTTTTGATTAAATTGTAAATGAAGTGTGAAAAGAAAACAGAACATTACAATTGATTTACAATTGTAATGTTCTGTTTCAGGTATAAATATTTCTTAATGGCTAAATAGAATATGGAATATTATTCAATTTATTTGACGGCCCATTCATGGATACCGGCCGAGTTATCAACCGGAAGTTGAATTTCCATCCGCAAAGCGGTAGTATTTACCGGCTCGAAGCTTACCGTGTTAAAGTTGTCTTTGCTGATGGTATAAGGCGTTGTGTTTTTTACCGGTACCCATTGCCCATCTTTTTTATACAATATTTTGTACGATGCCGGGACACGACAGCCGCCCCATGGACCATCATCAAACCAGTAAACCTTTGATTCGCTTACGGTATGCGCCGCGTCAAAATCGTACTGTACAAATTCCGTGGTATCCTTAGCGGGCCACCAGTGCATAAAGGGGAAGTTGTTATCGTTTGAGCTGGCCGGTTCATACTGGTCTTTGATAGATGCAAACATCCTTTTGTTTTTTAATGATGCGCTTACTTTACTGGTACTGGCAATGGTTGGCGCCGGCTGTGGCCTTGATGCTGATGCCTCGTAGGGAATCCAAACCGTCATCTCGCTTGGGCCGCGGTTGGCCCATGCATAGTAGGGAATAGCTTTTACCTGTTGGCTGGTTTCGGTCAACTTATCGCTGTTGAGTCGCCTTTTGGTGCTTTTGCCTTCGGCGTTTATAACATCTACACCGTTCAGCAGGCCGGCCTGGTAATTGGCGTTTGTTATGGCGTTTTTATCTATCATGATGTTTTGCACCAGGCTGTCGCGGTTATCAGGGCTTTCCAGGCAATAAACAATAGGGCCGCGCTCAAAGGCAAAGCGGTCCATGTCGTCTTTTACCTTTTGGTTGGCTAACACCTTTTCGGTTTCCATAGGTAGGTTAAGGGTTACTTTATCGCCTTTTTTCCAGCTGCGTTTTAGTACGGCGTAACCTTTTTCGGTTACAAATGAGGTTGCTTTACCATTGACAGATAGCACAACAGGCCGCTGTACTTTATTCATAAACGAGTACAGATCGCCGGGAACCGGCTGCTGTTTAGCCCATCCGGGGATGCGTATCCTTAGGGTAAATGCTGTTGCTTTTGCCGGGTTAAGGGTAATATCAACTTTGCCTTTCCACGGGTAATCGGTTGTTTGCACAATGTTAACATTCCCCGATGTTAGTTTAATGTTGCTGGTATTGCTCATGAACAGGTTAACATACAGGTCGTTTTTGTTTTTGGCGTAAACGTAGCCGGGTAACGATGGCAAAAAACGCGTCATGTTGCTGATGCAGCAGGCGCAGCTTATCCAGGCGCTGCGCTGGTGCTGGTTCATGGATGCCAGCGGGTTGGGATAAAAAAAGCGGTCGCCGCTAAGCGAAACGCCCGAAAGCAGACCGTTATACAGCGTACGCTCCAGCACATCAATATATTTAGCATCGCCATGCAATAAAAACATGCGGTTGTTCCAGTATACATTGCCAATGGCCGCACAGGTTTCGGCATAGGCCGACATGTTGGGCAACTGGTAAGCCTCGCCAAAAGCCTCGCCATTGCCGGTTGCGCCAATACCGCCGGTTATGTATAATTTTTTGTTAACCACATCGCCCCAAATATCATCAATGGCGCTCAGGTATTTGGTATCGCCGGTTAAGGCAGCAATATCGGCCATACCGGTATACATGTAGGCTGCACGTACGGCGTGGCCTTCGGCCTCGTGCTGGTCAACTACTTTTTTATCGGCCTGGTTGTAGGCGTCGCCTTTGGGGCCGCGTACATCCAAAAAGAATTTGGCCAGGTCAAGGTATTCTTTTTTGCCGGTAACGCGGTACATTTTAGATAAGCCTATCTCCACAATCTGGTGACCGGGGTACTCTTCAATTTTGCCCGGTCCGAAGGTTTTAACCAAAAGGTCGGCGTTTTTTATGGCGATGTTGAGCAGGGTGCGTTTGCCGGTGGCCTGGTAATGTGCAACGGCGGCTTCGTATAAATGCCCGCAATTATACAATTCGTGGCTTAGTACCTCTTCGTTCACCCAGCGTTTATCGCCTATCCACTCATGCGGTTTTTTGGCATTAACAGTACGAAAGGTATACAGGTAACCATCCGGCTCCTGCGCGGCCCCAATAATGCCAATAAGCGTATCAATGTATCTATACAGCGTAGGGTTCTTTTTGTTTTGCATCGAATAGGATGCACCTTCAATGGCTTTGTACACGTCGGTATCATCAAAGGGGAATTCGCTTAGCTTATCGCCATCCAGTTGTTTGGCGGCGCGTAAAAAGTTATCCATGCGGCCATTCTTTTTACATTGCGCAAGTACATACGGAATGGTGACATGGGCATTTACCTCCATTTTAGGCTGCCAGAATTTATCGTTTACCTGCACATTGGTGAATGCTACGGGTTGAATAGGATAATCCTTTTGCTGGGCAAATAAGTTGCTGCTTAAACCTAATACCGATGCCGACAACAGGCAGGTTATTTTAATTTTACTGGTCATCATATTTTAGTTTTTTACCATGCGGCTGCTATATACGGAGTCGGCACTGTTATCTTTTTTAGTGATAATTTAACGCTTACTTTTTGCTTGCCCTTGGTTAGTTCGATGGGTATCAGGTAGCTGATATCATAAAAACGGCTCTCCTGGGTTGATGCGTAGTGCATGGATATGGCCGATAGGTAATGCCCTAAGGTATGCCCGGCCAGGCCCAGGCTTTCCCAGCCATTGTATATTTTTTCTTTAGGCTGTAAGCCTGAGTGCGAACGGAAGGCCGACAGTAAACGATCAGGCTCGATAGTTAATAAATAAGTTGCATTAACCTGCATCGCCTTTTTAAAGGGGCTATTTAAAAGTTGTACATCCTTTAAATTGAAGCTGTAGGCTTTAACCGGAACTATTGGTTTTACTTTAAAGCGCGTATCGTTCCATTCGGGCACATAGGATTGCGCCTGCACCTTTTCTGCAGCAATAAAACATGCAATGGCACAGCAGCTTATTTTAAAATACTTGTTTACAAACATTAGCATAAGGTTAATACTATAAATTCGATTGATAAAATTACCCGAATGAAATGAATGTTTACGGATAATAATTTGCAGGTTTTAGCCGGATATTGGCCCTTTTTCTGTGGCATTGGCATCTTTCCGGAGACGCATGTTTTATATAGGCCATGGTACTGTTTGCGACCGGCAGGTTCGAAATCACTCAATGATGGGTTAAAGTTTTAACCACCCAACCTGCATAAAATTAACAAATGATAGCAGGATTTTACCCGTTTATGGCCGGTTGTTGGTTTTTGGAGTTAAGTAATTGTAAATTCAGGGAACATTAACTTGAAAAGCATGAAAGTTTTACAATTTACTATCCCTGTACCCCATGATAAGAGTGTGATAGCAGAAAAAGTTTCGCTTCCATACCATTATCCTTATTTGCACCGCCATAAAGAAATGCAGATTACCTGGATTCAGAAAGGAGAGGGGACGCTGATTGCCGGCAACAATATGCACGATTATTCATCGGGCGATATCTTTTTGCTCGGCGCCAACTTGCCGCACGTATTTAAAAGCAACCCTGAATATTTTGTTAACGGTGGTGAAAAACAGATTGAGGCTATATCTATTTTTTTTAATCCCGAAGGAAGGTTGGCCCCGCTGTTTGATTTACCCGAGCTAAAACCGAGCAAGATATTTTTGCAGCAACACCAGCAAGGTTTTAAAATACCGCATAGCGCTACCGACAAGGTATCGCAAACCATGATAGCTTTACGCAACGCAGGGGGCACAGATCAGCTTGTTCAGTTTTTTAACCTGCTTAAGGTGCTGGTGAATATGAAAGTAAAGCCCGATCCTTTATCTACCTACGGCAACCTGCCGGGCATCACCGAGAATGAGGGGATAAGGATAGGGAATATTTACAATTTTATTATGCAGCATTACAGTGAGCAGATAACGCTGGAGGGTGTAGCCAAAGTAGCCTTTATGACACCCGAATCGTTTTGCAGGTATTTTAAAAAGCATACCGGGCATACCTTTATCTCGTTTTTAAACGAGATACGGGTAAACGAGGCCTGTAAAAAACTGATAGCCCATAAGTTTGAAAGTATTAATACCGTGGCTTACAAATGCGGTTTTAAAAGTATCACCAATTTTAACCGGGTATTTAAATTTGTTACAGGCAGCTCGCCCCGCAGCTACCTCGATTCGTACAACAATAACCTGGTAAGCCTGAACAGGGCGGCAAGTTAACATGTCTGTCCGAAAATTATTGTTGTTAGCTTACCTTACCGCTTTCCATTGCTTAAATTCGTTAGGGCTGATCTTGTAACGGGCGAAGTTACTATTGTGTAAGGCTGTTCCACCTTAAAGTAGTGGTTAAATACATATTATTTGTTATACATGATACGCACAATTTTAAAATCAGATCAAAATAACCTCATACTCACTTTGCCTGATGAACTCGTAGGTAAAATGATAGAGATAATTGCGTTTGAGATAAAAGAAGACGAGTATAATGTAAAGTCGGCCCCTCCAAAGCTTAAACCTTCTCAATTACGAGGTTTCTTATCCGAAAAAAGTGCTGAGTTAATGCATCAGCGTGTTAACAAGAGCCGGGCTGAATGAAATTCGGCTCTGTTTTTGCTGATCCTTATGATCTGTAAAAAATCACTGAACTACTTCAAATAATCCGTAAAAACCTGTTGCATAAATGCCTTGGCATATAGCAAAGTTCTATCCGTGTAGCCTTTTGGCGCATTTTTATTTTGAACGTAGCTAACCGTTTGGCCTGCATTGTCATAACTTACGGTCTGGTTGGGCAGCATAATGCCCATGCCGTTATCCCAGTCAAAAAATGCGAAATCCCGGCTATAGGGGTTCAGTAAATCCTTCGACCATTTGAATTGCTGATGCGGCAGGTTTAACTGAGCCAGCAGGGTGGCGGCTATATCCGTTTGGTTGCCCAGCTTTTTTATCCTCAGGCCGCGGTATTCTGGTTTAATGGCATCTCCAAAAAACAGTATTGGGATGTGGTATTTACGGGGTTCGTAAGGTTCCGATTTGTCGAGCGGTAAGCGGTGTCCATGATCGGCCACTAAAATAAACAGGGTGTTTTTATACCAGCTTTGTTTTTTCGCGGTATCAAAGTACTGTTTAAGGCTGGCATCGGTGTAGTAAGCCGTGCTCCTGAATTTATTGCCCATATCATCGCCGGGGAAATGTGGAGGAACGGGAAGCTCAAAGGGTTCGTGGTTGCTTAGCGTTTGTACATAGCTAAAAAACGGCTTTTGTACTTTGTTCAGGTAGCTGATATTCCGCCTGAACAAAATATCGTCGTGAGCTCCCCATTTGGAGTTCATTTCTTTGGCTTCAAAATCTCTTTTATCTACCAGGTCGGTTATTTTGTGGCTTAACAGGTAGGCTTTAAAGTTCATGAACTCGCTTTCGCCGCCATAAAAGTACGATGTTCGGTATCCCTGGTCGGCAAAAACACCGGATAGGGCAGGCAGGCGTTCCTGTTTTTCGTTGTCGATGATAATGGTACGGGTAGCCTGTGAGGGGAAGGCACTCATAATGGCCACAATGCCTTTATCGGTACGGTCGCTGGCGGCGTATACGCTATCAAACAAAACGCCTTGTTTTATAAAATCTTCAAAGTTGGGTGCATCGCCTTTTTCGCCGCCTAATGATTCAATCAGGTCGGCAGTAAAACTTTCCAGTTGAAAAATAACTACGTTAGGGCGGTTGTTTGAAAGGATATGTAAAGTGCTGTCTTTTTTTACGGTGTACATGCTATCAACCATCGCCGCGGCCTTGTCGGCAGGCATAAATAGGTAAGGGTTGCCCAGCGATTCCAGGTTTTCTACCACATTCTGGATCAGGTTCCATTCGGTATTTAATGCCGATTGGTTAAGGATGGGTTTGGGCGAGAAATAGGCATTGCTTTGGGCTATAGGCGCTACCTGCAGGCCGCCACGGATGATTAGCAGGTTTATACCCAGCAATAAAACCACGATAACAGGCTTGACGATCAGTGGAGCGTTGGGCTTTTTAAAATCAAAATCTATAATGTATTTTGATAAAAAAATACCGCCGGCTATCAACGCCACAAACAGCACAAAAGTTAAAAACAGCGGCGACGAACTCGATGCTGCAAAAGCCTCGGATGGCGCATTAAAAAAAACATCAAACGCCCTGAAATTTACCTTGGTACCCCATTCGCGGAAGATGTTGAGGTTTACGACCGTTACAATAGCGATGATAACCATCGCCAGGTAAACATAAGACCTAAGCCATTTACTGCCGATGTGCCGTTTGGTAAACCAGTTAACACAAAATACAAGCAGGGGAACAGAACTGATGTATGCCGCAACCGAGGCATCCATCAGGAAACCGTACTGAAAAGTTTGGGCTATCTCCGAAAAACTGGCGCCACTAAGTTTATTGCGAAAGTAGACTTCGAACACCACACGGGTAATGATGGCCAGTATGATCCAGAAAATAAAAAATCGGCAAAAACTGAAAAGGCTCCTTAACATCGGTTTCAAAAATAACTATTTAAACCCGACGTTAAGAAACCTTTAATTAAAGGTAAATGCAATATGAATTTTAGCTGACAAGCATGCTTTTTAGCTCGGCACAAAGCAGCTGTATTTCAGCCTCTGTGTTATAATAATGTACTGATGCCCTTACATTGTTATGCAGGTGGTTTTTATCCATATAAATTAACGTGGATATAGCTTTGCCAACCGATACATTAATGTTTTTAGCTGCCAGTGTGTTTTTTACAAACGCGCTTTCCAATCCATTTACCGAAAAAGTTACAATACCACATTGCTGTGCACCAAAATCATGAACGGTAATGCCATCAATCGCGGCCAGTTCACAGCGCAACAGGGTGGCTAAGTATTGTATACGCTCCCAAATCCTGTCTACGCCGATGTTTAAGGCATAGTCCACCGCTTTACCCAGCCCAAGGGTAAGGGCACGGTTCTTCTCGTACAACTCAAACCGGCGGGCATCTCCTCGCGGTTTAAAATCATGAAGGCTTACGGTTGGTGCGCTGTAACCGTCCATAAACAACAGCTTCAGCGAGTCCTGAATTTCTTTACGCACAAACAAAAAGCCTGTGCCACGCGGTGCCCGCAGGTATTTGCGGCCGGTTACAGATAGCATATCGCAGCCAATCTCTTTTACATCCAGCGGAATTTGCCCGGCACTTTGGCAGGCATCTACCAAATATAAAACGTTGTGCCTGCGGGCTATTTTCCCAATCTCCACAACCGGAATCATGCCACCCGCTGTCGACGGGATCTGTGTCATGGCGATGAGTTTTGTTTTGGGCGAAATGGCCTGTTCAAAAACATCCAGCGGGAAATTGCCCTGCGCATCGTTGGGTATTATTTTTAGGCTTACACCCAATGTTTTTTGAACATTTAAAAAACCGATGATATTGGTAACATATTCCATTTCGCAGGTAATAATCTCGTCGCCAGGCTTAAAATCAATGCCGTTGAATGCGATACCCCAGGCGGTGCTTGCATTTTCAACAATGGCAATCTCGTCGGCATCGGAGTTAATCAATTTGGCTATCAGGTTGTACGTATTGTTTAACTGATCCCGATATTTATCTTCAATTTCGTAGCCGCCCAGGGTGGCTTCTTCCCGCAGGTAGTTTATTACCGCATCAACCACCTCATCGGGGTTAAAAGAGGCCCCGGCATTATTAAAATGTATTTTTTGAGCTGTGCCAATGGTTTCGGCGCGTAGTTGTGCTATTTCCTGTTCGGTTATCGGGGTGATGTTCATTGTGTTAAATGCTAAAGAGTTGAAGGGGGGTTTCTCGCAAAGCCGCTAAGCCGCAAAGATTTATTTATTGTTTTTAGCGCCCTTTACTTGTTAGCGATGGGTAATTCCTGAAAATTTATCTCCATCATGATATCTGCGCGGCCGTAAGTGCCGGGTGTTACGGGTATCTCGGTGAAGCCCAGTTTGTGGTAAATATGAATGGCGTTTTTAAGAATACGGCTGGAGAACAGTATAAGTTTTTTAACGCCCATTTCCCTTGCTTTATCAATGCCGGCCTGGCATAAAAACTTACCTGCGCCTCCGCCGTGATATGCTTTATCAACAGCCATTTTGGTAAGTTCAAAAACACCATCTTCAATAAAACGCAACCCAACTGTGCCTATAATGGTATCGCCGGATGCCGCGAAATATATTTTGCCGCCTTGTTTTAACATGGCTTCGCCGGGGTTTTCTAAAACCCACTTGTCCAATGCTTCAACCACAAAAAATTCTTCGAGCCAGGCCTTGTTAAATTTTTCGAAGTAGGGTTGGTATTCGGGCAGATAATCGATGAGTTGCAGTTCCATTTTTTTAAATCATTTATAAATACAAAGTAAAAGCATCTGCCTATAGTAAAACAGATTCAGTTTTATTAATTTTGACCATAACAGATTTTGAAATGGAAAAACACTTAATAGCCCAGCCTGATGATTTTTTATATGCGCAGATAGTATCGCGTATTGAAAAACAAATCAAACAAAAGCTGTTAAAAACCGGCGACAAGCTGCCATCTGTGCGGGCATTGAGCCTGGAGCAGGGCATCAGCATCAGTACATCGTATAAAGCTTATGTTGAGCTGGAGAATATGGGGATGATAGAGGCCCGGCCAAAATCGGGCTATTATGTTAAGTTTTCGCCTGCAAGGGTTAACCATGTGCCAACCACAAAGCCGCCCACCCAAAAAATTGCGCAAGCCAGCGTTACCGATATGATTGCCATGGTATACCAGAACATGGATAGCGATAGCGTGATCCGTTTGTCGCGCTCATCGCCACCGCTTAGTATGATACCGATGGCCAAGCTCAATAAATCGATGATGGAGGCTATTCGCAAAAGTCCGTCGGGCAATATTAATTACGAAAACCTGCAGGGCAACGTTTCGCTGCGCAAGCAGATTGCCAAAAACGCGTTTAACTGGGGCGGCAACATTACCGAAGATGATGTAGTTACTACCCAGGGCTGTATGGAGGCGCTGATATTTTGCCTGCGTGCACTTACCAAACCCGGCGATACCATCGCTATTGAAAGCCCAACCTATTTCGGCATTTTTAATATTATGCTCAGCCTTGATTTAAAAGTGCTTGAGATTCCGGTTAACCCCGATACCGGTATCGACCTGGATTATTTAACGCAGGCCATGAACGAGGTTGATATTAAAGTATGCCTGTTTGTTACCAATTTTAGCAACCCGGCAGGCAGCTGTATGCCCGATGAAAGCAAGCAGCAACTGGTTACTTTATTAGCCGCCAAAAAAATTCCCCTGATTGAGGACGATATTTATGGCGAAATATACTTTGGCAAAAGCCGACCGCGTACCTGCAAAAGCTATGACAAGGATGGCTGGGTATTGTTATGCTCGTCTGTTTCCAAATCAATAGCGCCAGGTTACCGCGTGGGCTGGTGTATCCCGGGGCGGTTTAAAGAGCAAATCATCAATCTGAAAATGATGCATACTATCAGTTCGGCCACGCCAACGCAGGCTGCCATTGCCCATTTTTTTGAAACCGGCCGGTATGATTTGCATATGCGTAACCTGCGCAAGGCTTTGTACACGCAATCGCTCAGGTACACGCAGGCTATCGCTACTTATTTTCCGCCCGGCACTAAAATAAGCAGGCCGCAGGGCGGGTACGCGCTATGGGTGGAGCTGGATAAACACATCAATGCGTTTGAACTTTACCAGCTGGCCATGGCCCAAAACATCAGCATTGCCCCCGGCCAGATTTTTAGTACCGATGCCCGGTTTACCAATTTTATCCGCATTAGTTTTGGATTGAGTTTTGATAATGTGGTGGAGAAGAGTATTAAGGTGCTGGGCGATTTGGTGGGCAGCCTGGGGTAATTTGCGGGAGACGCAAAATTGTGGGGGATACATTTGAGCATTTGCAATACAAAGTTAAGCCGGAGGCTTAAACCATGCATCCCACGAGTTAAAACCTCGCGGGAAAGAACATCTTAAGTCTTCAGCGTTTTTTGCTTATTCCGCAGCATGATCATTGCCTTATCGGCCCTCACTTTTCGCGTATCTTCCTGCTTTGCTGAGCCTACCCAATCGCAGTAGCCCTGCTTGTATGATTTAGACAGGCTTTCAAAAAATTCCATAGCCTCTGGTTCCTGGTCAAGCAGTACCTGTAGCTCGGTTGGGGTGCCTTCAATGTGTTCGCCTTTTTTTAACATTTTGGTTTTGTTGATTTATAAATATGATGTTAATTTTTTAAGGTTGCAATATTGATTATCTGGTTTATCTATATTAGAGAATCATATTTGAATCGGAATTTTGTAATTTGCAACGGTAAACAAAAAGGACAATGAGTGTTTTTCTGACTAAGATTCAAGTAAATAAGATTTTTCACCTCGAGGATATTTTAATAGAGATAGATCCCCTGGAAAAGAAGCACCTTATTTTAACGGGAAAGAATGGTTCAGGGAAAACCTCGCTATTAAGAAGCTTAGCTGATTTTTTACAGAATATTAAAGATTATCCGGGGCTGAATTTTTTAAAAAATGAAGAAAATCTCATAACATGGAGAAAAATTTTGAAAGAAAGAATACTGTTAAAGAATTTGGCTCAAATTCGCGAAACGGAGGATGTTATAAAAAACATTGAAGAGGCCCAAGGTGCTTTACTCGGAAAAGTTAGATTGGAATTTAATGACATTTATGAGGTGGCTGAAAAAGTTAAATCGCAAGATTTTCTTCTTTCCTATTACAGTGCCACACGCAAAACAACAGTAGTCGTTTCAAAAAATCCTGATAAGCCCAATCTTAGTCCTACAAGACAAATTAAAGACTCAAAAATTGGCGAATTTTTAAAATTCTTGGTTGATTTAAAAGTTCAGGAAGCTTTAGCCAGAAACGAAAACCAAATAGACGCTGCCGATGAAATAAAAAGTTGGTTTATAAGCTTTACAGCATTGCTTCAAAAGCTTTTTGAAAGCGATGATGTAACTTTAGATTTTAACTACAAAGATTATTCTTTTACAATCAACCAGGGCGGTCGTAAATTCGGGTTCAATGAGCTATCCGACGGCTATTCGGCAATAATTGATATTATAGCCGATTTGATCATAAAAATGCAGGATCAAAACTCCTTGACCCGTGCCTATGAAAAGGAGGGTATTGTTTTGATCGATGAAGTAGAAACGCACCTGCATTTAAAGCTGCAACGTTTGATTTTGCCCATGCTAACGCAGATTTTTCCTAATATCCAGTTTATAGTTACCACCCATTCACCTTTTGTATTAAGCTCATTAGATAACGCGGTTGCTTTTGATCTGGAAAAGAGAACGAGACTTGAAAACCTGACCGAATACTCCTACGAAGCATTAGCAGAAGGTTATTTTAAAGTGGAAACAGAATCCAGCTTCCTGACAACTAAACTGCAAAGATTCGAGGAACTGGCCAAGACGAGCCAAAAGGATGCGGCCGAAATTGCAGAATTTGAAAGCCTCGATCATGAATTCGCATCCATGGATGATGCCCTTGCTTCCCCGGCTATAAAAGGACAATACCTGCAAATCAAATTAAGCGCGAAATAGACTATCTATGATACGAGTGAGTAAGTCTGTTGATGTGCCGCCATCACTATTGGTAGCCGATTGTAGCAGTTATAGCGGCTCAGACGTGGAGGAAGCGTTAGTAAATGACCACCATAAAAAGTGTTATTTATGCGAACAAAAAACTGGTAAAGACTTCCAAACAGAACATCATAAAGCTAAGGCCGAAGGGTATTCGCCCCATTTAAAATACATCTGGAGTAATTTATTCTTATCCTGCCCTTACTGTAACAGCCGTAAACATAAGAGTTACGTTATTTTAGATCCGGTAAATAATAACATCGAAGATATTATCTATCATCAACTTGATTTAACAAATAAAACGGTTGTTATTCAAGATTTAAGAGAAGGTACTAACGATGATTGCACCGTCTGGTTTCTTGGACGATTATTTAACGGTAAAAATAATTTGCGCGATACCAAAGCAGATATTTTGTATAGAGATTTGCAACGGGAAATTGTATTCTTCCTTGGTATCCTACTTGAATATAAAACGACCCCTACCCCGGAAAATAAGCAAAAAGTTAATGATAGCTTATTGATTACCAAAGAGTTTTTGGCTTTTAAATATTGGATTGTGAAAGACAATAACCTTTACAACGATTTTCAGGAGCATATCACCTGGAACAGGCCTATGGTTTAATCAGATAAACCAAGTCATTCCCGGCTTTCGGCGTTCTACTTTCATCTTCACTCTTCCTTCCCAAATTCCAGCGGCATCAAATCAGCAATTTGCTCCTGTCTATTAAAAGATCAAATAGCAAATTCCCAGGTAGTCGTCAAAAGCAATGCGGGCAATAAAATAATTATGGAGCAATTAATTGCCAGGGAATCGCTTTAAAATTTCATATTCAACTATACTATACCGGCAGTAATGGTATCAAGTTATCAGGTTTTCCGCGCTTAGATCGCTAAGGCGCAAAGAAAAACCATGCAAATCACTTTGCTTCTTAGCGTCTTGGCGCGAAATAAATCTTACCAATTTAAAGGTGATCTCCCAATTAATTCTTCTTTATTTGTAATTAATCTAAATAAAAATAACTTTGCACAAAAAATAGCCCGGTACTTGGTCGCCAAACTTCATACCGGGCAAATAACAAACCTGTTAAAATTTATTATTTAAGTAAAACTATGCATTTTACCGCTACTTGCCCCTCAACATCCGTTAAATACCGCCCCGGTTTATTAAAAACTTTCAATGGCATAATGCTCGTCTCTTTATTTGCGCTCCTTATAATTTCTTGCCGGGTATCTGCCCAGGTTGCACCAAACGGAGCGATAAAAGGAACTGTAAAGACAGCCGACGGTAAAGCCGCGGAATATGTAAATATTGCTATTACCGAAACCAGCCAGGGCGCGGTTACCACACAAAGCGGTCATTACATCATTAAAAACATTAAACCCGGCAACTACACATTGGTAGCCAGTTTCATTGGCTTGCAAACACAAACCAGGCAGGTGACCGTTACCGGCGGCGAAACTACTACCATAAACTTTGTTTTAAGCGAAGGCGGCAAGCAATTGCAGGAGGTTTACATACAAAGCGCCAAACACAACAAGTTTTTGAAAAAGGAAACTGAAGATGTTGCCCGACTGCCCCTCAAAAACCTCGAGAACCCGCAGGTTTACAGTGTAGTTACCAGCGAACTGATGAAAGAACAGGTGGTAACCAGCTATGTAGATGGTTTTAAAAATATTCCGGGTACAGGGGTTCCGCTGGTATATAATAATGGTCGTACAACCTTGCTGTCCCGTGGTTTTGTAATCGGCAATTTTATCCGTAACAGTGTTGCCGGCTATAACTTTAACAGTATCGATCCGGCGGATATTGAAAAAATAGAGGCCATTAAAGGCCCCACCGGTACCTTATTTAACAGCAGCCTTGCGTCATTTGGCGGTTTGTTTAACCGGGTTACCAAACAACCCTTTGAAACCGCCCGCACCGAAATTACCTACCAAACCGGTAGCTTTGACCTTAACAGGCTTACTGCCGATGTAAACCTGCCTTTAAATACAGATAAAACCATATTGTTTAGGATTAATACCGCTTTGCATAACGAGCACAGCTTTCAGGATGCGGGCTTTAACCGCAGCTTTTTTGTAGCACCAAGTATTACCTATATGGTAAACGACCGTTTATCGGTTGATTTAAATTTGGAAATAGGCAATTCAAATGCTACATCGGCCTACCGCCTGGCACCCGACACCAAGGGAAAGATCTATAATGTTAAAGACCTGGGGATTGACTACAAACGATCTTTCGCCAATAACAGTGTTGACTACCTGAGCAGGCAAATTGACGTTTACGGGCTGATAAAATACAAGATATCGGATAATTGGAAATCGCAAACCATGTTTAACAAAACCTACTCGAGTACCAAGGGCTTTGTTACCCTGTTAACCCTGGTTGATAGTGTAAAAAAGATTAAACAACAGGCCACCAAAGAAGATTACCCATACTACATTACCAACGTTCAGCAAAATTTTATCGGCGATTTCAAGATCGGCCAGTTCCGTAACCGTATTGTGGCCGGGGCGGAGTATTATAATCAAAAAAGCAATAATGCCAATGTTACCGTAACCATGCCTGCTATAAGCTACCTTGACCCTGGAGCGGCTTATAACAATTTTACCGCCGATAAACTTTCGGCACTGGTTGCGGCGGCTACGCCTAAGGCAAGCGATTATGTTCAGAATAACCAAAGCTCATACGCTGCCTATGTATCAGATGTGTTTAACATTACCGATAGGCTAAACGCCATGGCCAGCATCCGTATTGACAGGTTTGATAACAAAGGCGCTTATACGCCCGCCGATGGCAAAATAACGGGCAATTTTAAGCAAACGGCCTGGTCGCCAAAATTGGGTATGGTTTACGAACTGGTTAAAGGGCAGGTATCGTTATTTGGTAACTATATGAACGGGTTTAACAATGTAAGTGCCACCAATTTTGATAATACCCCATTTAAGCCGCAGTATGCCAATCAGTGGGAAGGCGGCGTAAAAGTTGATGCCTGGGATCATAAAATTAGCTCGACCGTAAGTTATTACGATATTTCGGTAAGCAATACCACCATGGACGATCCTGCACACGCCGGTTTTTCGACCCAGGCAGGCACACAGCTAAGCAAGGGTATCGAAGCGGAGTTAATTGCAAATCCGTTTAAGGGCTTTAATATTGTTGCAGGTTTTGCCTATAATGATAGTAAAATAACAAACGCCGCTGCGGGCACAGGTCTGCAGGGTTTACGCCCGGCCAATGCCGGCCCCGCGCGTTTGGCAAACCTGTGGGTGAGCTATCGTATCGTAAGCGGCGGGTTGCAAGGCCTGGGCGCTGGGGTAGGGGGCAACTACGGCAGCCAATCGTACCAAACCAATACACAAACATTTAAATTTGTTATCCCATCATATACTACCATTGATGCCACGGTATTTTACGATAAGCCTAAATACCGCTTAGGCTTTAAGATAGATAACCTGACGAATGAAAAATACTGGTCGTTCCGCCTGGCGCCACAAAACCCAACACGCGGAACGTTAAGCTTGAGTATTAAGTTTTAAGGCATTACCAACTTGGCTTGAAAAAACAGCAATGCTATGTTGCAAATGGTACTGTCGTAGACTTAATAATCTTTTGTGGATCCTTAAAAAAGCGGTGGAAATGTGCGACTCCTCTCGAGAGGGGCGGAGGGGTGTGTTGTATAAACGGACGGTTGAACGCTGGTCAACACACCCCTGCAGCCGCACTTTCCATCCCGCCCCCTCTCGATAGGGGAACAAAACATAAGAGAAGCCTAATTGCATCTCGCATGTTAGGAATTTAAAAAATATCATTGATTACCAATAATTTATATCCATGTCATTGCTTCATACCTTGCAATGACATGATTCTTATGAAGCCCTAAAGCCAACACGTCATCGCCATGTTTTTCAGGTTTTACTGATGGACTCACAATGATGCGTGAATACGACAATGTTATATCAATGTAAAGTGTAAAAAACACACCAACTAAATTAGCCTGCTGGCCAGCATATCCTTAAATTTGCGCCATTAACAATATCAAATACGCATGGAGGCAGAAATTAGCGCAGATACTACATCATCAAAGGTTAGCTTAACCATTATTGGGTTTGTAGCATTTACTTTTATTGCCTATGTATCCATCGGGTTGTCGCTGGCTGTGCTGCCGGTATTTATCCATCAAAAACTGGGATTTAGCGCTGTTGTAGCGGGCATCGTAATCAGCCTGCAGTATATCACTACTTTTTTATGCCGCATGTTTGCCGGTAACATGGTAGATAAACGTGGCCCAAAGCCAGCAGTTACCATGGGTATGGCTGCTTTTACAGCAAGCGGCGTAATGCTGCTTTTTGCCTGGCTGCTGCGCGATACGCCAATGATAAGCCTGGGCATGCTGATAATTACCCGGCTGGTAACCGGCATAGGCGAAGGCTTTGTAGGATCGAGCCCTATTAACTGGGCCTTATTTGCCACCAGCGACGAACATACTGCCAAAGCAATATCATTTAATGGTATTGCCAGCTACGGAGGTATTGCTGTGGGTGCGCCACTTGGGGTTATTATCAGTAATAGTTTTGATTTGGGCGCTATAAGTTTGCCGATAGCCCTGCTTGCGTTTGGCGGCTTTTTATATGCCAAAAATAAAACGGCGTTGCAAGGAAGCAGCAAAGCCCCACGACAGGGCTTTTTGCAAGTACTCAAAAAAGTATCGCCATATGGTATTGCTATGGGGCTTGGCGGCCTGGGTTTCGGCACTATATCAACCTTTATAACACTGTATTACATGGCACTGAAATGGCAGGGCGCGGTATTGTGCCTGTCGGCCTTTAGCGGTATGTTTATTTTAGGGCGTTTGTTGTTTTCAAAAGCCATCAACAAATATGGCGGCATGAAAACTACCCTTGTTTGCCTTTCGGTAGAAGTGGTTGGTTTGCTGGTGCTATGGCTGGCTTCTGTACCTTACCTGGCTGTAATAGGCGCGGGTATTGCTGGTCTTGGTTTTTCACTGGTATTCCCGGCCCTCGGTGTCGAGGCGGTTAAACTGGTGCCGGCATCTAACAAAGGTGCCGCACTCAGCGGCTACAGCCTGTTTATCGATATGTCGTTAGGCTTAACCGGTCCGCTGGTTGGTTTTGTGGCAAGCCAGTTCGGGTTGATGTATATTTTTCCGTTTAGTATGGCTATGGTGGTTATTGGGTTGGGGATGGCGGTGTGGCTTTTTTATAGGAGAAGCCCCCTCTAAATAGCGTAGCTTTCATGCACACCCAAAGACAATTAAACCGCGAATAATCTCTCCCGGTAGAGCATTATTGTTAGGCATAGCTTTTGACATAACAAAAACGTTATTATTTCAAAAAGTTAATATATTTGAAGAACAATATTTCAAAAAGGGAAAACACATTATGAGTAACTTCATTAAGAAAGACAGTAATACCGTTACTGTATCTGTAGAAGTGCAATTAATTAAAGAAGGGGACTATATAGTATCCTACTGCCCGGCATTGGAACTATCATCTTTTGGCCAAACTGAAGAGGAAGCAACGGAAGGATTTGAAGGGGCATTAGAAACGTTCCTGAAAGACACTCACGATAAGGGGACGCTGGAAAGGGTATTGCTTGATTTGGGCTGGTCTCTTAAAAAAATACCAACTGCTCAATATAAACCTCCGGTAAAAAAGATCAGAACTAAACACCGTAATTCATCGTATATCCGTTCTTTTAATGAGCCTGTGGCGATCCCGGTATAATCGTATATGGGTGTAAAGCAAATACCTACAAAAGTTTTTTTACAATATCTAAAACACTTAGGACTGGTTTTTATCCGAAAGGATAGGTGGAACCATGATCTTTATGATTATCCCGATGGACATATAAATGGTAAACTTTCGAGGTGTGTTGCTGTAAGAACAAATTATAAAGAAATCCCAACTTTCCACATCCATACCAATCTATTAGCAGCGGGTAAAACCAAAGAAGATTTTGAAGAATGGCTGCTTAATTATAAAAAGAAAAAATAATCGTAAGTTGTGTCTGCTCATGTGAAGTCATCCCTGAGAAAAAGGCCTAGGCAAATTATAAATTTTCCAGCCTTACTACTTGATACTACATCAGCCTCACCACTAACCCATCCATCTCTTCGGTAACCCGCATCTGGCAGGCCAGGCGGCTGTGTTCGTCGGCATTGGGCAGGGTATCCAGCATGTCGAGCTCATTATCTGTGGCATGAAAATATTGTTCGGGGCCTTCCAGTACCTGTATGTGGCAGGTGGCGCAAAGGGCCATGCCGCCACAGGTGGCCAGCACATCGTATTCGGATGCTTTTAAAACTTCCATCAGGCTCAGGTTTATACCTTCGGGAATTTCTACGGGCTGTCGGTCGCCGTTGCGGTCTTCGATGATTAAGTTGATCATGGCTAAAATTCGGTTACGCCGTAAACGGTGGTGTATTTAAAACTCAGTTTTTGTTCGGGGTAAACGTATTTGAATGCACTTTGGGCCATCAATGCAGCTTCGTGGAAACCGCAAAGGATCAACTTTAATTTACCGGGATAAGTATTGATATCGCCGATGGCGTAAATACGTTCTACGTTGGTGCTGTAATCAACAGTGTTCACCACAATGGCAGATCGGTCGATGTTTAAACCCCAATCAGCAATCGGTCCCAGTTTGGGGCTAAGGCCAAACAGCGGGATCAGGTGATCGGCGGCTATGTGGCTTACCTCGTTATTCCTGTCGAGCAGGGTTACCTCCTGCAAATGGCCTTCGCCGGTTAAGGCTACAACGTTTGATTTCAGGATTAGGTCTATCTTGCCCTCTTTGGCCAGTTCAAAAACCTTTTCGGCAGAATCGGGCACACCACGGAAAGTATCGCCACGGTGAACGAGAGTGACACGTTCGGCAACGTTGGCCAGGAATATCGCCCAGTCCAAAGCAGAATCGCCGCCGCCTGCTAAAACCACTTTACGGTTGCGGAACAACTCCGGATTTTTAACCATGTAGGCTACGCCTTTGCCTTCAAAATCGATAAGGCGGTCAATCTCGGGTTTACGGGGTTCAAAGCAACCCAGACCGCCGGCTATTACTACCACCTGGCAGTGTACAGTAGTATGGTCGTTAGTTTGGATGCTGTATGATCCGTCCTCGTTTCGGTTCATGGTTTCTACCCGTTCGCCTAAACTAAAGGTGGGGTGGAAGGGTGCTATCTGCTCCATCAACCTGTCTACCAATTCCTGCGCGGTAACTTCGGGGTAGCCGGGAATATCGTAAATAGGTTTGTGCGGATAAATTTCGGATAGCTGACCGCCAACCTGTGGCAGTACATCAATAAGGTGGCAGCGCATTTTTAACAACCCCGCCTCAAAAACGGCAAACAATCCAACCGGCCCCGCGCCAATAATACAAATATCAGTATCAATATGTTCCATAACCTGCTCTTTAATTCAGCGCTCAAAAGTGGCTGTAAAGCTGGTAGTAAACAAATGATATAAAGTAATATACGATTACTTTAAGTTATAATTGGACAGGCAAAACCGTTTAAAAAGTTCAATCAGTTTGCTGTTTTTACCATGCAGCTGGATGAACTGGAATGTGCGGAAAATCTCGAGCCCTTTAATATCGATAATGCTCAGTTCGTTATATTTTAACTCGCTCACTACTGATTGGATGGAGAGGAAAGTAGCTGTATCTGAGTATAAGAGGTATTGTTTTATGGCGATACTACTCTCCAGCTGAATCTCGATATTCAAATCTTTAGGGCTGATCTGTACGCCTGCCAGCGCATCATAGATTACATCAAGGGTACCCGATCCGGCCTCGCGCAAAACAAGGGGGATATCTAATAATTGCTTCGGACTAATCTCGGCCTTTTTTGATAACTTATTGTTTGCCCTGGTCACCAACACTATCTCGTCTTTAGCAAATGGCGAATAGGACAGCTGGGGCGAGTGGGACGAACCTTCGATGATGGCAATATCCAGCTTCTCGTCCATAATCATTTGCGATACCTGGTCGGTATTGGCCTGTATAAAGTTGAAGGTGATCTCGGGGTAGGTTTTTTTGAACATTGCCAGTATTTTGGGCAAAATGGTTTGGGCTACCGTAGTGCTGGCTCCAATGTGCAGGGTACCTGCCTCGATGTTGTTCAGCTGCGCCAGTTCGGTTTCAAGGGCGCTGTAGGTTTGGAATATCTTATCGGCATAATGTACCAGTACTTTGCCTGCTGTGGTCAGGGTAATGTTGTTGCCATTACGCTTAAACAGCTGTACATTAAGCTGTTGTTCCAGTTCTTTAATATGCTTGGTAACAGCCGGCTGGGTAATAAACAGCTCATTGGCCGCCTTGGTAAAGCTAAGCCGCTGTGATACCGTATAAAATACCTTTAAACGAAAATCGAAGATCATTGGTTAAAGGTAGGGGTTTAATTTTTAACCGTAAAACTGTGTGTGGGACACCCTGGTACACCCGCGGTACACTTGCCGTTGTCATAGATTTTAGAAGACTAAAAAAAGCAGGGGTACGTGTGATTCCTTCCTTGGGGAAGGGGAGGCAGGGGTTAAGTCAGGCGTTCAAGCTGCTTTGTAACCCATCGCGCGGCGATACCCCTCCCTGCCTTTGCGCTCATTTCCAACCGCACCCCTCCCGTTGTGTGGGAATTAAAAACCCTTCACAACAACCCGATAATCAGACGTAAAACAATCAAACTAATCACCTAACTGCCTTTGTCTTAATTCTTGACTCTAACCTCTTGATTCTTCTTATATTTGCATCATGACAGGAAAATCGCCTAAAGAATCATACACCATCATGAATGAACTGGTATTGCCCAATGATACCAATACATTAAATAACCTGATGGGTGGGCGTCTGCTGCATTGGATGGATATTGCCGCCGCTATATCGGCGCAAAAGCATTGTAATCGTATTGTGGTTACGGCCTCGGTGGATAATGTATCTTTCCAGGCGCCTGTTAAACTGGGCGATGTAATTAGTATAGAGGCCAGGGTAACCCGCGCCTTTACCACCTCGGTTGAAGTGAGGATGGATGTTTGGGCGCAAAATATCCCATCGGGCACCAAGGTGAAAAGCAACGAAGCCTATTATACTTTTGTAGCTTTAGATAACGATGGCCGAAAAACCCAGGTGCCGGCATCATTGCCCGAAACAGAAGAGGAAATAGCTTTGTACGAAGGAGCGTTGCGCCGCAGACAGCTACGTTTAATCCTGAGCGGCAAAATGCAGGCCAATGATGCAACTGAACTTAAGGCCCTCTTTTTTGGCGAGCAGCTACCCTTGAATTTGAAAGATTAATTTTAGTAACAATTGCAGCTTAGTTTAATCAAAAAGGTATCAACTTAAAAATTAATAGGCCATGAGATACTTTCTTTGTTTTTTATTTCCGCCGCTGGCCATACTAACAACCGGCCGCATCGGCGCATTTATACTCAATATTTTTTTAACGCTGTTTTTCTGGATTCCTGGTGTAATTCATTCCATATTGGTTACCAGCGATTATTATGATGCCCGCAGACACCGCCAGTTAATGCGGGCTACACGCCGGACAAGATATTGGTAATGAGGTTTTATAATAAGTGAGTGGTTGATGGTGTTGATTGGGTAAGTGGTTTTTAGAATTTTGTACCGGCCAACCCCGGCCTGGTAGCCTATATCGGGATAGTTTCCCTGTTTTTAAATATTTCTTTTGGATTAATAAAATTCCTTTACGTAATTATACTTAACTAATAATTAGTAATACTACTTGTGCACTCAGGTAGTGTCCCTCTTTTCGTGCTTCTTATAGCCTCCTAATTTTACTTCGTAAACAATCAGGAGTAAGCAAAAATCCCGTGATGTTAATTGTACCTGTAATACATCATTAAACAGAGTAGCACCAGTAAGCCGAAAAGGGAATTAGAGTAGGCGCCAAATTATCTATCTTATGGGAAAGATTCACACAAACGCCGGCAAAACAGGTGTACAACAAAATGCCGGCGACGAGGAAATGGTATTAACGCCGGGCGGTTTACGCCCAAAATCAATGGTTCATTTTATTGAACAGGGACATCATGTAAGCGGCGAAAACGGCTGGTTAAAAAAAATTCAAACCGCAACCGGAACTGTTGTTAAGGATTTTGGAGAAATTCCGAAGCATGATAAACTATCACAAAGCCGTGTAGTTAGGGCCAAACCTTTAAATAAATTGGGCGGCGGCGCTACGCCTGGCCCTATAACCGATGGCTGGATAGTAAACTCCGAGTGGACAAATACTACCGGCAATCCAATAAGCTATTTTAGCACCAAATGGGTGGTTCCGCCGGCACCGGCAACAGATAATGGTCAAACTGTTTTCCTGTTCAACGGTATTCAGCAAACAAGCGGAGGGCCTTTTATCCTTCAGCCGGTTTTACAATGGGGTTCATCCCACGCGGGTGGAGGCAGCTATTGGTCAATAACCAACTGGTATGTTGATGGGCAGGGTGGCACAGCCTTATTTGGTCCGCTTATTCAGGTAAACCCCGGCGACGAATTGCAGGGAGTAATGACTTTAACAGGACAATCGGGCGGTACATTTGATTATCTGTCGTCATTTATCGGTAATCCAACAGCCGATTTAACCGTTACCGCTATCGACGAACTTAAATGGGCTAATGAAACCCTTGAATGTTACGGATTTTCGGCATTTTCTGATTATCCTGATACCGATTTAACAGCCTTTTACGATATCGAAATAAAACTAAGAACATCCAATTCGCCGGTAACCGATGTGGAAGCCAATATCAATTGGCAGGCCGATAACGGGGTAACGGACAACGGACAGCAATGCGTAATTGTAAGTAATGATAGCCCTGCGGGCGAGGTTTATTTGTATTACCGTGGCGTATCGCAAGGCATATATTTTGTAACCGACAAAAGCACCTATGGTAAAGACGAAGTTGCTGATGTAATTTCGACAGCATCGGGCAAATTTACCGATGCATTCTGGCTGGTGCTGGAGGGTTTTACCAAAGACCAGATTACCAAAGATCAGCCTACCGCGCTCCATCCAATTTTATCCGGGGCATTTAAAAACCTGGCCGGCGTTGCTATCACGCCAAACCCGGCCAATGTGGAGTACGAAGATCCTGCCGATTTGTATACCCCGCAACGCATCCGGTACCCTTTTGATGTAACATTCACATCAACAAATATGTTCCCTGCCGTAGGCTCGGCCCCCATATTTGAGCAGCTGAATGCCACTATAACTATTGAGGGAAATGCGCTAAGCGCCATTACTTTATTTGAGCTGGTATCCGGCGCCGATCCATATTTCACTAACCTCGACCCTTCAAATACGCACGATGTATTTTACCTGAGCCAGGATTTGCGGGTGTTTTCGGTAAGTGCGGGCCATAGCCCGGTTTCGGGTGCGCCGGCATTTACCAATAACCCTTATACTTCCATTCAAAACTTTTTGGGTTATTTAAATTCAAACACGTCCTTTACCAATCCGGGCGCTTCCGATCCTCTAAATGCGCTGCCGGGCCAATCGGGTTACGAAACCGGCGATTCATCGGTAACACCTTTGGATGGGGCATCGCAAAAAAATTACAATTTTGCCATTGCCCGGGTACGCTTACAGGATGCTGCATTAGCCTCTGCCGATAATGTAAGGGTATTTTTCCGGCTTTTTGTAGCTCCTTCATTTGATACGGATTTTCAGCCTGCAACTACTTACAGAAGTACATTAGGAAGCAGCGGGGCCGACAACGGAAAACCCGTATTTCCATTAGCATCGGGCGATGGTATAACAGATCCATCGGGTCAGGCCGTTAAAACTATTCCTTTTTTTGCTACGGATGGGGCCGGTACGCATGATTACGATTCGTCGGTAGCCAACGCCAATATCCGCAATATAGTTATCCCGGCCGGGCACAATAAAACCTGGGCTTATTTTGGCTGCTATCTTGATGTATATGATGCAGGTAACCAAGCCATATTTCCGGGAACGCACCACTGTATTGTAGCCGAGATTGCTTATGACGATGCGCCTATCGTCAATTCAGGCGGTGTAACCATGAGTCCCGAAAACTCAGATAAACTTGCACAGCGCAATTTGCAAATTACCTCCTCGGGCAATCCAAGCTATCCCGAAACGCACCACATTCCGCAGGCTTTTGATATGCGCGCAAGCGAAGCCGTTGCCACCACGCCCGGTTTACTGCTTGATTATCCCGACGAGCTGATGATTGATTGGGGCAATACGCCGCTTGGCAGCGTAGCAAGCCTTTACTGGCCGCAAATTAACAGTGCCGGTGTGCTGCAGCTGGCCTCAACGCTGTATAGCACTCACTTATTAACCGCTGCCGATGCCAACACCATTAAGTGCCAGGTTACCAAAGGTGTTACCTATATCCCAATTCCCGTTGGTACAGGCAAAAACTTTGCCGGGCTGTTTACGCTCGATTTGCCGCAAGGGATAACAGTTGGCCAGGAATTTAACATCAAGGTGCGCCGTGTAACTTCGCGCAAGCCTCAGCAAACCAATGTTACCGTACTTAAGGAGAACCGCGGGGCTATTAACGTTGGCGGCAGGGGCAAGCCAATGCGTAACTGGCGGTATATTACCGGCACTTTCCAGGTTAAAATACCGGTAGGTACGGATAAAGCTCTGCTTGGTCCGGAAGAAAATACGCTGGCCATTTTAAAATGGAGGCTGGAAAACATGCCGAAACAAAATCGCTGGTACCCCGTGCTGGAAAGATATGTTAAGGATGTTGCCATGCGCGTTGACGGTTTTGGCGGCGACTCGGTATCGGTTAAACCATCACTTGATGGCGTACCAACCAAAATATCCCTTCACGAAAAGCTGGCGGAGTATCGCGGCAAGGTTAGCGAGGTTATTTACAATTGCTTTGGCGACCTGGAGGGTTTTGCGCTGGATAAATGCTGTACCAAACCGCATTTATTTAAATGCACCGAAAAATCTGTTGGTGAGCTGGTATCCCGTGCCTGCAAAGAGCGCTGGACAATAGCGGTGTTTGTAAACGAAAAACAGGAGGATAAGATTTGCGAGATAAGAGTATATCCCTGATTGCAAATGTTTTGAATGTTATTAAACAAGCGTGGCCGGGCAATTTGCCTGGCCATGCTTGTTTAAAGCCGATTCAATTACCAGATTTAAACCTTTATTTAAAACATTAAAAGAGCAAGGGGATGTGTGATTCCTTCCCTGGGGAAGGGAGCAGTGCAATTAAGTTAAGAGGTTTTTCGCGCAAAGACGCAAAGTGATTTGCCTATTTTTTCTTTGCGTCCTGGCATCTTTGCACGAGACTAAAAATTAAATATCTTCCTTAACTTAATAGCATTGCCCCACCCGTTGGAAGGGAATAAAAAGCCCCATCGAACACGCAAGGTTTAAGCCCAATCAACCCAGTCCAACTCAATCAACTTAATCCAAGCTAATCAACCATTCACCAAAATTCACCATATTTGCCCCGATGCAAAAAGGTAAGCTTTTAATTATTGACGACGAGGAACGCCTGCGTAACCTGATGGCCCGCATTCTGCAACTGGAAGGGCATGAGGTAATTACAGCAGGTACGGCTAAAGAAGGGCTGCGTAAGCTACAGCAGGAGAATATCCAGGTTGTTTTGAGTGATGTTAAGCTACCCGATACCGATGGTATTACGCTTACCGATACCATTAAAAAAGCATATCCATCTACCGAGGTAATTGTACTTACCGCTTATGGAACCATCAATGATGGCGTAAAGGCCATTAAGGCAGGTGCTTTTGATTACATTACCAAAGGTGATGATAACGAAAAGATAATCCCGCTGGTAAGTAAGGCCATGGATAAGGCTCTGTTGCAGCAAAAGGTACTGGAGCTGCAAAGCAAATTGAACGATAAATTTGGGTTCGACAGGCTCATTGGCAAATCTACCGCCATTAGCGATGTAATTAAGCTGGCCCAAAAGGTAGCCTTAACTGATACCACTGTTTTATTATTGGGCGAAACCGGTACCGGGAAAGAAATTTTTGCCGAGGCCATTCACCAGGCAAGTAACCGCAATACCAAATCGTTTGTGGCTGTAAATTGCAGCGCCTTTACCAAAGAGTTACTGGAGAGCGAACTGTTTGGCCATAAAGCCGGCTCATTTACCGGGGCTGTTAAGGATAAAAAAGGATTGTTTGAGGAAGCCTCGGGCGGTACCATATTTTTAGATGAAATTGGCGAGCTTGACCACGACCTGCAAGCCAAACTGCTCCGCGTGCTGGAATCACAGCAGTTTTTAAAAATTGGCGATACCAAACCTACCCAGGTTAATGTGCGCATACTGGCGGCCACCAACCGTAACCTGCAAACCGAAATTAACGACGGCCATTTCCGGTCGGATTTATTTTACCGTTTATCCGTTTTCCAGATCACCCTTCCCCCGTTGCGCGAGCGTAAGAAAGATATCAAATTACTTGGTGAATATTTTATGCAATACTTTGCCCTGAAAGTTAAAAAGCAGGTAAACCAGCTTAGCGATGAGTTTGTAAGCAAACTGGAAGCCTATAACTGGCCAGGCAACATCCGCGAGTTTAAAAACGTAATTGAACGCGCCGTAATACTTACCGATAATAATATTTTAGACGAAAGCCTGCTGCCTTACGAAATTCAACAACAACAGGTAAAGGCCGGGGCGCCTATCTCAGCATTTGACCTTTCATCGGTAGAGAAGCTCCATATTCAACGCGTGCTTAACCACACGCATGGTAACCGTGCCGAGGCGGCTCATTTGTTGAATATTGGCGTGGCTACGTTGTATAGGAAGTTGAAGGAGTATGGGTTGGAGTGATTTGATTCTCCACCCGTCATTGCGAGTATCCATCAGGTAAAACCTAAAAAAAACGTTATGACGTGCACGGATATAGTTAAACAAATGTACTAAACTACCGTCATTGCGAGGTACGAAGCAATCCCGAACTATGTGGGACTTGGCATGTAGAGGATTGCTTCGTGCCTCGCAATGACGGATGTTTGATATTGATAATCATTACCTTATCTGCCGCGGGGTTTTAACCCGTGGCTAAACTGGTTTCAGCTTTCAGCTGAACTGTGAAGCCACAGGCTTCAACCAGGATTACCCACGAGTTACGCTGCGCTAACCTCGCGGGAGGCTGCTTTCAGCCAAACAATAAAGCCTTAGCTTACTATTTTCCTTACTGCTTATCAAAAACCATAGGCGAAGGAAGGCAACTGGCATTAAACGGGCAGATAAAGTAAAGTAAAAGTTTATTTTTAGGCCCGTTGAGCGACAGGCCGTAAGCAGCGGTTTTGGAGCCGTCAACGGGTATAAGCTCGGTTACCGGGCCGTAACTGTTTTTTGAGTTTGAATAATTTACCTGGTCAAACATGACTAACGAATCATTTTTGACACTGTATTTCCCTGTGCTTCTAAAACGGTATCCTATTATTTTTTTGGTAACCGAATCTGTGGCTATTACATCGAATTGGACCTGGTTACCATTTTTAAATTCATATTGTTGAATTCCCTGGAATTGCAGCTGTGCCCATTTTCCTGTAATATCCATATTCCCGCTTGCATCCTTTTCGCATGCTGAAAAAGTAAATGCTAAAACAGCAGCCAAAAGGCTAAAAATTTTGATAAGGCTAAGTTTTGTTTTCATATAGATGATTACGCATAGATGAATTGCGCTGATACAGTTGTAATGATTTTTTATTAGATTGTCATCCTCTGCTGATCCGCTGGCGCGAGCTTTCAACTCGCGGTACATCATCGTTTCAGCTTCAACTGAATTTACCCGGCTATCATCCTGTCAATTCTGATTCAGACAATTTCCCCCCGCGTTAACGATTGCAGCGGATACCGGCCAAGCGCTTAATGCCTGTGCAGTATAAGCGTAAAGCGTGGGCCGCAGGCAACGCCCTTTTTAGTATCAAGTCGCAAGTATCAAGATTGTATTTTAGACGGGAAATAGAAAAAGGCTGGGAAGATCGCATCTTTTTGACCGGAAGCTGAATTTATGCCCCATTATCTCTTGCTCTTTTTCGCCTTGCTGTTTCGGTTTTTATTTTATGACAATTCTTAAAGTGTTGATTTTTAGATAAATGCTGTTTTTTGCTGTTTCACCTGTTGCACAACGCAACACCCAAGGGCTGAATTAGCTTTAAGAGCGAATTTCCTGCGCAGTTACAAGATAAGGCCAGGGCAATAGATTCTCCATTCATCATTATCTCCCACATTGATAATCAACTATCATTTTGATAGGCGTTTTTAGCCTTTTAAACGCTGGTTTATAGTTTGAATTAACTTAAATTGCTGTAAATCAAGTATATGCTGGCCTGTGCCATTAATTGGCACCCGCTTGGTAAGCCCTCCTGCAAAAAACTAATAATATGGATATTTTACAGATTGTTATTTACTTGGCCACCTTCATAGCCATATTCTGGATTTTCTTCAAATCAGTTAATTACTTCGAAAACATTTAATCATCATGATCGCATTATTCATTGTGGCCATAGCCGTGTTTTTTTACATGGTATACGTGCTGCTTAAACCCGAAAAATTTTAATTATTAAACTCATGAACACTGAAATTTCAGGTGTAATTTTTACCTACCTGCTCACGCTGGCCATAGCCATCCCCCTGGGCCGTTACATAGCCCGCATTTTTAAGGGCGAAAAAACCTGGCTCGACTTTTTAGCCCCGCTTGAACGTTTCATTTTTCGTTTCAGCGGCATTGATGCCAAAAAGGAAATGAACTGGAAACAGCATTTATTTGCCCTGCTTACTATCAATAGCGTATGGCTTATTTATGCATTTGTTTGTTTAATGGCACAAGGCCACCTGCCACTTAACCCAGATGCAAATCCTGGCCAGTCGCCCGATACCGCTTTTAATACGGCCATCAGCTTTTTGGTAAACTGTAACCTGCAGCACTACTCGGGCGAAAGCGGCGCCACTTACTTTATACAGCATTTTGTGTTTATGTTCCTGCACTTTGTATCGGCCGCTACCGGTATTGCAGCGCTGATTGTACTGTACAGGGCCTTGAAAGATAAAGTGACCGATAAACTGGGTAACTTTTGGGATTACTTTGTAAAAGCCATTACCCGTATATTATTGCCTATATCATTTGTAATAGCTGTCATTTTCGCTTTTAACGGCATGACTACCAGCTATGCAGGTAAAGATACCTTCATTAGTATGCAAGGCGATACCGTTCATGTATCCCGCGGGCCGGTTGCTGCCCTGGTAGCTATCAAACACTTAGGTACAAACGGTGGTGGCTGGTTTGGTGCAAACTCGGCCCACCCTATTGAAAATCCTAACTACTTAACTAATACGGTTGAACTGGTTGCACAGCTTATTATTCCTATTGGGTTGGTATTTGCCCTGGGCTTTTACCTTAATAAAAAGAAATTTGCTTACGTAATTTTTGGTGTGATGACGCTGGGGATGCTCATGTTCATGATACCAACCATTAATGCCGAACTAAACGGTAACCCGGCTATAGCCCACATGGGTGTTAGCCAGCCTACCGGTGCTATGGAAGGCAAGGAAGTAAGGTTTGGACCAGCCAACTCCGCTTACTGGAGCATAATGACCACCATTACATCAACAGGTTCGGTAAACTCGATGCACGATAGCGCTATGCCTTTATCTGGTTGTATGCAATTGCTGGGTATGATGGTTAACTGCTTTTATGGCGGTGTGGGTGTTGGTTTCCTTAACTTTTACATCTTTATCATCATCGCGGTATTTATATCGGGCCTGATGGTTGGGCGTACACCGGAGTTTTTGGGCCGCAAAATTGAAGCCCGCGAAATGAAGATAGCTTCGCTGATTGCTCTATTACACCCATTTATTATATTGGTAGGCATAGCCATATCATCATACGTAGTGGTACACATGCCTGGTGCCGATTGGGCGGTAAAACCATCAACATGGTTAAACAACCCCGGCAACCACGGTTTTTCTGAAATGTTGTATGAGTATTCTTCGGCAGCAGCAAACAATGGTTCGGGGTTTGAAGGCTTGGGCGATGGTAATATTTTTTGGAACGTAACTACTGGTATTGTAATGGTGCTGGGCAGGTTTTTACCAATTATTGGTCCGCTGGCCATTGCAGGTTTACTGGCCAATAAAAAATTCATTCCTGAATCTGCCGGAACACTTAAAAGCGATACCTCAACTTTTGGGTTAATGATCTTCGCGGTGATTGTAATTATTGCTGCCTTGTCATTCTTCCCTGCACTGGCTTTAGGCCCAATTGCTGAACATTTTTCACTTAGATAAGCACAAGCTCCACCTAAATCCTCCCCTGAAGGGGAGGACTTAAAAAACAAAATGCAAATCAAAAGTCTCCCCCTGAAGGGGGAGATTTAGAGGGGGCTCTTAAATTTTTATAATCATGAAAACCTCAAATACATTATTCCAGGGCGATCAGATGAAGGAGGCTTTTAAACAGTCGTTCATCAAACTAAACCCACGCATACTGTTCCGTAACCCGGTAATGTTTACCGTTGAAATAGGAACGGCAGTAATGCTTATAGTAACCATATTTTCCTTTGCAAATAAAGGCCAGGGCAGCTTTGCCTATAACTTCACCGTGTTTTTGGTACTATTGTTAACCGTACTGTTTGCCAACTTTGCCGAAGCTATTGCCGAAGCACGTGGTAAAGCCCAGGCCGAAAGCTTGCGCAAAACCCGCGAGGAAACTCCTGCCCGCTTACTGGTTAACGGTAAAGAAACCATGGTAATGTCGAGCCAGTTGAAAAAAGGCGATGTGTTTATCTGCGAAACAGGCGATAACATCCCTACCGATGGCGAAATTATTGAAGGTATTGCTACCATTGATGAATCGGCCATCACAGGCGAATCGGCACCTGTTATCCGCGAATCGGGTGGTGATAAATCATCAGTAACAGGCGGTACTAAAGTATTATCTGATAAGATAAAGGTTATGGTAACCACCCAGCCCGGCGAAAGCTTCCTGGATAAGATGATAGCCCTGGTTGAAGGTGCATCGCGCCAGAAAACACCAAACGAGATAGCCTTGACCATCCTGCTTGCAGGCTTTACGCTCATATTTGTTATTGTTTGCGTTACCCTGAAACCATTTGGCGACTATTCAAATACACCTATAACTATTGCTGCTTTTATATCGCTTTTTGTTTGTTTGATCCCAACCACTATCGGTGGCCTGTTATCGGCCATCGGCATTGCCGGGATGGATAGGGCATTACGCGCAAACGTGATAACCAAAAGTGGTAAAGCAGTTGAAACTGCCGGCGATTTGGATACCCTGTTGTTAGATAAAACAGGTACCATTACTATTGGTAACCGTAAGGCAACCAATTTTTATCCTGCCACAGGTGTTAGCAACGCCAACTTTGTAGCAGCATGTGTATTAAGCTCACTGGCTGATGAAACCCCCGAAGGTAAATCGATAGTTGAGCTTGCCCATGAGGATAAAAGCATACCTAAAGTAGTAGCGCCTGCCAATTCGGTATTTATCAAATTTACCGCCGAAACCCGCTCAAGCGGTTTAGATACGCCCGATGGTTTACGCATCCGTAAAGGTGCTTTTGATTCCATCCGTAACATCGCCTTAAAGGCTGGTCACGCTTTCCCAACCGAGGTTGAGGATAACGTTAAAAAAATATCATCAAATGGTGGTACACCGCTGGTAGTATCGCAAAACGAAGAGATAATGGGTGTAATTGAATTACAGGACATTATTAAACCCGGCATTGCCGAACGTTTTGACCGCCTGCGTAAAATGGGTGTTAAAACAGTAATGGTTACCGGTGATAACCCTTTAACTGCTAAATTTATTGCCGAGAAAGCAGGTGTGGACGATTTTATTGCCGAGGCTAAGCCCGAGGATAAAATGAACTATATTAAAAAAGAACAACAAGGCGGCAAGCTGGTAGCCATGATGGGCGACGGTACAAATGATGCCCCTGCATTGGCCCAGGCTGATGTTGGTGTAGCCATGAACAGCGGTACCCAGGCTGCCAAAGAAGCCGGTAACATGGTTGATTTGGATAACGACCCAACCAAGCTGATTGAGATTGTGGAAATTGGTAAACAATTGCTGATGACCCGTGGTACGCTTACTACCTTCTCGATAGCGAATGACGTAGCCAAGTACTTTGCTATTGTTCCGGCCTTATTTATGGTATCTATACCATCATTAAGGGCGCTTAATATCATGGCATTGCACAGCCCCGAATCGGCCATATTATCGGCAGTAATATTTAACGCCATCATTATCCCGTTGCTGATACCATTGGCTTTACGTGGTGTGGAATATAAACCGATAGGTGCCAGCGCGTTGTTACGCCGTAACCTGTTGATATACGGCCTTGGTGGTATACTGATACCATTTATAGGTATTAAATTAATTGACCTTGCCGTGGGCGTATTTATATAATTCAGATGTGAGATTTTAGATATGAGATTTGAGACGAGCTTCAAATCCGTATCCAGAGAAATCTCATATCTAACATCTCATATCTCAAATCTAATTTTAAAACAATGAAAACATATTTGTTGCCATCAATCAAGTTAACTATCATCCTGATAGTAATTACAGCCGGTATTTATCCATTAGCTATAGCCGGTGTGGGCAAATTAACTCCCGGTCATGGTGATGGGGAAACCGTAACATACAAAGGCCGAGTAGTTGGTTATGCCAACGAAGGTCAAAAATTTACTAAAGACGAATACTTCTGGAGCCGTCCCTCTGCGGTTGATTATAATGCTGCCGGTTCGGGAGGTTCAAACAAAGGCCCTTCAAACCCCGATTATTTGAAACAGGTAGAAGGTCGTATCCAGGATTTTTTAAAGCACAATCCCGGTGTAACCCGCGCCCAGATCCCTGCCGAACTGGTTACCGCATCAGGTAGCGGGTTAGATCCTGATCTTTCGCCCGCAGGTGCAAAGGTACAGGTAGCCCGTGTTGCCAAAGTACGTGGCCTATCGGCCGATGTTGTAACCAAACTGGTTGACGAGCATACCGAAAAACCATTATTTGGCGTATTTGGCCCATCAAAAGTAAATGTGCTGAAGCTGAATGTGGCTTTAGATGAACTGAAAAAGTAAGCCCCCTCTAAATCCTCCCCGGAAGGGAGGACTTAAAAAGCCAGGCTAATCAGAAGTCTCCCCTACCGGGGGAGATTTAGAGGGGGCTCGATGTATGAATGGTTGTATAGTTAATTTTGGTTTAATTATATGTTAGTTTGAGAAACATTCATACCTTAAAAGGGGGGCCGCGAGGGCTCTCCCTTTTATTAGGTTAAGCCCCCTCTAAATCTCCCCCTGAAGGGGGAGACTTTTGATTTTGCATATCGCAAGTCAGCTCGATTGATTTGGGAGGGTTTGATATATTGTGTATTTAAGTTATTAATGATTGATTCATAAATTAAAATTTTTAAAGTCTCCCCCACCGGGGGAGATTTAGAGGGGGCATATGGACGGCGAAAAAGAACGATCGGTTGAGCATTTCCTGGAGCTGATAAAAAAATCAAGGCGCGGGAAATTCAAGGTTTACATAGGCATGAGCGCAGGCGTGGGTAAAACCTTCCGCATGCTGCTGGAGGCCCAGGCTTTAATGCGTAACGGTATCGACGTTAAAATTGGCTATATAGAAACACATAACCGCAAAGAAACCGTTGCTCAATTGGAGGGTTTGCCAATTATACCCCGCCGCAAACTGTTTTACAAGGGTAAAGAGCTGGAGGAGATGGATTTGAAAGCCATCATTAGCCTGCGCCCCGAGGTGGTTTTGGTTGATGAACTGGCACATACCAATATTGAAGGTAGCAGCAACGAAAAACGCTGGCAGGATGTGCTCGAAATATTGAACGCGGGCATCAACGTTATCAGTGCCGTAAACATCCAGCATATGGAAAGCCTGAACGAGGAGGTGGAACGCATAACCGGTGCCAAAATAAACGAGCGGATCCCCGATAAGGTTTTGCAACTGGCAGACGAGGTGGTAAACATCGACCTTACCGCTGATGAGCTGATAGACCGCTTAAAGGAAGGCAAAATATACGACGAGAAAAAAGTGCCAACGGCGCTTAATAATTTTTTCCAGGCCGATAGGATTTTGCAGCTGCGCGAGCTGGCCCTGCGCGAAGTAGCCCACCAGGTTGAGCGGAAGATAGATATTGAGATACCCAAGACCATTAAACTACGGCCCGAACTTTTTTTAGCCTGCATTAGTACCAATGACGAATCGGCCAAAATAATTATTCGTAAAACGGCAAGGTTGTCATCATATTACCGCTCTAAATTTTTTGTTTTGTATGTGCAAACATCAAGAGAAAGCAGTGATAAAATAAACCTGGCATCGCAGCGCCACCTCATTAATAATATGAAACTGGCTACGCAACTGGGCGGTGAGGTTATTAAAATAAAAAGCGACCGCATAGCTCAAACCATTTGGGAAACGGCCGAAAAATACGACATTACAACTATTTGCCTGGGTAAACCCCGCTTTAAATTTTACCAGGTTATTATGAAAACGGCGGTGTTTACCCAATTGTTAAATAAAATGTCAAAAACTGATATAGACCTTGTAATACTATCATAACCATGACTATTAAAAATAAACTCCGTACAGGCATCGGTTTCTTGTTTGTACTGGCGCTCACCTGCTGCGGGTTATCTGTATACTTCCTTAACCGCCTGTCGGCCGATGCCGGGGCAATCCTTAAGGATAATTATAAAACCCTGCAGTTTACCCAAAACATGCAGGATGCTATCGACGCAAATGATAAACCGCTTTCGCCAAAACAAATAGCGGTTATCGACAATAACCTCAAACTACAGCAACATAATGTTACAGAAAAAGGTGAGCAGGAATTAACAGATTCATTAACGCTTGTTTATGTGCAGATAAAGGAGCATAATAACGATATAGCCGTACAATTGCCTTTAAGGAGCCATGCCCGCCGGCTTATTTATGGTATTATGCACCTGAATATGGATGCGATTTCGCGAAAAAATGCCATTGCCACTGATACCGCCGGCAGGGCAAATGTGCTGGTGGCCGTGAGCGCTTTTTTATTGTTCACTATTGCCTTTACATTCGCGGTAAATTTTCCGGGTTATATAGCCGATCCGTTAAAGGAGCTTACAGCAAGGATAAAAGAGGTATCAAACCGTAATTACCACCAGCAGATTGACTTTCACTCGGATGATGAGTTTGGCGAATTGGGCCAGGCTTTTAATAATATGACGCGTAAACTGGATGAGTACGAAAACAGTAACCTGGCCAGCATCCTGTTTGAGAAAAAGCGGATAGAAACTATTATTAATACCATGCACGATGCTATTATTGGTTTAGACGAGAAGCAGTTTATCATATTTGCCAACGAAGTAGCATGTAACCTGATAGGAATGACCACCGAACAGCTTACCGGCCGATACGCGCCAGACATAGCGCTTGAAAACGACCTGCTGCGCAACCTGTTAATTAATGAACAGCCACGGTTAAAGATTTTTGCCGATAACCGCGAAAGTTTTTACAGCCGCGAATCATTATCCGTGAGCAGCAAAAGTAAAGTGATAGGTAAGGTAATTATCCTTAAAAATATTACCGAATACCAGCAGCTGGATGAAGCCAAAACCAATTTTATTGCCACCATATCGCATGAATTGAAAACGCCCATATCGTCCATTAAAATGAGCCTGAAATTACTGGAGGACGACCGCATAGGCAATGTAAATACCGAGCAAAGGCAATTGCTGGAAAATATTGATGACGATGCCCGCCGCCTGCTGCAAATAACCGGCGAACTGCTGGATATGGCACAGGTTGAAACCGGTAAGTTACAGCTTAACTTTGGCAGCACACATCCCCGTAACATTGTTGACTATGCGGTAAAGGCCATCAAGTTTACTGCCGATCAAAAACACGTAAACATCAAAGTAAAATGCGACGATACCCTGCCCGAGGTACATGCTGATTTGGATAAAACTACCTGGGTACTTATCAACCTGTTATCAAATGCCATAAAATACAGTCACGAAAAATCGGTTGTGGAGCTAACTGTCAAAAAGCACAAGAATGACGAGATTGAATTTTCGGTAAAAGATCATGGCAAAGGCATAGAAGAGCAATACCTGTCGCGGTTATTTGAGCGCTACTTTAAAGTACCCAACGCCACCGCCGACCAAACCGGCACCGGCCTTGGCCTTGCCATTGCCAAAGATTTTATTGAAGCCCAAAGCGGCCACATCGAGGTTGATAGCGAAATAGGTGCAGGGAGCAGGTTTGCCTTTACGCTGAAGAGGGCGGTGTAGCCCCCTCTAAATCTCCCCCTGAAGGGGGAGACTTTTAATTTCTAAAGCACATTGCTCTCTAATTTAAACTTGCGAAGTTTCAATTACTTCGTAAGTTTTTTGCTTGGTGTTGTCGTCTCGTCAAATCAAAATCCAAAAAATCTTAAGAATCTGTTTAATCCAGGTTCAGACAAAATCACCCTCAATTCACCTCCACAATCTTCATCCCCCAGGGCTCCAACTGCATAGCAGAATTACTGCTTACACTTGATCCAGAAAATAATTCTTTTCCATTCCCGTAGGGATATGTAAAGCTTACTTCCTTATCTGAATAATTTAAATAATAGTGCACTGTTTTGCTGGCCTGGTTTACGCCGAACTTGGTGATAATAGGGAAAGCCAATTGCTGATCGGTACCCCAAAGGCCTGCTTTTTTAACGGCGTCGGCCAATATTTTGTCGGTAACGGCGCTGGTTGTAACGCAACCAATGTAAGTTGCCAGGCCCTTGCCATAAACGTTTTCGGTAATGGCAGCGTACTTACCCCAAACCGGGTGGTCATAATAAGCCAGTACCTTTGCGGTGGTAGGGGTAATAAGTTCCATCCAGGTATTCAGTTTTTTATCTTCGGGTTTCAGGTTAAAATCATCGCCTTTAAGGCCAACGTTTTCGGGCACTGTAAACTGGCTGTAGTAAATTCCTAATGCTTCGTTGATTATGCCGGGCTGGTGCGTTGTGCGCACTTTCACATTTTCGTCGCTAAAGCCGCTTTTAAAGGTGTAAATGATGTGGCCGCCGTTTTTTACATAGCGGTTAAGGCGCTGTAATAAACTATCAGGCGCTACATATAAAACAGGTACTACCAGTAGTTTGTAGTTTTCGATGTTCAGGCTTGTAGGGTCAACAAAATCGCAGCCAACGTTCATATGGTATAGGCCATCGTACAACTGGCGCAATACTTCATTATAGCCGGTGCGTACACCCCAGCCAAAACCAAAAGCTTTAAACCCGGTAAGTGCCTCGTTGCTGAATAATATGGCTACATCGTTTTTCTTTTTCAGATTGATGAGTTTCGGGCTCAACCGGTCAAAATCCTTGCCGATGGTTTTGGCTTCGTTATAAACCGGGTTCGGCTCAAAATCGTGACTTAACAATCCTTTCCAATAGGTTTCTGCCGAGTTATGGATAGAGTGCCACGGCCAGTAGCCTACCATATTGGCGCCCGACGCCAGGTGGCTGAAAGCTTGTAACCGTAGCTGGCCAGGATAAGGAGTCCACTGGGCAAAGCCCTGTGCTTCGGTCTCTATGGTCAAATAATTTTTACCACCCTTCATAGAGCGGGTAACATCGCCGCCAAAAGAAATCTCGGCGCCGGTAAGCTTATCCTGGCTTGGGTGATAAATATCTATCCCGGCAATATCCAGGACTTTGGCAGCTGCAAAATGGTCAACATCAGGCTGGATACCAAAGGAAGCCCCACGCCAGTCCAGGTCAAAGTTTTGGGTAATGAATTGGTCGGGCCGCTTGTATTCGCGCACAATGGCCGCCTGCCAGCCTAAATATTGGGTAACCACCTGGCGCTGAAATTTGGCAAACTCAGATGATAAGCTGCCATTGATGGTGTTATTCATCGATGGAAAATCTTCCCAGGCGTTAATGCGGTTGCTCCAATAATCCAATCCAAAAATATGGTTAATATTATCGAGTGTTTTATATTTAGCCTGCATGTATTTTACAAACAACGCCTGCACATTTGGGCCCGATGTTCCGTATGATTTGGTTTCGTTATCAATTTGGTAACCAATAACCGCAGGGTTATCTTTCACATGCTCCATTATCTTGCGGATCACCCGCTCGGCATACATCCTGAAATCGGTATTGGTAATATCCATATTTTGCCGCGGCCCGTATTGGTTTTGGCCCGATGGAGTAATGGCTAAAATGTCAGGATGTTTTTTGGCCATCCAGGTAGGTATGGCATAGGTAGGGGTGCCGACAATTACTTTGATGCCACCTTTTTGCATGGCCGCCAGCACCCTGTCGATATGGGTAAAATCAAAAACACCATCCTGTGGTTCAACGGTGCTCCAGGTCGATTCGGCAATGCGCACTACGTTTATGCCCGCTTCCTTCATCATCTGTACATCTTTGTCAAGGCGCTCGTAAGGCATATATTCATCGTAATAAGCCACACCGTAAAGCAGCTTATCCATTTTGGGATATTGCGCAAATGAAGCGGCGCAAAAAAATAATTGCACAATGAAAAGCAGCAGGCATCTCTTTTTCATAAAATGGGATTTTGGTACAAATTGCTTTGCGCCATGAATCTACAAATTAATTGTGTTTTTAACACACAATGATAAAAAGTTTGTGCCTCTGAAAATTGGTTTGCTGCGGTTTGATAAATTTTTAACGGGATGGATAGGGATTTACCTTACTGTTTCCAGATAGAGGCCTTTAATGAAAACGTAATTTCGGAGAGGACTAAGGTGGAATGATACAGCATTTTTCCAAATAGTTATTGATATGGCCTGATAGTTGCGGTTTTTTTGTAAACTGCAACCTATGCTGAAAACAATACCTGTATTTGTAATTTTCCTGTTTATTTATAGCGAAGTTGCCGCGCAGACGGCCGATAGTACCCTGAAAAAATCGCCCGTTAAAACTTTAACTGATGCGCAGTATACAGCATTGTTAAAAGGAGAGGATATTTATAATACGCCGCCGGTGGCACTGCTGAACCATTACCCAATGCCGGATGTGGCTATACAGTTTAAAAAGGAGGCAGGCCTTAGCCCCATACAAATTACTAAGATTGATGCTATAGCTAAAGAGCTGAAGCGTAAACGAATTGAAATGGGCGGGTTTATTGTTACCAACGAAAAAAAGCTGGATGATTTGCTTAGCAAAGGAACTGACGAAGGCAGCATCATTTTTTATGGAAACCGGTCGGGCTTGTACTACGGCGAACTGCGGGATGCCATTTTGGTTGCCTGCTATAATACCTGGAAACTGCTATCGCCGGCACAGATAAAAAAGCTGGAGACATTGCAAAATCATAATTGATAAATTTGCCGATTGATTTGTTTAATTTAGCGGCCCAAATAAAGTGTATGAAAATAACTTTTGATTTTGAAAAACCCCTTGCCGAGCTGATGCAGCAGATTGAAAAGGTGAAGCAGGTTGAAGATAAAAACAAGCTCGATATGTCGGCAACTATTGCCGAACTGGAAACAAAACTGGAAAGTACCAAAAAAGAAATATATGGCAACCTTACCGGCTGGCAAAAAGTACAAATATCCCGTCATCCCGAAAGGCCATATACCCTGCAGTACATTGAGCTGATGTGCGATGATTTTATTGAATTGCACGGCGACCGTACAGTTGGCGATGACAAAGCCATCATTGGCGGTTTTGGAACATTAAATGGCCAAACAGTGATGTTTATAGGCCAGCAAAAAGGCCGTAACACCAAAGAGCGCCAGTACCGTAACTTTGGTATGGCGAATCCGGAAGGCTACCGTAAGGCCTTAAGGCTGATGAAAATGGCCGAGAAATTCAACAAACCGGTTGTTACCTTAATTGACACCCCCGGAGCATTCCCCGGCCTGGAAGCCGAAGAACGCGGACAAGGCGAAGCTATAGCCCGCAACCTGTTAGAAATGTCGGTACTTAAAGTACCTATCATCTGCGTTATTATAGGAGAAGGCGCATCTGGCGGTGCATTGGGCATAGGTATTGGCGATAAAGTAATGATGCTGGATAACTCCTGGTATTCGGTAATATCACCAGAAAATTGCTCAACCATCCTTTGGAAAACCTGGGAAAATAAAGAACGTGCCGCCGAAGTTTTGAAACTGACATCTACCGAGATGCTAAAAAACAAGCTTATAGACGGCGTTATTAAAGAGCCCCTTGGCGGTGCCCATCAGGATCCTGTTGCTATGGCTGCCACGCTTAAAAAGCAATTGCTAAAAGATCTTAAAATCCTCAAAGAAAAAGACGTTACAGAACTGGTTAATGAGCGCATCGAAAAATTTTGCTCGATGGGAGTAGTAAACGAATAATAGTTTTCGGACGTGAATAACATATAACAAAGAAAGCGGCAATTGCCGCTTTTTTTGTTATCACCCTTTTTGTCATGCTGAGGAACGAAGCATCTGTCTACTTTGCGTGACGATAGAAAATTTTGCGATAGATCGTTTGTCCCTACCTATTACATATCCTATTTTCCTGTCATCCTGAGTGGTAAAATTTCGCGAAATTCTGAAAGGAAAATGACAACGATTAAATCCCCAATGTCATGCCGAACTTGTTTCGGCACCCCACATGCTAAGTGTACTTCATGCGGGTCACCTGTCCTGTGGGATCCCGAAACAAGTTCGGGATGACTTCCGTTTTTCAACTTGTCATGGGTAGGAACGAGGGATCTATCAGCTTTGCATGACCGATAGAAAAGTTTGCTAATAGATGCTTCGTACCTCAGCATGACAGTCTTTTATTTTTGAATGTCTTTTACCTTCCAGAGTCCCCGGATTTTATCACTGGAGAACATCCCCACGTCTTAACTCTTAATTCTATTTCCCTGTACCCATACCTAATTTTTTCTCGTAATCTTTAAACTGCGCATCAAATTTGGCATTGAGTTGTGGCTGTTTGTAGTTTTTGGTAAACTCTACCAGCCCATTCAGCATCGACATGGAGTATTGGATATCGCGGCTTTCCAGCGTGGTATCGCCGCTTTGCAGCAGTGTTAAATTATAGGCCAGCAGGTTGGTTACGTAGGCATCAACCAGGTTGGCCAGTTTGTTGGCCATTTGGGTTTCGCCCAGGCGATAGGCTGTTTCAATCAGGTAATATTTGCGGATGGCTATCTCGGTATTCGGTATGGTTTCCGGCATTACCTCATCATATTTCTTTAACACGTTTTTAGCCAGGCCGGGTTTGCCTTCCTTCAGCAAGTTATCGGCCAGGCTGGAGTATAACCTCGATATCAGCGGGTAAAACATGGTGTTTGATTCATGATCCAGGTAGCTTGCTTTTTTCATGTTGCCCCATTTGTATTGGGTCATCATGTTATGGTACATCACCGGGGTGTTCATTAAATCGCCCTGGTTTGCAGCAGTATCTGCCTTTAATGGCATCAGGCGGTTTGCAAAACCTTCGCTGTATAGGTACTTGCCAAGGCCCATCAGGTTGTCGTCGGGTACGGTTGTGGCAAAATATACCGGCCTTTTCCAGTTATTGTGGGCCAAAATATCCATCATGGCCAAAATATCTTTGGTTACATATTTTCCATTAAACGTCCAATCCATCTCGGGCGTTATTTTGTCTTTCTGAGCGGCAGGAAGAGTACCGGTTTTTACCACATCGTCTGCATTAACCGTAATTTTGAATTTTTTGGTTGGTAAGTAGTTGCCCATTTCGCCATTACCAAGTTCGGCCATTGCTTCCTTTTCATCAGAAGTAATAAAATCAAACACTTCCTTTAACTCGGTTGAGCCCGGCAGGTTTTTATCGCTTAAATAAACTACATCGCGTACACCCGCTTTAAATTTATCGTCGGGCATAGTGATAGGCAAAGGCTCCGATTCATTCATTTTATGTTTCATGCCACGGATATACCAATCGGTACCCAGTAAGCTTAAATTTACGATGCGTACATCGGGCCTTACATTTTCAACCTCCTGTATATACCAAAGCGGGTAGGTATCATTATCGGCATAGGTAAACAAAATTGCATTTGGTGCACAGGAGCTAAGGTAGTTATAAGCCATATCATGTGGCGTAAGCTTGGTCGACCGGTTATGATCGTCCCACTCCTGGTTGGCCATTAAAACGGGCGCGGCTAACAAACAAACCACGGTGGCAACAATACCGCTGGTTTTAGCATTAATTACCTTTCTTAAAAGTTCGGCTATCCCCATAACACCGAGCCCAATCCAAATGGCAAAGGCATAAAACGAGCCGGCGTAGGCATAGTCACGTTCGCGTGGCTGTAAGGGGTCCTGGTTAAGGTAAAGCACAATGGCTAAGCCGGTAAAAAAGAATAGGACCATTACAACGCTTGCGCCTTTCTGATCATTTTTAAAGTGGAAGAACAAACCCACCAGGCCAATTATCAATGGTAAAAAGAATAAGCGGTTATAACTTTTACTTTGGGTAACCGAGGCCGGTAAGGCTTTGCCAAAATTCCAGCCGCTTATCCAACTACCATCGGCTCCAATAGTTTGGCCATCAAGATCATTGGTACGGCCAACAAAATTCCACAGAAAATAGCGGGTGTACATCTGGTTAACCTGCCAGGTGCCAAAAAAGCCCAGGTTGGTAGCAAATGTTGGTTTTTCGCCATCGGCCAGCTTGCTCCATGCACGGTAAAACTGCGCATGGCCGCCCTTATCGCTAAACATACGCGGGAAAATGGTATTACGGTCATAAACGGTCGTCAGTTTTTTGCCTGCAACCTCGTACTGGGTTTTGCCGCGGCGATAAATTTTGGCACCTTCGGTTTGCTCGGTAGGGGTAGAGTCAAAAAACTGACCGTATAGTAAAGGTGTATCGCCGTACTGATCGCGGTTTAAGTAGCTGTTGAGTGCAAAAGCATCCTGCGGGTCGCTGTTATTCAGGTTCGGGTCGGCCTTGGCGCGCACTACTATCATCACAAATGAGCTGTAGCCAAACAGGATAAACAACAGGCACACAAAAAAGCTATTGAGGGCAAAACGTTTTTCGCGAATTTTAATCACATACTCCAGCAAGGCCAAAATACCGATGCCAATAACTGCACCAATAATGCCGGTGCTGATACCCAGCGCCAATATAAAGCACAGCGCCGAAGCTATAATAGCAGGCTGCGATTGTTTAATAGTATAATAAATGCCAAAAGCAATGGTGCCTATCAGCAAAACAAAAAACGCAATAGCGCCGCTGCCGAAGCCCATACCGAGGGTGTTTACAAAAAGCAGATCGGAGAAAGCTGCACCTTTAACTGTAAACTGGATAACGCCCCATAATACAAAAGCTACCGATACTACCCCGGCAAAAAATGCCAATAGCGTACCCTGGGCGGTTATGGCTTTTGCCTTGCGGAAATAGATTACTAAAGCTATTGCCGGTATTACCAGCAGGTTTAACAGGTGGATACCTATTGATAAGCCCATGATATAGGCAATAAAAACAATCCAGCGGTTGGCGTTGGGTTCATCGGCATGGGCGTCCCATTTTAATATGGCCCAAAAAACGATGGCTGTACATAAGGATGATTGGGCGTAAACTTCAGATTCAACTGCCGAAAACCAAAACGTATCCGACCATGCATAGGCCAATGCACCAACCAAACCCGAACCTATAATAATCATTAGGCTGGCGATATTGATATCTTCGGCTTTTTTTACCAGTATTTTTTTAGCAAGCGCGGTAACGGTCCAAAATAAAAACAGGATAGTTGCGCCGCTGGCAAAGGCCGATGCCATATTGGCCCAGTAGGCTACTTTGGTATTATCGCCCATGGATAGCAGGGTAAATACTTTTCCTATCATGGTAAACAAAGGCGCCCCCGGCTGGTGGGCTACCTGCATGCGGAAAATACAGGCTATAAATTCGCCGCAATCCCAAAAGCTGGCCGATGGCTCAAGCGTTAAGATGTAGGTTGCTGTAGCAATAATACCGGCTATCCAGCCAAAAATATTGTTGATCTTGTTGTAATTCATATTAGGATACTTTCGATGCAAAAGGCTTAATTGAGCCGAAATTAGCAAAAAACTATTACGATGCCGAAATCAAAAGCATCCTGTTAACGCTTTTTAACCATTTTTGGCTGTAAAACAGGCTTGTAAATACTTTTTTCAAATTGTGTTTTGAGAGTTAAAAAATCGTCTTATATTTGCATTCCTTTTCGGAGAATAAAACATCCAGGGAGATTGCCTGATAGTATAATGGTAGTACGACGGTTTTTGGTACCGTTTGTCTAGGTTCGAATCCTGGTCGGGCAACAAGAGAATTTCGGATTTCGTATTTTCAATTTCGGATTTAGGTTCGGGGGAAAAAATGAAATCCGAATTGTGTTTTAGGGGTTTGTTAACGAAGCGGCTAAATTTAATTTTTGATCCTAAATATTGAAAGTTAACCAAATCCGAAATCGAACATCCGACATCCAAAATTAAAAAAAATGCCATTACAATTTAATCCGGTTAAATTATTTGCAGGTTCGGGCTCCAAAGCGCTGGCGCAAAAAATTGCTGAAGCCTATGGCCGCGAATTGGGCGATGTAGTACTTTCACGTTTTAGTGATGGCGAATTTCAACCACATTTTAATGAAACTGTAAGGGGATGCGACGTGTTCCTGATACAAAGTACCAACCAGCCTACTGATAACCTGATGGAATTGCTGATGATGATTGATGCCGCCCGCCGGGCATCGTCGCATTATGTAAACGCGGTTATCCCGTATTTTGGATTGGCACGCCAGGACAGGAAAGATAAGCCCCGTGTTGCCATAAGCGCTAAGCTGGTAGCCAATTTATTGGTTGCAGCCGGCATTAACCGCATTATGACCATGGATTTGCACGCAGCACAGATACAGGGATTTTTTGATGTTCCGGTTGATCACTTGGATGCGTCTATCATTTTTGTGCCTTACATTAAAAGCCTTGGCCTTGGTAATTTAACCATTGCATCGCCGGATATGGGCGGCTCATACAGGGCACGTAGTTTTGCTAAGTTTTTTAATGCCGAGGTTGTAATTTGCGACAAACGCCGTAAACGCGCCAACGAAATAGAATCAATGACCCTGATTGGCGACGTAACCGACCAGGACATTGTATTGATTGATGATATTTGCGACACCGCCGGTACACTGGCCAAAGCAGCAGGCTTAATTATGGAACGTGGTGCACGCAGCGTACGCGCGGTTTGTACCCACCCCGTATTATCTGGTAAAGCTTATGAAACTATCGAAAATTCGGTATTAACCGAACTGATAGTTACCGATACCATACCATTGAAATACGAAAGCCCCAAAATAAAAGTACTATCAACCGCCGAACTGTTTGCAAAAGCCATAAGCAATGTAAATGAACACGGATCGATAAGCCAGCTGTTTAGGGTAGATTGAGAGAGGCTTATAGTTCATAGTTGATGGTTCATGGCAGCTCCATCTATTTTGAACATTAAATGAATAAGAACTTGTGAGGATTAGGCCATGAACAATGATCTATGAACCATGAACTAACAATAAATAATAAAATAAAAAACAATGAAATCAATTGCTATTAGCGGTTCTCTAAGAGAGAACGTAGGGAAAAGAGACGCTAAAGAACTGCGTTATGAAGGCTTAGTGCCTGCAGTTCTTTACGGTGGGCCAACCCAAACCCACTTTTCGGTGTCCGCAGCTGATTTGAGAGCCGTAGTTTACACTCCGGTTGTTCATTTCATCGATCTTGAAGTTGCTGGTGTTAAATCACAGGCTATTATTAAAGATTTGCAGTTTCACCCTTTAACTGAACAAATTATCCACGTAGACTTTTTATTGCTTGACGAGAAAAAGCCTATCACTATCGAGATCCCCGTTAAATTAACCGGAACTTCGCCAGGTGTTAAAGTGGGTGGTAAATTAGTTCAAAAACTAAGGAAACTGCGCATCAAAGCATTACCTAAAGATCATTTAGATGCTATTGAAGTAAGCATTGCAGCTTTGGAAGTTGGTAAATCAGTAAAAGTGGCCGAAATTAAATTGCCAAACTTAACTATTACTAATGCACAGGAAGATACCATTGTATCTGTAACCACTTCACGTGCATTACGTCAGGCTGAGCAGGAAGCTGCTTCAGGTAAAAAATAATTTTACCTCCTGGTAAAAAAACGCGATCGGGCTTGGCCTGATCGCGTTTTTTTTTTGAGCAAGGATTTTTATGGCAAAAGCAAGGATTTTACCGAGTATACTATCGCGCTTAAATTGACGTTGACCTTTGCGCGGAAAGTAAGCAACAAGCAAAACAAGATTTGAGACTTACGACTAAAGGCTGTTGCCTTAACATTTGCTGTTTGAATTTTGTAATATTTAGTTTGATACTTATAACCGCATCGCTTTGCAGGTTGTTAAATTTGTATCAACAAAAATATAATACCTATGAAATACAGAAATTTAGGGAATACCGGCGAAAAACTATCGGCCATTGGCTTGGGCTGTATGGGCATGAGTTTCGCCTATGGGCCGATAGATAATGACGAATCATTAGCTACGTTAAAGCTGGCGCTCGACCTGGGCATCAACTTTTGGGATACTGCCGATATGTATGCCAACGGCAAAAACGAAGAGCTGATAGCCAAAGTACTGAAACAAAACCGCGATAAAGTATTTATAGCAACCAAATTTGGTTTCAGGGTGCGGGATGTAAACGCCCCTTACGCGGGCAGCGGCACGGCCAATATATATTTTGATGCATCGCCCGCTTATATGAAAACTGCGGTTGAACAAAGCCTTAAACGCCTCAACATTGATACTATCGACCTGTACTATGCCCACCGCATAGACCCGAATGTACCGGTAGAAGAGATGGTAGGCTCCATGGCCGAATTAGTTAAGGAAGGAAAAGTGCGCTATCTTGGTTTATCGGAAGCATCGGCGGCAACTATCCGGAAGGCACATGCGGTACATCCCATTGCTGCCCTGCAAAGCGAGTACTCCTTACTCACCCGCGATGTAGAGAACGAAATACTGCCGGTGTTACGCGAACTAAATATTTCGCTGGTGCCTTACAGCCCCCTTGCCCGCGGTTTGGTTACCAATACCATCAATAAGGATGGACTGGCTGATGGCGATTTCCGCAAAACGCTGCCCCGTTTTAACGAGGAAAACTGGGATAATAACCAAAAACTGGCCGAAGCATTTGCCAGCCTGGCACAGCAAGAAAATGTTACGCCTGCACAATTAGCTTTGGCCTGGGTACTGGCACAGGGCGATGATATTATACCTATCCCCGGCACCAAAAAACGCAAATACCTGCAGGAAAACGCCGGCGCGGTTGATGTGAAATTATCGGCTGCGGATTTACAGGAGATAGATGATCTGTTAAAAAAATATCCAGATACCGGCCAGCGTTACTATGAGGCATCTTTAAAAATGACCAATCTGTAATTTTATTTAGGGGTGTTTGTTTTTATGGTGATATTAGATCATGAAAGATCATCACTATAAAACCACCATCACCTGGACAGGTAATACCGGTGCCGGAACCAAAGATTATAGGTCATACGAACGTGCCCACACCATCAGCGTAAATGGCAAACAGGATATTTCAGGCTCGTCGGACCCTGCTTTCAGTGGTGATAAATCCTGTTATAATCCCGAAGACCTGTTGCTTTCATCAGTAGCTGCCTGCCACATGTTATGGTACCTGCATTTATGTTCGGCCGCAGGTGTAGTAGTAACGGCCTATGAAGATACAGCTGAAGGTACCATGGCAGAAACCAACGATGGCGGCGGCTATTTTACCCAGGTGATCTTAAAACCCCTCATTACCTTAAAAGATGTGGCCATGCAGGCAAAAGCCGATGCATTGCACCATGAGGCTAATAAACTGTGCTTTATAGCCAACTCGGTGAAATTCCCGGTTTTGCACCAGGCAGAGTATAGGGTGGAGGAATAAGATTTGGTAACAACGAAATAATGTGCCGGTTAATTGGCTCATGGTTTATAATTGACAGCTTCTAAAATGGCCTGAATTTAGTTGTAGATGAGATGCATAATAGCGCATTCCGTGTGCAAATTACCCTTGCACCCAATATCATTTTACTCTTAAATTGCCATCCTCAACATGAAAGACATTCCTGTACATCTTTTAAAAGAACGCGCCACATCGGGCCTGGAGATCCACCGCTTTTTTAAGGGTGATAAACCCAAGGTGGATGAACCCCTGGGTGCACACCGCGATGACCATTATATTTTTTTTGTTATTGAAGGCGGATGGTCATCGGTGATGGTGGATTTTAACGAGGTGGTGATACAGGAATCCTGTTTGTATTATGTGTTACCGGGGCAGGTGCATCATCGCATTAAAAACGAAGGGGCTTATGGCTGGTTCATAGCGGTGGATACTATGCTGATACCGCCAGATTATCGTAATATATTTGAAAATCAATTGCTGCTGCAGCATCCTTATACCTTAAACGATGTACAAAAACGGCAGTGTGAAAACTTGCTCAACCTGTTATTTGAGCGGTACCGGGAGGACGAAAAGGTTGTTTTTAATTTATCTGTTGTGCATTCCCTGCTGCAATCGTTTCTGGGGATAGCTGCCGGGTGTTTTAGCCAAACGGGTAAACCGGGTATGCTGATGTCTCGCCCGGTGCAGCTGGCGCAGGATTTTAAAAAATTACTGGTTGAGCATGTGCGTACGCTCAAAAGTCCGTCGGCCTATGCTGCTAAGCTCAACGTGTCTGAAACGTACCTGAATGAGGCTTTGAAAAAAGTAACCGGAATGTCGGTAAGTTACTGGATTCAACAGGAAGTTATTTTGGAGGCCAAACGTTTGCTATACTACAGCCAACTGAATGTTAAAGAAATTGCTCACGCGTTGGGGTATGAAGATCATGCCTATTTCTCGCGTCTGTTTAAAAAAGCAGAAGGTGTAACGCCACTTGCTTTCAAAGCCGACTACCGCAAATAGTCCAATCATTACCGTGGGTATGCCATTTTATCCGGCATAGATAAGCCCTTTCTTTGTGATAAATAATTTACATCACATGGAAACATCCACTCTACAAAAATTAAAACAAAAAACCGGCAAGTTATTTGAAGGTCGCCTGCAAACGGGTAATGTTTTGGAAGTTAGATACTGGGAACCCTGCACTTTAATTGAGGTTGACCTGCACCTGCCGCAAATAAATATGACCAGCTGGACCGAAATTCCTTACATTAAATTTAAGGTAGATAATCTTACTTTCAGGGACTATACTCCATCGGGCTGGGATGCCGAAACCCATACCTGCACCATTTATGTTGATGCCGCGCATAACGGGCCCGGCAGTAACTGGGCAAGGCTGTTAAAAAAAGGGGATAAGGTAAGCTACCTTAAAACGGGTACCACTAACCAAAGCCCTGTTGCCACATCGGCAATAGTTGCCCTTGGCGACGAAAGCAGCATGGGGCATTTACTGGCGCTGCAAAAAATGGTGCTGCCCAATACCCGGTTTTCGGGCGGGATAGTAATTGGCAACGAGCATCACCGTAAATTATTCCAGGAATACTTTTGGACGCCGCTGGAGCCCATACCCCGCCGCGATGTTTATGGCCATCACAGCCTCATCGAATGGGTGCTTAATCAGCGTTATAGTTTGGAGAACACTGTATTTTATTTAGCCGGCAATAACACCATGGTAGCCCAGTTACGCAAACTGCTCAAAGGGCAGGGGTATCCCTCGGCACAAATTAAACTTCAGGGCTTTTGGGGTTGAGTTTTTTAAATACCTCGGTGCCGCTGTTCGAGGTCTCTGACTTCGAACTACTATGCCTGTAGTCTCCAGACTACAGGATAATTTTGGTAGCCGAGTGATTTAATACCAACAAAATATTCGTTTAATATGCATGCTGTAGTTGCAACCTACAGGCATAATCGTTCGAAGTCGGAGACTGAAGAACAGCGTGGGAAAGCTTTTTGAAGCCATCTGGGTATTGCAGGTTGTAGGTTTGGTTATTATCCTTATCAGTGTATTGCTTATTAACCTGGTTAAATACCGTAAAGCTATGCCCGAAAAAAAAGTAGTGCTTATGCCGGGTTTACCAATCGGCGAGTTGCTGGTGAAAGCTTGTTAGCAATAACTTAACATGTAGAAGTCCTGGCAGCTGCAATTATTTATTAAATTTGATGGACAGGAAAAATGAAACCGCTATGGGAAAGTTTTTTGAAACCATCCAGCTTGTACACCAGGACTTTATTGAAAAACAAAAAATGTTTTTTGTAGCCTCGGCGCCGCTTGCCGCCAATGGGCATGTTAATTTATCGCCCAAAGGGATAGATAGCTTTAAAGTATTGTCGCCCACGAAAGTAGCCTATATGGATATCATCGGCAGCGGTAACGAAACATCAGCCCATATCCTTGAGAATGGGCGCATTACTTTTATGTTTTGCGCCTTTGAAGGGCCGCCAAATATTCTCCGCTTATACGGCAATGGCTATACCGTGCTGCCCCGCGATAAAGAATGGCGACTGCTTGCCGGGCATTTTAATATTTTGTTAGCAACCAGGCAAATCATTGTGGCCAACGTTTACCAGGTACAAACATCCTGCGGCTTTAGCGTGCCTTATTACAACTATGAGGGCGAGCGGGACCAGGCTTATAATTGGGCCGCCAATAAAGGTGCCGAAGGATTGGAGGCTTATAAAAAAGAAAAAAACCTGCTTAGTCTTGATGGATTGCCAACGGCGTTGTCCTGATTACATATCATCAATTGACCGCCAAAACGATGGGTTATCCCTGAATTTGGTTAACAGTTCGATTACTTCTTCAACTTCGGGTATGCTTAATTCATGCTGGCCGGCCGTATAGGAAAATACATTAGCAGGCTGTTCAAAAGCAACAAAACCTAAATAATCGGGATCGGTAATTTTGTCTAAATGTAAAGTGCTTTCTTTATCTAAAACTTGTTCTTCATGGTCCCTGTCTATAAACAGACTGTAGGTATAACTAATTACCGGGTGTCCGTCCAGATGCGCTTCGGTATCGGGTATCACCATCAGCCGGAGCTTGCTGGTTAACGTGAAAAATATCGGTCTCATGATTGGTTTATTACAACCTAACGTTGTGAACGCCGAATAGTTTCATATTAATACGGTTTGTTCGCAATAATATAATGCCCATAGGTAACAATGCCCCAATTGTCGCAAAAATACCCTTAAAATGTCTGGCTAAGGCCATTGATATTTATAGTCGCTTTCGTAAATTCGATAAACAAAAACAACTATCATGGAAAATGTAAATAATCACCCCGAAAAGGTTAACATCATGGAAACCACCAAAGTAATTGATGCCAAATATTCGCATCTGGATGGATCGACATTTGTGATGCTTAAAATGAGCAACGCCAGCTTTAATGATGTTGACCTAAGTAAGCTTAAAATTACCAATGCCAATTTAAGCGACCTGGAGATTGAAGGCGCCCAGCTTGGCGGAGCCTGCATCCACAATATTGGCATGCCACCCGAAGGCCACCCGGCATATGATCCGGCCGCTAAGCAACGCCCCCTGCGCTTTGATGATTGCGAGCTGAGCCACAGCACCATTAATAATTGTAACCTGCAAGGCGTGGCCATAACCAATTGTAATACTGCCGGTATGATTATCAACGGGATTTTGGTTGATGATTTGCTGAAAAGATATAATCAGTAAAGTTATTTCAATAAATATGGTACTATGTATTGTATAGTACTGTGTTTTGTATTAACTTTGTGATGAGAACAACAATACAACATATCATCATGAAAAAAATACAACAATTTATGGCAATGGCGGGGCTGATGCTGTTGGCCACAGCATGCCACTTTGGTGGCCGGCACACCACCATTATTGAAAATGCCGACGGCAGAACAGTGAAGATTGAATACCGCGGACAAACCTACTTTACTGAGGACGGCAAGGGTATCAAAGCTATTTCGCCCCATGGTTCGGTATCCTGCAGCATCAACAGCGATGACCTGGTGGCCGAGAATGACCACGGGCAGATTGTTTACGAAATAAATGGCGGTGGCAAACAAGCCAACCTTGATGAATACGGAAAAGAGTTTTTAGCCAGGGCCGTTCGCGAGATGATCAAACGCGGACATAATAGCGACAGATAACAGGATTTGAGATTATCGTTTTAATTGAAAACCGGGGATCGGTTTTCCCGGTTTTGAAGCTACAGGTTAAAAATAGCGCCGGTTATCAAAAAATAGCCAGGTTTTGTTTGGTACCTTTATTTAAAGGGATGACCATATTTATATTATGATTGCTGTTTAACAAAAATAACAATATACAGCAATCAAACGGCTTTGTGATACCAAAAAGGTTGTCAGCCCGCATGCCCGCTCAGCATGCTGGCCAGGATAATCAGCAACACCAGCATAGTAATGCCCAGATACAGGTAATCCTTTTCAATCACAAAGCCAATAGCCGAAAACACCACCCGTATAATGGGTGTAGCTATTAACAATATAATACCAGCCTGGATAATTGCACGGCCGCGGCCTGTAAAAATACCATGCAAAATACCGCCCACGCTCCCCACAAAATCTGGCACACCTTTAAATGTGCTATAATCTACATGGGTTTGCCCATGCCTGTACAAATACAGCACCCCACCAATAAACACCACGCTCATTGATATCAATACCCCTGCGCGCAATATCCACCCTATGATGGCCTGCATGTCGGTGTCCCGGAATTTCTTTAATTCGTTCATATTTGTTTATTGGCTCACTGGTTCATTAGTTCATTGGTGTCGCTTCAATATTTAAAACGGTTTAATCAATTCGGTACACTTGCCAGGAAATTCCAGCGTAAAAGACCAATGAACTATATCTTCCCCGTAAATCCGTTATATATCATTTGTGATGCTAAAAAGGTTACTACTACGGCAAAAACCCAGCGTAGCCAGCCTGATGAGCTGGTATGAACCAGTATTTTGGAGCCGCTTAGGGCACCTAATAAAACACCTATAGCCACGGGCATGGATAGTCCGGGGTCAATATATCCGCGCTGCAGGTAAACTACCGCACTTGCCGCGGCGGTAACACCTATCATAAAGTTACTTGTTGTAGTTGATACTTTAAAGGGAATACGCATAATGGTATCCATAGCCAGTACTTTTAATGCACCCGATCCTATCCCCAGCAACCCGGAGATAGTGCCTGCAAACATCATCATAAAAAAGCCACCGCCTACGTTTTTTACTTTATAAGCCACCGAACCATCGGTGGTTGGGTAGGTGCTGTTCAGCTTTAATTTTTCGGCCAGTACACTGGGCTCCCGATTTACGGATTCTACCTTTTTCTTTAACGACATGATGGCCGAAAGTATAAGGATAACCCCGAATAAGATAGCAATAAAATTGGTAGGGATATAAACTGCTATCAGCGCCCCCACCATGGCGCCGGCTGTTGTGGCTATCTCCAGAAACATGCCCAACCTGATGTTGGTAATACCCTCTTTAACATAAGCCGCCGCCGAGCCTGACGATGTTGCAATTACAGATACCAGCGATGCGCCGATAGCGTAATGGATATCTACTTTCAACAGCAAGGTAAGCAAAGGAATAATAACCACTCCGCCACCTAAACCGGTTAATGAGCCCAGCAATCCCGCAAAATACGAGCCGATAAGTATAATAAGCGTTAGTACAATTACCGACATAATTTGCAGTAGTATTGAACTGCGAAAGTAGCAATAACTTTTTTAGATAAGATGCTTCTTTTTGGTTCATTGGTTCACTTGTTCATTAGTTCATTGGTCTTTTGCATCGGCAACTCCTTTGCAATTGAACTGAATAACCCAACTTGAAAATTGAAGCGACACTAATGAACTAATGAACCAATGAACCAGTGAACCAGTGAACCAGTGAACTATATTGAATTTTAATATATAACACGGATAATACAATCCCGATTAATTTGTTTTGCTATTTTAAGCCCTTTAAAATTAAATACATGAACAAGAAAGCTTGTCTGCTTACAATTCTATCTGCATTGCTCCCTATTTTGCTTTTTGCCCAACTGAAACTACCGGCCAATATGTTTTTAAAAAAACTGCCCAACGGCCTGGATGTATTGGTTGTTGAAGATAATAGCGTACCCCTGGCAACCATCATGATAACTACTAAAAATGGTTCATACACCGAAACGCCCAAATTTAACGGGCTAAGCCATTTATATGAGCACATGTTTTTTAAAGCTAATAAGGATTACAAAAACCAGGATGATTTTTTAGACCGCGTAAGCGAACTGGGCATGCAGTTTAACGGATCGACCACTTACGAAAACGTGAACTATTATTTTACCCTGCCCAAGTTTAACTTAAACCAGGGGCTTGGTTTTATGAATTCGGCCATCCGTTACCCCTCTTTTAATGCTGAAGAGATGGCAAGGGAAAATATTGTGGTTGACGGCGAGTTTCAACGCCAGGAATCGAGCCCGACATTTGCTTTGAGCGATGCTATGGACCATCACATGTGGGGCGATTTGTACAGCCGAAAAAATGCGATAGGCAACCACGATGTCATCCGCTCGGCTACGCCCGATTTGATGGATTCCATCAAAAACAAATATTATTATCCAAACAACTCCCTGCTAACCGTTGCCGGCGATGTGGAGCACGAGGATGTTTTTAAAAAGGTGGAGGCCATTTATGGCGGCTGGAAACCATCAAAGTTTGACCCCTTTAAAAAATGGCCGATACCCGAATTTAAGCCATTGGCAAAGCCCGATTATTTTATAGCAGAGTCGGCACTGAGCAACGTGCCATTGATTATGATTGACTGGCAGGGTCCCGATACGCGTAACGATGTACAATCAACCTACGCTGCGGACGTGTTCAGTTATATTTTAAATCAAAATTCATCAACGCTTAAAAAGGCGCTGGTACAATCGGGGCTAGCGCTTGATGTCAATATCAGTTATTTAACGCTAAGCCATGTTGGGCCAATTACCTTGTTCGTGGTACCCAATCCTAATAAAATAAAAGAGTGCATGGCCGAAGTAAAACGACAGCTGGAATTAATGGATAAGGACGATTACGTTACCGACGAACAAATTACCACATCTAAACAAAAGCTGGGCATTTTAAAGGTGCAGGAAGAAGAGGTCGCGTCGGATTTTGTACAGGTACTATCGTTCTGGTGGTCATCGGCATCGTTAGATTATTATACCACTTACAACACCAGGCTAAACCAGGTAACCCGTGCCGATTTGCAAACCTATGTGCGCAAGTACATTAAAAACAAACCCTACTGTGCGGGCATGCTCATTAACCCCCAACTGGCCGGCCAGGTAAATCCTAAAACTTTTTTCAACGCATCAAACTGATTTAAGTCCGAAGTATAAAGTCATCAGTCATAAGTATTCCAAATTGCTTTCGACTGATGATAATTGACCAATGACAAAAACATATTCTAATGAACAAAATATTTTTAACACTCTTTTTTATCTGCGGAAGCCTGTCTGTTATGGCTCAGTCAGAAACAACATCATTTGAGGTGGATGGGATAAAGGTAATTTTTAAGCCAACGCTAAAAGATATTATCAATGTGCGCATGTTTTACCGCGGCGGCGTAACCAACTATCCGGCCAGCCAGGCAGGTATTGAAAAATTCACGCTGGAAGCTACCACCGAGTGCGGCACCAAAAAATATTCGGGCAACGTATACCGCGACAGGGCCGATATTTACGGCGTCGACGTAGCCTCGGAGGGCGAATATGATTATGGTAATATCCAGATGCAATGCATCACCAAATATTTTAACCAGGGCTGGGATTTATTTACCGAATCGGTAGTAAACCCTGTTTTTGATGCAGATGAGGTAGAATTATTGCGGAGCAAAATAGTGGCCAAAATGCGCGAAGAGCAATCGAACCCCGACAAGCGCGCAGAGCAATTGGTTTTGCAAAGCGCTTTTGAAGGTACGCCATATGCCATCGATCCTGACGGTACCGAAGAGATCCTGAACAAATTAACCGTCGCCGATCTTAAAAATTATTACAGCTCCATCTTTAATAAAAACAGGATGTTTATTGTAGTGGCGGGTAAAATCAGTAAAGATGTGCTTATAGCCAAAATAAAGGCTTCATTTGCCAGCCTGCCGTCGGCACCATACACGCCAGTCGCCTTGCACGAACCCACCTGGAATGATTATAAGGTTGTTAAGGAAGACCGCAACCTACAAACCAATTATATAGATGCTATCATGAATGGCCCAACCTTTAACAACCCCGACTATGTGCCTTACCGTGTAGGTATTTCGGCACTTGGCGGTTCGTTGTTCAGCGAATTACGTACCAAGCTGAACCTTTCATATGATCCCGGTACATATTCGGTAATGCAGCATATGCCCTATGCGTTGATGTATGTAAGTACAACCAGCCCTAAGGAGGCTGTAACAGCCATGAACCAGCAACTGAACAAGGTACTAAGCTACGGACTGAGCCCCGAAGGTCTTAAGCGGATAAAAAGCAGTTTTATAACCTCAAACTATATCAAACAACAAAGCACCGCCTCTATAACCGGCAGCCTGGGCATTGCCGAAATTTTGGGCGGCTGGCAACTTGCCGAAGACCTGCCCAAGGCCATCGAAAACGTAACCGTTACCCAGATAAATGACGCCATGCAAAAATATATCACCGGCCTGCGCTGGAGCTACTTAGGCGACTTGAAAAAAGCAGCCGAAGCTGATTCCGCGTTTAAGATGACCATTGGTTATTAGTCATTAGTCATTAAGATAACTTTAATTTTATGGGTAATCGTTTGGAGGATTTAGAAATTTATAATTTATCTCAAATATTTGGCGAAGAAATATGGGAGCTGGTTGTCAAATGGGATTATTTGGCGAAGGATACTATTGGTAAACAGTTGATAAGGTCAGCTGATTCTATTGCTGCCAACATTTCCGAAGGTTTTGGGCGGTTTCATTATAAAGAGAACAAAAACTTTTGTTATTTCAGCCGGGGATCAATTTTGGAAACCAAAACATGGCTTAATAAAGCCTTGAGCAGAAAATTGATTGAGGAAGATCATTATCAATTGCTAATGAAACAATTGGAACTTATCCACTTGAAGCTTAATGCCTATATCAAATTCATCGGCAAAAATACTCCAGCCAATGAACGATGATCAATAAGCGTCGACCAATGACACTGCAAAAATGTAGGCACCAATGACTAATGACCAATGACTAATGACTAATTTTACACCATGGGTTATAAGAGTTTACAGGCTTGTATTGCCGATCTGGAGAAACATGGTCATTTGGTGCGGATTAAGGAGGAGGTTGACCCTCATTTACAAATGGCGGCCATTCACCTTCGGGTGTTTGAAAACCAGGGACCGGCTATACTTTTCGAAAACGTAAAGGGTAGCAAGTTTCCTGCTGTATCTAACCTGTTTGGTACGCTGGAGCGGTCTAAATTTATCTTCAGGGATACATTAGAGAAAATCAAAACCCTTGTCGAACTAAAAAATGATCCTGTAAAAGCGATTAAGAACCCTTTTAAATATACCAATGTGGCGCTTACGGCCTTATCGGCGTTGCCGATGAAAGTTAGCGGCCGCAACGCCCCCGTAAACTTTGGCAAATGCAGCATCAGCGATATCCCGCAAATTGTTAACTGGCCTATGGATGGCGGCCCTTTTGTAACCATGCCGCAGGTGTACACCGAGGATGCCGATAAACCAGGTATAATGAATGCCAACCTGGGCATGTACCGTATACAGCTTGCCGGTAACGATTACATTTTAAATAAAGAAATAGGCTTGCATTACCAGCTGCACCGTGGCATCGGCGTACACCAAACGAAGGCAAACGCCAGGGGGCTGCCTTTAAAAGTAAGCATATTTGTGGGCGGGCCGCCAAGTCACCCGGTAGCCGCTGTAATGCCGCTGCCCGAAGGCTTATCCGAAATGACATTTGCAGGGGCTTTGGGCAACCGCCGTTTCCGGTATTTTTATGACGATGAGGGCTTTTGTATTTCTTCGGATGCCGATTTTGTGATAACCGGTACCGTGATGCCGATGGAAAATAAACCCGAAGGCCCTTTTGGCGATCATCTGGGTTATTACAGCCTGGCCCATGATTTTCCTTTGTTAAAGGTTCATAATGTATATCACCGTAAGGATGCCATCTGGTCGTTCACGGTAGTAGGCCGCCCACCGCAGGAGGATACCAGTTTTGGGGCATTGATCCACGAGATAAGCGGAGCAGCACTGCCGAAAGAAATTCCGGGCCTGCACGCCGTTAACGCGGTTGATGCGGCAGGTGTTCACCCATTATTATTTGCAACCGGCAGCGAGCGTTATACACCTTATATCAAAGAACGCAAACCGCAGGAGATATTGACCATTGCCAACCACATTTTAGGTAAAAGCCAGTTAAGCCTGGCAAAATACCTGCTGATAGCTGCACAGGAAGATGCCCCCAACCTGGATGTAAATAATATAGAAGCATTTTTGCAACATATACTGCAACGTGTTGATTTTACCCGCGACCTGCATTTTTACACCCGTACCACCATTGATACCCTTGATTACAGCGGCGACGGACTGAACACCGGCAGTAAGGTGGCTATTACCGTAGCTGGTAACATTAAGCGCGAGCTTTGGCCGACCTTACCATCCTGGTTTGATTTGCCGAGGCCGATAACCAATATCAAGATGGCCATGCCAGGCGTATTGATGGTTGAAGTGCCCAAGCATGTAAATCATAAGGATATCGATAACATCATCAGCATTATTGAATACCGATTAAAGGAGGAAGAAGATGAACTTGGCGGCCTTGCCCTCATGGTACTATGCGATGATGCAACCTTCGCCGCGAAAAACATCAACAACTTTGTATGGGTAACCTTTACACGCAGCAATCCATCGCATGATATTTACGGCATAGGCAGCTTTACCGAGCACAAACACTGGGGCTGCACCGGTCCGCTCATTATTGATGCCCGCATAAAACCCCACCACGCACCCGTATTGGAACGCGATCCGGATATTGAAAAGCTGGTTGATAAAATGGGCGAAAATGGCGGCGCATTGTATGGAGTGATCTGAGGCCGGGGATCTGTTGCCTGTTGCGAGGCTCGGGATGTTGATGTGGAACGCTTTTGAATGCATTCCACATCAACATCCCGGTACAATAAAGCACCTCGCCCCGCAGACAAAAATCCTGTAAATCCTGCCAAATCCCTCAATCGTGTTTATCTTTGGGCGCTATGAAAAATCTATCTATATACATTTTATCTATTACCCTGCTGGCATCCGCCTGCACAAAAAAAGATGTTGCTTATTACAGCATATCCAAAGTAACTAAATCAGACACTGCCAGTAAGGTTGTCGTTAAAATCAAAGCCCGCCTGACTAAAGAGCAGCTGCTTGGCATAGCCGGAAGAATCAAATCGGACAGTGCAGCTTTGCCCAACCTGCAACTGTGTTATATGCTGCCCGGCCATAATGATAAAAATACCGGGTCGAATAATTTTTACGCCATTGCCAAATATCCCAGCGCCCAAACGGCAACTATGCAGGATACTTTAAAAGATTCGGAAGGCAACGTAGTAAGACTGAAAATAACCGGCGTATCCGCCCAGATGGCCCAAAAACTGATTAATTTTCATCCAAAGGAACTAAAAGACCAAAACTTTTTCGGGCACTTTATTGATGATAACAACCATACTGTCATCATCCCCTTCAGGGATTTAACAGATCCGAAGAAGGAATATTATATATTGGAGTTGGATACCACCGGCAAAGTGGTATCTGCAACAATCCCAACCGTGGTTACTAAGGATGGTATGGAAAAATGGTTTGTTACCGACCGTGGAGATTACATCACTATAAAAGATAGCATACTTACCCAATACTCCATCGATGATTTGGGCATGCCTTACAATAGTATTAAATCAGGTCTGTAATCAATATCCACGATCTCGTTTACAGGTTTTTTCGCGCAAAGACGCTAAGAAACAAAGTGATTTGCTTATTTTTTCTTAGCGTCTTTGCACGAAAAAAATTTTATCAATTTTAAAAGCGCCCCATACCTTTTAACTAAAAGCTAAGTTAAAAAAGGATAAATTTTTCCTTTTCATAATTTATACCAATATATTTATAGCGTTTAAAACATTATAATATATCTATGACCCGAAATCTTATTAAATCCTTAACACTCAGTGTTATCGGGGTGTTTAGCTTTTGCCTTGCAATTGCACAGCCCCGCTTACCGGAAGGCTACTTCTGGAAAAAACTTCCAAACGGACTGGAAGTTGTTGTTATTGAAAATAGCAAAGTGCCTTTGGCTACCATCGAAATTGCTGTAAAAAACGGCGCTTATACCGAAGGCCCTGAGTTTAGCGGCCTATCGCATATGTTCGAGCATATGTTTTTTAAAGCCAACAAAGATTATCCCGACCAGGCATCGTTCCTGAAACGTACGCAAGAACTTGGCGCCATTTGGAATGGCACAACCGATGTGGAACGTGTAAACTACTTTTTTACCTTTGACAGGGATAGCCTTAGCGCGGGTTTAAAATTCATGAACGCCGCCATCCGTTTCCCTATTTACCGCGAGGAGGATATGAAAAAAGAGCGTCCTGTTGTCGACGGTGAGTTTCAGCGTGCCGAAAGCGATCCGGGTTTCCAGTTATGGTACGGTATTCAGCAAAAATTATGGGGCGACCTCATTACCCGTAAAAATCCAATCGGGATTCACGAAGTGATTAACACGGCTACGCCCGAGAAGATGATGGTTATCAAAAACAAATATTATTTCCCTAATAATAGCTTGCTCACCATTTGCGGCGACGTAAAGCATGACGCAGCTTTTGCCATGGCCGAAAAAATATTTGGCGATTGGGAAAGCAGCGGTTTCAATCCGCACGAAAAATATCCCATCCCGCCTTTTAAACCGTTAACTAAAAAAGAGTACTTTATTAAAGAAACTACCATAGCACAAACGCCATCGATGCAAATTTCATGGCAAGGCCCATCATACCTTACCGATTCAGCATCCACCGTAGCTGCGGATTTATTTGGTACTATTGTAGGTTTAAACTCATCAAAACTACAGCAGGCTTTGGTTGACAAAGGTTTGGCCAGCAGCGTTTATGTAAACTATACAACCAGCAAATATGTTGGCCCTATTGATATGGGAATTGAGCCCAACCCAGCCAAGCTTAAAGAATGTTATGACGAGGTAATAAACCAGATAAACCTATGGGCAAAAGATGATTACTATACCGATGAACAGCTGAAAGATGCAAAAGCAATTTTGCTAAGAAACAGCATTCACCGTAAGGAAAAACCATCAAGCCTGGCCGGCCAGTTGAGTTACCAGTGGTGCAGCACATCGCTTGATTTTGGTACCGACCTGGACAGCAATTACCAGAAAGTAACCCGTGCCGATATCAAAAAATTTGTGGATACCTATATCATCGGTAAACCATACGCGGCAGGCTTAATTATATCGCCCGATTTGAGTAAACAACTGAATGCAGCTTCATTTTTTGTAGCTAAGTAATTTAAAAGATCTTATCATGATGAAGAAATATATGTTCGGCCTGCTGATTGTAGCGGCGATAGGAAATATAAAAACGGTACAGGCACAAAAAGCAGCTTACGAAACCTCGGTTGATGGCGTTAAGGTAATTGTACAGCCAAGCGGCAACGATATTGTAGAGATACAAACCATTATTAAAGGCGGCGTACAAAATTATACTGCCGAAAAAATGGGGATCGAATCGATGGCGATGAATGCCCTTACCGAATGCGGTACCGTTAAACACGATAAAAACGCATTTAAAGATATATTAGATAAAGTAAGTGCTACCGTATTGGGCTACAGCAATAAAAACTTTTCGGTAGTTCGTATGAACTGTATTAAAAGCGATTTGGATGTGGTTTGGCCACTGTATGTTGAGGCCATGACCCAACCACGTTTCGATGCCAAAGAGTTTGCCCGTATTAAGCAAGACGCTATTACCAATTTAAAAAGCCTCGATTCCAGGCCGGATAATGCTATTGATAAACTTGCCGATAAAGTTGCCTTCGTTAATCGCGACTATGCCAAAGACCCGATGGGTACAGTAGATATCCTGACCAAATTAACGCCCGAAGAAACCAAAGCTTATTATACCTCCATCTTCACTAAATCGCGCTTACTGATTGTAGTGGTAGCCGATTTAGACCAGGCAACTATCGAGGCTAAAGTAAAAGCGATGCTGGATGGCGTTAAAAAAGGCTCGGCTTTTGCGTTTAAAAAAGCATCATTTAAGGTTTACAAAAACAGCATTAATGTAGAGCAGCGCGATTTGGCTACCAACTATGTTGAAGGCATCACCAGCGGCCCTATACCGGGTACCGAAGATTTTGACGCCTTTAACGTGGCCATGCGAATTTTTGCTAACCGTCACTTTTTAGATGTGCGTACCAATAACGGCTTATCATATGCGCCGCAGGCCTGGTTTAGCGTTGGGCAAACGTCAACCGCGCGTTTCTCGGTATCAACCACGCAGCCAGATAAATATATAGCTGTATTTGATAAACTGGTTGATAAAGTAAAAACAGAAGGGTTTAAGCCCGAAGAAGTAGCCGACATGAAGGTTACCTACCTAACCGGTTTTTACTATAAAAACGAAACCAACAGCGCCCAGGCATCATCTATAGCATCAAACGAGGTGTTGTTTGACAACTGGAAACGCTCATTAACTTTGGTTGATGATGTTAAAAAATTAACCGTAGAGCAGGTTAACAACGCCTTTAAAACCTACATCAACAATATTGTGTGGGTATACCAGGGCGACCCTAAAAAGGTAAACCAGATTTTATACATCAACGGAACATTGAATAAAGGCGAAAACGGTGTTAGTCACTAATTTAAGTCAAAATTAAAAAGTCAAAAGTCAAAATTGCATAGCGATTTTGGCTTTTGACTTTTATAGCCACCTTACATGGATCGCTTTGCTTCCTTTTTGAATTTTGACTTACTTCACAGGCAAAATAACTTTCTTCCTCCTCTTCCATATTTCACCTTTGTGGCGGGTGGGTACGGTGTCGCCAAGTAGCTTGCCCCATGGTTTAAGGCCATCTATCCGGTCGAAAATAATTTTAAGTACTGCAAGGAAGGGAATGGACAGAAACATGCCAGAAAGCCCCCATAGCATGTTACCCAAAAACACCACAATTATAGACATGAGCGCGTTGATCTGAACCTTGGATGATACGATATTTGGCACCAGGATATTGTTATCAATAAACTGTATTACCATGTAAGCCCCAATTACGCCCAATTGTGTGGTGTAGCCATCTTTAGTAACCGTAGCCATCAATACGGGCAAGGCTATGGCAATAATACCACCTAAATAAGGCACCAGGTTAAGGATAGCGCCAATAACCCCAATCAGGATGCCGTATTTTACGCCAAGCAGGATAAGTGCCAGCGAATTCAGCGCCGCCACAATTATCATCTCTATCAACAAACCTATTATATAGCTTTGTACAGCAACCTTAGTTTCTTGCAATACATCGGCTACGCGTTTGGAGTTCTCCTCTGAAAACACTTCGTAGAAAAAGTTGAGCAGTAGAGTTTTATAATATAGTACCAGAAAAACATAAACCGGTATAATAAATACCAGCCCAAATATACCTAATACCGAACCCAATGTACTGCCCAACACCGATTGGCTGTTATTCATTGCTTCTTTAATGAGCAGATTTTGTTTTTGTATGGGATAACCAAAAGTTGTTGCCACCCATGTTTGCGCCGACGCCGAAATAGTTGCAAATTTTTGCTTCAGCACGGGCCACGAATCGCCAAACTGGATTATTTGGGTAGATAGGAAATAAAACAACCCTGCTATTGCGATTGAAGCGAGCAGCAAAGTAATGGAAATGGCCAGGGCTTTAGGAACTTTTTTATGTTCCAACCAACTACAAACCGGATTTAACAAAATTGCAATGAATAGGGAGTACGCTACCGGTACAAAAACATCGGCGAGCTGGTAAAATATATAAACCAATAAAATGAGCCCGAACATGATAACGGTACTCTTAAGATAAAACGGGTATTCTTTAGTAGGCATAAAACAAGGTAATAAAGTATTACCAATTAATGGGTTAAATGGTCAATTGTTTTATGGGATAGTAAATGTTTATGCATTTAAAATAAAAATGTCATTGCCTTTGGTTTAACAAAAAGCAATGACATATCGATATTTTTTCAGATTACGGTTGACTATTTCGCAGTCAACGTAATTGTAGCTGTAGGCAAGCCTTTTGATGTTGCTGTAAATGTAATTGCTCCCGGTTTTTCTTTTGCCTGTACAATGGCCAGTGCTAAACCATGGAAAGCTTTACGGTACGATACCTTGAAGGAATCGTGTGTAACAGGGTCGCCGTTATCAACGCTGGCAACAAAGGCCGGGCCGGTTATTTTAAAGTCGACAAGGTTATCTGCATCGGGTACCACGTTGCCATCTTTATCCAATATTTTTACGGTGATGAACGACAAGTCTTTTCCATCGGCTTTAATCAGTTTACGGTCGGCCGATAGTTCGATCCTGGCTGGTTCGCCTGAGGTATGGATAAGTTTGGTTAACACCACTTTGCCATCCTTGCGGGATACAGCTTTCAGCGTACCAGGCTCATATTTTACACGCCACATGATGTGCAGGTCATCGCCGGTTTTCTTTTTGGTGCCTAATGATTTGCCGTTAAGGAAAAGCTCCACTTCATCGGCATTGTTGTAATAAGCCCAAACGTCAACCATTTTGCCCGGAGCCCAGTTCCAATGCGGGAATATGTGCAGCACTGTTTTGTTTGTCCATTCGCTTTGATACATATAGTATACATCTTTAGGGAAGCCGGCCAAATCAACAATACCAAAGTACGAACTGCGCGATGGCCAACTATATGGTGTAGGTTCGCCTAAATAGTCAAAGCCTGTCCAGATGAACATTCCCGAAAGGAAATCATATTTTTTCATCACTTTCCAGGTCATCTCATGGGTCGCCCCCCAAGGTGGTCGTACGTTATCATAAGCCGATACATTATTACCTTCTCTTTCAAATGGCTTATCCCATTTTTCGGGCCATACACGGATACTATCTGATGGCATTTCGTAAAATCCGCGTGTCTCCAATCCAGATGTTGTTTCGGTAGCTATGAATTTTTTACCAGGGTAGCGGTCATGAAAACCGGCGTACTCGCCTTCATGGTAATTGTAACCCACTAAATCTATTGCGCCCGAGCTAATGATCTTGTTATTTTTATCCGGGTTGTTGTTAGCTGCTGTAATAGGGCGGGTAGTATCAAGGCTGTGCACAATAGCAGCAAGCTCCGGCGCTATTCTTAAAGCCGAGGTATCACTTTGCTGCCCTATTTCGTTACCGATGCTCCAAATCATTACGCTGGGGTGGTTACGGTCGCGCAGTATCTGGTCTTCCAGGTCGCGTTTATGCCATTCTTTAAAAAACAGGTGGTAATCATATTTCGCTTTATCCCATTCCCAGGTATCAAAAGCCTCATCCATTACTATAAACCCCATTTTATCGCAAAGGTCAAGCAACTCCGGTGCCGGCGGATTGTGCGAGGTACGGATACCGTTACAGCCCATCGCCTTTAAAATCTGCAGCTGGCGCTCCAATGCACGGGTGTTAATGGCCGCGCCAAGGCTGCCCAGGTCATGGTGATCGCACACGCCTAAAATTTTCATTGGTTTGCCATTCAGGCTGAAACCTTTATCCACATCGAAGTTAAAATAGCGGATGCCAACAGGAGTAGTATACTCGTCAATCACTGTTTTACCAGATAATACCTGTGTAACCGCTTTATATAAATAAGGTTTATCGACACTCCATAAGGTTGGATTTTTTATTGCAAGGGTAGTATTTGTTTCAAATACAGTATCCTGCAATTGTGCTTTAGACGGTATCGGTCCGCCGCCTGTAACTGCTTTACCAAGGGCATCATATAACGTAGTTTTTACAACCAGCGCAGCAGAGGGCGATCCATTTTTTACACTTACTTTGATATTAACTTTTGCCGATGCATTGCTTACATCTGTAGTGGTTACAAAAGTACCCCAATGATTAATTGCAGTTTTAGCGGTAGTTACCAGCCACACATTCCTGTAAATACCAGAACCGGAATACCAGCGCGAATTTGGCTGAACCGAGTTATCAACCTTAACAGCTATAACGTTATTACCGCCAAAATTCAGATACGGAGTAAGTTCATAACGGAACGAGATATAACCATTTGGCCTGAAACCAAGCAGGTGCCCGTTAATCCACACTTTGCTTTTTTGGTAAATGCCATCAAAATCAATATATACTAATTTGCCTTTTGATGATGCCGGAACGATAAATGATTTACGATACCAGCCTATGCCGCCCGGCAGTGCACCGCCTTCGGGTGTTGCAGGATTATCCTTGCTGAATTTGCCTTCAACGCTCCAGTCATGGGGCAGGTTAAGGCTGCGCCATTTGACATCGCTGGTGGCAGGCTTTTCGGCATCAGCCACCTCGCCCAGGTTAAAGCGCCAGCCCTTGTCAAAATCAAGTGTTTGACGGGTTTGCTGGGCAAACGTTTTGGCACTAAAAAACAGCGCGATAAGCAACAGGCCACTAAGCTTAATGACCTTTGAAGAAGATTTTATAGCGTACATAAAGGCAATAATTGGATTAATTGTAATTACGACACTAAATTATAAATAATTGTGAGAAATAGATAAATCTGTTAATTGTAGTTACCTATATAAATCAAAAAGTCACGAACGAACCAGGGGAGATTTTGTGCAGGAAGGGGAGGAGCAACTATCTCTTTCGCGCCCCCGCTCTTTGCCTCCTTTTGCTTCATCGAAATAACAATTTTCTTTTGTTAAAAGATGCAGGCACACGGTAGCCTGCCGGGCAGGATTTAGGTGAGGCTTACCTCACCTTTTTCACAAAACTGATAACCGACTTTATAAATTCGGAATTGAGCGGCAAATCAGGTTCGGTATAGGTTGCCAGATTTTTATCCTTATCGGCTGGCGCATCTTTTAAAACGTGATTCATTTCGGGGATAATATTCAGCACAGCATCCGATTTGGCTTTCTTCAATTTCTCGGCATCCGTAACTTTTACCTGCAAATCGGTGGTGCCCTGCACTATCAGGATAGGAATTTTTAGTTTCCTGATTTCACGGGTTGGGTTGTATCTAAACCACGACATGAGGTATTTTTGAATGCCCGGCCTTGCAATAAAATAAAGTGAAGGATCTATGTTGTCGGTTGTTTTCCCTTTCTTCAGGCTGTCAAGCATTCGCTTAAACCCTTCAGAGATATGTGTTGGTTGCGATTTCATTTGTTCGGTAAGGATATTATCGGCCGAGTCACCCGCCCCTGCTACTGAAATAAATCCTTTAACGGGCTGATCAACTGACGATAATATGCCCACCAACGAACCTTCGCTGTGCCCCAACACAATCACCCTCGAAAAACGTTCATCCTCACTCAGGTAATTAATCAGGTTTACAGCATCTTCAACGTAATCTTCAAACCTTATCTGGTTTTCGGTAGTCGAGCTTACGCTTTTACCAACCAGGCGCTTATCATAACGTAGGGAAGCTATTCCGTTTTTGCCCAATTCATTGGCAATCATTTTATACGCGTTTGTTGCCAGCCCTAATTTAGGGCTGTTGCCATCTCTGTCGGTAGGGCCCGATCCTGCTATGATAATTACTACAGGTATTTTGCCGGTTACGTTTTTGGGCATAGCTAAAGTGCCCGATATATTGCCAGCAAGGTTTTTTACCGATACAGGAGTCTCCCCGATAGATGGATCCATTGTAAATGTAATTGCAGAAGCTGGAGTTGAAGCAGTTACATCGGCGGGTACGCCTTCAAACGGTTTCAAAAACAAACCTGTAAACTGATTTTTATCATTTAAGGCTATATTTAATAAATAAGTCCCTTTACTAAATGCCGCTTTGTACGAAGCTATCGGGCTTGCAAATTTTACAAAGTCGGTATGGTCAAGGCTGCCCATTTGCGCTTTTAATTGCAGTGTTGTGCTTTTAAAGCTTTCCAGCGGCAGGGCGGCTTTCATTTCGGGGCTAAAGTAGTTGAAAATGCTATCGGGCTGGTTGGCGTTATACAAATGTATAAACCTGTTAAGTGCAACCTTGTAATTTGCCGGTTCTGTTTGTGCAAGTATGCGGCCTGCAAAACAAAGCATCAGTACTAAAAAACTAACTTTCTTCATGTTATGATATTCAAAAGGCTATCGCCGGTTTGATGCGAAATTAATAAAAATCGTATCGGTTTCCTTTTTATTGATTTACTATATTTATATTGATAACGCGTTGTGAAAAATGCATGTGGTATTATACGCAAATTATAAATATCGGGTGCCAGGTGCTTCTATATTAATATATCATAAAAAACAAATTATAATGATATTATCAGTTTAATATTTTGTGTTATATTGCGTTACATTTTCTAAACGTTACTTTATCGCAAATTTCTACATCAACTATTAATGAGGTTTTTATTCGGAGGCATTTTTTTTGCATTCCTTATCGGAGTGTGTTCTATTTCTTTTGCGCAAACACAACCTTCGGCAATCCAGGGCAAGGTTTTGACAGATACCAGCGGCCCTGCCGAGGCAGCTACCGTTGTACTCATGCTGGCGGCCGATTCGGCCATCATAAAATCAACCTTGGCCGATAAAACAGGATATTACCAGCTAACCAATATTAAACCCGGTAATTACATTCTTTTGGCAAGCCAGATAGGCAGCTCTAAAGTTTATGCGGGCCCTTTTTATTTAGTTACCGGCCAAACATTTGTGGCGCCAACCATCACTCTTAAACAAACGAGTACTCAGCTTAGGGATGTAACAGTAGTAGCCCGCAGGCCATACATACAGGTTAAGCCGGGCAAAATTATACTTAATGTACAAAACAGTATCCTGGCCGATGGCAATTCGGCCTATGAAGTGTTGCGCCAGTCGCCGGGGGTACATGTGGGTGGCGACAAAGAATCATTAAGCATTACCGGCAGGCAGCCGGCCCTTATCACCATTGACGGGCGCGCCACCAATTTAACCGGCGATGACCTTAACAACCTGCTGCGGAGTATGCAAAGCAGCACTATCGACCAGATCGAGATTATCAGTAGCGGATCGGCAAAGTATGATGCGTCTGGCGGCGGTATTATCAACATTGTGCTAAAAAAAGGTAAAAACGTAGGCACCAACGGCACTTTAACTGCCGGGGCCGGCTATGGTAAATATGCCAAAGGCCGGACCGGTATCGTTTTCAATAATCGGTCGGCAAGGGTTAATGTTTTTGGCAACTATACTTTTGATGATAATAAAACTACCCGCATCATTAATACCGATAGGAATATTAACTACCACGATACCTTAAGTAATTACTATGTAGCATATCATAATATCCAAAAAACGCAAAACCACAATTTTAAAGCCGGGCTTGATTATTCGTTATCGCCCAGGCAAACTATTGGCTTTCTGGTAGGCGGTATTATAACCGATAGCAAATTTATAAAAGATAATACTTTAAAAATATCCAACCAAAATAACCCCGACTCTATTATCATAGCACAATCCAACCTTGACAGGGGTAGCAGCTTTTTAAATTATAATGTTAATTATAACGGCGAACTGGATAAAAGCGGCAAAACACTTTCGGCCGATGCTACCTACTCAACCTATAGCCGCCACTCCAATGAGTTTATTACCAATAATTTTTATACACCCAGTGGCAGCAATTACCGGGATGCCCAGCAATTGGAAAATATTTCGCCCTCCAGTATCCATATCTGGACATTTAAGGCCGACTATGTAAACCCGCTTACTAAAACGTCACGCATCGAGGCAGGGGCAAAATATAACTATGCCAAAAGCGATAACAACCTTACGTTTGGCACCAAGGTTGGCAACGCTTATAGGGCAGATCCCAATTTTAGCAACCGGTTTTTGTATATCGAAAAAGTGAGCGCGGGGTATATTAATTACATCAGCAAAATTGGCAAATGGGATATCACCGCAGGGTTGCGGGCCGAAAATACCAATTCAAAAGGAAGTTCGATAAGTATAGCATGGATAACCACTTCATACAATTATTTCAATTTGTTTCCGCAAACGCAGCTAAGTTATACATATAACGAGAAAAACGTTTTCGGCGTAAGCTATAACCGAGGTATCCACCGGCCCGATTACCAGGACATCAACCCTTTTTTATACTATACCGACCCGTACGATTATCGGTCGGGTAATAAAAATTTAAAACCCGAATATACCAATGTCATTCAGTTGTCGCATACCTACAACGATACCTTTATTACTACGTTATATTACAGCCAAACCAACGATGCATATGATTTTCCGGTTTACCGGCAAAATGATACAACCAAGGTTAACATAACCGAGCGTAAAAACTTTGGCCATATTTACGTATACGGCATATCATTTTATGCGCCTGTGCAGTTTACCAAATGGTGGTCGGCAAATTTTAATTTAGATGCATCGTATTTACGTTACAAAGCCTATCCTGTTAATGGCAGTTTTAATAAAGCATCGCAGGATATTATTTTTAACAGTACCCAAACCTTTGCAATTAGCAGCACTATAGCCGCCGAAATTACCGGGAGGTATGAATCGCCAACCCTATACGGTGTAAACCAGCTTAAGCAAAGCTACGCGGTTAATGCAGGCATCAGCAAAAGCATTTTTAACAAACGGGCCAGTATTAAAATAAATTTGAATGATGTTTTCAATACAGATCGCGACCGCAATCATGCCGTGTACCAAAACATCAACCTATCGGAATATAACAAAAAAGAAACCCGTGTGTTACGAATTGGATTTTCGTATCGTTTTGGTAAAACATCGGTTAAATCGGCCATCAAACATAATACAGGCGGCGATGATGAGCAGCGTCGTACCATTGGCAATTAAACATTATTATTGGGGGGATCTTTTGTTCGGGATATTTGCCTTTTATCCTGGTTACAAAAAAGTTCTCTAACAATTCGGCGTTCATGAATTTTTTGAATGCCGCCCGCAAAAAGCCAAAATATTACCATACACCACCGTCAGATTTAAACTTCAGATCCAAGTTCTCTCCATTTTAAAATCTTCAAAATTCTCAAATCTTCAAATTAATTTATTAAATTGGTATATGAAAACACTTATCCGAATTGGAGTTTTGTTATTAATGTATTTGTTTAATCTCAGTTTAGCCAGCGCACAATCTGTACCGATGGAGACCCCTAAAAGCACCGATCAAACCCTGAAGATAAGCCGTAATAAAATTGATTCGCTTGATAAGCAACTCATAGCGCTGCTGGGCCAGCGGGAGCAGGTAGTTAGGGAAATTGGTATTTACAAAGCCAAAAACAATATCGCCCCATTGCAGGCTGATCGTTTTAAGCAGGTACTTGAAAAGGCAGTTGCTGCCGGTAAAAAAGAGGGCCTGTCAGAAACATTCATAACTGAGTTGATGAACGCTATTCACAATGAAAGCCTGCGGATAGAGGAGGAACTTAAAACCCAATAAATTGACAGGGAAAAGGCAAAGCCGGGCATGCAAAGTGTATGAAATACACAAATGTATCATATCGTATCAAAACATATTTTCAATATCATTCAAAAATTTCCAACTATTTGATTATTAAAAGAATTGTAAATATTTTTCTTGGTATTGAACCGTATCGGCTTACGAATAAATTGCTATAAATCAATTATTTATTGTGCCGCTTATTTGCTTTATTCAAATTAACTTTCTTAATTTGGGATACCGGAACCGCTTCCCTAATGGCGATTTTGCCCGCCGGTATACCGATTAAGATAAACCATGAATAAAAAAACAATAATTGCCTGTTTTACAGCAGCTGGCTTGCTACAGCTGCAAGCGGTAAATGCCCAGGTTAAAGTGCCGTTTTCTGCCGCGAATAAAAAGGTAAGCGTTATAGTTTCTGATAACGAACAGGGCATGAGGTTTAAAACTACCGAAACCTTAAAGTTTCAGGATAGCCCCCAGCCCGGCGAAACAGAAGTAGCTGTTTTTGTTGATCCGGCAAAATCATTCCAAACCATGCTGGGCATTGGCGGCGCGCTTACAGATGCATCTGCCGAAACTTTTTACAAGTTGCCTAAAGACAAGCAAAAAGAATTATTAACCGCTTACTATGATAAGGATAAAGGAGTAGGCTATACCATGGCCCGTACCAATATCCAAAGCTGCGATTTTTCGAGCGAGAGCTACTCTTATATTAAGGAGGGCGATGGCGCACTTAAAACATTTAATATCAGCCATGATAGGGCTTACCGCATCCCTTTTATCAAAGAGGCCATGGCTGCCGCCGGTGGCAAACTTACCTTGTTTGCATCGCCATGGAGCCCGCCTGCATTTATGAAAGATAATAACAGCCTGTTACATGGTGGTAAACTGTTGCCAAAATACTATCAAAGCTGGGCCAATTTTTTTGGCAAGTTTATAAGGGCTTATGAAAATGAAGGTGTGCCTATCTGGGGCTTATCGGTACAAAATGAGCCTATGGCCTCACAAAGCTGGGAATCATGTAAATACACAGCCGGGGAACAGCGCGATTTTGTAAAGAACTTTTTAGGCCCAACATTACAAAAACAGGGCCTGGGTGCTAAAAAACTGATTATTTGGGACCACAATCGCGATTTGTTATACCAGCAAGCCAGCACCATTCTTGAAGACCCCGCAGCCGCTAAATATGTGTGGGGCATTGGTTTCCACTGGTATGAAACATGGACAGGGGCCGGGCAGCAATTTGAATCGTTAAGACGCACCCACGAAGCTTTCCCCGGTAAAAACCTGATCTTTACCGAAGGCTGTATCGAAAAATTCGACTTCAATAAAATTAACGATTGGTCGCTTGGCGAACGTTATGGGTTATCGATGATAAACGATTTTAATGCCGGTACCGTAGCATGGACAGACTGGAACATCCTGCTGGATGAAAAAGGCGGCCCTAACCATGTTGGCAACTTATGTTTTGCACCGGTACACGCCGATTTGCGTAACGGCAGCCTTATATATACCAGTTCGTACTATTATTTAGGACATTTTAGCAAGTACATTCATCCCGGTGCTAAGCGGGTTGCAGCCGTTGCCAGCCGCGATAAATTATTAACTACCGCATACCTAAACCCCGACGGCAAGTTATCCGTAATAGTAATGAACCAAACCGACGAAAAAATTGAATATAGCCTGTGGATAAAAGGTAAAGCTGCCAAAACAACCAGCCAGCCGCATTCCATTGCCACGCTTGTAGTAGAGTAACAAAGATCTTTTTATAATCAACTAAATCTCAGATGTATGGTGGATCATTTATGGTCCACCATTATCGTTTTAGGTCAAAATTAAAAAGTCAGAAGTCAAAAAAAAATTGCTTTGATATATTGGCATTTAACGCCTGGCTCGCTATTACTCAAAAATTACAGTTTTGTTTTTTGATACAAATACACGGTCTTCAAACACCAGTTTAAGGGCCCTGGCCAGTACGGAGGTTTCAATTTCCTGCCCGGCTTTTACCATGGTTGCTGCTGTAAACGTATGGTTTACCGGGATTATTTGCTGAGCAATGATAGGCCCCTCGTCAAGCTCATTTGATACAAAGTGGGCGGTTGCGCCAATCAGCTTTACACCCCGTTCAAAAGCCTTACGGTAGGGGTTTGCGCCAATAAATGCAGGCAAAAACGAGTGGTGGATGTTGATGATGCGCATAGCGAACTTGCTTACAAAATTTGGCGATAGGATGCGCATATACTTAGCTAACACCACGTAGTCGGGCGTGTACTGTTCAACAGTTTCAATTACCTTTTGTTCAAATTCTTCTTTGGTGCCTTCTTCATGGGATATGTGGTGAAAAGGCATGTCAAAGCGTTCGCAAATGTTTTGTAGTGTAGCATGATTACCTATAACACATTGCACAGTGGCTCCCAATGTTTTAAAATAATTGCGAATAAGTATATCGGCAAGGCAGTGGTATTCTTTAGTTACCAGCACTACAACTTTTTTGTGGGGTAAAGGGTTTACCAGCACCACGGCACCATCGGGCAGCAGCCGTTTTAATAGCTGTTCCAGTTTTGCACTTTCGGGGTTGTCATCAACTTCAACCCGCATAAAAAATAAACCTTCGTTTTGATCCACGTGTTCGCGCATGGATACGATGTTTAAATGCTGTTTGGCCAATATGGCTGCTATGTAGGCAACCAGGCCCACCTGGTCTTTACATTGAATAACTATAATCATGGTTTAATGATACAAAGAATTTGCTGCAAAATAACATAAGTAGTTATATAAAATAATTTCGGGAAAATGGTAATATGCTGTAGCAAAGCTTCAAACGCCTGCGTAATGCTTTATATAACCTAATAAAATGAAATACTTTATCCTGTTATTTGCCGCGCTGGTGTTTTGCAGCGTGAGTTCATGTAATAAAGATGGCTTGCCGGGTCCAACATCTACACAAATAACAGGCAGTTGGCGGTGGGTAAAGTCTGTTGGCGGTATAGGTGGGGTTACCCTCACACCGCAAAGCTCGGGTTACTCATTTACCCAGGTTTATGGTGCCGATAGTACTTTTAAAATGTATAAAAAAGACTCGCTTACCTTATCGGGTAAGTTCTCGATAACCAGGAACTATAAATATTCGGCTACCGAAACTTTTGACCTGTTGAAGATTAACAACCAAAACCCTACCGCTTTTATTATCCGCAACGATACCTTATACCAAAACGATGTATTCATTTCTGATGGCTTTAGCACCGTTTATGTAAGAATTAAGCCCGATTAAAGAAGTTTAAAGGTCATCCGGTTTGCCAGGGGGGCAAAATGCCGGCCCTGCAAGCAAGGCAAAATGATTGTTTTGCAGGCAGGGAGCTGGTTTGGCAGCAATGCCGGGCCAGCATGGCTTTTTTTACACTCCGTCCGGCACAAAATTTATTTCGTGGCCGGCATCAAAAGCCACATACGCTCGTCGCCATGGCTGGTCATCAACCAGTTTCCACTTATGGGCGGTTCCGGTGATATCCAGGGCAATTAGTATTTCGCCGGGGCGAACAATAAAAGTTTCGCCGGGGCGGGTTTCAAACTCAAGGGTGCCCGTTAAGGTTATCACATACTGCCCGGCAGGGGCGTTATGCCAATCAAAAAACGAATGAGGCGGCGATTCCTGGAACCGGATGCTTGATGCCTGGTTAAAAAGGCCTTCGGCCACGGTGCCCGTTTGTACATGCGAGTGTCCGTCGGCTCCGGTATATAGTTTATAAGCTTTTATCATTGTGTTTTTGTCAGCTTTGGCAATTGCTGCTAAACTAAGGTATTTGTGACTTTTGAAATACCTGTTTGGATAATCGTATTGTAAATATTGAGCAAACTTATTGCATTTTCGATGGTTAAATAAACGATGATCCCCGCTGTACCCAGAAAGTTTCAATTTTTTCCGTTCCTGATCAGTTTAATAATTACACTGGCCATTGGCTTCGTGGCTTCGTTATTTACAAGGCCCGAGATTGCCGGTTGGTACAGCACACTCAAAAAGCCATCATTTAATCCGCCGCCATGGCTTTTTGCCCCGGTGTGGATTGCGCTGTATATTATGATGGCCACTGCAGCTTACCTGGTGTGGAAACACCGCAGCCGTAAGCCTGTATACATCACATCACGCAATATTTACTTTACGCAACTTGCTCAGAATTTTTCGTGGTCGATAGTGTTTTTCGGTTTACACCAGGCAGGGGGGGGCACTTATTGTTATCATTTTACTGTGGCTAACCATTATTTTAAACAATAATTGGTTTTATAAGTTCAGCAAAGCGGCGGGTTGGCTGCTGTTGCCTTATTTGCTTTGGGTAAGTTTTGCTGCGGTACTTAACGCTGCTATTTATTTGCTGAATAAGTAGTGTAAAAAACACTATTTTTATTGCGTACATTTTACTGACGGTTTATTGACAGATGAAAAAATTATTGCTTTTATTTTGCTTTGTTGCGGCAGCCCACAGTTTTGTTTTTGCTGATGCCATAACCATAAACCATTTTGTAGTTAAAGAAAATCCTTTTGCGGTTGATCAGGTAGCCGTAGTAGCAACGGATACGGCGGGTGTAACGCAGGAGAAAGTGAATGGCCTGTTCACCTTTGTAATGAACGGGTTTGAATACCAGCTTAAGTTTGAAAAAGGTGTTGCGTTTTACCGCCAAAAAATAGACCGGTCGACATTTTTGTATGCCAAGCATATGAACGAAACCGGCACCCACGCCATACTTTATTATATATACAAGCACGATAGTAAACTAAGCCCATGGCACATAAGCTGGGTACTTTTAGTTGCCATACCGCTGATATTGGTACTGTTGGCTTACATGTTTAAGCGATTTATTATTATAGCCGTCATCATTTTTTGTATCTTCCTGTATTTTAATTACCACAACAACCTCAGTATCCCAACCTTCTTTGAAAGCATAATTGATGGATTGAAGAATATGCTTTAGGGAGAGAGCTAAATCAAGAACCAAGAATCAAGAGTCAAGAATCAAGATTTTTTGAAACGGAACAGAAGGCTTTGAGATTATTGAACGGCAACTTGCATAAGTTACAAATTAAATAACCAGCCAACCTTCTCCAATCAGTAATTCGCTAAATCAATAATTCACTAATTAAAACGGTAGCCCTATACCAAAGTTCAGCTGCATAAAGTTGTAGGTATCGCCAACAACGTTGCCCTTACTATCAACACCGGTGGCGTTGGCTTTAAGGTACGCATCTTTAAAGTTGCCCGCTTTAAACAGTTCGTCGGCATGTTTAATAAGCACCCACTGATTGCTGCCGCTAAACTGCGGATCTTTAAACTTAAAGGCCATATCAAGCCTGAATACAAAGAAACTCAAATCGAACCTTAAGCCTGTGCCTATCCCAATTGCAGTTGACTGCAAAAGGTTGTCAAATCTGAATTCGCCATTCGGGCTTTCAGTTTTTTTGCCCAGGCGCCAAACGTTGCCTGCATCAGCAAAAACAGCCCCTTTAAGCTTTGCGCCAAAAAAATCATTGATAAGTTTATAGCGGTATTCGGCGTTGGCTACTAATTTAATTTCGCCAAATTGGTCAAGGTATTTATAACGGGCGCGCCCGGTGACATCAGTTCCGTAATAAGTTGCCCTATCAAAATTTCCAGGGCCTAATGTACGTGGCAGCCAGGCGCGCATGTCATTGGCGCCACCGCCATAAAAGTTTTTTTCAAATATCAGTTGGCTGCTATTACTATATGGTACCCCGATACCAGGATTAATACGAAAAATGAGCTGCTTTTCGCCGCCCAGTGTGTGGTAAAAGCGTATGTCTCCCTCGGCCTTTGCGTATTGGCTAAAAGTATTGCCCAGAAATTTGCGTTGGCCCAACTCATTACGGGGCGTGTTAAAGGTGTTGCTTAACAGGCTTAGGAAATTACCGCCAATATCCAGGCTTCCGCGGAAGTACAAAAAGTTGTCATAAGAGTTCAATTCAATAACGTTGTACTGAAACGTATACTGGCTGCCGGTTGTAAATACAGTGCGGCCTATTAAATTGATGTATGCCTGCCTGTTATAGGCCAATAGGCTATCCATTGCAGCAGGGTCAATAACACCTCTTGAAAATTCAATATTTATTGGCGTAATGGTATGCAGCTTGCGGGCTGTTTCATAAAAGTCATAGCTAATGGAGTTTACAAAACTTTGACGCGTTACCAGGCCTTTTTGATAAAACAAGGAGTAGTTGGTTGAGAACGTAGTATGCGGCACCCCGAATTTTCCTAAAAGCGGAAAGCTGAATGGGGATATAATGCGGGGATAAATGAGGTTTGCACCCGCCCTAAGTTCCTGGTTTTGTATATTATCATTATTGGTGGTGTTTGTTCCATTATCAAATAAAATGCTCCAGTTGAGTTTTAACTGAAGGATTGCCGCCTGGTTAAAAAGGTTTCGGTTGGTAAAGGTATTACCCACATTGTAACCGTACCTGCCGTTTGCAAACAGAAACTCGCCCTCAACCCGGTCTGAATAATGTTTAAGGGGGATAATGTCAATTTTGGTGTTCAGGCGATGTGTACTATCGCCCAGCTTTTCATAAGTAGGGTTGGGCACATTACGGAAAACGTTTAACTCCGAAAGCCTGGTGGTAGTTAAGGTTTGTTTGTCGATATTAAATAGCTGCCCCTTTTTTTGGAAAGTATAATCAGTTACCACCCGCGGGTTAAACCGATGCGAGAAATCAACATACCTGAATTGCGAATCGACTTGCAAGGTGTCGGCTTTGCCGGTAGTTTTACCGTTACTGGCTGATATGGTTATAAGCGTATTATTAATTTTATAAACCGGGTGTTCTGTTTTACCTGCGGGATTATCAATCGTCATTTTAATATCAACCACGCTGCTGTTGAAGGTAGAATCGTAGGTAAAATTGACATACTGGCGGTAAAAATCAAAATAGCCGTTACGTTTCATCAGCAGGTAAAGTTCATCGCGGTCATGCGCAAGGCTATCCATATCAAAACGGCCTCCGGGTTGTATATGCGACATTCTGTTGCGGTTGGCGTGGTAAAGGTTGGCTATGTTTTTATCAGGAATGCTATCTACCAACTTACGGATATGGAACATAGGGCCTTCTGCTGCAGTAAAAACTATTTCGGCACGTTGTTTTTTGATGATAACGCTATCGGTAACTTTTGCTTTTAAATAGCCACGGTTTTGGGCAAATTTTTCCATCTGGAAACGCGAATACTCAATCAGACTGCTATCAAGCAAAGTAGGCGCCTCGCCTATGTTGCGTTTGCCATTGTTGCTAAACCAATAATAAAATTGCAGGTTAAGCTTGTTATTGGGCTGTTGTTCTTTATCAACATAATTTAATGCGGCCTCGGCAAACTGTTCATCAATGCCTTTTATGGTAATTTTACGCACCAGGGTTTGATTTTTGCGGATGCCACGGGTAAGGCTACAGCCCGAGCCGATTATGAGCAGTAAAATACTTAATATTGCAAGACGGTAACCAGCAGGTTTTTTGTATGCTTTCAAAATCACAAATCAGTTTATTAACATCCTTACAACATAAAAAATTTCGCAGGGAGCATGGTTTTTTCCTGGTTGAAGGCTATAAATCAGTTGTTGAGTTTACAAGCTCGGGTTACCAGGTTGATACGATATACCATACCGACGCAATTGCCCCAAAAATGCTGAATTTATCCCGAAAAATAAACTTTCAGGAGATTTCGGTAAAGGATATCGAAAAAATCAGCACTTTAAAAACGCCACAGGAGGTAATTGGTTTGGTTAAAATACCAATATGGCCAACTTTAAATTACAGTAGCCTTAAGAACAAGTTTTCTTTAGTGCTGGATAATATACAGGACCCCGGCAATATGGGTACCATTATTCGCACCGCCGACTGGTTTGGTATTACCGATATGATATGCAGCGAAGACACAGTTGATGTGTACAATCCCAAAGTGGTACAGGCTACCATGGGCTCGTTGGCGCGCGTAAATGTATATTATACCAACCTGGCGCAGGCACTGCCGCAAATTAAATTGCCTGTTTTTGGGGCTATGCTGGATGGCGAAAATATTTACAATACCACTTTTGGGGCCGGGGGATTATTGGTGATGGGCAACGAAGGCAACGGGATAAGCGCTGATATTGAGCGGTTAATAACCACTAAAATAACCATCCCGAGGGTGGGCCAGGCCGAGTCATTGAACGTGGCAATAGCCACTGCCATACTGTGTTCTGAAATAAAAAGAAATTCAATGAAATAAATATTGGCTTTGCAATAAATAAATTACTATTTTTGCAATCCTAAAATTAGGGTCGGGTGGCCGAGTGGCTAGGTAGAGGTCTGCAAAACCTTTTACAGCGGTTCGAATCCGCTCCCGACCTCAAGGGTATTAAAAACATTAAAATAACAACACCATGGGCGTTACACGTTTAAAAAGAAAAGATAGAAAAAACAAAACTACTTCACGTTTAGAAGTTCAGTTTTTAAAACTGGCTACTAACCTTGAGTACGGAAGCCGTTCTGCCGAGAAAAAAGGCAACCAAATCCAAAAAAACAACGAAGCTTTAGCTATCGCTGCCGGTAAATAATCTATCTGTTTTAAGGCGCCTGGCGCTTAAAAAGATCTTATAAATCCTGCTGGTTTCAGAAACCGGTAGGATTTTTTTTATTGGTCGGAATTTTTTCTGAACCCGGATTTTTCAGATTAAAGGATTATGCAGAATTTTTTCCTGTCCATCAATTCATTCATGCAGCAAAATTTGTAAACAACTAATAGGACTAAAGAAAAAAAGTGTAAACTTTTTTCAGGACGAGACACAAATCAAAATCCAAAAAATCTGACAAATCTGTTTAATCCAAGTTCAGACAACTATTTCGAAAGAAGTTTCCTGTTTATCCTCCCAATCAACCCCGGCCCTTCATAAATAAAACCGGTATATAGCTGCACTAACGAGGCGCCTGCATTTAGCTTTTCGATAGCGTCATCGGCAGAGTGTATGCCGCCCACTCCAATTATAGGGAACGATCCGTTTGATTTTTTGTGAATATAGCTGATAACCTCGGTTGAGCGTTTGGTAAGCGGTATACCGCTCAACCCACCCATTTCACCTTTAAGGTTTTCGGGCGATGAAAGATCCTCACGGCTGATGGTGGTATTCGTAGCTATAAGCCCGGCAATGCCGGTTTGCTGTACAATCTCTACAATGTCATCCAACTGCGAATCTGTAAGGTCTGGTGCTATTTTGAGCAGAATAGGCCTGCTGATGCCATTTTTTGAATTGCGTTGCTGCAGGGTATTCAGCAGGTTCATTAGGGGTTCTTTTTCCTGTAACTCGCGCAGGCCGGGCGTATTGGGCGAACTTACATTCACCACAAAATAATCAACCACATCAAAAAGGCGGTCGAAGCATTTGATATAGTCGCTTACGGCATCTTCATTGGGGGTAACCTTATTTTTGCCAATGTTACCGCCTATGATCAGGCTCCTTTGCGCACCTTTGGCATTTTTGCGGAAGGTTGCAATCCGTTCGGCTGCTACATCAACTCCAAAATTGTTAAAGCCCATACGGTTAATGAGTGCGCCATCGGCCGGCAGGCGGAACATGCGTGGCTGTGGGTTGCCGGGCTGGGGCAGTGGGGTAACGGTACCAATCTCTACAAAACCAAAACCTATGTTGGCCATTTCGCCCATTAATTCGGCGTTTTTATCAAAGCCGGCGGCAAGGCCAACCGGATTTTTAAATTTAAGGCCAAACACCTCGCGCTCCAGTCGCGGGTTGTTTACATCCCATATAGCCCGGCTTAATGCCGCGCCACCCGGAAAACGGTTGAAGCGCTTTAAATTGCGGGTTACAAAGTAATGTACCTTTTCGGGATCGAACTGGAACAGGATGGGTTTTAATAAAAAATACATGGCGCGAAGTTAACAAATACTGATAGCTGTATAAACCAGAATTTTATGAAAATTAAACCCGGGGTAATATTAGTCGGTCAATAAATATACAAAGATCAGGCGCGTCGCTTTTAAAACCTAAATGATGAATTTCAATAGACACGAATACCTGTCGATTCGGTTACAATTTAATCGAATTCCACGAATTTTAGAATGGGTCGGAAGCGGAAATGGATTAGCAGGGGCTTTATTTTTTAATACACGAATACCTGTCGATTTGGTTACAAATTAATCGAATTTCGCTAATTTTAAAATCGGTCGGAAGTGGAAATTGACTAGCAGGGGCTTTATTTTTTAATACACGAATGCCTGCCGATTTTGTTATAATTTAATCGAATTCCACGAATTTTAGAATGGGCAATAGTGGAAATGGGATATTGGGTCAAAGAAAATTCGTGAAATTCGCTATAATCTATACTATGCGATAGTTAAATTCGTGTTTACTCAAAATAGCTTATCAGGTACTAAACTTAGTGGTTAAAACTGCCCTCTATATAAAAATCAAACAGGGGGTAATATTAATCGGTCAAATAATTGTACAAAAACCAACAAAGTTTAAAAAAGCCAGGTAAATCAGTAAATTCGGAAATCCAAAATCAAATCTATTAAACCATTTATGAATAATATTTTTAAACCCAATCGCCGTAATTTTTTAAAAACAGCATCGGTAGGCACCATTGCCGCAATGGGGTTACCACAGATAGTTTCGGCTGCATTAGCCGACAGTAAGCCTTCAAAAAAAATCAGTTTCAATACCGGCGATGTGGTACTTTTCCAGGGCGATTCCATTACCGATTGGGGCCGTGATCATAACAGTACCGAATTTAATACAACCAGCGCCTTAGGATCGGGTTACGCGCTTATCACCGCATCGCAGCTATTGCTTAATCATGCCGATAAAGACCTGAAAATTTATAACAAAGGTGTTAGCGGTAATAAAGTATACCAGCTGGCCGAACGCTGGGATGCCGATTGCCTGGCCCTAAAACCCAATGTACTGAGCATTCACATAGGCGTAAATGATTTTTGGCATACCCTCACCAATGGATACACAGGTACTATCGATACCTATATTGCCGATTATAAAAAACTGATTGACCGTACCAAAGCTGCCCTGCCCGATATTAAAATTGTGATTTGCGAGCCGTTTGCCCAAAAAGGCGTTAAGGCGGTGGATGATAAATGGTACCCTGCTTTTGATTTATACCGCAAGGCCGCTAAAGATGTTGCCGAGCAATATGAGGCCGTTTTTGTGCCGTATCAGTCAGCATTTGATAAAGCCGAAAAAATTGCCCCGGCCACCTACTGGAACCGCGACGGCGTACACCCCAGCGTAGCCGGCGAAGCCCTAATGGCCCAAACGTGGCTGAAAGCGGTGGGAGCGTAGTGAGGAGGCGAAAGGTAAAAGGCGAAAGGCAAGACGGGAAATAAAACGATATGAAAATGATGTTTTGTGTATTAAAAATATCATTTTCTCACCATCTTAAAACCTTTCACCTTTAACCTTTTGCCTTTCGCCTGAATTTTCCCTCAAAATCGTATCTTTGCGCCCAAATGATTGCTATAAATAACCTTACGTTTGAGATTGGTGCGCGGGCCCTTTACGATGAAGCCAACTGGCATATAAAACCCGGTGAAAAAATTGGTTTAATAGGTGCCAATGGAACCGGGAAAACTACCCTGCTTAAAATTATTGTAGGCGACTACAAACCTACATCGGGCACCATATCAATGGCTAAGGACCTTACCATGGGTTACCTTAACCAGGATTTGCTGTCATATTCATCCGACAAAAATATTGTGCATGTGGCCATGGAAGCTTTTGAGCGCCAGAACCAGCTGCACGATGAGATTGAAGTTTTACTAAAAAAACTCGAAACAGATTATACCGAAGATTTGATTAACAAACTAAGCGATAAACAGCATGAGTTTGAACTGTTGGATGGTTATAACATAGAATACAAGGCACACGAAATTTTAGCCGGCTTGGGCTTTAGCGAGCAGGATTGCCAGCGTAAGCTAAGCACTTTTTCGGGCGGATGGCGTATGCGGGTAATGTTGGCCAAAATCCTTTTGCAGGCACCGGATATCCTTTTACTGGATGAGCCTACCAACCACCTTGATTTACCATCTATCCAGTGGCTGGAAGATTACCTGAAAGCTTTTAGCGGCGCTATCATCATTGTATCGCACGATAGGTGGTTTTTGGATAAAGTAATTAACCGCACGGTTGAATCGCGTAAAGGTAAACTGAATGTGTACGCGGGTAACTATACTTTCTACCTGGAAGAAAAAGCATTACGTGCCGAAATTCAGCGTGGTGAGTTTAAAAACCAACAATCAAAAATAAAACAGGAAGAGCGTTTGATCGAGCGTTTCCGCGCTAAGGCATCTAAGGCAAAAATGGCGCAATCGCGTATCAAGATGCTGGATAAGCTGGAACGCGTTGATGATGTGGATGATGATAACCCGGAAGTTAACTTCAGCTTCAAATTTAGCAGGCAATCCGGTCGCCACGTATCTACTTTGGAGCATATCACCAAAAAATACCCGGCTATTGATATTTTAAATGATGCCGAAGCAATTATTGAAAAAGGTGATAAAATTGCGTTGATAGGCGCCAACGGTAAAGGTAAATCTACCCTGCTGCGTATTGTGGCAGGTGCCGATAAAGAGTTTGAAGGTACAGCCGTAACAGGCCATAACGTTACCCAGACATTTTTTGCACAGCATCAGTTAGAGAGCTTGCACCTGGAACACCAGATATTGCAGGAACTACAATCATTCGCCCCAAAACATACAGATACCGAGCTACGCTCCATATTAGGTTCCTTTTTGTTTACCGGGGATGATGTGTTTAAAAAGATCAAAGTACTATCGGGTGGCGAAAAATCGCGTGTGGCGCTGGCAAAGGCCCTTACTGCCGATGCCAACTTTTTAGTACTGGATGAGCCTACCAATCACTTGGATATGGCATCAGTAAACATATTAATACAGGCATTGCAACAGTATGAAGGTACTGTTATTGTAGTATCTCACGACAGGTACTTCCTGGATAATGTGGCTAATAAGATCTGGTTTATTGAGGATCAGAAAATTAAACAATACCCGGGTACTTACGCCGAGTATGATGAGTGGAACGCTAAACGCAAGTTAGACCCCAAAGCTGCCGCACCTGCGCCTCAACCTAAAAAGGAGGAGAAAAAGCCCGAGCCTGTTAAACAGCCACAAGGCGAAAACAAGCATCAGCAGTTGAAAAAACTGAACCAGGACCTGGCCAAAATGGAAGATCAAATTGCCGCGCTTGATAAAACGGTGAAAGAGTTTGAAACCAAACTGGCCGATACAAAAATATACAACGACAGCCAAAAGCTAAAAGAAACCAACGCTGCTTACAACCAAAAACAAGCCGAGCTAAAGCAGATCCAACAAAAATGGGAAACTTTGGCTGAGCAGATATTGGAGCTGGAAGCTTAAGAATTATATACCAAAATATGTCATTCCGAGGTACGAAGCAATAGCGAAGTGTGCAGTGCCACCCTGCATCCGAAGAGCTTGCCACGCTGCGCTCGCAATGACATAGTATTATAAACTAATCATCTATGAAACCCGTCATTGCGAGGTACGAAGCAATCCCCAACTATATAGGGCAACCATGCAAGGCCGCTTTGCATATCGGGGATTGCTTCGTACCTCGCAATGACGCTCGTTTTTCAAAGGTGGTTTACTTACTCATATTAACGTTCCTCTCTTTCCAGACCCTTGCCCAATCTCCCTACGATAACAATGTTTATAACCCTGCCATTAAAAGTGTGGAATTTAACGGCACGGGCAAGCAGCCATTCCCGGTGATAAATCTGGGCAGTGATGATAAAGTGCTTTTGGCTTTTGATGACCTGCGCGGCGGTACCCGCAATTACAATTACACTATCGAGCATTGTGATGCCAACTGGAACTCCTCAAACTTGTCTCCTACTGAGTACCTGCAAAGTTTCCAGGATGATAGGTTTTATACTTTTAGCTACTCGGTAGGTACGTTCCAAAAATATACCCATTACGAGCAGCAAATCCCCAATGATAATATCGCGCCCAAAATATCCGGCAATTACATCCTGAAGGTTTATGAGGATGGCGATCAATCTAAAATGATCCTTACCCGCCGCTTATACGTGGTAGGCCAAAAAGTTTCAATTGCTGCCAATACGCTTGCTTCGCCAAGTACGCAAACCCGGCAAACCAATCAAAAGTTAAACTTCACTGTCGACTATGGGAGCCTTAGGGTGCAAAATCCATCCTATGATATCCGGGTTTTTGTAATGCAGAATGCACGTACATCAACCGGCATTTTAAATAACCGGCCTACCAATATCCGCGGCACCTCGTTAGTTTATAATGATGTAGCTATTAACGATTTTCCGGGCCGTAATGAATTCCGGCTATTTGATCTGCGTACGCTTAAGCTCAATTCGCAAAGGGTGGCCAGGATTTATAAGGATACCGCCAACATAGTGGTGCTTATTGGCGATCCATGGCGCAACAATCCCAACTATGTGCAGTACTTTGATAATAACGGCAAGTTTTATATCCTGAACCAGGACGGCAGCGACCCACGTAACGACGCTGATTATGCCCGCGTGTATTTTAGCCTGACCGCAAATACCACCGGGGGCGACGGCACGCCATACATTGTAGGTATGTTTAACGATTACAAAATTGACGAGCGCAGCAAACTTACGCGCGACGAGAATGGCCGCTATTATATCAACCTGTTGCTAAAGCAGGGCGTATATGACTACGAATATGTTTGGGTTGATAATGCAACAAAAAAGGCCGACGATGTGCCCATTGAAGGCAGCCATTTTGAAACCGAAAACGATTACCAGCTATTGGTTTACTACCGCCCCCCAACGGCCCGCTGGGACGAGCTGGCAGGGTTTAGTATGGTAAATACGGTGAAGAAGTAAAGATTTATTTCCCAAAAGCTTGTTCATTCGAATGACAACCAGTTTTATTAATCGATGAGATCTAAAAGATGTGGGTACTCTGCAGCCCGGAAGGGGAGGGCTTTAAAATATGAATAGCCGAAATTTAACTCTTCGTTCCCCCTTCAGGGGGTTAGGGGCCTCACCAGGTGCCCAGCAACCGCCTGATTACAACGATTTCTGCCACGTGGTAAGCAGTATGGTCTGCCGCCTGCAAGGCTTCGCGTAATATGTTTTGCCCGTCGCCGTGAGGAATTTTTGTAAACAAATTGCCGGTTTTAACAAGGTTTATCAACTCATCAAGGTCTTCATCAATTTGTTTAACCGAATTTTCCCAGGCCTCGTCGCTGCCTGGTCCGGTTTCTTTAGGCCAGTAGCCATCCGGCCATTCGGGCGATTGGTGGCTGCCATCTTTACAAAACTCCAGCATATCCCATTGCGCAATCCGGATATGCTCGGTAAGCTGCCAAATGCTGTAAGGGAGCTTGTCGGGCTTTACACTCCTTAGCGCCTTGGGTAAATTTTGTAATGCTTTTTTTATATCGGCGTGGGCATTGCCGCCTTGCAGCAAATGAACTATCTCGCCCACCAGTATTTTATGATTATCATTCATGATACCCAAGGTAACAAATTAGCTTATGGTTTGATTTATTCGGGTTAAATGTTTTAAGTTTATGCGGCATTTAAATTCAAATTATCCCGTGATCAAAAACGTTTTATTAAAAATAGCACTGGCCGTTGTACTTTTCGTGGTGGCTTTAACCGGTTGCAAAAAAGACAGCGCCAGCCGTGGCCCCAATTTTGCCAAAGATGATGCGGCTTTTACCGTTTACCAAAACTCGTTCCTGGAAAATTTATGGAAGCTAAACCCCGATTGGGCAACAACAGCGGGGTTCCATAAATATGATAGCTTGCTATATATTCCTAACGATCAAAGCCGGGATAAAATGCTCGATTTTGCCAAAGTACAAATAGACTCCCTAAGCCGCTTTGATGTAAACACGCTTAATGAAGGTAACCGCATTGATTACAACATGATGCAAAACCAGCTGGATTACGCCCAATGGCAAATAAAACAGCTAAAAAGCTACGAATGGGATCCATCGTCCTATAATGTGATTAGCACATTTGCTTATATTCTTAACGAACACTACGCGCCGCTGCCAAAACGCCTGCGTAACTTTTACCAGCGGATGGTTAATGTGCCGTTGTTTTATAAAGATGCCGAAAAGCAGATTAAAAACCCCGTTGCCGAACTGGTGAGCCTGGCCATTGAACAAAATCTGGGTGGTTTGGATGTGATAGGAAAAGATTTTGCCGACTCGCTACAAAAAACAACTATACCCAAAGCCGAACAAAAGCTGATGGTTGACCGGGCTGCGGTTTCGGTTAAAGCCATAAAGGATTACGCCGAATGGCTGAAGAATTTGAAAAACGACCATCCCCGCAACTTCAGGCTGGGGCGCGATTTGTACGAAGATAAATTTAAGTATGAGATTGTAGCAGCCAAAACCGCGCAGCAGGTTTACAATGCCGCTATACAGCGTAAAAAATACGTTCATCAGCAAATGGCCAAAATCAGCAGGCAGCTATGGCCAAAATATTTTGGTAAAAAAGTAATGCCTGCCGATAGCCTTGAAATGATAAGCCAGATGATAGATACCCTATCGGGTAATCACGTTAAGCCCGAAGATTTTCAATCGGCCATTATGCAGCTGATTCCTAAGCTGAATAATTTTGTGCGGACAAAAGACCTGATAACGCTTGATGCAACAAAGCCGCTCATCATCCGCAAAGAGCCTGGCTATATGGCAGGTGTTGCCGGCGCATCCATGAGCGGCCCCGGCCCGTATGATAAAGACGGAAACTCGTACTATAACGTGGGCAGCCTTTCTGGCTGGCCTAAAGAAAAAGCGGAGAGTTACCTGCGCGAGTACAACCAGTACATTATCCAAATACTGAGTATTCATGAAGCCGTTCCGGGGCATTACGTGCAAGGGGTGTATGCCAACAGGTCGCCAAGTATTATAAAAGCCGTATTTGGCAACGGCGCAATGCAGGAAGGCTGGGCCGTTTATGCAGAAGAGATGATGCTGAATGCCGGTTATGGCAACAACGAGCCCGAAATGCTGCTCATGTGGTACAAATGGAACCTGCGATCGGTATGCAATACTATTTTAGATTATAGTGTACACAGCGGCAACATGACTAAAGAGCAGGCTATTAAAATGCTCACCACCGAAGCCTTTCAGCAGCAGGCAGAGGCCGATGGCAAATGGAAGCGTGTAACCGTGAGCAGCGTACAGCTCACCAGCTACTACACCGGTTATAAAGAAATTACCGATTTACGTGACGCCTACAAAGAAAAAATGGGCGATAAGTACAAGCTAAAGGAGTTTAACGAGAAATTTTTAAGCTACGGCAGCGCACCGGTGAAATTTATCAGGGATGCTATGTTGGCCAAGCAGCCAGCGAAGAAGGAGTAGACATGCTAATTATGGCTAACGGAAGTGCTCTGGTTAATTATACCTATTGAAGCAGATGAAGCCAAATTATGTTAATTCTTAAATTTGGAAAATTCCGGTCCAGACAAAAGCGTTAGGGATAGGAGCGCCTGCCTGTCGGGAGACAGTGATACCGGCCTGTGGCTAAGGCTTGTGCAATATGAGCGCATGGCCCGGGCCAAAGGCAATGCCATAACTAAAAAGGAAACAACCTCACAAAAAAGATAGCCCATGAACAATAAATTCCCATGGACTATGAACCATGAGCCATTATCCATGAACTATCAAAGTCTTTGTTACCTGTTTTACTTAGGATGCGTAATGGTTCATTATTTGGTTGGCCAATTGGGCCATTACATTGGCGCCTAACTTTCCCCGGCTGCAAACCACATTGCTGCGGTTTTTATCAAAATTAATTTCTGCAATAACTTTACCCTGGTCAACCACGCGGAACTTTCCTGCTTCGTTGGGTAAAACAGCCACCGCGCGCTCATCATTTTTAAAATTGATTAACACGTGGAACTGATGCTGTGGTATAAATGCTATTTGCTGTAACATAAATGCCCTCCTTTCGGTTTTGAAATGCCTGAAAAAATTAAAGTCAATTGGTTACCATAAAGTTAACGAAATTAGTTTTAATAAATTGCTATGTTTTAGCATATTTTTTAGCCAAAATATTATAATATCTTAGCCTAATTATACGCTACCAGCTATGAAGTATTTGTTTAACCTGTTTTTGCTGTTTTTTGCAGCACTGTCGTGCCAGGGGCAAAAGCTAAAATTGGTTTTAAATTTAACCAGGGGCAATACCTACAACATGGTTACGGCTACCACATCGGCTATAACACAAACTATAAACGGGCAGGTAAATCATATTGATGTAACGGTAACAGGTACAACAGCCTTTAAGGTGCTTAGTGCCGATGATTCGCTGTACTACATGGAAGTTACCTATAAATTCCTGACCATGAAGATGCAGTTACCCGAGGGCCCGATTAGTTTTGATTCGGAAAAAAGAGATCCGGCTGATTTGATGTCGTCGATGTTAGGCGCACTGATAGATAAACCTTTTACGGCTACGTTTACCAGGAGCGGCAAAATCCGGTCGGTTAATAATGTGGAACGGATGATATCATCGGTACTGGATGGTTTCCAGGAAATTCAGGGCGTGCAGAAGGAGGAATTGAAGTCAAAATTCATCCAGTCGTTTGGTAGCAATGCCATTAAGGGCAGCATCGAAATGTCGACTGCCGTGTTCCCCGAAACGCCGGTTGCCAGGAATGATAAGTGGACAATAAATACAACCCTGCAAAGTACCATGAAAGCCAACGTAGCCATGGTATACCAATTAACTGATGCCAATGCCGCCAGCTACATAATTCATGGCGAAGGCAGCATTACTACCATCCCCGCCCCGCTGGATGCGCAAATGAAATATAATATGAAAGGCACCATGTTATCTGATGTTAAAGCCGACCGTGCAACCGGATGGATCACCGAGTCAAAAATAAAGCAAAGCATAGGAGGTACCGTTGCCATAAAAGATACCCCCGACACCCCCGGCGGCGCAACCTTCCCCATGAGCATGGTAAGCCAAACGGTTATTACTGATAGATAGTTCATTGGTTCACTGGTTCATTAGTCTTGTCTGGTTGGATTACCAGGTAGGAGCATTCAGCAAAAAAATAATCGCGCACTGTGTTCGCTATGCCCGCGTTCCAATGAACCAATGAACCAATGAACCAATGAACCAATGAACCAATGAACCAATGAACCAATGAACCAATGAACCAATGAACCAATGAACCAATGAACTAATAAACCAATTTATTACCTTCGTACCATGTCACCCGCCGAAGCTAAAAACCAGATCAGGGCCCTCAGTGCCGAATTGAAGCAGCACAATTACAATTATTATGTGCTGGCTATGCCTGCCATCAGCGATTTTGATTTTGATAAAAAGCTGGAAGAGTTAAACAAACTGGAAAAGGAATTTCCTGAATTTTTAGATTCTGATTCGCCTACGCAAAAAGTAGGTGGCGAGGTTACCAAAGAATTTGTGACGGTAAGGCATCGCTGGCCCATGCTTTCCTTAGGCAATACCTATAATGAGCAGGAACTGGTGGAGTTTGACCAGCGTATACGCAAGGCCATAGGCGATAATTTTGAATACGTTTGCGAGCTTAAGTTTGACGGCCTGAGCATGAGCTTAACCTACGAAAACGGTAAACTGGTACGTGCAGTAACCCGTGGCGACGGCACGCAGGGCGATGAAGTAACTACCAATGTACGTACCATTCACAGCATCCCTAAAAAACTGACATCTGGCGATTATCCCGACCTCTTCGAGATTCGCGGCGAGGTGTTTATGCACCTGAAAGCTTTTGAACGTTTAAACAAAGAGCGTACAGATAACGGCGAAATGACATATGCCAACCCTCGCAATTTTGCATCAGGTACTATGAAATTACAGGATTCGGCCGAGGTAGCCAGGCGGCCGCTGGATTGTTTCCTGTATGGTTTATATACCGAAAAAACATTGTTTAAAACTCATTGGGAAAGCCTGGAAGCCATAAAAAACTGGGGCTTTCATGTAGATAACCATAGCAGGCTTTGCAGCGATATTGCCGGCGTGCTGGAATTTATAAACCATTGGGATAAAGAGCGGTTTAACCTGAGCTATGATATTGATGGCATTGTTATTAAAGTAAACAATTACTCGCAACAGCAGGAGTTGGGGTTTACATCCAAATCGCCGCGCTGGGCTATATCCTATAAATTTAAGGCCGAACGGGTGGAAACTGAACTACTGCAGGTAACCTACCAGGTAGGCCGCACAGGCGCTGTTACGCCGGTTGCCAATTTAAAACCGGTGTTGCTGGCCGGTACAACCGTAAAACGCGCCACGCTGCACAATGCCGATGAAATTACCGAACGCCTTAAACTGCATGAGCACGATACCGTTTTTGTTGAAAAGGGCGGCGAGATAATCCCCAAGATCATCAGCGTTAATTTAGATAAGCGGAAGCCAGATGCCAAGCCTATAGCTTACATAACCCATTGCCCGGCTTGTAACACCCTGCTGCTGCGCACCGAGGGCGAGGCTGCATGGTATTGCCCGAACGATGAAGGCTGCCCACCGCAGATTGTGGGTAAAATGCAGCACTTTATTGGCCGTAAGGCCATGAATATTGATGGACTGGGCGATGAAACCATCGAAACACTGCATTCGCGCGGATTTATAAACCACATCAGCGATATTTATGATTTGCATACCTACGCTACCGAATTGAAACAGATGGGGCGCTTTGGCGAAAAATCTATCAGCAATATGCTGGATGGTATCGAAAAATCAAAACAAATGCCTTTTGAAAAGGTGCTGTTTGGATTAGGGATAAGGTACGTTGGCGAAACGGTAGCCAGGAAACTTGCGTTCCATTTTAAAACCATTGATAAACTAATTGCTGCTACCGAAGAGGAGCTTACCGCCGCCGATGAAATTGGCGACCGGATTGCCCAGAGTATTGCCGAATATTTTAGCGATGAAAAGCATAAGCAGGAAATAGAGAAATTAAAAGCCGCCGGATTGCAATTTGTGGCTGTTGAAAAGGAAGTGAACCTGGCCAGCGAAAAATTGACAGGCCAAAGCTTTATTATTTCGGGCGTGTTTGAAAAATTTTCGCGGGATGAGCTAAAAGATATTATTGAGCAAAATGGCGGAAAAATTTTGAGCAGTATTTCGGCGAAGCTAAACTATCTCGTAGCCGGCGATAATATGGGGCCTGCCAAGCTCGAAAAAGCCCAAAAACTTAGTATTCCAATCATCAGCGATCAGGATTTATTGGATCTAATTGGCTGAATGGAATTCTTTTTTTTTGCATAAAAAGGAATGAATTTTCTTATTAGATTAAAATAATGACCTAAAAGGCCTTTTTTGAATGCGTAAAATGCCTAATTATAATATTTACGTAAGTTTATAAAATTCCAATGCCTGTGTACTCCCCTGCATAGGTTTTATAAAAAAATAAATCCAGGCATGAAAAACTTTATACAAATCCAGAATAATATCTCCTGTGAACTATGTAAAGATTGTGGGGCAAGACCAGTAATTGAACAGCAAAAAGGCACATTTATAGTCAGGTGTCCTAAACACGACAGTCACTATCAAACCAAACCAGGGTTAGTTGACATTGATGACTGGAACCTTAAAAACAAAGTGCATACCTCATTGGGCGCTAAGGACACAAAACCCTCAAAAGAAGCATCTTAACTGTTGTAATTCATATTTCACATAATTTAACAATTAACTGTTGTAACATTTAGTAAATAAGCTACATCTTAGTGTAAACATTGCCTAAATGAAGTTTACCACACTATTCCTCCTGCTGTTTAGTTTTAGTATCGATGCCTTTTCACAACAATTTAGTATCAGCGGTAAAATTACCGGTGAGGGTAATCAACCCATCCCATTTGCTTCTGTATATGTAAAAAATACTACCAAAGGGGTTTCGGCCAACAGCGAGGGCGCATATAACTTGCAATTAGCACCAGGCAATTATGAGATGCAGTTTAAAGCCGTAGGCTATGCACAGCAAATTAAACAAATAACCCTTAGCCAAAACCAGGTTATCAACATCAGCCTAAAAACAGAAACCTACCAGCTCAAAAATATTACCATACATGCAGGCGGCGAAGACCCCGCCTACGCTATTATCCGTAAGGCCATCAAAAAGCGTAAAACCTATTTAAACGAGGTGAAAGCGTATACCTGCGATATTTATATCAAGGGCTTGCAAAAATTACTGGCCGCTCCTAAAAAGTTTATGGGTTTTGATGTGCAAAAAGCCACCAGCGAGGCCGGGCTTGATTCCAGCCGCACAGGGATTGTTTATTTGTCAGAATCTGAATCGAAATATAGCTTTATGCAGCCCGACCTGGTGCACGAGGTGCAGGTATCCTCAAAGGTGTCGGGCTATAACCGGGCTTTCAGCTTTAACCGGGCCTCAGATATGCAGGTGAATTTTTACCAGAATTTTGAAAGCTGGAAACTCCTGAGCAACCGCCCGCTGGTATCGCCTATTGCCGAAAATGCCTTGTTTTATTATAACTATAAACTTATTGGGGCAACCATCGAGAACGGCGAAACCATCAACAAAATACAGGTAACACCCAAACGGGGTTATGATCCCTGTTTTGAGGGATATATTTATATTTTGGACGACAGCTGGCGTATTGCCTCGCTTCAGCTTTTTATTACCAAAAAAGCCAACATCAACTATGTAGATACGCTGAAAATAAGCCAGCAGTTTTACCCAGTTGATGCCGGGGTATGGATGCCGGCCACCATTAAGTTTGAATTTACGGGCGGTGTTTTTGGTTTTAAGCTGGGCGGGTATTTTATAAGCGTATATAAAAACTACAATCTGGCGCCAGTGCTCAACAAAAAAGATTTTGCCGAACGCATCAACATTACTAAAGGGCACGATAAAGACTCGGTTTACTGGGCACAGGAGCGGCCTATCCCGCTTACCGGTGAAGAAAAGAAAGATTACGAAGTAAAAGGAAAACTGGCTATTAAACGGGAATCAAAACCATACCTCGATTCGTTGGATAAGGCAAATAACACCTTTAAATTAAGCAACCTGCTGCTCACAGGTATTGATACCCGTAACCGTTACAAAAAAGAATCTTTTCATTATAGCAGCATCCTCAACTCGGTATTATACAATACTGTAGAAGGTTTTGCCCTTAATTATGGTGTTGGGTTTACCAAAATGATTGATACGGTTGATAGCCGTTTTATAGCCATAAATGCCCGTGTACGCTATGGCTTTGGCAATCACCTGTTTGGCGGCGTTGCCGGTGTTTCGCTCCCCGTAAAACGGATGACGTTGAGTTTTAACTCCGGATCGGACGTTACCGATCTTAACAACCTGCAACCGGTATCGGCATTTGTAAATTCGGTTTATACGCTTTTCAGGCGGGAAAATTTTCAGAAGCTTTACCAAAAACAATTTTTATCAGCATCGTTTTCAGGCCGCATCAGCGGCGGTTGGCAGGCCGGCGGTTATGTAGAATGGGCCAATCGTAAATGGCTGCCCAATACAACCGATTATAGCTTTTTTAATAAAAACAACAGACAGTTTACTTCAAACAATCCATTGTTACCAACACAGGATGTGCCGTTGTTCCCCGAAAACCAATCTTTTAAAATAAGCGCCCGCACCAGCTACGATTTTAGCAACAGGTACGAAACCTACCCATTTGGCCGCAGATACCTGCCCTCAAAATATCCAACCATCGGCATTAATTATACAAAAGGCATAAGCGGCGTGCTGGGCAGCGATGTAGATTACGATCAACTAAGCGCCGATATTTCTAAATCGGACATCGACCTTGGGTTTTACGGCCAAACCTCGTTTTTTATTGGCGCAGGTAAGTTTATCAACGCAAGCAAAATATACTTCCCCGATTATAAACACTTTGATGGTGACCAAACCCATGTGTACAAACCGTCGCTCAACCGTTTTTTGCTCTTAGATTATTACAACTTTAGCACAGCCGATAAATACCTGGAAGGGCACCTGGAACACAATTTCTCGGGCTTTATAACCAATAAAATCCCCGTTTTAAGAAACCTGAAGTTGCAGGAGATCATCAACATAAACTACCTCTCGACCCCGGCGCTTAAAAACTATACCGAACTGGGCTTCGGCATACAGCGCGGCCTGGTACGGGTAGTATATGGCCGCAGCTACAATACCGGCAGCAATATCAGGAATGCGTTGAGGGTGGGGATATCTCTTTAGTTTTGGGTTTTGAGTGGTGAGTATTGAGTTCGGATTTACGGAATAATAAAAAACTCACCACTGATTACCCACTACTCAAAACTAACTCCCTATATTAGCATCCTTTAATTTAGCTCATGAATATATTTTACGGAACGGGGGTAGCCATGGTAACCCCTTTTCATGCGGATGGTCAAGTTGACTACGACGGGTTGAGAAACCTGATTGAACATTTGATTGATGGCGGGGTGGAATACCTGGTATCATTAGGTACAACCGGCGAAAGCGCCACATTGAGCGAGGCTGAGCGAAAGCAGGTTTGGGCCTTTACCGCCGAAGCAGTAAATAAGCGCGTAGGTTTAGTTGCCGGTATCGGCGGCAACAATACGCACGAGATTGTTGAGCAGATAAAATCATTTAATACGGTCGGCTATGATGCTATTTTATCCTCCAGTCCGCATTACAATAAACCAACGCAGGAGGGAATTTATCAGCATTATAAAGTCATAGCCGAAAACACGGCTCTGCCTATTATTTTATATAACGTACCCAGCCGTACAGGCAGTAGCATCAGTGCCGCTACAACCGTGCGCCTGGCCCAGGATTTTAAAAATATAATTGGGATTAAGGAGGCATCCGGTAATTTTGATTTGTTTAACCAGCTGATGAGAGATAAGCCCGAGGGGTTCTTATTTATATCGGGCGATGACCCGGTTACTTTGCCTATGATGGCTTTAGGCGCTGTGGGCGTAATATCGGTAATTGGTAATGCCCTGCCCCGCCAGCTGTCAGATATGGTGCGCCTGCTGCTTAACAACGATTACAAAGGCGCTCACAAAGCCCATTACAGCCTGATTGAATTTACCCACCTGATGTTTGCCGATGGTAGCCCTGCCGGTGTGAAAACAGCGTTAAAGGAATTGGGCATTTGCGGCGATGCTGTAAGGTTGCCGCTTGTGCAGGTTGGCAGTGCAACGGCAGAAGCGATAATTAAGGAGACGAAGAGGTTGGCTTAAAAAATACAACACCACTAATAAAAAGAGCCATGTCAGTTTTGATGTGGCTTTTTTGTTGGGTATTGTTAATAACAATTTATATCTATTATCCCGCATAATTCCCCTATCCCAGCGGCTGTCTTAACTTTTGATTCTTCTTCATGGCAATGCCTGCGGCCCGGGCTGTACATTCATACGCGCACAAGGCCTTAGGCGCCGGGCCGGTATCCATTTCCATCCCTATTGCGGGGGATTGGAGCGCTAAAACGTTTATGCATTGTATGGATTTGTTATGCCGTCCGGCGACGATGTCGTTGGTAACGATCATATTGAGCTAACCCGCTGCCATATGCGCAACACTTGCGCTAAAGGGTAAACGGGTTTAATTGTAGGTGTGTGTACCGGTACCGGGTGAAATAGGGTAAAACGCCCTGACACACCCTGGTACGGGGTGGTACACTACCGATGGTTAATATTTTTAACCCGGGCAAAATCAGGATTTAGCAGAAGTATTGCGTAGGTAGTGGCGCAAAGGGTGACTTGTGATTAAAAAGTCACAAGTGATCCTCCCGCCTGCATCCGCACAACACTTGCGCTAAAGGTGGGAAAAAGTCTTCTTTAAAACTCATATTATTTTTTTCTGCGTTAAAATCATAGCTCCATGGAAAATACGACTATCTTATTATATTTCATCCATGTTGTTGTTGTTCCTTGTCTGTACTTTGTTGAAGTTGTCTTTAACGAAGATTATCCGAATGCCATCTTATTTATTATCTGACCGATGGTTCTGGAATTTCGTTCAAATGTGGGGTCTGTACGACGATAATTGCCGCCGGGACCAAATTTCAGGATACCAAGATCACTCAACCTGTGCTCCAATGTCGCTTTACTTACGCCAAAATATTCGGAGAACTGTTCTTTCATTAAATCAAATGCTTGTTGATTACACTGTTGATGATCTACATATATAGTGCCCCGATGACCATTGATGCCATTATTGACTTGATAGATAACTGTTTGAGCCAACAGGCTTTTTTGTGGAAGAAGCAGACAAGCTGCAAACCGGTTAGCCTGCCATTCGATCCAATGTTTAGCATTAATCAAAACATGTTTACCTAATATCTTATCATATTCTGAGTCTTGCATTGTATCGTATACTAATTGGCTCATAGAGAAACCGGAATGCAGAATATAATGTCCGATTTCATGAGCAACAACGAAATTAAACTGAGGGGTTCCAAACAAACTGCTATCAATGTGTATTATCTTTCCGGTAAGATCGATATATCCATTTATCTTTTTTCCTTTAACTAACGGGATATGTTGGTCTATTACTATTGTGACATTGTATTTTTCAGACACATATGCAATAAAGTCCACCATTTGTATGCCTTTATAAGTACGTAATATTGATGGGTCAAAGTCTGTAATAATTTCAGATGTTATTTGCTCTATCAGTTTAGCCGAGCGATGTTGTGCCCCCTGTACCTGATTATCAGGTTGGCGCCATTGTACACCATGATTGAGTACTTTTGTCAAGAAGTAACTTAAATTAGTTTCCCATCCGAAGTCATCAATTCCTTCAAGGCCTTGATTGTAGTAATCGCTGATATCGGCTAACTGATCCAGTTTTTCAGAAAAATCGCGGACAGCTCCATCGACATTTAGCAAGCCTTTATTTCTTTTAGCGTTGTACAAGATCATTTTTGATTGACCTTTAGAGTCAACATAAATTACCATCAACCCATGCGACTCTGCATAAGCCCTGGCTGCCTTTTGTAATTTATTTGTAGCAATGAAAATACCTTTTACGTTTTTACCACTAACTGAATTGATATCGCCAACAAATTTTATGAGTTCTTTTACGCCAATAGGATGACCGTAATCTTTACATTCTATAAGACAAAGATGAGAGAAGCGATCTGCACCTGTCGGCCAAACCTCGATACTAAGATCAAAATTAACGTAGTCCTTTCGGTCATGCCCATAATATCTTGGTTTTTGGCGAGGTTTGCAAATGCCGGGGAGAAACCCTAATTGCCCCTCATTTAATGCAGCAATAATAATGTCGTATGCTTTTTCCTCAAATAGATTACCTTTGGATACGGTGCTCATATGGTCTTGGTCGATTAATAATGCAAGGTACATTTAAAGAGATTAAGACTAAAAAAATTAGCACAAAAGTTATTCACAGTGTTAATAAGTAAAGACCACGAAATAATTTACGATGGTAGTGTCCGCGTCCCGCGTAAGGGATAGCAGCGAATACTGGCCTAATGCCTACATCCGTATAAGCAAATGAGCCCGGCACCGCTTCTACCGGCGGTGTTACGCCATAATCATTATTGCCTGCATAGTTCAATACCCCTTCCCCAAGGAAGGAGTCGCACGTTTCCCCGGCTTTTTATTTCTTCCGAAGGCATATAGTGTTTACATCAAACTTCGGCTTTTGAACGCCGGCTAAGACTCATCCGGTCGAGGCTACGCCGGACCACCCTCTCTCTGGCTTCGCCGCAAAGAGGGTTGAGATCATTTTTATTTTTTTACCCCTCTATGCGACGCAGTTGGAGAGAGGGGCAGACGCCCCGATATTTTATCGGGGTCGTCGGGGTGAGTCGAATTGCCGCCATGCGATATACGCCATCCCCTTTATAATTCGTGAAATTTTACCACCCTGTGTTACCAAAGTCTTGACTCTTGACTCTTAATTTTTGACTCTATTGAAATTTTTTGTAACATCGTACAACATCTTGCATCTAAATAAAAAACAAATACAAAAAAGCCAGTCGGCGCAAACCAAAAACCAAACAAACCGCCATGCCGGCAGCAACTCATAAAATTATCATGAAAAAAATATTTATTGCGCTTACAGGTTTAATGGTTAGTCTTTCGGCATGCAGCCAAAACCCGCCACAGCAAAACAATGTAACTATCGAAAACAATACCACTGCCGGTTTTGATGTAAATAAGCTTGCCCAGTTTGTAAAAAACAGTACCGACCCGCAAACCCTGGAAAAAGCGATTAATAACCCCGCCAACCAGATCAACAACCTGGACCTGGATAAGGACGGCAACATTGATTACCTGAAGGTACAGGAAGCCGATAACAACAAGCTGAACGTAATTGACGATGTGAGTAATTCGCAATCGGTAACGGTGGCCAGTGTTAATATCCAGCCTACGGGCAATAATAATACCGCCAATCTGGATATCCAGGGCGATCCAACTTATGTGGGGTACAACAACTATTACCACTCTTCATTCGGGTTAACCGACTTTTTGATATTAAGCTACTTTATGCGCCCGCACAGCTATTATGTGCCTATGTACCATTACGGATATTATCCGCATTATTATACCCGCACGCGTACGTATACTACGTTCAGGCCAAGTACATCGTCGTACATGTCGTCAAGATCGAGCAGCCGGAGTAGTTTAAGCCAGCCAACCAGGTCGCAAAGATCATTCAGCAACCGCAGTTCGGGCAGCCGGGTAAGAAGCGGTGGTTTTGGCAGCAGCAGTTCGGGCAGCAGCGTTGGCAGCAGCAGCAGAAGTTCTGGCAGCAGATCAAGTTTCGGGCGTAGTCGTGGAGGCTTTGGCCGCAGGCGATAATATCTTTTTCAAATTAATTTATTCATCTTAAAGTCTCCCCTACCGGGGGAGATTTAGAGGGGGCTCACATTATGGCTATCCAATTAAGAAAAAACACCCTTTTATCTGACGATAATAAAAAGACGTTTAAAGCAATCATCGTTTTAAACGAAATGATAAATGGCAACCAACAGTTTAGTAGCAGCGCTTACGGTGACGATGCCGTACTGCAGCCGCTGTTTCAAGAGCTTGTGGCCAATGGCTACATCATTAGTTCTGGTTCGGTTTATAAGCTGAGCTCAAAAGGCCGCAGTGTATTTGACACTTTCATGAAACGCTATAGCGAGTACCTGAAGGTTTATGACGTTTTTTCGTTTGTCGACCTGGAAAAAGGCGAATTTGCCTTTAGCAGCTATTTTGATTTTGATACCGATGACGACTGGGGCAGCTTTACCGACAATGAGCGTTTCGACGATTTGCGCATTGCTGTAGCCATGTTTAAAAAGGCCGACCCGGCCGAAATTGTGTTTATGTCATTCATCAACGAAAACAGGTTTGATACCAGCGCACGGGGCTGGCAAAATGATTTAATGGCAGACACCGCCTGGGGCGAAATAGAAGAAATTTGCAACTCCGCCATAAAACCCGAAGATGTTGGCGAAGATGCCATGGTAGATATGATAAACCAGGGATCGGAACTGATGATCAGGTTGATGGAGGAAGAGCAGAAACAAAATAGCAATAATAACAACTACGGAGGAGGAGGCACTACCACCACTACCATTGTTGAAGAAGAAACAATCGAGTACTACGAACCCTATTACGACCCATATTATATCTCGCCAATTTGGCTGGTACCCTTGTTTATTTGGTAATGATTATAGATGGATTATGAATGGTGATATAATAGGTACTTAATGGATACATTAAGGTGTTAGTTTGGTATGTGTAAAGTATATTAACGGTGACACAAAGGATAGCAAAACCCGCCTTAATAGCTGGCTTTTGCTATCCTTTATAAACGCCAAAAATCTTGTCAATCGCTTTATTTCGATAGGCAAAAATCTTGTTCACTTGCTTACTCACAAAAGCCTTATTTGCAACGGTGCCTATGAAGCCATATGGTATGGCATAGTGTAAAATATCATTCATCTGTACGCCGCTTTTAATGGCTTTAAAATGATGCTGATGATGCCATAAAGCAAAGGGGCCAAAGCGCTGCTCATCAACAAAGTATTGCTTATCGGCAACATGGGTAATCTCGGTCATCCAGCTCATTTTGATACCTGCTACCGGCGAAATTTTGTAGGTAATGATCATACCGGGATATATTTTGGTATCGGCTGTATAGTCGGATGTTACCGCAAAGCTTATATCGGGCGGTGTAATTTTAGCCAGGTTTAAGGGCGAGGAGAAAAAGTCCCAGGCCTCATCTAACCCAATAGGGATTTTTTGCCCGGTTTTTAAAACGTATGTTTTCACATTCAAATTTAAAGTGCAATTTGGCAATAAGTATACATTTTTACCTCACAGTTGTACCAATTGGCAATTTACGTCGCGACCATTCGCTCCATGACCCTACATATAATTGAGGCCCCACAATGCCCGCATACTCCATGCCAAGTAAAGTATGGCAAGCCGTAACACCTGATCCACAGTGTACTATAATGTCTTGATGCGGAACATCACCTATAGCATCATCATAAATTTTGCTTAATGTATCAGCATCAAGATATTTGCCGTCGGCACCCAGGTTAACAACATAAGGCAGGTTAAATGCACCGGGTATATGGCCGGCAATCAAATCCAAAGGCTCGGTTTGGCCTAAATAGCGTGGGGTTTCGCGCACATCTATCACAATCCTGTTTGGGTCATGGGCTGCAATTGCCACTTCGCCAATTGCCACTGTGCCTGTATAGGCTACGGGTACCGGGTAAGGATTAGCTGGGATTGGCGTATACTCCTCCGTACTTAGTTCGACACCAGCATCTTTGGCAGCCTGTAAACCTCCGTTCAATACCTGTACATTGTTATGGCCTATCGCCTTTAGCATCCACCAGAAGCGGGCGCCGCCAAATGCAGCAGCCTTATCGTCATAAACCACTACATGGCTATCGGGCGTAATACCTAAGCGGCCCAAAAGGGCGGCAAAATCTTCAATTGGGGGTAATGGGTGCCTTCCGCCTTCTGAGGCGTCGGTAACATGGGCTGCCAAATCGCGATCCAGGTCAACATAGGCAGCGTTTTTAAGGTGACCGGCAAGGTAGCGGTCATGGGTATCTTTACCGGCGCGGGCGTCGATAAGTATAGTATTCGGGCCGGCAAGGGCCGGATCGTTAATTTCAATTAGTGGCGACATAGTTTGTTCGGTCTTGTAGTAAAAGACCAAATATAAATACCACGCCGTTTACTTCAAGGTTTTTACTGCACTATTTTATTGGCGCAGTATGAACTTGCAAAAGCTTCGGGCTTGGCCTTAAATACAAAACCCATGCTTAAAATATACCCCATTGCCTCGTGCAGCGCGGCATTTGATTTAAACATCGGGTTGGTATTAATGTCGGCATGTACTTCCAGTTCTACATCATACAGGTCAAGCAGGTCGCAAAGTTTATAGGCAATGTCTATCGATTTTTGCACCTCGCTCAGCATCCTTTCTTTAATGGTCATCTTTTGCGATGTACGTTCCTGATGGATAAACATGAACGCGCCACGTTTCTCGCGCAGAAACACAATAACTGTAGCAAAATCAGTTACACTGCCTTTTACCTGCGAATCTGTTCCGATACATACTTTGAGCTTGTTGCCGAGGGCGGCTTCGCGTTCAATCGCCTTTTCAACCTCCTCCATGATGGGTGTTTGGATCACCTCACCGCTAAATTTTCTCCAGGTCATAAAAATTGTTTTTAGTAAATTTTAACCGACCCATTTTATAGGTCTATAAAAATAAGCGATAACGTTTCATATAAACGTAAAGATGATGTGATTTATTTGTTAACATTTAACTGAATATCAACACATAAACACGATTTAAGGATTTTACAGGATTAACAGGGTTTTTTTTGATGTGTGCAGATGATGTCTGAACCGGGATTCATCGGATGAAAGGATTAACAGGAATAGAAAAGAGAGGCAATAGAACACCGATTAAAATCCTGTTAATCTTGCTAAATCCTTAAATCGTGTCAAAAATCTGATAAATCTGTTTAATCCGAGTTCAGAAAAAAGGTTCAGAAAAATCCGAAATCGAAATTCCGACATCCGAAATCAGGAGAGTGCAGCTCTAATCTGATTCTCGGCTTCCAGTACCAATTCTTCTACCGGCCGGCCGGCTGGTTCAATGGGGGTAAGTACTTCCCACTTCATGGGCGTAAAAGTATTAAGCGGGTACTGGCCATAGCGGATCATTTTCCAGGAATCCTCAATGGCTACAGGCACCAATAACGCTTCGGGGCATTTTTTAAGTATAGTTGCTATACCTCCTGCCTGGAAGGTTTTTATTGTTCCGTCTGTAGAGCGTGTGCCCTCGGGGAATATTACTGCCGACCATTTATTTTCCTTCATCCGCACGCCAAGTTTCATGATTTCGGTGATGGATTGGCGCTGGTCTTTACGATCGATATTAGCTCCGCCGCCATGCCTCAGGTTATAGGATATAGAAGGTATATTTTGGGTAAGTTCGATTTTGGAGATAAACTTAGCGTGATATTTACGCAGGTACCATATCATTGGCGGTATATCCAGCAAGCCCTGATGGTTAGCTAAAAATATAATGGGGCGGCCAACAGGCAGGTTTTGGTTGTTTACAAAGGTTACCGTATTGCCCAGTAAATAAACAGATCGCAATAAAAACAGATTCAGGATATCAACAGATTTTTTATGTGCCGAATAACCCAAAAAACGAAAACATACCCATTGAATAGGCTGAAAGATAACCAGTATCAGTAAAAATACTCCCGTTGCCACAGGGGTAAGAAAATAGCCTAAAAACTTTTTCATCGACCGCCAAATTTAGGTATTTTTTGCCAACGCGCAGGGTTATAAAAGGTTTTCTGAAAGCAATAATTGCACTTTAAGCACCGCTGCAACGGTCATGGCATCGGTGATTTGGCCGTTGCAAACCATCTGGTAAATGTGGGCAAATGGAATTTTTTTTATTACAAACTGCTCGGTATCCTCTGGTTCGGCTTCGTGCTGGGTAAGGCCGCGGGCTATATAAATGATACTCAACTCATCGCTTACCGAATTGCTGAGGTGTAGGCGCATTAGTTCTGTCCATTTACGGGCTTTAAGGCCTGCCTCTTCCAGCAATTCCCGCTTGGCCGATTCCAGGGGATCGGTTCCTTCGGGACCGCCGCCTTCGGGCATTTCCCAGCTGTATTGGTTAAGGGGGAAACGGTATTGGCCAACAATATAGGTATTCAAGTCGTCATCCAGGGGTAAAACGCCTATAGCCATGTTCTTGAAATGGACTTTGCCGTAGATACCAGCGTTGCCGGATGGGTTAATTACCTGGTACTCGGTAAGGTTAATCCAGGGGTTGTCGTAAACTGATTTTTGGGAGGTTATTTTCCAGGGGTTTTCTTCGGGATGATGCATGGGCGAAAATTAACATTTTGGCAGTATAGTAGCAAATGGTGAGCGGTGAGTGGTGAATGGTTAGCGGTGAGCGGTGAGTGGTGAATGGTGAGCGGTGAGTGGTGAATGGTAAGTGGTGAGTAGTGAATGGTAAGTGGTGAGTGGTGAGTGGTGAATGGTAAGTGGTGAATGGTAAGTGGTGAGTAGTGAATGGTAAGTGGTGAGTGGTGAATGGTAAGTGGTGAGTGGTGAGTGGTGAATGGTAAGTAGTGAGTAGTGAATGGTAAGTGGTGAGTGGTGAATGGTAAGTAGTGAATGGTAAGTGGTGAATGGTGAGTAGCTTTTGAAGCCGGTTAGTTTGGGTGTCCGCTTTTTGGGGAGTATATATGTTACGTTCGGAGTGTTTTAATTAAGTGAACGTTCCAATTCGCTTTTTACAATATCGTAATTGTGCCAAATACCGTTGGTAAATTAATTTAGCACGATTTTTTTTGGATTGCGAAAGGCTTTTATATTTTTACACTTACCATTTAAACTGCTTATGATCACCAGAAGACATTTTATTAAAATTAACAGCGTGGCTACCGCCGGCTTAGGCCTCGGCGTTGTGCCGTCGTGGTTCGGGAATACCCCGCCAACCTTCGAAAGCCACCGGCCAAAACTTGCCGACCGAAAATTTACCAGCAAGGCGGTTGAAGCCACCATTCAAAAAGTTAAAGCGGATATAAAAGATCCGGAAATAGCATGGCTTTTTGAGAATTGCTACCCAAATACTTTAGATACCACGGTAAATTATTCAGAAAAAGACGGCAAACCCGATACATTTGTAATCACCGGCGATATTTTTGCCATGTGGATGCGCGATTCATCGGCACAGGTTTGGCCATACCTACCACTGATTAAAAACGATCCTGCGCTTAAAAAAGTAATCCAGGGTGTTTTGAGCCGCCAGGCCAAATGCGTACTGATTGACCCTTATGCCAACGCCTTTAACGAAGGCCCCACCGGCAGCGAGTGGGACAGCGACCTAACAGATATGAAACCCGAACTGCACGAGCGTAAATGGGAAATTGATTCCCTTTGCTATCCCGTACGTTTGGCCTATAACTATTGGAAAATAAGCGGTGATACCAGTTTTTTTGACGAAACCTGGCAAAAAGCAGGCAAAACCATATTAGATACTTTTAAAGTACAGCAACGTAAAAACGGCAAAGGCCCTTACCACTTTCAGCGTAAAACTGAAACCGCCAGCGATACTGCGCCAAACAGGGGTTATGGCAACCCGGTGAAACCCGTTGGGCTCATCTGCAGCATCTTCCGCCCATCCGATGATGCTACTATATACCCCTTCCTGGTACCTTCCAACTACTTTGCAGTTACCAGCTTAAAACAAATGGCCGAAATGTTTAGTGTGATTGGTAAAGATGCCCAAACAGCCGCCGAATGCACCGCCCTTGCTGCCGAAGTAGACGCTGCCCTTAAAAAATACGCGGTGGTAAATCACCCAAAATATGGCAAAATTTTAGCCTTTGAGGTTGATGGCTATGGCAACCAGTTGCTGATGGATGATAGCAACGTGCCCAGCCTGCTGGCGCTGCCCTACCTCGACTCGTTGCCGGTAACCGATCCATTATATCAAAACACCCGCCGCTTTGTATTGAGTTTGGATAACCCCTACTTTTTTAAAGGCAAGGTTGCCGAAGGTATTGGCGGCCCGCACGTAGGTATCGATTTTATATGGCCAATGGCCATCACCATGCGCGCCCTTACCTCCACAGATAAATTGGAGATTACCCGCTGCCTGCATATGCTTAAAAACACCCACGCCGGCACTGGCTTTATGCATGAAGGCTTCCATAAGGATAACGCCAATAACTTTACCCGTAAATGGTTTGCCTGGGCAAATACCCTGTTTGGCGAGCTGATTGTTAAACTGCACGCGCACCATCCCGATTTATTGCAGAAGATTTTTTAGGCTAACTGAATAATCATAAAACTGCAGAAGCTGTCACTTTTTAAGCGGCAGCTTCTTTTTTTTCCTGCATTGCAGCCAAACTGCCGTTAACCAGGCTTGATAAAGTTTAGGTTTTTTGTTTTGATATTAAGCCGGATTTACAGGGCAAAAAGCCTTAATGCCTGTCGATAAAATGTATTTTATAATAGGCTTAACTAAAAGGTTGATAATAATGCCACCAGGAATAACCGTAGCAATTGCCTGTAAAATGGCATCGATAATTTGCTGGGTGGTAGAACCTTCGTTTAAAATACCACAAATGAATTTACGGATGGCATCCAGTATGTCTCTTATGCCCGGAAAAGCAGGGGCCGAAAATGAGGCCGTAAAACCACGGCGGGCGCCTTCAAGCTGCAAAGCCTGTTTATAATAATCCTCTAATATGGCTTCCACTTCGGTATCTGTCGGGGTTGCAACATCGTCAAGGTTGGCCAGGTCGGCAGCGACGGTTTCAGCGTTTAGCTGCTCATGTTTTTCATTAAATAATAGCATCGTTTTAAGATTTTAATGGTGATTGAATATGTCAAATCTCGGTAGCTGCACAAAAGAAATACACCGTAAATAGTACGTTTTTAGCAGGGTGTTTTTACGGTATTAAAAAGGTATATTGGCACTGAAAATGTGATGATTAAGCACGACCTTAGGACTATTAATCATAAAAAACAATTTAATTTTTACCCTAAATCAACAAAATCATGAAAAAGTTATTATGGCCTGTTGTCTCGCTAATTGGATTATTAATTGGCATCTGCCTTGGCTATTCAGTTGCCAGGCAAAAAGAGCCCGATTCTATAAAAACGAATTTACTTGTAAAAGGCTGCGGAGCACAAGATCCAAAGACTCAGGTATGCCCCGATTCTGCTCGCGTGATTGTGAAAAACTATAAAACCAACACTGTAGGTGGAAATGAAAATACACGTTGCGTTTGGTTTAGCATGGAAAGAATTCGGACCCTTGACTCATTATTAAAAAAAGAGAAATCCGATGGCTTAGGTACCGATGGAATTCGAATTTATTTTGGAACCTACCCACAGTATTGCAAGCCTGGGGTTAATCACCCACATGCATTTAGAAACACTATTCTATTTGTTTCCACAAAAGACTCTCTACAGAAATTCCATAGAGACTATTTTACAACTACTGTTCATATGATTCCGGAAAATAAAGGTGAGTTATGCCCTCCGGGCGACTGCTATGCAAACGGCGCACTATTATTAAAGTAAATCATTATTATGTTTAAATTACTATCCTTAAATACAATAATTGAATTAATATGCTTTTTAATTTCCGCATTTTGTTTAATTAAAGACGGCAGCAAGATTTGGAAGACTCAGATATTTTATCTTGCAATTATTTGCTTTACAGAAATTTTGGGAAGATCTTTAATTAAACAAATGCATTATAAAAGCAATTACTGGCTTTATAATATTTTCTTAGTTTTTGAACTTGCCTTTGTTTGCAGCATGTTTTATTACCTTTTCCAATCATTTTTTAAGAAAGGAAAATACGTTATACTATCGGGAATAATACTCTTTGCAGGCTCATATACTTATGACTTAGCAACGCATGGTTTTTGGGAGTTTAATAACTTTTGCAACACAGTAATTTCTATATTTTATTGCTTTTGTTGCCTGTATTATTTCTATCTTCTTTTAAAAGACGAAAGATATTTCGCCATTTTGAAGCTTGCTCCTTTTTGGTGGGTAACAGGTGCATTCTTCTATTATTTTGGCAGTACCGCCTGTGATATTTATTTTGATTCTTTGGTATCTATACAAGATCACAGCTTAAGAAAAATTATAATCCTTTTATTAAACATCATTTTATACAGCTGTTGGAGCTATTCATTTATATGCAGAAAATGGGTAACGTCAGTATCAAAAGCTTAGTTTTAATTACAACCCTCGTTTTTTCGATGGCGCCGGTATTCATCGTTATTTACATTTCGGTTTATAACAAGCGCAAAAAAAAAGACCTGGAAGAAAAAGCGCAAATGACACTAACATTTGAAGCCGAAATAGCTAAAGCCCAGTTAGAAATGCAGGAGCAAACCATGCAAACCATCGGTGCCGATTTGCATGACAACATTGGGCAGCTATTGGGGTTAACCTCGCTTACCCTTGGTTCGATAGAGGAGCCGGATTTGGCGCACTCTCAGCATAAAATAGACGCGGCCCTTGATCTTACTAAAAAATCCATCAAAGAAATGCGGCTGCTGGGTAAATTGCTACAGGGCGACCAGTTGATGACCCAGGGCTTAAACGAAGCCATCGGGCATGCCATTAACTGGGTCGAAAAATCGGGCCATTACGAGGTTCTTTATACCGTTGAGGGCGAGGAACCCGCAACAGGCGATAAAAATAAGGACCTGATTGTTTTCCGGATTTTGCAGGAAACACTTAACAACACCATCAAACATGCGTACGCCACTCAAATAGCTATTAAATTAACTTACCAGGACAACAGCCTTCAATTGCAAATAACAGATAACGGCACAGGTTTTTACACCGGCTCGCCTTCAATAAAACAAAAGGGAATGGGTTTACTAAACATTCACAAAAGGGCAGGCATTATAGGTGGCAAAGCGGTTATCAGCTCGAACCCTGGCGAGGGCACATGTACCGATATTTTTATACCTTATCCTTAAAACATGGAAACCGAACAGATACAGATAGCTATTGTTGACGACCATACCCTTTTCAGGAACGGTGTGGCCGCCCTTATGGGCGAGTTTAAGGAGGTAAAAATTGTTTTTGAGGCCGAAAGCTGCCTGCAAATGCAACAAATGTTAAAAAACAAAACTCTGCCGCATTTAATACTCATGGATATAAACATGCCTGTTGTTGACGGGCACGAGGCTACCCGTTGGTTAAGGGATAACTACCCGCAAATAAAAGTTTTGGCGCTTAGTATGTTTGAAGATGACGCCGCGGTTATTAAAATGATTAAATACGGTGCAAGGGGCTATATACTAAAAGAATCGAAACCAAGGGAACTTTTAGAAGCCATTAAAGCCATTTACACCAAAGGCGTTTACATTAACGAAATGGTTTCGGGTAAGCTGATGCGCTCGGTTGCCCACAAAGAAACAGGCATTTCATTAACAAAAAACGAGCTTGAATTTCTGAAGTTAACCTGTTCTGAACTTACCTATAAAGAGATAGCCGATAAGATGTTTGTGAGCCCCCGCACTATTGATAACTACCGCGAGTCGCTTTTTCAAAAACTCAATTTAAAATCCCGTACCGGCCTTGTACTGTACGCTATTCAAAATAAGATATTTGAATTTTAGCAAATTATCAAGATATCAATTTAACGTCCGCGAGGTTAGCACAGCCTAACTTGCGCTAAGCCCGGCTTAACTCAGCTAAAAGCTGCCCATATTAATTATGGCCCTTTAATTGAAGAAAGTTATGTCATAGTTTTGACGAACGACAACGATAAACCTTTTGTATTTGGATTTAAAGAGTTATCAAAACTACCTCCAGATGCAGAAAAGTTTTGCAATGAAAAATTTCATCACTACTTTCCCACATGTACACTACTTCACAAACTTTTTTAAATTCATAGACTTCCAAAATTTGATTGTAAGATATTTTGACTTAAACAGTTTTTTCCATACCGGCTTGGTCTGCAACAAAAAGCCCCGGAGGCTATATTCAAACCAATATGTCATTATAAATCAGGCCGGCCGATCTGAAATATTATCGTCAATTAAATAATTATATCAAATAAGGTCTATCTTAACTCAAATGGTTATTAATACTATTTAATACAATGATTTTCTTATTGTTTAATTATTATTTATATTCAATCGGAATATAGTGTAGCATAACAACTTTTTCATACTATATAATTAACACTTAAATACCTGCCCCGGCTTCAAAATGTGGAAAAAAACCACTGTAAAGGCACTATTTTTCGACTTTAAAAATTTTTAATTAAAAAAAAACCTTATAGCTTAGCTTTAATTAAAAACAATAGACCTCATAATTTAAAAGGAGTAATTAAATGAAAAAATTTACTGACGTAAAGGAGCTTGTAGCTTCGTTAGAGGCTGACGCCGACAAATTCTACAACAAAGGAAACAGCGCTGCCGGAACCCGTGTTCGCAAAGGTATGCAAGATCTTAAAAACCTGGCACAGGCTATCCGTCTTGAGGTTCAGGAGGCGAAAAACAAAGAAAGCTAAGGAAGATTTTTTGATCAATCTTATTCCCCTGATAAAAACCCGGTTACAATCAATAACCGGGTTTTTTATTGCAGGAGATATTACAGGTATAAAATTCGGAGCATTAATTTCTAACTATAAATCTCCCTGCACCTGTAATGGCTTTAAAAGATATCATCACGACGCTTGTGTGGGGTATCACCGTAGATTTTCCCGTCCCTGCGGGGGCTCTCCCCTGAGGGAACGGCAAAATTTTACAATTCGATATAATTATTGTATAGGAAAACATATCATCTGCGCACCTGTAATCTGCACATTAAAACGCAAATCCCGCCTCGCTGCCCGGGTTATCCAGCTTATCACTCTTGCGCTCGCCGCCTACAGTTACGTGCAGCATGTTTATTTGCTGGGGGTGCTCGGTATAAAGCAAATCGTCATGCACGTCAACCTTTTTTGGTTTGCTGATGCCTTTGGCTTCAAAATAAACCCAGGCGCCATCTTCCTGTATCTCGTAGCCTAAGTAGGTTAGGGCAATAACTTTATTGTCGGCTTTTATCACTAAGTGCTTTTTGATGTAGTCGTTAAGCATCTCGTTTAGCTTAGCTTTGTCTTTGGGGTGTACAATATCAACAGGGGTTTTGTACTGCTTTTCTATGGTGCGCTCCAGGTCGTCATAAAAAATGCGGCAGCTTACCTCAACGCTTTGGGTTTTGGCGTTGTGGGTAATTTCGGTAACGCTTACAAAAAAGGGGTGGAACAAGCTGAACAAGCTTATCATCATCAACTGTAACATCTCTCGCTCGGGTGTTTTATTTTCGACAAAAAACGTTATTTTTATTGGCAATTGCGAATTAGCTCAATGACTGACTTTTCATTATACTTCCAGTTAGGATGGCAACACATCTGTAACTGGGAGGGGTACGACCATATTTTATTTGTTACCGTGCTTTGCGGTACCTATCTGTTGGCCGACTGGCGCAAGGTGCTGGTACTGATTACTGCCTTCACCATCGGGCATTCTATCACGCTGGCTTTAAGTGTGTTAAATGTTATCCATATCAATACGTCGCTTATCGAGTTTTTAATCCCGGTTACTATTGTATTTACCAGTTTGGTTAATGTGCTTAACAAAAAGCGCACAACGGGTACTATGCGGCTTAATTACGCGCTGGCCTTATTTTTCGGGCTTATCCATGGTATGGGCTTTTCAAACTACTTAAAAAGTTTGCTGGGCAGTAGTACCAATATCACCGGCGAACTGCTCGCTTTTAACCTTGGGCTGGAGTTTGGGCAGGTATTAATTGTAATATCTGCGTTACTTATCTCTTTTGTGCTCATTAAATTTGCCAAAACACCACAGCGCGACTGGACGATGTTCCTGTCGTCGGCCATATTTGGAATTGCTTTTATCATGTGTATCGACCGTTTTTTCCTAATTAAATTCAGATGAATAAATTTTTCCCCGCACTTTTTTCCTGCCTGCTACTGGCCTCGGCATCATGGGCACAACACGACAACAACCCCGGCTCCAACCACGGTAACCGTTTTGAGCAGCTGGGTACCATGCTAAGTACCCCAAACAGCTATCGCTCGGCATCGGGTGCGCCAGGCCCAAAGTATTGGCAACAAAAAGCCGATTACGAAATTAACGCTACGCTTAATGATGATAAGCAGCGTTTGGATGGATCGGAAACCATTACGTACAGCAACAATTCGCCAGATGCACTTACTTACCTGTGGGTTCAACTGGATGAGAACCAGCACATGAAAGATGCCGAAAGCTTTACCACTGCCGAAAGCAAAATGCAGGGCAAAATGACTATGCGCCAGCTACAGGGCATTATGGGCCATAATCTGGATCTGGGTAACCACATCGAAAGCGTAAAGGACGCCAATGGCGCCGCCCTTAGCTATACCATTAACGAAACCATGATGCGTATCGAGTTGCCAACCACTTTGGCACCGGGCGCAAAATTTAAGTTTAAAATTAACTGGTGGTATAATATATCTGATAGAATGACCATCGGCGGCCGCGGCGGGTACGAGTACTTTGCCGACGATAACAACTACCTGTACACTATGACCCAGTGGTACCCACGGATGGCTGTTTACAGCGATTTCCAGGGATGGCAAAACAAACAGTTTTTGGGCAGCGGTGAGTTTGCCTTAACGTTTGGCGATTTTAAAGTGAACATTAACGTACCCGCCGATCATCTGGTAGGTGGTACCGGCCAGTGCTCCAACTATGCCCAAAATCTTACCGGCGCACAGCTAAGCCGCTGGAACAAAGCACAAACAGCAACTACACCTGTGCAGATAGTTACCTTGGATGAAGTAAAAAACGCCATGAAAGGCCACGCAGCCGCCCGCAAAACATGGAGTTTCCATGCCGAAAACGTGCGCGATTTTGCATGGGTATCATCCCGTAGGATAGTTTGGGATGCCATGAGCGCCCAGATTGAGGGCGGCCGCAAAGCGATGGCCATGTCGTATTACGGCCCCGAGGCTTACCCGCTTTACAGTAAATACTCAACCAAAGTAGTTGCGCATACCATCAAAACGTATTCAAAACATACCATCCCGTACCCTTACCCGGTTGCTATTTCGGTAGAGGCGGCAAACGGTATGGAGTACCCGATGATTTGCTTTAACTACGGCCGTGCCGAGAAAGATGGCACTTACAGTGAGGCCACTAAAAACGGGATGATAGGCGTAATTATCCACGAGGTGGGTCACAATTTTTTCCCGATGATTGTAAACTCTGACGAGCGCCAGTGGACCTGGATGGACGAGGGCCTGAACACCTTTGTACAGTACTTAACCGAGCAGGAATGGGATTCAAAATACCCATCGTCACGCGGCCCGGCTTATAAAATTGTTGATTACATGAAAATGCCCAAGAACCAGTTGGAGCCTATCATGACCAACTCCGAAAACATTATCATGTTTGGCCCTAACGCTTACGCCAAACCGGCTACCGCGCTTAACGTACTGCGCGAGACTGTAATGGGGCGTGAGTTGTTTGATTACGCCTTTAAAACTTACGCCAAACGCTGGGCCTTTAAACACCCAACACCAGAAGATTTGTTCCGCACTATGGAAGATGCATCGGCAGTTGACCTGGATTGGTTTTGGCGCGGATGGTTTTACGGAACCGAGCCTGTTGATGTATCGCTTGATAGCGTAAAATACTACAAATTAAACAGTAAAAACCCCGCCGTTGAAGGCGCTACAGACCGTGCCACTTACGACCACAACATGGAAAACCTAAGCACCACCCGCAACAAAGCGGCAGGTATGCAAACCGTCGTAGAGGCTGATACCTCCCTACAGGATTTTTACAGCAAATGGGACCGCTTTGCCCCAACACCTTTAACCGCTAAAGCCTACCAGGATATGTATGCTGGCTTAAGCCCCGATGAAAAGAAATTTTACGACAGCAAAACCAATTTTTATGAACTTACCTTCAGCAACAAAGGCGGCCTTGTAAGCCCCATCATTATTGAGTGGACTTACACCGACGGCACCAAAGAGGTTGATAAACTGCCAGCCTACATCTGGCGCAAAAACGAGTTTAAGGTAAGCAAGGTATTTGCCAAAGCCAAAGAAGTAAAATCCATTAAGCTTGACCCATACCGCGAAACCGCCGACATCGACGAAGCCAACAACAGCTGGCCCCGCGAATACACCCCAAGCAGGTTTGAACTGTTTAAACAACAGGTATTACCCAGAGGAGCCACTTCGGGCAGTAACCCGATGCAGGATGCAAGGAAAGGCGGACAGTAAATACGAAAAGATAATATACATTTGTATATGATTAAAAGCATCAAGCTAAATAATTTCTTCAGCTTTAATGACTGTACAATAGATTTTTGTGCCGGAGAAAATGTTTTAGTCGGTATAAATGGCGTGGGTAAATCAAATTTACTTAAAGCTATACGATTGCTGAAAGAGGGGGTTTCCGGTATAGGATTTAAAGCGCTGATAATAAATAATTGGGGCGGATTTGATGCGATATTTAATTATTCAAATCAAAACAACAGCATAATTTCGATAGAATATGAACTTGATTGTAATGTGTTAAAAAATTATGGTTTCGAGTTTAAAGGGAATGTATTTTATAAAATTTCAATTGTAAAAGTTCCTTACACCTCAAATTTTTATATCGATGAGGTAATTACCAGGCAAAAGAAAAGTGCTGCAAAAAATGAAGGTAAAACAATACCGTTTATTTATTTAGATATATCAAATGGCTCGGGGGTGGCCCTCAGAAGGTCAGATAACGACGAAGAACCTGCATCATTGATTAAATATTCAGATCTTGACCCGCAATCGTCGGCGCTTTACAAAGATATTACAGATCCAGATAGGTACTATTCATTATCAACAATTAGAAAAGCTATTGCCGATATAGTTGTTTATGATTATTTTGATACAACTCCCGCGAGTAAAATCAGAAAACCGGTAATCCCTACATCAGAGAATAAACTTTTATCAGATGGCAGCAACCTCCCGCAGGTATTAAACACTTTAAATATAAATGATAAGCCGAATTTCAAGATTATTAAAAGCCTGCTTAAAAGCATAAATCAAACCTATACCGATTTTGATTTCAATCATATAGGTGGCAATATAGAATTGATGATTGAGGAACAAAATCTCAATAAATCCATCCACGTTACAAATATTTCGGATGGGACACTGAGGTTTTTATGTCTTTTATCAATCCTTTACAATGAAAAGCGCGGAAGTTTAATTTGCATCGATGAACCCGAAGTTGGTTTGCATCCTGATATGATATTAACGATAGCCAATTCTATAAAACACGCGGCAGTTAGCTCGCAGATTTTCATTGCCACCCACTCTGAAAATCTTTTGAATAACTTTAAACTTGAAAATGTAAGGGTTTTTGAAAAAAATGATGAGAATTCTACCGTGGTTACCGCGTTTTCTGAAGAAAGTTTTAAAGACTGGTATGAGCATTTTAGTGTAGGCAAAATGTGGCGTCAAGGCGATATTGGAGGGAACAGATATTAACCATGGCATCTCAAAAATATGTTTTGTACATAGAGGGGACGACCGATGATACTAACGGCGATTTACGACAAGGTTTTGCAGTTTTACTGGCACAAAAACTCGACGGTAAGATGCCAAGGATTAGGATGGCTGATGGAAAATCACAGGCGATAAATAAATTTAAAAAACCGATTGCCGGGGATAATCCGCTATTAGTTATCGATTCGGATAAAAGTTCAGACTATAAGAATCAAATTCTTAAAGACGAAGGTTTGGAAGACAAGTCGGAATTGGTGTTTTTTATGGTGCAAGAAATGGAAGCGTGGTTTCTTTCCCAACCTCAGGTTTTAGATTCGTTTTACAGTGAAGATATAGGTTCCAAAATAAAAAGGGCCCCTTCCGAAATACCAAGTCCAAGTGATGAATTGGCCCGTATCACTAAACATACAAAAAAAGGCAAATACCATAAGGTTAGCCATGGAGTAGAATTACTTAAACAGTTGAATCTTACTTTATTAATGAAGGTTTTTGATGATGTTGACCGATTAATTCAAACTTTGGATACGTAAGTTTCGATTTTTAAAGAAACTCGGCCCAAATTTGATATTTGCGGTGCTAACTCGATACAAGATACCAATTATGTAAGGGCCCCAAATGACTTGGTAAGCCCCATCATCATTGAGTGGACTTACACCGACGGCACCAAAGAAGTTGATAAATTACCAGCATACATCTGGCGCAAAAACGAGTTTAAAGTAAGCAAGGTGTTTGCCAAAGGCAAAGAAGTAAAATCCATCAAGCTTGACCCATACCGCGAAACCGCCGACATTGACGAAGCCAACAATAGCTGGCCACGCGAATACGCCCCAACAAGGTTTGAGTTAATTAAACAACAGGTTTTACCACGAGGAGCCACATCGGGCGGGAATCCGATGCAGGATGCCAGGAAAGCGAATTAATAATGAAGCCCCCGATGATGAGTTGGGGGCTTCATTATTATAGATGGACGTTTTGATTACGAAAGGAGATACTTGGCGCAAGCCTTAGAAATAAGAAAGCGTTGGATATTTCGGATGTTTATTAAATCTCTTTAGCTAATCTCAGAGGCAAAGCATTAAGGTAAGACATGAAATAATCGCAAGCAATATTCCTAATACAAAAGTAACAGCTTGGACTTTAACTCGGGATAAAATATTATCGGCTGAAAGGCCTATAATATCACTTGGATTCACACCAGCAATTAATGCACGTTCGATTGCTTCAACGTTAGCAGTAATCGAGAACAATGCCAGCACGCCAAAAAAAACAGAAATCATAAAAGATAACCAAGTAGTCGTAACGAAGATTTTAGGAATCATTGCAGCAGGGTGAAAAACATCTTTCTGAAACGCAATTGACACACCAATAATTGTTGTACTTAATGTAAGTAGTTGCTTTACTGAGTCTCTTGCATATTCAAAAGATTGGTAGTAAGGATTCTTTTCCATGTTTAAAAGATGTTTGACGGTTTAATGATAACGGGAGGAGTTTCATTGGTCCATGGAAAAAATCTAAAAAGAGCCTTGATTCTTTTATAAATTTCAATACTTAGATTATTTCCCTCCGCTTCTGCAAAAGGAACACACGCTAAAATAATGGTTGCAACCGCCATGTCAAGGCGTGGATAATCACTTTCGTTTATATAATTGTTACCAAAAGCCACCAGTAAATCTTCTTTAAAAAACTTTTCAAAATCAGCGGCTATGGACAGTTTTTTTGCTGCCGCTATTGCTTTGACTATCCGCCAAGTTGGTTCAAAATTCTCATAATTTGGATTTTCCATACGTTTCACTGCGCATTGTGTGTTTTTTTCTTGTTCAAGTCTACTCTCGATTATCTTTCTTATATCATAATCTATTTGTTCTAATTCCCATGGTTGAGAGGCCCATTCATCAATCGCTATTTTAAGCTTTTTACGACACTCTAAAATTGGGGCGGAACCTAAAAAATAGACATCAGATAATTCTTCATTTAGAAAGTTTTTTTTGTCGAGTAGTTCCTCTAAATAATCAATTGTTAACAATTTGTTTTTCGACATTTGAGTAAGCCACTCATGCATTAACTGCAAGTATGCTTTGCGTAAGCGTTCAAACTCTTCCATTCAATTTCTAATTGTATAATACCCAATTTATTTAAAGTGCGTTATTGGCCTTACTTCTAACTTATATAATTAGCTATCACCAAGGAAACTTAATTTCTATGGGTTATTTAATTAGTATGAATAATATGTACAGATGTTGAAGCTGAAGTAGTTGTTCGTATCATAGGGTTTGGGTTAATTATGCATTTATTCAGCATTTATTATAAATGACGAATAATATAAATATCAATTGAAGGTAAGCAACTTAGGAATAAAAAGCAATAGTTAAGATTTATTTTTTTGTAAGTAGTAAGATAAAGGCTAATCTGCCCGTTGTTGGCCGTTAACAACAATCTATTTAGTTTAGTGAAAATGATATTTTTTCACAGTCCATGATTAAGGAGGCACCGAAAATAAGTTGTTGGAGACAACAGCTGAACATATTCTATTACATATGCTGTAACGCGCTCAAAGTTATAGGCGTAGATGTACTCGTGATCAGTCTCGAAATAGCCGTGGCCTTCATCGTACTTTAAGTTTTGGCATCCGCAATCTCTTTGGCTTTTTCCTGAAGCGACTTAGTAAACTCATCACGTTGACGCACAAAACTGATCACAGCTTTTGCCTGCATTGAGTTTGGATCAAATCTGATGACTTTACTTTTCATGATACCCCAATTTACTGCAATTTAATTATTTAAACAATAGGTGGTACTATGTCGATATTCCTGTAATAACTCACTTTTTAAATACAACTGAGACAGTCTGTTCGTCAAAAAAAGCAGAACCCTTTAATGGAGTTTTCGTGGCATGTTCCAGGGCTTTGGTTGTTAAATAGGCTATAACAGTGTTATTGGTATCAACTTCGTTAAATTTAATTTCCTGTATATAAAGGTTTAAGCCGAGTGGTTGAATAGTATGTTCAAGCCAATATGTTGCGCCAAATAAAATGCCGCTATACCATCTTTTACAATTTTCTGGTACGGATAGATTTACTTTTAAATGTTCTGAAGTGAACTCGAAAGCAAATTCAATTTCACCGTAAATTCCATGGGTTCCTACTTGTTTTGCTATTTTATAACTTGCCGTGTTCATATTCTGACATTTGATGCTGGAGCATCTACAACTCATACGACGATTTCCTGCTCATCTCACTTACCAAATCCTTAATCACTTCCCGCCCGCTTTTCCAGCGTTTTAACCGGTTGGTTTGCTGGATATCGACGCGGGTTTTAATTTCATTATTGGATTGGTAGTAGTCCTGCATCGTCGCTTTCATGGCATCGTGTACATCAGCTGCAATGCCGTTTAACAGGAGCTCCGGGTTGGTTTTTACCAGGTCGGCCAGGGCATCGGCCATGCTGGTGGCGTAGTAGGGGCAGTCCCAATCGTGGCGGTAGGGGTTATCGCCTTTAATGTTTACTTTTTGTAACGGGTGCGAAAGGTCTTCCACTATCTCGGCTATCGCGTCGCCAAATACGTGCGAATATTCTGCAATAAAATGGTTCCACCAGCGTGGGTGATGGGGCAGATCTTTAAGCAGGGTATCGCAAACCATTACACGGCGGGGAAAGTCGGGGTTTGCAGGGTCCATGATCACCAAGGAAGTACCGAAATGTCCCTCTTCGGGCGAATGCCTGCTGTAGATGACAAAAAATTGGGGCTGGGTCTCGCCTGCTTCATGCATTTGGGCTGTAAGCTCTTTTACATCCCGTAAACGTTCTTCCAAAAATCCGCGTTTGAAAAGCACGTGCAGGTTACTTGCCGATTTTGCCATGCAGTGCCTGCTATGTTCATCAAAAACGTTCCCGTTTGCCGGGCGGCTGCTAAAATGATTGCCGCTGTTATACCGGATTTCTTCCGATCCCTCGGGATAGGTGCTGATATCCGCAGTATCGCCCGCTTCGGTCTGCTTGTTGGGATGAACCGAGCGGAACGGCACATGCATGCGTTCGCTGTCCATCCTGCGGGCAAGGTTATAAATGCGCTGTTCTGTGGGTGCCAATAGTGGGTCGCCGCTTATCGGGTCAAAATAAACAGCCCGTGTACGCCGGCCCAGGTGGCATGCAATAGAACGATTGGTTAATAATTGTTGTATAGGGTGCCGCGTATTCAAAAACAAATCGCGCAGTGCGTCATTTGCTAAATAGTCATCCAATGGCTGATCAAACTGCAGCAGCGTTTTATCCTCGTGATTATGCACCCATGCGCGCAAAAAACTGTGCACTTCCCACTCGAAACTGCGGTTGGCAGCCTCTGCTATTTCTTTGATGCAAGTGCGTTGTTTCATAAACTCCATGGGGGGCGAACAGTATCGCGGTGAAAAGCGCGATAAAGGCCAAAAGATACTCATAAATTACAGGATTCTCTTGCCTGAATTCAGACAAATGCATTAGCGATAGTAGCGGATACCGGCCAATGTCATTAAGTTAAGGATTACCCGGCTCTTTTATAGTTAGTTAAGGTCTTGTATTTTCCCGATCTTCGTTTTAGGGTTTTTATTCTGGGGACTTTTC
>Ga0307507_10000070_pt1 | contig 158468 bp, 41 predicted proteins | sample 7_EM_MG_FD_207223 | JGI IMG/M metagenome (GOLD analysis project Ga0307507, IMG submission 207223) | Populus trichocarpa ectomycorrhiza microbial communities from riparian zone in the Pacific Northwest, United States - 7_EM | ecosystem: Host-associated > Plants > Roots > Unclassified | place... | reverse complement strand
AGTCTGTCAGAGACTGGCAAGATACAAAGGGGTCGCCAAGGCGCTAGTAGTAAGCGAGCCAATGGCGATTTTCCATCCCGGGGATGGAAAATCCTGATTAGTTGGCAGGAGTTAGGGTCCACTGAGTATGGCAGGTGGCGTTGCCCCAGCACCGTCACATCTATAGACTAAAATAGTTACCTTAAATCTGGTATAAGACGCTCTTAAAGTTTCTACTAGAAAAACTTAGACTTTATTATCTATACGCGGATTATAGTATATTCGCTACCAGTAAAGGATAAAAAGGTTTAATTATTTCTGCCTATGTTAACGATACTAAGATTATCTATAAGGATATAGCGACAGTTAATTATGTAAAAGTAGAGCTTAAAGCAGCCTTCTAAATAATAGATCTTAGGCCAATAAGCTTTTACTTAGGTATAATAGTTACAAGAGATTAAATAAAGAAGAAGATTATGCTCTTATAGCGAGCCTACCTCATTAAAGCTCTTAAATGTTTTAGATTGCGAAAGGCTAATACCTTACTACTACCTCTAAAGCACTTAATTAAGCTTATAGCCAATTAAGAAACTACTAGTAAGGACGATGTTAGAAGATACTAGAGTATAGTTGGTTTAGTTATGTTTCTTATAATAGAAACAAGGCCAGATATTGCCTTTACAGTATTAATGGTGAGCTGTTTTGCCTATAATCCTACCTCTACCTATATAACGGCCGTAAGACTTATCCTTTAATACCTAGCCGGCTTACTTAATAGAGGAATTGTCTATAGAGGCGATGAGAACCTAGACCTTATTTTAATTGGCTTTAGTAACGCCAACTAGGGACAAGATAAAACTATAAGACGCTCTATATTAGGCTTTATATTTATATTAAATAGAGGACTAATTTTATGGAAATTAAAGCTATAAGCTACCGTTTTACTATTAATATATTAATTAGAGTATATGGCTCTAACGGCTACAGTAAAAGAGGCTACATGGCTTTAACTTTTACTTACTAAACTAGGTGTACTAGACCAGAGCGAATAGTTTACTAGGATCTTAATCAAAACCAATAACTAAGCTGTAAAAGCGTTGGCCGAAAATCTAGTTTAACACGATTAAACGAAGTACATCGACATCCAGTTTCACTATGTGAGAGATAAGATAAATAGTAATAGGATTAACCTCGTATACGTTGCTTTAATTAATATGGCGGCCAACGGCCTTACTAAACCTCTTGTGGGTCCTTAGTTCTACGCCTTCCTTAAATACCTTTAGATAGTATAGAGACTTGATTAACTATATTAGGCCTTAATAGGAAATTAGTACACAATCGGTAGATCCTTAGAGAGTGCGCTAAATGACGCCTTAAGGCCTTAAAATAAGCGACAGAACTTAACCTTGATCTACTAACCTACTACTTAAACCTACTACCCGAATCTAACGGCCACGACATTAGGGAGGGCTTATACTGGTAGGAAGGATAGATATACTTTAGGAGAGATATAGGGTAAGACTATAGGGCCTCTAAAGCTCTATAGGCAATATAGAACACCTATAGGGAGGTACTGCCAAAATTTTAAGAGACGTTTCACGAAGTAGGCGCTATCTCTAGACGTTAGGGAGGGCGTAACTCCTTATTAGACACTTATTCTACCTTAGAGGAGCTTCAGTAACCCCTATTAAGCAATCCTATATCCCTATATACAGTGTATATAGCGGTATCGTTAACTAAGTTTAAGGGAAGGTGTTGGAAAACAAGCCTGCAATAATATTACATAATGAGACTTAGGGAGAACCTCTTGGCAGGAATTTAACTAATCAGAGAACTTTAACCGGCGGTCGAAGTTCCTTAAAATCTCTTTAACCACCTATATAGAAAATAAGCAATGCATAGAGTTTTAGCCCTAATAACCTCATTTTAATAAAAGATGCATAGCTTAGGAGATCAGCTTAGGTAGAAAGTCATTATATAATACTTCTCTTCCTTTCTCCGTTTGGGTTGAACTAAGAAATTCGAATGAATATCTCGTCTATAGTCGGTCCGTTAGATATTATATAGCAACTGTATCATTTATCCCCTATTAGCCACCCCTCACCTTACCCCTTACCCCTTGCCCCCTGGACAAATTACAAAATCCTAGTCATTGCATCTATTCTATTAAATACTGGAATAGGATTGGAAACAGACTAATAAAATAAAATAAAAAGCGCGAAGAATAATAAGATAAGTGCGCAGTGACTAGGAAAAGGTCCCATGTATAAGGAACGCATGGTTTTGAAGATGCATTTTGTGCCGAAGGGTCACTTTACAAACGTTGCATTTAATTTCACCCTGCTGGGTTTATAGAGATGCGCTTGTCAGAAATGCTTCATAAGAGCAGCTGGAGTGTGGAACTTGATGTACGCTTGCTGATTGCGCCCCGTAGATATGCCTTCTAGTAGATAAAGGCAGATGATCTTAATCTAGATATGTAGTTTAACAACGAGGCCGGGCAAGATCTGGGCAGTAACACTTAGCAGTAACTTTACTGCCCGAATCTTTTGATCAGCGGCGGTTTAGCAGGCGGTTAGGGTAGCCAAGGCACTACCTGGGCTGTTGGAATTACAAGGTTATAAGGTCACAGCGGAGCTTTCTTAAGGGTCTAATTGATGATAGAGATGACGCAGACGATGAATATTGATTGATTCGTAATGTAGTAGATGCGGTTAATATCTATTTAGATTGCATACGGACTTCGACCTCCGCAATATATCTAGAGCTTAGTTAGTACCTTATCGCTAATTCTAACACTCCCCTATGCTGACAACGCTCTCCTCATCTGGTCCTAAATAGGCAATTATAAAGCTATTCCCAAATACCTCGCAAGTGCCATTCGGCCTATGTATAGAGGGAAAACCTAGTAGGCGAAAAACCTCTGTCACTTGCTGTTAGTTACCGATTCCTAGCGTTATACAGTACTTTGTAAATTGGTCGATTGGTAGCTGTTTCGTAAGCATATTTCCAGGTTAGTCTTTACCTAGTATATATACCACTTCTAGTTAACCTTGCTAAACCATATCGTTTCGTATAAAGAGGTATTAAGTCTTAATATGCTTGGCTTTCTGGTGGTGTTTTATATTATATAAAAGGTTAATTATACCTTTATTATTACAGTAGAGCGTAGGGATAAACGGGTTATTATTATCTCTCTCCCCTAGATCTCTCGTTAGCTTTTTAAGCTATACTACTAACCTTACTCCTTCTAATGCCGCTATAATCTCTACTTCTATTAAGCTTAATGCCATTAACTTCTGCCTTTAAGCAATTTAGATTACTGCTCCCCTATAGTATATAACTACTATACCTTAGAATAATATCTAATTATATTCTGTTCTCTATATAGCGTTAATAAAGATATTATAACTAGTAGGTAATATAAGCTTGTATAAGGGTAGGTAAATCTCTTAATTTAAGTAGGTAATTCCAGCCTTAGGGGTGCCGTTTAGATATTATAGTAGCTGCTTACTTAAGCGGTAATGCAATTCTCCTAGTACTGCTATAAACCTAGCTAACTAACCAACAGTATAGCCGGTATTAAGACATGTGTAATTTAAAAGGTAGATTATAGAGCTAATAATCTGTTAGTATACCGTCATATTATTATACTTAAGGGGACTTTTAATATTAGGCTTCAGAACAGTACCTATTAGTATTAGTAGCTTAGCTAGATTACATTTGTCTATTTTTAGCTATTTAAGTAGCTTCTTAGTATATATTGTCTAATATAGCTTAAGGGTTTAGTTTATACGGTCTTAATTAATTTAAAAGCCTATAAATACCTCTATAGGACCTAGGTCTTTATATCTCTATTCTTTTAAGATTCTTATCTTTATAATATTAAGGTATTAGCGCTTTCCTATAATTAGTATATTATTAATAAATAATAAGATATATACTTCATTTCCTATAAAGAGATTAGGGTTAGCGTTAGCTAATATTAAACCTATATTCTTAAAGAACTTCTTAACTATCTAAAACCATTCTCTTGGTACCTGCTTTAAGCCATAAAGTAACTTATTTAGCTTTAAGTAGTCGTCTTTTACCCCCTTAAGGTTAGGTTTAAAGTCTCTTAATAGATTAGAAATCTGCATATAAATCTATTTTTGTAATAGCGGGTTTAAGAATATAGTTTTAACGTTATTAATATGGTTAAGCTTAAGGTCCTTAGCTGCTACCTTTACCATTAGGAACCTAAAGGTGATATATTATATAACAGATGCAAATATCTTAAAATAGTTAATATTAGGGGTCTGCTTGTCTCCCTAAATATATAGTCTTACCTTTTTATAAATTACTTCTCCCTTAGCATTGTACTTATGCTTTAGAATTAGCTTACTTAGGAGTAATAACCTTCCTTCTGGTACTCTCCCCCTTATAATAGTATAGGTGTGTATTCTCTTTAGGGAGAGAAATTCTTTAAAGATAGCTTTTATCCAGCTAAAAGTGTCCTCCCTTAAGGCCTAATCTAACTTAATAGCATTAAACGGTGCTATAGGTGCTCCTAAGGAGGTAGTATTCTTAGCTTTTAGGTAGACAGCTTTTATAGCTATTACTAACTAAACCACCATATTGTTAAAAACCCTTATATTTAGTAACCTTCTAGACCTTATTTTCTATGCATAAGGAATGCGTATCGATGTACTTTATATAGGCGTCCTACTCTTTACATCACCTTATAGATTTAAGCGTCCTACTTAATCTTAACCTGGGCTTCCCACTTAATTTAAGCGGCCTACTTGGTCTTGATCTGGGCCTCCCACTCGGCTTAAGCGGCCCACTCGGTCACCATCTGACCTACTCTTAGTTCTCGCAACTGGAGTCTCTGTCGGCGCGTTTGAGGTAGTAGAGGGAGGTATAGGTCGGTTCGCAGCTTAGCTTATAGCGTAATTTAAGCGTCCTGCTTAATCTTGATCTAAGCGTCCCACTTGATCTTGACCTAGGCTTCCCACTTAATCTAAACGGCCCACTCGGTCACCATATTTTGTAGCTTAGCTTATAGCATGCACCTGACGTGCTCTATAAGGGAACCTATACTCGTTATAAGTATAGCACGTTCAAGGTTAGGGTAGATTAAATCGCTATCAAATTCTTCCTTAGCTATTGCTACATTCCCTACTTCCTCTACCTTAGAAGCACCTTAATCTTTCTTCTTAGCGTTATTAAAGCGGAATTGTTTAAGCAGGGGACAGTCTTCCTAGTAGTGGCCTTTCTAATAGCATACTCTGCACTTATCTTTCTCTGGTGGCCTTGGCTTATTAGTATAGCTATAGCTCTTGCCTACTCAAGACGACAAGCTGTGACGATAACGTGATAAGGAATAATTGAATCTACCAGCACGGCCTCTGCCCCTTATTCGACCTCGGTTTCCCCTTCTCCCCCTAGGTTTATCTTTCCTCTCTTATACAAGTGCTGCATTTTATACCTATATAGGAAGGGCAGTCTCTTGCTCCTAAAGAAGGGTAGTACAACTCTTAAGGTCTCGTTTATCTTATAGGCACTAGGTCTTTACATTCTGCCATATAACATCGCTTAGGAGGGCTAAGAGAAGCTGCTCTTTAATATTGTTATTAGTAAGTAGCTAAAGTATAGAGGCTAGATTAATCTTAAATCAATTTAGTATATAGATAAACTTGACGATTTATATCTTTATAGGGTTAAATATAGTGCTATAGAACTCCCTATAAAGTCTAGAGACATAAACCTCGTCTTTAGCCTTATTAAACTTCTTTATTCCTTCCTATATTCCCTAAATATTATACTCCTTTATTATTATACGCATCTCTTCCTAACGGTCGTCTCCTATTAAATTATAGATAATCTTATTTGCTTCCCCTTATCTTCTTCTTCTATTAGCTAAATTAACTTAAGCTAGGTCTCGCCGCCCATAAGGCTATAGACGTCGACCTCCAGCTCCGTACTGCTAGTCCTGTCCCTACTCCCCAGTCCAGAAACAAGTTAAGAGCCCCGCCTAGCTTTAGCTCCCGTCCACCATCCGCTGCCTTATCGCGATCGCGATCGTCCTCTATTAAGTCTACTAAGCGTTACGCACATCGCCTAAAGAACGGATTCTGTCTCTGTTATAGTGCACGCGATTACTGGATTACCCAGTGTCCATACTCCCGTAACAACTCCTAACCCTGCCCTGTCAGTCCTATCACCCCCTAAAGGGGGGGTACTATAACGGGACTCCCATTACAAGCGCTACGCCGTACGCGTAGCTGGTTTCCTTTTCTTATTTGACGACGTTGGTAGATAGTTTATCCGCCCCAACGCCCTTATATAGATTCAGCCGCAGCTACATTCCTGTTAAGTTCTCTAGCAATCCTTTTAAGTCTTCACAATAGCCGTATATAGCTATCAATTCCACGAATCTGATGCTTGTTCATCTAGCGTTCGCATGTAATACATCGTCATCGTGACACCAGGCTTATAACCTATTGGAATTACAAGGTTATAAGGTCATAGCGGAGCTTTCTTAAGGGTCTAATTAATAATAGAGATGACGCAGACAATAAATATTGATTAATTCGTAATGCAGTAGATGCGGTTAATGTCTATTTAGATTGTATGCGGACTTCGACCTCCGCAATGTGTCCAGAGCTTAGTCAGCACCTTATCGCTAATTCTGACACGGGCACCTAGAAGATTTGATCATCTCGTGCACGCGACCGGCTCGTACACGATTTCTTAGCAGAATGCATTACCAAACTAGAAGCTATACAAATCGCAGCACAACGTTAAATTGGACTAAATTTTGGTGTTAAACAGGGCTTAATTAGAAGATTCAAACTGCCTATAAAATATAGTCCCCTAAGTGAGCTGGAGCCTTACGTTGGCGTTAAGGCCTTAAAGCCCTCAGTAGGGTAGTACTCTTATTCGCATCTAATATCTTAACAAAATCCTTATCTTCTACCACCTTTCTACCTTTAGCTTAGGCCTTTAATAATATTTAAAACTTTTTAGCTTTATTTTTAAGTTGGCGGCTAGCTTTAAGAGTCTCCTTAGCTGCCTGCTTTTGGAGCTATAGAGCCTCTACCTCCTGATCTTATTGTATTTTGCTTTATGCCCAGTACTATTTCCATTACTTAACCGTACGCCTCTTCTCTTCCTTTTAGAGTTCTTATTAAAGCTTCTCCTTAGCCTTAAGAGCTTATTCATAGTATTTAGCTTGTTCTTACTCCTCTTAAAGCTCCCAAGCCTGCCAAATCTTAATAGGGCTATAAAAGATAGCCCTACCCTACTCTAGAGGACCAAGTTAGGTAAATAAAGGCTTACCTCAACAGCGCTTCTTCTTCTTATTATATATAGCTTTAGTAAGCCTATTAATACAATATTAAAGTAGTTTATTTTCAGTTATAAGATCTATAACTATATTAGTTAACAGCCGTGCGCGCTTATTATATATACTGGTTAGCGTCTCTTAGAAGAGCCTATAAACTACCTACTAATTATCTATAGTAAGATGCTATTGTAAGGGCTCACTTAAGAAAGGCCTGTTCTTTTCTTTAGTGTTAAACTAATTAAGAACGACACTGGGATCAAAAGGGTAGAGGCCTGTCCTTTTCCACCCGCTGTTAATATTAGATATAGTAAAAGCCTTACCCTAGGCAGCCTAAAATAGCCAAAAGAAGTCTCTTTTAGTAAGAGAGCAAAGCCCTTAGCTCTTATATAGAAATTAGTCCAACTCCTAGCTGTAATATATAGTAAGTGGTGCAAAAAGAGAGACATCCAAAGGCTGGAGTCTATAAGTCAAATAAGGTAGGTATACTACTATAAGTATTTAGTGCTTATCACAATATTTAAGGAACCTTATATTTATATAAGAGCCGTGCCTATTAAGGATAAGAAGCCTCCAGCCTCTTCCGTTTTATGCCTTTGCCTTTATCTCTCTATTAAATATAGTTATAAGCTAAGAGTATCCAAGATCGTTATTTATCCAGCTAGTAGGTAATAAGGTAAAGAAGTAGGGGTGTTAATCTGGGTTATAATCTTAGAGCTAGGAGTCTTATATATTGCTAGTAACTGCCTAGTAGATAAGGCCTGGTAAGAGAGTTATTCTATCCATATAAATTGTTGCCAATACTATAACCCACTCTCTATTCCCATCTTAAATTATATACTTAATCTTTCCTAACTTAAATACAGCCTTAGAAAACACCTACTTTGCCTTTATAAGTATACCAACTAGGAAGCCCTTCTCATCCATATTATATGTATTTTACTGCTTAATCTTATAACGTATTCCACTATCGAGACGGCTAAACCATCGAGACGGCCACCCCAAAATACACCAAAAATCTAGAATTTAAATCTTAAATATTTCCACAACCACTTAATAATATTTTCTAAAAATTTAAATATATGCATATATGTTATGATTTTAGTACTTATTATAATATTAAAGCGTATAGTTTAGTAGTTATTGAGATATTTAAAATATCTCTATTCTTAGCCCCCAAAGTTTATATTTTATTAACAATTACATTATATACTTTAATATTGTAATAAGTACTAAAATTATGATATATAAGCTTATATTTAAATTTTTAGAAAATATTATTAAGTGGTTGTGGAAATATTTAAGATTTAAATTCTAGATTTTTGGTGTATTTTGGGGTTACGTCTTTAGCCATACCAGCAGGGACACACAGACGCATCTATGTCCGTAATACGCCTAGGACTTAGCAGACCCCTTCCTTTCTAAAGAAGAGGTAATTAACTACCTATCTTCTATTTATAAGGACCCCTTTAAGATATAGAACGCCCACCTTAATTATAAAGCCCTTAATATAAAAACAACGGAAACCTTTTTAGCCTTTTAGACCTGCTTTCTGTATCTAGCCGGCTAAGTCTATATTCCTTATAAAGACCTAATACTAGATCTCTTTAACAAGCTTACCCTAGACCTATAGCGCGCTATACTGCTAGTTTTTACTACTATATAGACGCTAAAGGTACTTACGGACCACTGCCTAGCTATTAATTAAGGCCTCCACTAAATTAAGGCATGTGCTAAGCGGTATAAGACTAGAAGCTCTGCTAACTAGAATATAAGTACTATAAGAACGGGCCATAGCGCCCTAGTAAGATCTATAACCCCTATAGTACTGACTATACTACCTGCTATAAACCTAGTAGCTAGCCGTACAGCTAGTCCTACTGTGACTCTAGCGTATACTTAACCCATATATAGCAACCCCCGTAGATAGGCCCTTAGTAATTAAGGAGCTTGCTTTTTATACGGCTAGAAGGACTACTTTGCTAAGGACTACCTAATAAAAGTAAAAATAGATAAGGTTCTATTAATATAGGAGGATAGTATAGAGTTGGAAAAAGAGGAACCCTAGAGGAAGACTTTCTCTATAGGGTTAGAAGGGATTAATATATTATACATTAATCTGGGTTGGCTAGTTAGGGGAAGAAGCTACACTATCCCTTATACTTTATTCTATAATAGATATTAAGTTTTAACCTCTGCTTTAGCTAACTCTAGAGTAAATGCCTTTACCTTAATAGATACCTAGTACGCTATAAAGCTGGCTAAATTTCTAAATATACCCCTTAAAGAACTACCTAAACCAATTCCTATTTGCGGGTATAATGGATAGATAAGGCCACCTATTATAACCATCTTATAGATTTACCTTTGTATTAATGGATAAAGGTAGTATAATATCCCCTTCCTTATTACGGACCTAAGAAGCTATAATATAACCTTAGGAAGAAAATGGCTAGCCTATTTAGGCTTATAGCTTAATATACGGAGTAGACAACTTATCTGGCCTAAAACCCTACCCCTAACCCCTTCCTTTATAAAAGAAATCAGCATTATAATAGAAAACCTTATATAGCCCTAGATTAATACTATTTACTAGGCCAATGCTATATGCAGGGATAAGGCCTTTAAGGAAGATGTGCAGCTTAATCCGTAACGGATCTATATACTACGCCACCCCTAGACTACCTATATTATACTAACCGCACTAAAGACTAAGGAAGTTAATAGTAGTACAGCCAAAACCCCTACGGAGAACTTAAGCCCTATGCACCTATAAAGAAAGGCTAGAACTATAGAATAATATACTAAACTAATAAACTGGAAGGACAACTTATAAAAAATAGAATATAAGCTAAGGAAGACTATAAACCCTATACCGTAAAATACGGCCCAATAAAAGCCCGTAAAGAATCCTACGTACCTCCTACTAATTAATATCTGCTATATTAGCGCCGTAGGATTCTACCAGAACTTGGTTTAACCTAATACTATTACCTTTATAACCAGCTTATATAAAATTAATTAAATAATTAAGGAAAAGAAAAGCGAGCTTATAGATAAGGAGCTAGTAGAATAAAAACTACTCTACCAATACTAGAAATTTAAGGACGTATTCTCCAAGGCAGTGTCTAATATACTCCCGCCTTACTAACCATATAACTATAAGATTAAGATTAAGCTAGATAAGGAAAATACACTTGGCTATAGCCCCCTTTATTAGCAGTCCACTGCCAAGTTATAGGCTATAAAGTAGTACCTTATTAATAACCTAAATAAGGGCTTTATTAAGCCTAGTTAAGCCCCTTTTAACTTACCTATTCTCTTTACCAAAAATCTAAATAGAGGACTTTATTTCTGCATAGACTACCGTAAACTTAATAATATAACCCGTAAGGACCGCTACCCACTACCATTACTTAATGAGACTCTAACCCAGATAAGTAGAGCTAAGATCTTTATTAAGCTTAATATCCGTTAGGCCTTTTACTAGATTAAAATAGACCCTAAGTTAGAAAATCTTACTATATTTTAGACCCGTTACGGAACATATAAATATAAGGTACTTCCCTTTAGACTAACTAACGGACTAGCTATATACCAGCGATATATAAACAATATACTCTTTAACTACCTTAATAACTTCTATACGGCCTACCTAGATAATATTATAATATACTCTAAGAATAAGTTAGAACACGAGGAGCACGTCTATAAAGTCCTATAACGGCTCCGCAAGACCGGCCTCTAGGCCAATATTAGGAAATTAAAATTTAGTGTTAAGCGAACATACCCATAGGTTTTCATTGTTTTCCAATACGCCGTGAGGCCCGAACGCGGGAGAAGGCATGGGGATAGTGTTGATGACCTGCGGTTGTGAGTTGATATCGTCGCCTTTCGGGTCAATTTGGAGAATAGCATTGTCGAACTGGACTGTTGCCCAGACGGTGGATGCAGAGGAATTGCTTCCGGATCCCGAGTGTAGTGCCAGTCCGTGTAGACCGGACCATTGATTTGTTGCGGTCCATTTGCGAGCACCGGTAGGCTGTCCATTGTTGTCAAGCGCTACTTTGACCAGACTCCCATCACTTTGCTGAGAGATGAGTAAAAGGTTATCGCTCACGGCGAGGATCTCGTGGGTTTGGGCAGCAGCTGGGAGAGGATATTCGACGACAGTTTTGACAGGTAAGGAGCGCGCCGAGTTGGCACTAACATGCGATTTGTTGGAATATGAGCGGTGCATTGTGTAATGTAAGTTGATTGTATTTTGTATAGAGAATGCGGGGGCATCCTCTATACTAGTATTATTATATAAAGATAATCGTTAGGGTAAAAACTAACGAAAAATTTAACCGAGTTTACGCTTACTAAGCCCTTTATTTAGAGCTTTGATATAGAGCCTTGATTTAGAAGCTTTTAATCTAAAAGCTATTGGCTTTAGAGGCTTTTAGCTTAGGGGCGTTTAATAGAGCTTTTATAGCTAGTAATTAAGATTATATTGGTTACAAATCTAGTGTATATTTGGACTGTAGAGCTTTAATACAGAGCCCTCTATAGGATATAATAGAGCAGTTAATTGTAATTCTAATTTAAAGCTTTATATACTAAATATTTTTAATCGCCTAATGACTAAATCGCCGCGTGGCTGTCTACTACCTTAACACAATAACGCGATCGTATAATAACGCGATGGCTCGGCGGCGACGCAATGGCTTGGCGGTAACGCGATGGCTTAGTAATAACGTAATAGCTTAGTGCCGAGCAATAGAAGAAAGGGGAGGAGGGGGAGGGGAGAGAAGAGAGGAGATTAGGGGTAGCTCGGCCACTGCAAGAAAGTTATAATATTAGTATAGTATTAAACTTTAAAAATTATATCTTGGGAGCTTAATTAATAACCCCTATATAAAACGTTAATAATATCCAATTTTAGAATACTAAATTAGTAGATTTTCTAAGAACGCTTATTATAAGTAGCTCTAAATATAAAATATAAAATATTTAGTAGTAGTATAGGTATAGGAGGGGGTATATATTTACGTTCCTAAATATTATTATATAACATAATTTTTTAGTAAAAAAAATTAAAAGTCTTTCTAGGGGTATATTACGGAGTAAGTATAAGCGGTAATAATATATAGCGAAGTAGATATTATTAAGCTATATACATAAACTGCATAATAAAGTTAAAACGTTATATAAGGAGAGAAGGTAAGGAAATAGGAGGAAAGGGTATATATTATTAGTTTGGTTACTTAGTTAATATATACACAAAGCAGAATAGGATTTAAGTAGCGGTCCTGGCAGAATTTAGTAGAATTTAATAAACTTAGCAGAATATGGTAGAATGCGGTAGATTGCTATTAGATTGCTATAAATTGCTATCTTGCGGTTAGTTTCTTCTTACTATATTAGTGGAAATAGGTAGATGTATATAAGGTATTACAGAGGTGTCCTATAATAGTACCCCCCCTTTAAACTTAAGCTTCTGCAAGATAGGGCTATAGTAGTTCTAAGTAGAGTTTATAAAAGTCTTTTACGGCTTATATAGGTCCTATAGAGTTAATAGGTTCCCATAAGGGCTTAATAAAGCCTCTCCATTTTATAAGGTATATATATTTACGTTTCCGTTTATTATACTTAATATTATTAACTCTTTTAACAAGGTACTTATCCTTACTATCCACTTTAACTAGTAGGGGAGGGTTTTAGATCTATTTAAGCAGGGCGTCTAATATAGGGGTAGTAGGGTAGAGGACTAACATATAGAATACAGGGTGGATTTTAACCGTATTAGGAAGCTTTAGTTAGTAGGTATAAAGAGAGACAACTTTTTTAACCTTATAAGGGCCGGCGTTCTTCTAATTAAGTTTCTTAATAGGTTATTTTATATTTAGATTTCTTATATCTAGCTAGATAAAGTTACTAACTTAGTAGACTAGTGCTAGGGTTTAGTTCTTATTTACTACGGCTTTATAGACAGATTGGGCCTATATTATTTCGTTAATAAGGAACTCTTATAGTTCTTCTATCTTCTTTATAAATTTGTTTACTTCTATAACTTATAAGGCCTAATAAGCTAAGCAAGGAATATTACTAAAGGGTTTAAAGCCTATTTGTAAGTGTTAACCATAATTAGCTAAAAATGGGGAGACCTTTATAGTTTCTAAAACGGAGTTATTTATAGTAAACTTGGCAAATATAAGCCAGTTTATCTAGCTATTCTATAAATATAACATATATATCCGAATATACTATTCCATTATAGCATTTACATATTCTATTTAACTATCTATTTCTGGGTAATATGCTATAAATAATAGTGCTTTAATATAGAGTTAGGTAGTTAGTTCTTTTTAGAACACTAAGATAAACTAGCTGCCTTTATTAGAGATAATTATTTTAGGAAGTCTGTAGAGTTTCTATACATAATCTAGGAACAGTTGGGCAATAATAGGTATTAACATACTAGGGTAGGCAATTAAGTGTCTTATCTTAAATAGTTAATCTATAACTACTATAATATTTACGCAGCCTTTACTTATAGGGAAATTAATAATAAAGTTAATTAAGATATCCTTTTATCTTTAGTCCGGAATAGGTAATAGTTTTAAAAAGCCATTATACGTCTTATATAAAGCTTTAACTTATTAGTAGGTATAGCAGCTAAAGACGTACCTCTATATTATATTATATATATTCAGCTAATAGTACTACTATTAAAGTAGTTCTAGGGTTTTTCTACGGCCTAGGTAGCTGGCTACTAGTAGGTTATATATATATTCAAAAAGCTTAAGTTTAAGTTTATTATAGTTAGGTATAACTAGGCGGTTCTAGTAGTATAAGCGGTCTCTATAAGCTTTATATTTACTTAAAGAGATCTTTTTAAAGCGTCTAACGCCATCTTAAATTAGCTTAAGTATCTCTTGGATAAACTTATTATTTAGGTATTTATTAATTATAATCCATTTAATTAATTAATTAGTTATTTTAAGGATATACACCATAAGGTCTTTAACTAGGGGATTAAATAATTTAGGGTAAAGCAGGGTTTAATTGCGGTAGGCATATACTTCTTCTTATACTAGTATATCTTATAAACATTAGGTTAGGGTATTAGGTTTTTAACCTTAAATGCCTACGCAATATATAATTAAAAATTAAAAATAAGATAGATATTCTAACTAGCGGGCTTAATAATAACTTAGTTATTTTATAGTTACTAAGGACCTTAATTAGATATCTGGCACCTTCTAGTTTAGGTTACCATTATTTAAAACATCTAATAATAGCTAATAATTCCTTATTATAGATCTTGTAGTTATATTTAGCTAGACTTAGTCATTTTAAGAAGTATACTATAGGGTACAGTACTCCTTCCTTATTATACTAAGATAGAATACCTCTAGTAACGTAGTTAGATAAGTCAGCTTTTATAACACTCTTTTAGTTTAGGTTAAAGTATTAGAGTATAGGTGCGGTAGTAAATATAACTTTTAGATAGGTAAAGGCCTTCTTACATTCCTTATTAAAGATAAAGGTTTTATCCTTTTAGGTTAGAGCTATAAGGGTGTTAGGACGCCAAGGCCCTGAGGGTATGTAGCAACGTGATAACAGTAGCGGAATGCAATAGGTATCTGGTTCTTGATGAAGTAGAACTGTAGAACTGAATTCTGCTGTTCTCTGGTGCGGGGCGACTACGTTTTGTAGGCGCCTCGCCTGCGCCTCGCCTGCGCTAAGCCGGTTATGGCAGGTGCGTCTCTACGGCCTGACAAAGGGGTAAGACTAGAGCAAATAAGTTATTAATAAACTGTTAGTAGAAGTTGGTAAATCCTATAAAGGCTTTTATATCCTTAACATTCTTAGGTTCTTACTAGTTTATAATTACTTTAATCTTCTTTAGGTCTATTTATATACTATCTATAGAAATAATAAGTCTAAGGTATACGACTTCCGTTTTATAGAATTTGCACTTATTTATATCCAACTATAAGCTAGCTCTACGCAGGGCTTCTAAGATAAGGTTAACATGTTTCTTATATTTAGTTAGGTCATTACTATATACTAGGATGTTATTAATATAAGCAGTACAAAAAATATTTAAATAAGGTTGTAGAGTATTATTTATAAAGTGTTAGAATAAACTTAAGGCATTTATAAGGCCAAATGGCGTTACTAAGTATTTAAATAGTCTATATTTAGTATAGAATATAGTAGGCTATTTATCTCCTTTTATAATATAGAGGCGGTTAAATATATAGATAAGGTTAAGTTTTATATAGTAGCGAGCCTTACTCAATTGGTTTAATATCTCTTAAATTAATGGAAGCGGTTATTAATTCTTAATAGTAATAGCGTTAAGAGCTTGGTAGTTTATATAAAAGTATAGACCGCCGCTAGGTTTCTTAATAAAGATTATAGGTATATCTATAGGCAAAGAGCTTGCTCTAATAAATCCTTTACTTAGGTATTTGTCTAGGTACTTCTATAGTACTTAAAGTTTGTTTTAGGATATTCTATATAGGGGTCCAAATCCTAGCTATTTTCCTTCTTTAAGTATAATCTTATGGTTATATAGTTAGTACTCTACTAACTTATTGGCTTCCTTTTATAAGAATACCTCTAGGTGCTTATAGTGGCATACTAGTACTTTTATAGCAGGGTTAGTATACTTATTTAGTGCTAGGGCCTTTTTAATATTAGCCGTTATAACGGCGAAGATTGTATATTTAGGTTTCCTAATAAGTTGTGCTAATAGGGTAGCTCTAATTATATAGATATCTAAGGTGTTAAGCAGGCTTAGATTATCCTTAGTTTTGTATATAGTTTTAGGTTTAGTATTAGGTATAAAGTTAGTATTAGATTTAGGTTTAAGTTCTTTAAATATCCTTTTTATAGTAGAATACCAATTCTTCTAGTACTTTTATATATTAAGCTTAAGCTTTTACTTAGTTTGGGGTATAGCAGGTAAAGTTAGTTCATATAGTTATATATTATTTTTAGGTTCTTAATAGAAGTTAGTGGAAGTCTTACGTTAGTAAAATTTAGTAGAATTCTTAGGTTAGTGGAATTGGGTAGACATTTTGGGTATAGGGTAGACATTAGTAGAAATTTTAGACTAGTAGATTTTAGTAGATTTTTTAGATTTTGGTTTAGGGCTTAAGTAGTAAGTTATAAAGCACTTCTACTTATAATGGGAGGCGGTAAATAGAAGCTTAAGGTTATTCTAATTAATAGTTACCTTATATAGCTTTATCTAGGGTTGTTTAAGGATTACTAGGTAACCTAGGGTAGTTATAAAAGGCTTAATTAATTCTTTATAGTTTCGGTATTAGAGTCTTAGGGCCGCTATATAAGTAATATAGCCTAAGATAGTGTGTTTACTATTAAATCTAAATATATTAATATGCTGGTTAAGAGATATTTAGGTAAACTTATTATCTTACGCAAAGATCTTATTAATAAATCCTATACTACTAGCTCCTATATTAATTAGGACTTAAGTATTAGCCTATTAACCTTTCTACTAAAGACGGCAGTTAATAGTTATACTATAATCCTAAGAGTTAGGGTTTATAATATCTAATATATTTAACAAGATCCTATAATATAGCTATCCTAAAGAGTAACTTAACTCTAAAATATGCCTTTTAGTAGCAAGTAGGAAGGGGTTCCTCTAAAATATTAGTTATAACTTTATCCTTATAAGTGGTACTTACTAAATATAAGGCTAGAACTGGGTAAAGATTAGGGATAGTAACTAGAGGATTAATACGGTAAACAGTTATTAGTGTTAGCTGTTTATAAATTGTGTTAGGGTATAGGGATAGGGCAGTATTTTAAGATATAATCCTTACTTCCGTATTTAAAGTAAAGGCCTAGCTTAATATATTATTCTTATTTAGGGGACCCTAGTAGAGCGTATCCTAGGGTCCCTATATTAATGTCCATAGCGTTTAGGTATTTAGGCTAAGATAATAACTTAGTAGACATTTGTGGAGTTATTATATTATATTAAGGAGTAGACTTCGGTATTAGGCGTAGTATATTATTATACCATTTATTAATAATGTTTGCGTAGGCATTAAGGGCTCCTAGTAGGTCTACACCTATTAGGGAGGTTTTTAGTTTAGGGCTTAGGGACTTAATAAGGCTATTAACTAGTACGGAGATATTCTAGCCTGTTTTCTTTACGTAATAGTTAAATTTAGAAAAGTATACTAGGAAGCTTTTTATTCCTTAAGTTATATAGTTTATCTTCCTCTAAGCGGTAGCTTGGCGGTTTAGGTTACTATATATAGCTTTAAGAAGTATAACTAGACTTTATACTAAGTTTGGTTAAAGGGGTTTAATAAGGTTAGCTATATCTTCTCCTAGTTAGCTTAGGGTGTAGCAGAGTCGGTTAGCTTTAGTTAAGTAGTAGTTAGCATTGCTAGTTAGCTTATTTTTAAGCTAGCTTAGGAATAATTAGAGTTCTTATTATTTACTAATAAATATTAAAGGGTCTAGTAGTTATTTGGATTATTACAGTACAGTAATTAGTTTAGGGTAAATAGCTACTATAGGTTTGGGACTCTTATCTCACATATTTATTTCTAGAGAAGGCGTTTAGTCTTAGGGCCTAAGTATAGGCATCTTAAGGGTGCGGACTTCTTTGTAGAGGTCCTTAATTATTTACAGGTGTCATGCTTCTTATTTAGCTTCTTATTAAGTTAAAATAGCTTAGTTTTATACAAGGGCGTTTATAAAGGACTTCTATATCTCTGCTAATTATTCTTAGAGTATAGATATAATGCCAGCGGCTATTATAGGGGCTTTAGGATTGTTCTGCATTTTAGAGAGTAGTATATAAGGTTAACGCAATATAGTATTACAGAGCAAGCATAAGCGGTAATAATATATAGCGAAGTAGATATTATTAAGCTATATACATAAACTGTGTAATAAAGTTAAAATATTATATAAGGAGAGAAGGTAAGGAAACGGGAGGAAAGGGTATATATTATTAGTTTAATTGCTTAGTTAATATATGCATAGAGTAGAATAGGATTTAAGTAGCAGTCCTGGTAGAATTTGGTAGAATTTAATGGACTTAGCAGAATATAGCAAAATGCGGCAGATTGCCGTTAGATTGCCGTAGATTGCCGTCTCGCGGTTAGTCTCTTCTTGCTACGTTGGTGGAAACAGGTAGACGTATGTAAGGTGTTACGGAGGTGTCCCGTAACAGGATAGAGTATTAGCATCTTACTAGAGTCTTTTTTTATCTTATCTTTTACCTATTTCCTTATTTAAGGCTATCTATATTACTATATTAACTAATAGATCCCTTAATAAAGACTAAGAAGTATTAAAGTATTTCTAGCTCTCTATAAAGAAGAAGAAAAGAAGAGAGGAAGGTATAAAGGAGGAAGTATTTATAGATAGAAGGAGGCCTATAAGTATAGGAGATTAGGCAGCTATAATATAGCCGTTAATATTGCTTAACTAATATCTACTAGAGGTTTCTCTATTCTTTCTATCTTCTTGTCTAATACTATCTATATCGCTATATTAACTAATAGATTCCTTAATAAAGACCAAGGAGAAGTATTAGAGCACCTTTAGCTTCTATAAAGAGGAAAAAAAGAGAGGAAGGTATAAAGGAGGGAGTATTTATAAATAGGAAGAGGCCTATAAGTATAGAAGATTAGGCGGCTATAATATAGCTATTAATATTACTAAACTAATACCTACTAGAGGTTTCTCCATTCTTCCTATTTTTTTTAAACCTATTATCTCCTTATCTAATCCTGTCTATATCGCTATATTAACTAATAGATTACTTAATAGAGACTAAGGAGGAGTATTATAGCACCTCTAGCTCCTATAAGGAAGAGAAGAAAAAGAAGAAAAAGGCATAAAGAAGGGAGTATTTATAGATAGAGATGGCCTATAAGTATAGAAGATTAGGTAGCCATAATATAGCTATTAATATTGCTAAACTAATACCTATTAAAGGCTTTTCTATTCTTTTTATCTTCTCTCTTACCCGTTATCTCCTTATTTAATACTATCTATATTACCACGTTAACTAATAGATTACTTAATAGAGACTAAAAAGGCGTATTAGAGCACTTTTAGCTTCCTATAAGAAAGAAGAAAAGAAAAAAAGATATAAAAAAGGGAGTATTTATTAACCGAGTTTACGAGGTTTATACTTTTCAGTCCTAGATTTTAAACTTTGCTAAGCCAGCTTCTAATTAGTTTAAAAAAGGTTACGCGTGGTAAGTCGTGGCAGAATTCACGTAACGAACGTTAAAATTAAAACATTATATACCTACCTTTTTGTTAACATCTTTGTCAACGTCTCTATTAACACCACTATATATACTATAAATAGCAGATTCTACTATATTGAGTGTAGAAAGTGCTATATATATAAGCCCCGCCTTAACTTTATTAAAAACGGCCCTTTAAAGAAGCTTTTAAAGCTATACCAGCTATATTAGTTAAAGGCGCGTTTCCCCTATATATTACCTCTACTTCTACTTACTTCTCTAGGCCTCTAAATATAGTGTAAATAAGTAAAAGGCTCTCGCGGAGCTAGGTTCTACTACTAAGACTTATTGTATAAAGCGCCAGCTAAATACTCTATCTAAAAATAACGCTGAGAACGCCTTTTTACCTTATAGCTAGAACAGTTAAGATACCCCTAAAATTACTCGACAATAGAGGGAAATTATAGCAATATAACAGAAGAACTGCTTTATAAATTAGTAGGGTAAAGCTTACTTGCAGACTCCTCCACTATATATACTAGATAAGGCTTTAATACCTTTTCTAATAGCAATACCTACCCTAGCATTAATACTACCTATTTTAGGGTAAGCTCTAACTATAGCTATACCACCTATTTTAGCTGTTAATTAGGAGCGAATTAAAAGGTTTAGGAGTATGCTATAAGCTAAACGTATAGAGACGTATAGGCGTTATAAGGAGTAGTGGTTTTAAATAGGCCTAGTTATAGAGGGTAATAATATTAGTATATATAAAGCCTATATTAGGGACGCCGATAGTTTTAAGAATTTAGCCCTTTCTTTCCTATTTAGTAAAGGTAATAGGCTTAATCCGGGGCCTATTCTTAGCTTTCTACCTATATTTACTGCGGTAAAGGAGCTTCTAATTATGCGCGTATACGTTTATCTATAAGTTGTGTGTATGCGTAGCCAGTAATATTGCTATACTAGCTACGTCTACTACTTTAGCTAGAATATACTAAAGACTTAAAGGCAGCTATTATGGCTACCTTCTAATCTTAATATACTAGTTATAAGGCCTATAGTAGTAGAGGGTGGTAAATACCTAAGTTAATAGTTTACTAAGTGGTATACTATAAGGCGCTCTACTATAGTATATTAGCTTTCCTTTCTAAAAATTAGTTTTCTAGATTACCGTAATATTAAAATATATAGTAACCGGCTTACCAGCTTACCTAAGAATAGTTCTATATTAGATTAGCTACCTTCTATTAATAAGCTAAATTCTAATTCTAGTAATATAAGAGCTTACCCCCCTTCTAGACCGCAGGCTGTATTAGCTTATACAAGTAATTATACTCCTATAATTAATTATCCACCTATTAGGCTTAGCAATAGTCACGGAGCAAGTATAAGCGGTAATAATATATAGCGAAGTAGATATTAATAAGCTATGTATATGAACTGCGTAATAAAGTTAAGACGTTGCGTAAGGAAAGAAAGTAAGGAAACGGGAAGAAAAGGGTATATATTGTTAACTTGGTTGCTTGGTTAATACATACATGGGGTAGAATAGGCTTTGGGTTATAGTCCTAGCAGATCTTGGCAGAATTCGGCAGAATATAGTAGAGGACGGTAGATTGCCGTAGATTGCCGTCACATAATGGCAAATTGCTTTAGATTACCGTTACGTGCCTTAATTAACTAAGTCGTTAATATAGAGGTCGAGACGGTAGAAATAGGTAGGCGTGTACGAGGTATCACGGGGTGGTCCCGTGACAGCGATAATATATAGGATAGCGAATTTAATAACAATATACTAGATACTTTAGTTCCTAATCTAGCGCCTAATCTTGGTAAATTAGAGCTTTTAAGTCGCAAAGTGTAATATCAGTAAGGTCTATAGACGGGCCTAAAAGTCCCTACTATATAGTAGACACCTCTCTCTAAGCAATTAGCTAATTATATTATACGCGGCGCCTTTCCTATATTATTCCCTTATAGTAAGGCTAATTTTAATATACTATAAAGACGTATAGCTACCCTAGCTACGTACACTAAGCATATACTTAAGTATTAGGACGGTTAATTTAGCCGCCACCCCTTATTTTGCTACTATCTGTTTAATTAGATTATAAGAGAGTAAGCCCTTAACGCTACTAGCTTTCTTTATAGTCGATCTATTAAGAGTAGCCTATCTTTAGATAAGCTTAGTAATCTTATTAGTAGTAGTAGGGGTAACTAGATTTTAAATAGGATTATATGGTATATACAGAAGCTTAAGGGCACTAGGCCTTACTAGAGATAGAAGAGAAATAAGCTTATAGCTTATACTAAAAATATTATAAACAGGTCTCTATTCTTTACGCTTAGCGCTATTAATTTATATTAGTATAATCTATAGTCTTATATGCTTAATTTAATAAATATAAAGCTGCTAATAAGGCCTGGCGCTATTAGATTATATCTTAAAATCTTAACAAAAATCCTTATATTACTGCTTACTGGCTATATTACCGTTTCTATTTATTTAAAAAGTATATACTTATAGATCTATTTAATGGCACTAACTTTTAGTTCTGGTTTAAATAGTAGGTATAAGGTAGTAGTTATATACACGGTTTCTTATAGTATTTAACAGCTCTAAAGCTAGACACGTTAACTAGTAAATTAAGAAAGACGTTTAATAAGTACTAGGATACTCTTATATCTATATTAAATCCTAATTAATTTAGGCTTCCTAATCTTTAATATCCTTCTACTCTTAGCTACAAAGAACAGCTTAATAGTAGTAAACTGCTTACTGCTTACCTTAATCGATTTTAACGCTACTATAGTTACACTAAATCTTACTACTTAAGGTTAAAGAAAGGCTCCGCTAGAGTAAAGGGGTGCCGGTTTTGCTTTCTGCGCTCTCTCTATAATAAGGCCGCTGTATTAAAGGATTAAAATCCATATTACTAGACATTCTATCTATAGCGTAATAATAAGCTTCTTAATAGTGTGAAGGCGCGAAGAGACTTTAGGGAAGATTTAAAGGAACAATATAAATTCTATCTAAATCTAAGGGTATATAGCTCTTGTAGAGTACAAGGCGTTGCGTAAAGAAGAGAAAGGAATAACGAAAGAATCTTATAATTAAACAGTTAGGGGTTTTGGTGGTTAATATATGTGTATATACGTACGCGGTCTTTGACGGATTTTAGTAGAATTTTATTAAACTGATTAAAGTGTTAGAATTTATCTATTAAGTGTTTCACTAAGACATTTCTACTATAACTAGGCTAGTCTCAGTACAAATAGTTACAATACAGCCATAATATTAGCGTAGATAGCTTATGGTGTTACGGACGCTTTAAGTGCGATGTTATAACTACTTGGAGAGGAGTTGGAAGAAGCTAGTTGGTTGGTAAGAGCACGGTCCAGGATGGAACCGGTTAAGCTATATGACGAGGAATGGTAACCAAGGTCACGTAATGTAATCTGTGTAATCTGTGTGATTTATAAGGACTATTATATAGCAAACAGAGTAGATAGAGCAGATAGAGCAATAACTTTCTTAGAAATATTGGATGTGTATTTAAAGGACCACAGTCCCTACCTAGATAGTTCCTTTCCTTGTAGTAAATCTCAGAATACAATTAGAGTTAATCTATTAGGCAACCACTCCACTAGTTATTATTACGTTGTTAACTTAGTTTTGATATCTATATACCTAGCCCATTAACAAATCTACTGTAGTTTCTACTATAAGATTCCGTTACACATTAACTACCTAGTTACAGTATTAATGGAGAAGTTAAGCAATATACTACTAAAAGCACCAGTTATAACACCGTCTACGGCGGCTATGACCTTAGGGTTAGGAGACACTAGTATAAGGGATATAGACTCGCAGCTAGTCACAACGGGTCAGTTATAAGAAATGGTTAATTAATTAACAGACAACAACAGGATACTTAAAGATTGTATTAATATAATTAGAGCAGGAAAGGTTAAGTTACCATTAATCAAATAGTTCTTAGGGGAAAGGTTAAAGCTTAAAGGGTTCCTTATATAAATGCACTTTAAGGTTATGTAAGAAGGAGCAAAGTTGGCAACGCCTATAGACTAAGTGGCATATATAGGGTTATTCTTAATAGGAAGAGCACTTAAGTGGTTTAAATCTTACCTTACTAAGATATAAGTAAACAGGATAACAACTGCTAACTAAGATGTACGGTATATATTTACTAGTTGGAACGGGTTCACAGAGAGGTTAATATAGATATTTGGCGATCTAGAGGCATTAACTATAGTAGAACAAAAACTACAGAACCTAGTACAACGCAATTTAGTAATTAAGTATATAACGCAGTTTTAAATACTCGTAATATAGGTTAAGTGGAATAATAAGGCGCTTATAGCACAGTACAAATAGGGACTTAAGGCTAAAGTCTAGGACGCAATTATCTTAATAGAAGATGCGGATACTCTAAGAGAGTTAATAGATTAATTAATAAAGATTAATAATAGGATCTATTAAAGGGAACAAGCTAAGAAAGGGCAAGATAGAGTTCTACAGTTATATAAGGCGTAGAGCACGCAACAATAGACGCAGAGTTAAAAACTATGGAATGGTGCAGAGCCAATGGACCTAAGCGGTATCAAAGAGTCTAAGAGGTGGATAAGGAAACTATAGAAACCTAGAGGTTAAGAATTAAGCAATTATAGGACTAAGGAGCAGAGGCTAAACCAAGGATCTTAACAACAGAAGACGTTTAGGTAGACTCTATAGTAGAAACAATAGTTTAAAGATGGAGCTTATATAAATTGCGGAAAACAAGGTTATTTTGCTAGAGACTGTAGAGGTAGTTAAAGTAACCACGCGGTAAAGGGCACCAGATTGTTAGAGTACGATAATGCGGATATAAGTGTATTGCGCGGAACTAAGGAGTGTTTAATTAAACACTTCGCGTTTTATTATAACAATATATGCCAAATTTATAAGGACGCTAAGTATGGCGCAAGCTATTGGCCATAAGAGCCAGAATTAAGAGAATTTAAAGGAACCAGAAAGTTAGATAAAGAATAAGATTAACTCTATAAGCTAAATTAAGATATTATAGCAACGTGCGGACAAAGATTAGCAGCTATAATAATAGAGTTGGAGTACTTATTAATTAATAGCGACGAGGAAGGGGCTAACTGGGGGTATATAAACCTTAATAACGTAACAGAAGTAGAGACTAAGACTACTATAGAATGTGGATCAGTAGCGAATATTATAACACCGCTAGATACGGCAATCATCGCTTTATAAGACAAAAGGAGCAATATCTAAAGGCAATTAAGCAAGTAGATAACTGCTAGTGCTAGCTTATCACTTAATAAAGGCAAAAGGCCATAGGCTTAAGATTCTTAAGTAGAGATAAGAGACACTTAAAATTCTTAAGACGAGATAAGATATACCCAGACACCCATAACGGACGAAAACCGATAGGAAAGGGCAGTAACTTAGTTTAGTAATAAACGAATAAGTATAGGACGCAAGTTTAAGAACTGTAAGTTTGGGGAATAAGTAAGAATATTAATAGTCTTAGGTAAACGCAGTATTTAGCCTAAAGATTGGAAAGTTAATACTAGGGTTAAGAAGTAAGATAACTTTAAAGATCTAGCTGCAAGACGCAGAAAATAGGAAACTATAGATAAGTTTAGGCAAAGAATTATTATATAGTAAAAGCAAAAGTTAGATAAGAGATTAGCTACGCTAAGATATATAAGGGATAGAGCACCCGTACAAAGAGTTATTAATAGGCCTAAGGTAGACACGCCTAGAGTAAAGTGGTTAAATGAACTGGAACAAGAAGAGGATCTAGGGATTTTAACTAGATTTAAAGAAAGATATACCATGGATTGCCACGATGTGGTAATAATAAGGTACTTTTTAATAGATAGACTATATACACTAAACTAGTTGTATGGAAAGTGGTATAGGCAACAACACAATAATAAATAGGAAGATTTCTATATATAGCTAGACAAAAAAGTTATTTAAGACTAACCTATTACCGAGAAACGCATAAATTATATTAAAGGAGTGTTAATTATAATGTTAAGGAACCTAGAAGAGGAATCTAGGGACTAGAGAAGTAAGAGATAAATCTTAGTACCCGCAAACAAAAGACTAATAGTTAGATTAGTAAAATAGAGGTTTAAACTTAAGGACGAAGATAAGTTAAGAGTTAACCTAAGTCACTTAGCATATTACACACTATTATAGATAGCTTGTGTGGATAATATATATAATATATATAGGGCACCAAAGGACAAAAACCAGAAGTATTTAACTAGAATGTATTAGGTACTGGATAAAAAGAAGTATAGAAACGCTAAGTATATATATAGATGGCACCTAGTAGAAGTGCAGAGTTAAGAGGACCTAACACTTTAACTAGGAAGATTCCTTATAGAAGAGTGCCTAGAGGGATAATAGTGGTGGAATTATCTAAAGAATACTTGTCTATGGTATATAGAGGAAAAGAAATAAATAAAGTATTGGCTAAAGGAAGACTAAGTATAAATAGGATCTAGTAGCCAATAGTTAGGAAAAGGGGAGGCCTATAGGACCAGAGGAAACTAGTGGTAGAGCCTTAAACCCTTAAAGGAATTTAAGGTCAACACCTAAATTTACAAGTAAAATGGCAAGATTAGCAGTTTAAGGCGCTAGTGGATAGTGGAGCAATAAGAAACTATATATCACTAGCAGCAGTAGAAAGGATAGGGTTACTATATAGATAAAAGAAACGCCTATATCTACTTATAACAATTTTAGAAGATTAGATAGCTTATAGAGGAGGTATTATTAATCTTAAAATAGGACTGATTTAGTTAACCATTAAAGAAAAATAGGTTAAAATATCTTTTAATATCCTACTATTAGGAAAGGATAAGGTAATACTAAGAATGCCTTAGTTACAGGAATATAATCTAAAAATTAATTAGGTTATAGGTCAGGTTAATATTAGGGATACTTAATAACGCAAGACGCGATAATAAACCAAGTTGGTGTGGTATTAAGTTAGAGTGACATATAAAGAGACTAAGTAAGGCTTAAGTTACGTACCAAAGAGATACTATAAGTATGGCAAAAAATTATGGTTGCTAGAAAGTAAGAAGCTGTTAGAATATATAGTATAGGACTATAAGATAGAGTTAAAACCAGAAATAAGTCTAAGGTTCTTTTTAATTTATAAGCTTACTAAGACCAAGTTAGTAGCACTTAAGGAATTTATTAAAGAGAACTTATAAAAGGGATATATTAGACCATTATAGTTATTAGTAGGGTATCTAGTATTGTTCATTCTAAAGAAAAACGGAAAACTTAGGATGTGTATTAACTACCAATAGTTAAATAGTATTACTAGAAAGGATAGGTATCCTTTACCATTAATTAGCAAAATCTAAGATAGGATAGGCAATGTAAAAATCTTTACAAAGATAGACCTAAGGTGGGCGTACTATTAGATTAGGATTAAGGAAGGTAATAAGTAGAAGGCAGCCTTTAGGTTAAAGGAAGGACTATATAAACCGCTAGTACTGCAGCTTGGGCTTATAAATGCACTAACAACGTTTTAGAAACGGATTAATAGCGTATTAGGAGAACATCTGGATAAATTTATTATAGCATACCTTAACGATATTATTATTTATTTAGAGAATGAAGAAGAGCACAGAGAATACATTAAGTGGGTTTTAAAGAAACTATAAGAGAAACAGATGCTAGTAGTAATTAAAAAGTGCAAGTTCTTTATAAGGAAGACCGATTTTATAGGATTTATTATTAAACTAGGGAAAATTAGTATGGACCCGAAAAAAGTTAAGGCTATAGTAAGTTGGTAAGAACTAGAAAACATTACGTAGTTAAGATCGTTTTTAGGGTTTTGCAACTACTATAAGAGGTTTATAGTATAGTAGTTAAAGAGCATTAAGCCGTTTACTTAACTAATAAAGAAAGAGGAACTGTGGGTTTAAAATAAGGAACAAAAGAAGTTATTTAAAGAACTTAAGGAGTTGTTTACCTAGGAACTAATTCTTAAAATCTATAGACTAGAGTTAGAAACGGTTATAGAAATAGACGCGTTAGACTTCGCACTAAGAGTATATTTGCTATAGAAGCACTAGGACATATAGCATCTAGTAGCATATTATAGCAGAAAGATAACACTACCAGAGTTAAACTATAACATCTATAACAAGGAGTTGCTAGGCATAGTCATAGCACTTAAGAAATAGAGAGTATTCTTATAAGGTATAGAAAAACCATTTATAGTTAAAATAGACCATAAGAACCTTATAGGGTTCCTAATAACAAAGGAACTAAACCAAAGATAGGTTAAATAGGCGGAGATACTTACAGAATACTATTTTAAGATTTAGCATACTAAGGGTACTAACAATGCATAAGTAGACGCTCTAAGTAGAAAGGCTAAATTATAAAACGACGAGAAGCCGTTAGGGGCTTTACTGCAAAGGGATTTAGACGGAATGATTAGGTATAATTATCTAAATATTACAGCGACTATAGAGAGTTAAGTACATAAATTACTAGATATTACGGACAGCTTAAGTACAATGTTACAACTACTTGGAGAAGAGTTAGCGGAAGCTAGTTAGTTAATATAGGCACGGTCCAGGATGGATCCAGTGGAACCATATAACGAGGAATAGTAGCTAAGGTTATATAATATAATCTGTATAATCTGTGTAATCTGTATAGTCTATACAGAGCGTATAGAGCGCACGTACCTTACGGAGCGAAGGGATTTCTTAGGAGTATGGTTATGTATTTAAAGGACTATAGTTCCTACCCAGATAGTTCTCTCTTCGTAGTAAATCTTAGAATATAATTAGAGTTAATCTATTAGGTAACTACTCCACCAGTTATTATTACATTGTTGATTTGTTCTTACCTATATACCTAGCCTAATAACAGGACCCACCGTAGTTCCTACTATAAGGTTCCGTTACATATTTACTACTAAGGTTATAGTATTAAATAAGATCAAACAATATGCCACCCAAAGCACCAGTTATAATGGCATCAACGGTAGCCACAACCTCAGGACCAGGAGATACCAGTATAGCGGATACGGATTCTTAAGTGGTTATATAAGGTTAGTTATAAAAAATGGTTAATTACTTACAAGACAATAATAGGATACTTAAAGAACGCATTAATAGAATTAGAGTAGTGAAAATCAAACTACCTTCAATCAAACGGTTCTTAGGAGAGAAGTTAAAGCTTAAGGGGTTTCTTACGCAGATGCACTTTAAGGTAATGCAGAAAGGAGCGAAGTTAGCAATATTGTTAGATTAAGTAGCCTATATAGGATTGTTCCTAACAGAAAGGGCACTTAAGTGGTTTAAACTATATCTTATAGAAATATAGGCCAATGGTATAACAACTACTAACTAGGACGTATGGTATATATTTACTAGTTAGAACGGGTTCGCAGAATAACTAACGCAGATATTTGGAGACCTAAAGGCCACAACTATAACAGAACAAAAGCTTTAGAACTTAGTACAACGCACTTTAGCAATTAAGTATACAACACAGTTTTAAACACTAGCTATATAGGTTGAGTAGAATAATAGGGCGCTTATAGCATAGTATAAACAGGGACTTAAGGCTAAAGTCCAGGACGTAATTATCCTAATAGAAGATGCAGATACTCTAAGAGAGTTAATAAACCAGTTAATAAAGATTAATAATAGGATCTATTAAAGGGAACAAGCCAAGAAAGGGCAAGATAGAGTTCTATAGTTATATAAGGCGCAGAGTACGCAACAACAGATATAGAGTTAAAAACTATAAAATGGCGCAGAGCTAATGGACCTAAGCGGTACCAAAGAAACCTAAAGGTAGGGAAAGAAACCATAGAAACCCAGAGGTTAAGGATTAAGTAATTAAAGGACCTAGAAGTAGAGGCTAAACTAGGGATCTTAGCAGTAGAAGACGTTTAGGCGGACTCTATAGCAAGAAAAATAGTTTAAAGATAGAGCTTATATAAATTGCGGAAAACAAGGTCATTTCGCCAGAGACTACAGAAGTGGTTAGAGTAACTATATAGTAAAGAGAACTAGGCCAGCAGACAGCACATACATATAGAGGGACAATAGTACACTATAAGGAATAAAAGAGTGTTCAATTAACAGTTTTGTGTATTATTATAACAACGTATACCAAATTTATAAGGACGCTAAGTACGGCGTAAGCTATTGGCTATAGGAGCTATTATTATCTAAGTTTAGAGGAACCAATAAACCAGCTTATAGATCGGACATTAAAGACAATAAGTTTAACATAGGTAAAGCATTTACTAATAACAAGGTAATAAAGGCAGCTTACTAAAAGCATATAAACCTTAGAGAAGTTAAAATAGAAGTAAAAACTAAGACTATTATAAAACAAGGTTTAGTAACGGGTATTATAACACCATTAGATACGATTTCCATCGCTTTATAAGATAATAGGAGTAACATTTAGAAGAAACTAAGTAAGTAGATAACTACTAGTGCTAGCTTATTACTTAATAAAGGCAAAAGGCCACAGGCTTAAGATTCTTAAGAAGAGATAAAAGAAGCTTAAGATTTTTAAGATAAAATAAGACACACCTAAGGACCCATAATAGACAAAAACCAATAGGAAAGAGCAGCGACTTAGTTTAGTAATAAACAAATAAGTATAGGACGCAATTTTAAGAACTATAAGTTTAGGGAATAAATAAGAACGTTAGCAATCCCAGGTGAATATAGTATTTAGCCTAAAGATTAAACAGTTAATACCAGGATTAAAAAGTAAAACAACTATAAAGATCTAGCTGCAAGACGCAGAAAACAAGAAACTATAGATAAGTTTAGAATAAGAATTATTATATAGCAAGAGCAAAAGCTAGACAAGAGGTTAGCTATGCTAGGTTATATAAGGGATAGAGCACCTGTATAAAGAGTTACTAATAGGCCAAGTGTAGGGACACCTAGGGTAAAATGGTTAGACAAACTGGAATAAGAAGAGGATTTAGATATTCTAACTAGGTTTAAAGAAAGATATACCAAAGGATGTTATAATGTAGTAATAATAAGGTACTTTTTAACAGATAAACCATACACACTAAACCAGTTATATGGAAAGTGGTATAGGTAACAACACAATAACAAATAGGAAGACTTTTATATATAGCTAGATAAAAAAGTTGTTTAAGACTAACCCATTACGGAAAAACATATAAGTTATATTAAAGGAGTGTTAATTATAATATTAAGGAACCTAGAAGAAGGATCTAAGGACTAAAGAAGTAAGCGATAAATCTTAGTACCTATAGCAGAGATACCAGTGGTTAGGTCAACTAGGTATAGGTTTAAACTTAAAGATAAAGATAAACTAAGAGTTAACCCAAAATATGCAGCGTATTATATACTATTATGGATAGCTTGTGTGGATAATACATGCAATATATATAGAGCACCAAAAGATAAGAACCAGAAGTACCTAGTAAGGATATATTAGGTACCAGAGGAAAAGCAGTTTAGGAATGCTAAGTATATACATAGATGGCACCTAGTAGAAGTACAAGGTTAAGGGGACTTAATACTTTAACTAGGAAGATTCCTTACGGAAGAATACCTAGATAGATAATAGTAGTGGGAGTATCTAGAGAATACTTATCTATAGCACATAGAGAAAAAGAAATGAATTAAGTATTGGCCTAAGGAGGACTAAGTATAGGCAGGATCTAGCAGCTAATAGTTAGGAAAAGGGGAGGCGTATAGGACTAGGGGAAACTAGTATTAGAGCCTTAGACCCTTAAAGGAATTTAAGGGTAATACCTAAATTTATAAGCTAAATGGCAAGATTAGCAGTTTAAAGTGTTAGTAAATAGTAGAGTAACTAGGAACCACATATTACCAAAAGTAGTAGAAAGGATAGGGTTACTATATAGATAAAAGGAACACCTATATCTACTTACAATAATTTCAGAAGATTAGATAGCTTATAGAGAAGGCATTATTAATCTTAAAATAGGACCTATTTAGTTAACTATTAAAGGAAGACCAGTTAGAATATCTTTTAATATTCTACTATTAGGACAGGACAAGGCGATACTAGGAATACCTTAGTTATAGAAGTATAATCCAAAGATCAATTAGGTTATAGGTTAGGTCAATATTAAGGATACTTAATAGTATAAAGTGCGACAGCAAACCAAGTTGGTATAGTACCAAGTTAGAGCGATATACGAAGAGACTAAGCAAGGCTTAAGTTATATACCAAAGAGATACCACAAGTATAGAAAAAAGTTATGGTTACCAGAAAGTAAAAAGCTGTTAGAGTATATAGCATAGAACCACAAGATAGAATTAGAAGAGGGAATAAGTCCAAAGTTCTTTCTAATCTATAAGCTTACTAAAACGGAGTTAGTAGCGCTTAAGGAGTTTATCTAGGAAAACTTATATAAGGGATATATTAAACCATTATAATTGTTAGTAGGATATTTAATACTGTTCATTCTAAAGAAAAACGGAAAACTTAGGATATATATAGACTATAGATAGTTAAACAGCATTACTAGAAAAGATAGGTATTCTTTACCCTTAATTAGCGAAATCTAAGACAGGATAGGTAACATAAAGATCTTTACAAAGATAGATCTAAGATAGGCGTACCACTAGATTAGGATTAAGGAAGGCAACAAATAAAAGGCAGCCTTTAGGTTAAAGGAAGAACTATATAAACCATTAGTTATACAATTTGGGCTTATAAACGCACTAGTAATATTCTAGAAGCAAATTAATAGTGTATTAGGAGAACACCTAGATGAATTTATTATAGTATACCTTAACAACATTATTATCTACTTAGAAAGTAAGGAAGAATATAGAAAACACATTAAATAGGTCTTAAAGAGACTACAGGAAGAACAGATACTAGTAGCAGTTAAGAAATATAAGTTCTTTACAAGAAAGACCAATTTTATAGGATTTATTATTAAACTAGGAAAAATCAGTATAGACCTAAAAAAAGTCAAAGCTATAGTAAGTTAGCAAGAACTAGAGAATGTTATATAGTTAAGGTCATTTCTAGGGTTTTATAACTACTATAGGAGGTTTATAGCACAGTGGTTAAAAAGTATTAAGCCATTTATAAGACTAACAAAGAAAGAGGAACTATGGGTTTAGGGTAGTAAATAAAAGGAGCTATTCTAGGAACTTAAAGAGTTATTTACCTAAGAACTAATCCTCAAGATCTATTAACTAAAGTTAAAAACGGTTATTAAGACAGACGCATTAGACTTCGCACTAGGAGTATATTTGCTATAGAAGTACTAGGACGCATAGTATCTAGTAATATACTATAGTTAAAAAATAACACTACTAGAGTTAAACTATGACATCTATAACAAGGAGTTATTAGGTATAGTTATAGTACTTAAAAAATAGAGAGTATTCTTATAAGGCATAGAGAAACCATTTATGGTTAAAATAGACTATAAGAACCTTATAGGATTCCTAATAATAAAGAAACTTAACTAAAGATAGGTTAGATAGGCGGAAATACTTATAGAATACTATTTTAAAATTCAGTATACTAAGGGTATAGACAATGCATAAGCAGATACTCTAAGTAGAAAGGCTGAACTATAAAGTAACAAAAAGCTATTAGGAGCTTTATTGCGAAAGGATTAAGACAAATTAATTAGGTATAATTATCCAAAGATTATAGCAACTAAGGAAAGTCAGATCTATAAGTTACCAAAGAGTAATTAGATATAGAAGATCTAAGAAGTATAGGTAGAAAATCTAGACTTAGAGCAATATAAAAATAGAGAAGTAACGTATATACCTAAGTCTATTATAGAAGAATTTATTAAGGAATTCTATAAGGGAATAATATAAGGATAGAATGGGTCTATAGGACTAGTGTTAAGGCTTTAAGAGGAGTATATTATTTAAGAAATCTAGGGGCTAGCAAGATAAGTTATAAAAGAATATCTAGATTGCTAAAGGAACAAGCCAATAAGGCATAAGCTATATAGAGGGCTATAACCTATTAAAATACCAGGAAGACTATAGGAAGTTATATTATAGGACTTTGTTATTAAGTTACCAAAGTTAAAAGATCCTATTACAGGACAAGATTATAACGCGATTTTAGTAATAGTAGATAAGCTAATAAAGTAGGGATACTTTATAGCATGCACTAAAGAGATATTAGTAGAAGATGTCGCTAGAATTTATATAAAGGAAGTGTTTATAAGACACGGAGCACTAGATAAGGTTGTATTAGATAGAAATCTAAAATTTATAGCAGTATTTTAGAAAGTATTTCTGGTAAAATAAGGGGTTCGCGTAGTAATATCTACAGCATATTATCCGCAGATAGATAGATAAACGGAAAGACTAAACTAGACACTAGAACAGTATCTAAGGCATTATATTAATTACGCACAAAATAATTAGGTATTGTTATTACTAATTACACAGTTTGCATATAATATAATACTACAAGAAGGAATAGGGACATTACCATTTAAGGCGAATTACGGGTACGAACTAAGAATATCATTATCGCCACATTAAGCAAAAAAGACAAGTAGTACAGCTAAATAAAGAATAGAGACGTTAATAAATCTTTATACAGACCTTATGGAAATAGCTAAACTAGTACAAAAATAAATAAAAAGATACTATAATGCTAAGAGATCTAAGGGACCAGATCTTAAGGAGGGAGATAAAGTATAGCTACTATACAAAAATTTCAAAAGTTAACGACCAAGTAAGAAGTTGGACTATATTAAACTAGGACCTTTTAAAATTAAGCAAAAAATTTTATTAGTTACGTATAAGTTAAACCTACTAGCCAAAATAAAGATCTACCCTATATAATATATCGCAATGCTAGAACCAGCATATGGAGATATTAAGCTACTAGTTTATAAGGCAGACACATACAAAGGATAAGAAGAAGATAAATGGCAAGTTTTAAAGATTATTAGTTATAAGGATGTAGATAATAAAACGTGGTATAAAGTAAAGTAAATAGGCTATAGTAAGACTACCTAGAAACCACTAAGCAACCTAAAGAATGCTATGGGAAAGGTATAGGAGTATTAGAAGAAAAGGGGTTAGGTAGTATTAATAAGGAAGGATTGCCAAAGAACAAGTTACCTAAGGGGGACCTAAAAGGAGTACCTACCAAGCTACTCAGAGTTATTTCCCTCTTAGTTAAAAGAGAGACCGATCTTTTATTACTAAGTTCCTATAAACCTTGTTAAACAAGTTTCCACTCCTTAAAATAGACCTTTTTACGCACCTTCTTAAGACGAAGAAGATGCGTAGAGGCAGACAAGTACGCCTTATAAGCAGTATAAGTACGCTAAAGCTTAGCAAGGGAGGCTAAGAGTTTATTATTAAGTTTTATAGTAGCAGATTAAACACAAAACCCTATAATAAGTTACTTAGGGAACTTAAAGACTGTTAAGAGTTATAGGACGTGTATACTTAGCGTTAGAGACAGAGCGAACGTCGCAGGATAATTAAATGTTTGCTTTAGTGCACTCCGAACAAGAGGACGGTTGTTAGGTAGAAGGACTTACTAGCATAATATAGACCAACCCCTCTTTCGTATAATAAGAATACGGAGACGGCATTATCTTACCCAGCAATAGTATGGAGGAAACCGTACGCGTATAATAAAGGGTTAAAGAAGAAGAAGAGGCTTTAGGTATAATAAGTAAGGATATTAACCAAATTAATTAAACGGACATCACACCTCTAGTAGACAACTTGGAGATGTTAGGAATCTTTAAGGACGAAGATAAAGAGGAGGGAGATAGTATTACGGACAGCTTAAGTACAATATTACGACTACTTGGAGAAGAGTTAGCGGAAGCTAGTTGGTTAATATAGGCACGGTTTAGGATGGATCTGGTGGAACTATGTAATAAGGAATGGTAGCTGAGATTACGTAATATAATTTATATAATCTATGTGATCTGTACGGTCTGTATAGAGCGTACAGAGCGCACGTACCTTACGGAGCGAAGGGATTTCTTAGGAGTATGGTTGTGTATTTAAAGGACCATAGTCCCTACCCAGATAGTTCTCTCTTTGTAGTAAATCTTAGAATACAATTGGAGTTAATCTGTTGGGCAACTACTCCACCAGTTATTATTATGTTGTTAATTTATTTTTACCTATATACCCAGCCTAATAATAGGACCCACCGTAGTTCCTACTACAAGGTTCCGTTACACTAGAGAGTAATTAGATATAAAAGGTCTAAGACACATAGGCAGAGGATCTAGACTTAGACTAGTACGAGAATAGGAAAGCAACTTATATTCTAAGGTTAATCGTAGAAGAGTTTATAAAGGAATTTTATAAAGGAATAATATAAGGACACAACGGAGCTACTAGCTTAGTGTTAAGGCTTTAAGAGGAGTACATTATTTAAGGAATCTGGGGACTAGTAAGATAAGTTATAAAGGAATATCTAGATTGCCAGAGGAATAAACTAATAAGGCATAAACTGTATGGAGGGTTATAACCTATTAAAACACTAGAAAGACCGTAGGAGGTTATATTATAGGACTTTATTATTAAGTTGCTAAAGTTAAAAGATCCTATTACCGGACAAGATTATAACGTAATCTTAGTAATAGTGGATAAGCTAATAAAGTGGGGATACTTTATAGCATATATAGAAGAAATCTTAGCAGAAGATATAGCTAGAATTTATGTTAAGGAAGTATTTATAAGGCATGGAGTACTAACAAAAGTTATATTAGATAGAAATCTAAGATTCATAGTAGCATTCTAGGAGGTATTTTTAGCAGAATAAGGGGTTTAAGCAGCAACGTCAACTATATTTTACCTATAGATAGATAGTTAAACAGAAAGGTTAAACTAGATACTAGAGTAGTATCTAAGATACTATATTAACTATACGCAAAACAATTGGGTATTATTGATACCAGTTATATAGTTTGCATATAATACAATACCATAGAAAGGGATAGGCACGTCACCTTTTAAGGCGAATTACGGCTATAAGCCTAGGTTATCATTATTGTCATAATAAGTAAGGAAAATAAGTAGCACAGCTAAAGAAAGAATGGAGACATTAATAAGTCTTTATAATCACCTTAAAGAAACAGCTAAACTAGTAAAGGAAAGGATAAAAAGGTACTATAATGCTAAGAGATCTAAGGGACCAGATCTTAAGGAGGGAGATAAAGTATAGCTACTATATAAAAATTTTAAGAGTTAACAACTAAGTAAGAAATTAGACTATATTAGATTAGGACCATTTATAGTTAAAGCGAAAGTCTTAGAAGTTACGTATAAGTTAGACTTACTAGAAAAAATATATATCTACCCTATACAGCATATTGCAATACTAGAGTTAGCATATAGGAATATTAAACTACTAGTCTATAAAGCAGATATATATAGAGGACAAAAGGAAGACACGTGGCAAGTTTTAAAGATTATCGGTTATAAGGACGTTAATAATAAAATATAGTATAAAGTTAAGTGGATAGGCTATAAAGAGACTACCTAGGAGCTACTAGACAATTTAAAGAACGCTATAAGAAAGGTATAGGAGTATTGAAAGAAAACGGGTTAGGTAGTATTAATAAAGAAGGATCACTAAGGAATAAGTTACCTAAGGGGGACCTAAGAGGAGCACCTGCCGACGTATTTGGAGTTGTTTCCCTCTCTATTGGAGGAGAATCCGTTCTTTTGTCGCTAAGTTCCTATAGGCCTTATTCTATAAGTTTCCACTTCTTAGAATAAACCTTTTTATAAACTTTTTTAAGACAAATTAGGTAAGTAGACGCAGCTAAACAAGACTTAAGAGCGCGCTATTAAGTGTTGGCGGCCTTTTTCTTAGCGTTATAAAAATAATAAAGCTCAGCCAGAGCAACCAAGAGCTTATTATTAAGCTTTACAGTAGTAGATTAAATATAAAACCCTAGCAGCAATTAACGAGGGAACTTAAAGACTATTAAGAATAGTAGGACGCGTATATTTAGCGTTAGAGACAGAACGAATATCACAAGACAATTAAACGTTTGCCTTAGTGTACTCTAAGTAAGAGGAAGGTTATTAAGATAAAGGACTTACTAGCGTAACATAAACTAACCCCTCTTTTACACAACGAGAATATGGAGATAGTATTATCTCACCTAGAGACAGTATTATAGCAACAGTATAAGACTAACGAGCTATAGAAGAAGAAGAAGGAACTTTAGGTATTATAAGTAATAATATTAACCAAATTAGTTAGATAGACATTACACCTCTAGTGGACAACTTAGAGATGTTAGGAATCTTTAAGGATAAAAATTAAGAGGAGGGAGATAGTGTTACGGACGCTTTAAGTATAATGTTATAACTACTTAGAGAGGAGTTAGAAGAAGCTAGTTAGTTAATAAGAGTATAGTCTAGAATGGAACCGGTTAAGCTATATAATAAGGAATAGTAACTAAGGTTATATAATGTAATCTGTATAATCTATATAATCTATAAGGACTGTTATAGAGTAAACAGAGCAGACAGAGCAGATAGAGCAATAACTTTCTTAGGAGTATGGATGTATATTTAAAGGACTATAGTCTTTACCTAGATAGTTCCTTTCCTTATAGTGAATCTTAGAATATAATTAGAGTTAATCTATTGGGCAACCACTCCACCAGTTATTATTATGTTATTGACTTAGTTTTAATATCTATACACCTAGCCTATTAATGAATCTACTGTAGTTCCTGCTACAAGGTTCCGTTACATATATTAATACTTTACCAGCTATAAATATATTAGTAATAGTTAACTATATAGGTAAATATTGTAGTAAGGAGGAGAAGTTAACTTCCTATTAAGAGTTACTCTAATTAGTATAGCTATATGCTAACAGTCTTTATGCCTTCTGTGACGGCTCAAACCATTGAACAAATGTCTTGACGAAGACTTAAACAAATGCTTCCAAGATGAAGCGAACGAATGCTGAGTTACGAAGATATTAAGCTGAGGAGCAAGAGAAGGTGGTGAGGCCACGTCCATATACACATGCCAAGTCCTAAGCGAACCCCTGACTAGGTGACGCGCCCCAGCGCCGTCACACCTTCGGCTTAGTAGTAGCCAAGTTTATTAATAAGCTTATTACTATACGTAATTAGTTAGTATAGAAAGTATACTATCTACTTCTTAACATTCCTCTTTATAAAGGCTCTAAGAATATAGTAACTTTAAATTACTAATAGAAAGATAATTAAAACGTTGCGTATAAGCTTAAGGATGGGTAACTAGAGGAGTACGGACTATTTACTTATAAGAAATATAAACGCCGCCTAGATAAGGTAGAGAATATTACTTTCCTTAATTTTCTACTTAATTTTAATTATACTAATTATAAGCGTCGGCCAAGAGCAAGGTCTTAAGTTATATTATACACTCCGCGCTATAAAGGCGATCCTTTCTATCTATAGTATCCTAAGTTCTATTATATAAAGCTCCTTCTTTATTACCTATAGAGGGAGTATAAAGATATAGCTACTTATACTAATAAATTTAGGGCCCTAGATTATATGGCTTCCTATTAGGCTTATATTATATCTTATTAGCACCTACCTAACTACTTTTATAATTGGGCACTAGAGGAAGCTTATAAAGCTACTACTAATATTAATAAGTTTAAATATAATTTCGTAGATAATCTGGAGCTATATTAGTCCTTTAAGATGCTATATACCTATATTTAAAATATAAATATAGTTAAAGTTAAGAATTTTAACAAGCTTAGTAATAAGGAGCTTAATTATAACTATAATTAGGGTAGGTATTAGGGTATATACCTATAGCTTAATAAGAGGACTTATTAGTAGAATATATAATTATAGCCTCTACCTTAGAGCTACCTATTATAAATAGCAACTCTATCCTCCCTATAACCGGCCTAGCGTTATATTTGTAATATTATAGTTAGTTACTATAGGCAGATTTAGATAGGCCTTAGTCCCCATATACTGTAAATTAATATTAATAAAGAGGTAGGAACTGGTAAATTATATCTTATTACGGTTCTGTCTACCACGCTCTATAATATAGTAATATTTAATAGTAAGCTGTTACTATTAGTTTAAGCCGCCCCTATTAGAGTAGCTACCTTTAATATTAATAGCAGAACTATATATAAACTATTAAGGTTACTAGTAAACCGTCTCTTTAAGGAATTACCTATTACTAGTCTTATACCTTTATAATAGGATTTTAAGGATATTTACTACCTTATCCTTAACGAAAAATTAATAACTAGGTAAGTATATTTAGCTTAAATTAATTACCGCCTCTATTAAATCTATCCTATATATAACAACAATTGCTTTAAAGGCTTAAACGTCTTACTAGTAGGCGATTTCTATTAACTGTCCCCTATATATTAGACGGCCTTATATAGTAGTTTATCTACTTACCTATTAGAGCTTATTAGCTATAAAAAGGAAGCCTATAAGGTAATTAACTAAACTATTATTTTTAATTAAATTATATGGTAGGGCAGTAATAATACTAAGAGTTTTATATTTAGCACTACCCTTACTAAGCTATATAGTAATTCTATAAGTAATTTAACTTAGAAGCTTCTTTTAACTAGGTATTAGTAGGGCTTATTTATTAATAAGGTTATAAGCTTTAATAACATAATTTAGCTCTATAATACACGCGCAGCTATAGATAAGTATAGTACTATCTAGCTTCGCAACTTTTTACGGCCGGTAGTAGTTATTAAGTTAGTAAATACTAGTATAGGTATATAAAAGGTTACTCCTAATTAGTATAATACTATATAGAATTTAACCCTATATATTAGCGCTAAAGTTATACTAATATATAATATCTAGATTAAACTAGGCTTAGTAAATAGCACTACTAATATAGTTAAAGATGTTATATAAAAGGAGCACGCTAATATTAAAAGGAATTAGCCCTAGGCACTACTAATTGCGGTAAATAGCTATAATAAACCTACCCTATTTACTTAATAGGACAAAAAAAGGTTATCCCTATTTTTTCTATACTTTATAAATAGGAGGGTATAAAAGGCTTTTACTTACAGCGTTAATTTTCAGCTACTCTAGCTTTTGCTCTTACTATATATAAAAGCCAGGGCCTAATACTTAACTAGGTAGTTCTAAATATTAAGAAAAAGGATAATATAGCTAGTCTAACTTATATAGCAATCTTATAAGTTAAAAAGCTTTTAGGGCTTATATTTGAATATAAATTTAATAAAGAATAATTTTAGTTATCTATAAGTAAGGCTAAGAAGGTATAAGAAGATTTTATACAGAGGTAGTAGTAGCTACTTATAAACGACTTTTCCTAAATAGGAAATTATATACTAGCTTAGAGGTAAGCGGAGAATATAGCATTTATCTTGGTTTTTTAACTTTTAAATAGCTTAACTACAAAATCTAATTTATCTAAATTTTAACTCCCTTATTTATTTTACTTTCTTACCGCCTTTAAAGCTATTAGATATATATATAATAGTATATAGGAAGAATTAGTAGTATTACCGGATTAATATTACTGCTATCTATAACGTTAATTAAATTTTAGATTTTTTTAGGTTTTTTTATAGGGCGGAAATATTGCTTATATAAGGAGTTATATAACCTCTAAGAATATATATTACTTTACTACAGTAGATCCTCTTAATAAGATAATATTACCTAGTAGTAACCAGGGCGCCTTAACCTTACTATTACTTCTTTTATAGGCCTCCTATCTATAAATACTCTTCTATACCTTCTTTTCTTCTTTTTTTCTTTCTTATAGGGAGCTAGAGGTGCTCTAATATGCTGTAACGGGACTAGCCTAGTTATAGTAGGAATGTCTTAGTGAAACACTCGATAGATAACTATCTAAAACTGTCTGCAACTATTTGCAACTGTCTATAACTGTTTGCAACTGTCTACGACTGTTTGCAACTATCTACGACTGTTTACAACTATCTACAACTGTTTGCAACTGTCTGCGATTATCCACCACAATCCACCGTTTTCCACTAGCGTCGTAACACTGAAGTCCGTCAAAGACCGCATGCGTATATACGCACGCATCGACTACCAAAACCCCTAACTATTTAATTATACGATTCTCTCGTTATTCCTTTCTCTTCCTTACGCAATGTCTTGTATTCTGCAAGAGCTATATACCCTTAAATTTAGATAGAATTTATATTATTCCTTTAAATCTTCCCCAAAGCCTCTTTGCGCCCTTATATACGCCTTCTTAGTCTCTATTAAGGGATTTATTAGTTAACGTAGTAATATAGATAGTATTAGACAAGGAGATACTAGGCAAGAGAGAAGATAGGAAGAATAGAGAAGCCTTTAGTAGGTATTAGTTAAGCAACATTAATAGCTATATTATGGCCGCCTAATCTCCTATACTTATAGGCCTCCTCCCATCTATAAATACTCCCTTCTCTATACCTTTCTTTCTTCTTTTCTTCTTCTTTATAAAAGCTAAAGGTGCCCTAATATTCCTTAGTCTTTACTAAGGGATCTATTAGTTAATATAGCAATATAGACAGTATTAGATAAGAAGAAAATAGGTAAAAGAGAAGATAAGAATAACGGAGGAGCCTCTAGTAGGTGTTAGTTAAGCAATATTAATAGCTATATTATAGCCGCCTAATCTTCTATACTTACAGGCCTCATCCTATCTATAAATACTTCCTCCTCTATAACTTCCTCTCTTTTCTTGTTCTTCCTTATAAGAGCTAAAGGTGCTCTAATACTCCTTAATCTCTACTAAGGGACTTATTAGTTAACATAGTAATATAGATAGTATTAGAGAAGAAGATAATAGGTAAAAAAGAAAATAAGAAGGACGGAGGAACCTTTAGTAGGTATTAGTTAAGCAACGCTAATAGCTATATTATAGCTGCCTAATCTCCTATACTTATAGGCTTCCTCCTATTTATAAATACTCCCTTTTTTATACCTTCCTGTTCGTACTAACTTAATAGCACGAGTGAGTCGTATCCACGGGCACGAAATACATGTAGTATTGTATACTTGTTTGGATGGTGACTGTCAATTGTATAAAGCAGACTACGTGGTCTATATACTGATGCACCTCCCCCCTGATTAGTCAGTGCTTTATAAGTGCACCAGACGCGTAAGCGAGTGGTTGGTGTACTGAACGCGTAAACGCGTACCTGGTGTACCGAACGCGTAAGCACGCGTTTGGTATAACAGGTGCTGTAATTATACACTGGCGGTACTTGAAAAATGAAACCACTTGTGTATAGCCTCTATAATTGCTTTAATAGAACCATAAAACATAAAAGAAAATACATAGGAAATCTCCCGAGGTGCCATCTAGGCTGCCTTCCAAACGGTGCCCTAAGCTGGCCGTAAGTTCTGCTTATGGTCCGTAGAATGAACCGTACGGCCTTTCGACGGGCAGTAGACGAGCTATAAGTCGGATTGTGAGGGCCGCCAAGGCGCTAGTGCTAAGCGAGCCAATAGCGATTTTCTATCCCGGGGATGGAAAATTGTGATTGGTTAATTTGACTACCCTACAAAATTTGGCGGGTTACGTAAGTCCACTAAGTTCCACCGTAGCTTTCCACTGTTTTCCACCTGTACCGTATAACGAGCCGTACGGCCTTCTAACGGGCCGTAGACGTACCGTAGGTGCTCCGTTAGTCCTGTTCTACCTATTCTGTGACTTCTAGGTTAAGCCTATTCGTGTTAATTAGGGTTTTAAGAGCTTGACATGGCTTTGCCTTAGTTATAGCGTCTGCTGGGTTGTCTCCGCTGCTAATCCATTTGACCTCCGTAATCTCGCGCCATTTATAGGCCTGACGTAAGCATATAAGGTCGACCATGAGCCTCTTCTCTTGTGTTATACCTAGTTTGACTAGGCAGTTGTAGAGGGACTTTGAATTGGTGTATAGAACTAGGGGTAACTGCTCTAGTTATAGAATCTTCTAGACCGTTGATTTGATTGCGGCTGCTATATTAAAGCCATGGGCTAGTGTATATAGCTTAGAAGCTAGTACACTACGGGTTACTTGTTTGCACTTAATTAAAGACTAGTGCAGTATATTTGCGTCCTAATTGCGGTCCGTAAGTACAATCACAAAGCCAATTTGTGATGATAGGTCTTTGTTATTAGCAAAGGAGGCGTCCGTAAATGCTATTACACTAAGGGAATTTAGGTCTAGTGGTATAAAAGTAAGTCCTCTTGTTACGTTGTTAATTTGCCATTAAATGCGCTTATTAAGCTGCTTGATATTTTTTTCTTGCGGATCTACTGCCTGGGCCGCAAAGGACAAGTCATAGGCAGATTCGGGTTGGCAGACTGTGGCTATATAGGCGCCTCTTGCACGCTGTGCAGCGTATTGGTTCTTTGTATTTACGGTCTTATGGGTCTCTCTGCGGGAACTGGTAAGGTCCGTAGGCTTTGCTATAATAGGCTTTAGGTTTTGGGCTTGGCGTTCCTAAGTTAGCTTAATTAGGTTGCCCTTTTATGTAATTAGGCCTCTATTAAACTTAATTGGATTCTGCTTAGTTAACTGCTCTCGCGGCTTTGCTAAGAACTTGGCCTTTTATAGTTTAGTTTCTTTAGCGTCCGCAAAGGTCTGGTCTGCTAGGAATAGGGTATTATTTGTTTAGAGTTCAACAATACCAAGGCCGTTTAATAGGCTGTATAGGAGGCAGGGGTTGTAGGTCGACTGTTCCATTTTGAGTTTACTAACGTGGTGCTGGTAGTATGTCTTAAACCAATGGTTTCCGGCTTCTGGTACTCTGTACAGAGGTTTTACAACCCGTAGGATTGTTCCTGGTTATAGGTTGAGCTTGGGGGGTGGCCATATAAAGATGTCCCTACTTAGGTAGGTATTAGACTGCATATAGGCTTGCGAGATATCCCGTAGGTAAAGAGCTACGGGTTTGCTTTGCTGTAGTCCGGGTATAAGTGCAAGTATAATCTGTTGGCTGACTTGTTGAATTATAGGCGATTGTGTAAGGACTAAGCCCTTCCCTTAGTTGTTGTAGGCTTGTATAACAAGCCTTAATTTTTTAAAAGCTTTGTTAGTACCTAGGTGCTTAATTTCGTTAACGAAGCGTGAGTTAAATATACGGATGCCTTGCGGAACGTCTTTCTCCGTTATAACCGCAAAGACGCCCTTTTTAAGTAGTCTGTTGATCTCTTTACGTCGTAAGTCCATAAAGGGGGTTTCCTGTACTAGAACTAATATATCCGCAGGCGGAGATTGCCTTGCGGATATTCCTACGGAGGTTAGGTGAGTCTTTATTATAGTGTTCTTAGTTATAGGGTGCTTTCGGGGGCGTCCTTAACCGCGCTTTATGGTAGGTATAGCGGGTTCAGTGGGTTTCCGGAGGACTTCTGGGGTAGGTAAGGGTGCTTCTAGCTTGTTTGGTTTGGCGGTCGCTTCTGGTTTATCTGGTTTGGCGGTTACCTCCAGTTTGTTTAGCTTGGCAGTTGCTTCTAGTTCGTCTAGCTTGACATCATAGGTGTCTTTAGGCCGAAAGTAGGGTTTTATGGACGTGCTCCTAAAGCTGGTTGGGCCGCTAGGAAGTTATACACAGCATATCTCGTTTTCTATAGCTAGTAAACGGTAGGATCCGGTCCACTTGCCGCTTTTACGCCATACAAGGACTTCAGAGTTAAGTGGGAGGTTGTGTACTGGGGTCGTGTTGGGTCCGTTGCGGTGGTATAGGGCGTTATTGACAGCTTGTTTGGCCCGTAGCTTGACTATCTCGGCCATCGCCTTCTGTATTGCAGCTGCTCGTTCCATAATGGATAGGGCAGGAGGATTTAGGTTACTTATCCTTAGGTAGGCTCCGTAGACCAAGAGGGTAGGTACTAGTCCATCTGGGCCAGTAGTGTTGTTAACGGCTTTTATGGCCATCTGTAGAGCTAGTTCCTTTTGGATGTTCTTACACTCGTCCATAATGATCTGGTAAGCTCTCCGTAGGGCTAGGTAAGCTCGCTTAATAAGCCTAACGGACCAATGCGCCTCAACTGGAACGGCTTTTGTTGATATAGCCATGGCTATAGCATACTGCTGGAATTCCTTGCTAATGAAGTTCCTACTAGCGTTGTGGGTGATATACTTAGGAGGTCTAACGTACGTATCAATCTAGCAGGTCCGTAAAATATCCTAAGTGTGCTTTACGGATATATTTTGCAACCAACGGGTGGCTTAATAGCGGGTTGCCTTGTCAATTATATGTAATACTGGGCTGCTATTAATGTACATAATGTCTACGTATACTAAATAGTTGAAGTTAAGATCCTTATAAAGGGTGAACTTGAATCGGCCTAGGGAACGTCCGTATTTCTGGCAGTAGGAGTAGTATTTAGTTAGGTGATTAACTGCCTTTCTGTCGACATTGTCGTGTCCAGAGCGTTTAAGGACTCTATATAGCTTTTCGGCTGACGGGTGGCCAAAACGACAATGCAAACGGTGGATCTCCGTACTGGTAAGGTAGCATGGGTTATAGTTAAAAGATTCCTGAATGTAGGTCCGTAAAGTCTCTCCCTATATAAGGAACGGGTGTCCAAATTGTCGTATAATTGGTAGGGTAACATGCTTGCTTTCTAGGGCAGTTGCGGGGCCGATTAAGGTGTCTATAATATTGTTATAGTAAACCTATAACCTATCCATATCCGCAAGGCAAAGTAAGAAAGGGGTGTCTGCTTTTACTATATGGAAGTTAACTAGGCTAATTGGGGTCTTAACTGCAACTAATCTAATTAATGCAGTTAAGCCAATGCCGAATTGGACGTTTATAGCCCCAGTTTGCATAGTGTCAATGTCCGTATTATCATTTGCGGTGGTCCTATATATAAGGTATTGTCCGTAACCTGCAGTAGACTTCTTGGAGGCGCCTATATCGATTATAACACCGTAGAATTCCTTGGGGGTATAGCGTTCTGTGGTAATATATGTAAATGGGTCCTGCTCGTGATCTATAACGTCCGTAATAGGGGTGCTTGCGGAATAGTTTTTGGGCGCAACTAAGTGTATAAAGGAACGGTTGGCTAATATAGTTGTAATATTAAAGGCTTGGCTGTCCGTAAAAGGTCTAAAAGTAGTTAGGAATGTTTCTGAGGTCTTCTGTTCCTGGTCGTCTAGGTTAAAGTTAATTATAAGGGCTTCTATTAACTTATTAGGGGGCTCCTCTTCTTCCTCTCCTTTGTATTCTAAGATAAACTGGCTAATCCGTTTATTAAATCTCTTTTTAGACCTGTTATGTTCTTCCTGGGTATGCCTTATAGACCAATATCCTTCCTTGCCACACACGAAGCATTTCTGGCTTGTTTGTCTGCGGGGGTATGCTTTCGTACGGGAGTTGCTGTGGGGGTTATGGGTGGGACTTAGTCGGTATGGGTGCTGCTAGCGGTAACGGCGGTCCGTAAAGTAGACGTCTGAGTCTGTCTGTGGATATTGAATATCCGTGGTGAAGGCTTAAGTACTGCCCGGTGGGTTTAAGACTTTGTACGTTACAATAGAGGAGTATAGGTTATTAATAAGGCCAGCTAAGGTGTCTATAGGCTTGTAATAGGTGTACTTGTAGGGCTCTACTTCCTGGCAAGCCGTAATAAGTTTATTGTGCAGGAAGTCGTCTGTTCGAAGCTTGGTGTTAAGGCCGTGCTGTAGGTGCCGGAGGTCTTTAATAAGGATTTGCAGATACTCTATAGTCGATTTTTTAGTGTTCTTGTTAATTACGGTCCGTAGCTTAGTTGCATTCCATTAGGTAAGGATATTACGCCTATATTCTGGTCCTTTAAAGTAGTTGCGGGTAGCTTCGTATAGCTTATTAAAGGGGACACCAAGGGGGTTGCTCTTGAGGTTGGTGTAGTAGTAGTTAAGTGCTAGGCCGCGCAGCATGGTAGAGTAGGCTTAGCTAAACTCTTATTTAGGAATGTCAGCCTTCTGGCAAAGGTCCGTAAAGATGGTTAGTTTAAAGTTAAAGTTGTCATTTTCACCGCTGTACTTGGATTTGTTGGTGTAGAGCTTGGCTAGGTTAGCCAGTTCCTTGCCATAGGTCTTTGCTTGGATGGTTTGCGGATCTATAACTTAAATAACAGAAGGGGTTTAGTCCGTGTTTTGGTTTATAGGGGTGTTGCGTTCCGTAATTTAGGTTATGGGGGTATTGCAGTCCGTAACTTAAGTACTAGGTATGCTTTGGCCTATAAGATCAATTCTAAAACTGCTTGGGTTTATAGGACGAATTTGGTTAAGAGGGTTAGGTATAAGGCCAGCGATTATATTAAGTTTGGAAGAAGCAAAGAGTTCCTTAGTTTCTTAAAACTGGTCTAGGATTTCCTCCTTAGTCTATTCCGTTTGGTCCTTTTCGTGTATAGTGTTGTATAAGGACTGTGTAATAGTAACTCGTTTATTCCTTTTAACCCATATACCTTGGTTACGTAAATGGGTTCGTAGTTTGCGGATAGTAGTGGGGTTGCAGGCTTTAAAAATAGCTTCCGTAAAGTCCGTAAAGTCTTCCTGGTATTGCTCCCATAGGTCGTCATTTATAAGCTTAAAGTGTTTGTATTTAAGGATTTTGAAACTAATGTAGTCGTTAACGTTATTTATAGACGTAACGTTAACTCCTTGTCTCCACTTCTTTTGACCTTCGCTGACTTGCTTGCTGATATCTGCCATACTGTATAGTGTAGTGCGTAGCGGGCGGAAGAGTTCTTGTGGGGGTCCGTAAAATTGGTTTACGGGCCGTAAGGGTTCGTAGGAGGGTAAGGGGTTTCCGCAAAAGGTCTGAAGAGGTTTAAGGTTCGAGGGGGTTAAGGATAGGGGTTCTGTATAGGTCTGTATTCGTGTCTATAACTTCCGGTAAACCGTACTAAGACTTGAATAAGTATATAGAGTTGGAGATAAGTCCGTAATCCCCAACTTCCGACCTTCTAGCAGGTCGTACTAGGAGTCTAAACGGGTGGTCGCTGTTGTGTATATCGCTTGGGGGGAGGTATTGAGTAATTGCTGATCTGTGCGCGCTTACTAATCAGTGTTCGTACTAACTTAATAGCACGAGTGAGTTGTATCCACGGGCACGAAATACATGTAGTATTATATGCTTGTTTGGATGGTGACTGTTAATTATATAAAGTAGACTACGTGGTCTATATACTGATGCACCTCCCCCCTGATTAGTTAGTGCTTCATAAGTGCACCAGACGCGTAAGCGAGTGGTTGGTGCACTGAACGCGTAAACGCGTACCTGGTGTACCGAACGCGTAAGCACGCGTTTGGTACAACAGGTGCTGTAATTATACACTTCCTTTTTTCTTTTTTTCTTTTTATAGGGAGCTAGAAATACTCTAATACTCCTTAGTCTTTACTAAGGGATTTATTAGTTAATATAGTAATATAAACAGCCTTATATAAGGAGATGGGTAAGAGATAAAATAGAAGGAGACTTTAGTAAGATGCTAACGCTCTACCCCTAGGGAGACTTCTAATTTTTCTTACCTAAAAATTATGTTATATAATAATATTTAGGAACGTAAATATATACCCCCTCTTATACCTATACTACTACTAAATATTTTAGATTTTAGATTTAGAGCTATTTATAATAAGCGTTCCTAAAAGATCTACTAATTTAGTATTTTAAAATTGGAAGTTATTAACGTTTTATATAGGGGTTATTAATTAAGCTCCTAATATACAATTTTTAAAATTTAATACTATACTAATATTACGATTTTCTTGTAGTGGCTAAGCTACCCCTAATCTCCTCCCTTTCCTCCCCTTTCTCTCTTCCCCTTCCTCCTATTACTTAGCACTAAGTTATTATATTATTGCTAAGCTATCGCGTTATTATTAAGCCATTACGTCGCCGCTAAGCCATTATACTATTACTAAGCCATTGTGTTATTATATTAAGGTAGTAGACAGCCACGCAGCAATTTAGTTATTAGGTAATTAAAAATATTTAATATATAAAGCATTAAATTAGAATTAGAATTAACTACTCTATTATATCCTATATATTATTATTATTATTATTTATTGCTTAATGTCCAATTCAGATCCCTATTAGGCCCGCACGGACTACTCCTTATATACATATAGGAAGAAAACTCTATTTAAGAAAACCCTATAATCCATCTCCCTGCCTTTTAGGGCTCGCTTACAAGTCGCCTACAAGTCACTAGTGGTGCTCTACTACCTTACTTTTTAACCTTCTTGGGAACCACTGCTACCGTAACAAACCTATGGATATGCTAGTATTATACACTATACTCTACTCCTATAGAGTTATTAGGGGGCGCCTATTACTTACCCCTTTACCTTCTATTACTATTTCCTTTGTAACCCAGAACTGGTCTAGCATATTTTAGCCAATAAGCTACCGGGTAGCCGCCTTAAGGCCTTTCTATATTAAGAGTAGTATATTATAGTTTTCTATGCTAGCTGCTAAGAGCATTACTTCTCGGCCAGTGCGTAAGGGGTATAATAGTATTATATATTTTAGTGTCTATCTTGGCTAGCTATATTCACACCTTAGGCTACCTACTAGAATACCCACCCAGTAAAGCCAATCTTTTAGTCCTATTATTCCTGTCCTTAAGAGTGTTGCTATTATATTTTCTGCCTTTATTAGGCCCTTTTAGAGCCCTTAGGTATTTACCCCCTATAGTATTACCTATACTATGGCTTAGGTTCCCCTTACCTAAGTCTACCTTTATACCTTTGACTCCCATTTATCTCTCCAGCGTTAGTCCAACCAGTATTATATTACGGTAGATGGTTTTCCAGTACTCTTTTATACTCTACTTTGGCTCCTTTCTCTCCCTTACTATTATCTTTACTGGCCTCTTACACGTCTCCCTTCCTCCTTTATATAGGCCTAGGCCCTAGCGCTATACTATTCTTCTTCTACTTTCTCTATCTGTTTTCCTAATATATCTTCCCTACTTTGGGGTTGTTAGTTCCTTCTCCTATAAGGCACCCTAGGGTCCCTCTATAGTTTGTTTAGGCGTGTTTTAATATACTTTATAACGTTAGAGTTACGTTCCTTTTACACCCTTTATATTGCATTAGCTTTAATATATAGTTATAGGGGGGGAATATTGGCTTCCTTCTTAAGCAGTGCTGTGGCCGTTCGCTTATACCCACCTATTATACTCCTAAGGCAGGCTGTTTGGACCTTTTAAAGTGGTTTAAGAAGTGATTTAAGGGGGCCTTTTTTAGTTTCTCTAGTGGCCTAAATACTAGATCTATATGTTATGGTTAGCCGGACAACTGCTATATATAGTAGGCGTGACCTCTAGAAGTATGGACCCTATATAGAATTAACAATCCTAGACATGGCAATATACTATACTTGGCCCTTATGGGCCGCTTATGCCGTATATACGCTTTACTAGAGCTTACTATCTACCCATATTCCTAATACCCTTAGGCCTTAAACCGGTTAACCCCCAAAGCCTTAGATATAGATTATATACTAAAGATCTATAGATTGGTTATGTTTTCTTATAAAATAGATTAGCTAGTATTTCTTTAGTAAGAATTAGACTCTATATCGTCTTGCCCATTCTATATAGGTATTATAGGCTTTTTCTAGTGTCCTGCAGTTCTCTATGGCTATTGGCCTATATATAATTAGGTTTGTATTATCAACAAAGCCTATCCCCTAGGTCGCCCCTTTCTTAAAGGTGTTAAGTAGGTTGCTTACAAAGAAGAGGAAGAGTATTGTTAGATAATCTGTATTCTCTAAAGGCGTGGGTCACGTGCATGAGTCACGTGCACGAAGACACGTCATTAAAGACATGTTAGATTAAGGTCAAAAAGATATAATATAAGATCATCGACATTAATCAATGATTAAGTCAAGATCAATCAATCAATTAACCCATTGCATTAATGAACTTATCTATTTGAACTTTGTGACAGTTATGAGCCCGGTCCGCCGACTTAAGAAGCTATTTAGCTATTACTCAATCGTTTAAAGAAATTCTACCTCATCATCAAGACGCAGACTCTGACAGAAATCCTACCTTAAGTGTTATAGGACGATTCTGATACGAACCTTCCACGAGATTCCACGAGATTCTACAAGATTCCATATTAATCGTTATAAGACGACCCTGATGATAAGGACGACCCTGACGACAAGGACGATCCTAACGACAAAATACCATTATAATTCCTCCTTTGCCTATTAGTAAAATGACTCTATTGACGTCGAGTTCGTTGACCACGATTATTCTTAATAAACCAGAAGACTGGGAGCAATGGATTTGGCAACTATAAGCCCTTATAGACAAATGAATTTGGGCCCACGTTAACCTAAATAATGCAGCACCTTAACGAGCTCTACTATAAGAACCAGCCTATCCAGAAGTCACTGATTTTAATGAGAATGCAACCTTATATGCACAGCTCTCGACGAATCAACAGAAAGCGTATAAGAATAGCAGACGATACTATGACTAGGACATAAAGTACTTCCTAAAACAGGAAGAGCATCTGTAATAGATACGCACCCAGATTACGTCTACAGTATTGATTTAGAAGAAGCTACTACTTGACCCTTCCCTTACAGTTAAAGAATGGCTGATTTGTTTGAAAGAAGACACTAAGCCCTTAAAGAACTTTATAATGAGGAAGGTACAGCTATAGTACACAGAGTCACTTAAGGGGCTTAAGCAGACAAAGGTTACCTAGTGGCTTGACTAATAGGAGTATGCGATAAAGATAGCAGAGAAGTATGACCTTCTATAGATAACTAATAGGATCTGGCTAATGGACCTTATAAATGTAATATAACCTATAAGCAAAACCTATTTTGTTCTGTATATGAAGCAGGCAAATGATACTAAAAAGGCTCTCTTATTAAAATACTGTAAAGTAGTAATAGAGCTACGAGAAGTATTCCAAAACCTTTCTAAAGCCGTACCTATAACGGCAAGAGGGAGTGTATTTAATGTAGACTTCGTAGGAGAGCCCGAAGAGGGTATCTTTATTACTGCTAAAGTCCAAAAAGGAAAAGGGAACAGCTTATCTCGCAGCTGAAAAAGTGCAGGTATAAATTTAACTAAAGAGATGTCTTCTAAAAGGTTGAAGAACCTTAAATGCCTGGTATGCAATATAAGGGGACATACCCTTCCTAACTATTGGTATCTATTTAAGAACAAAAGGCCTAAGGGATTTAAAGCCGTAGGTATACATATAAAAAGGGTGCTTATAAAGGTAGAGTAAGACAAGGATCTAGCTGCCCAAGTGGAATAACTTAAGCTTAAGGAATTAAAGGTTGATGAAGCTTAATAATAACAGGAGATAGTTAAGATTAAGGGAGAAGCCAATGCGATATTCCTAGAATTGTATTACACCGGTTAACTCCATCTATTAAAGCTATTAACCATTCTTGACTTAGGAACCACTCTCTATATCTTTAATAACCTCTCTTATTTTTACAATTTTAGGAAAGCTCTAAGACACGAATATGTCATCGCTGGCAGCTCAGAAGTGCCTATACTAGGTTATGGCGATGTTACTATCTAGGTCATAAAACCAGACAAGAGTAAGGGAATCCTACGTCTTAAGGACGTTGCCTTTTGTATAGACTTTAATATGAATCTAGTATCGTTCCGTCTACTTTAAAAACAAGGATTCTACTGGGATAATAAAGGAGACAATAATCTGCTAGTTTGGAAGGACGACACAATCCTATATTAAATAGAAGAATGTTACAGACAACAGACTATTAAATACGTCCGACTAGGAAGTCTATTAGCATTTAATATAAGCCAACTGCTACACCGCTAATGGAAGCGTAGAGTATTGTTAAGAGACGCTTGTCTAGATTTAAAAGGTAATGCGTATCTATGGCATCTGTGTCTAGGTTATCTAGGACTTATAAGCCTTTATTATCTAGGTCTTAACGCCCTAGGAGTTAAGCTTTAAGGCCCTAAGACAACGGAATATTAATACTATAGTCTCGTTAAAATTAAGCGTTAGGTTTTAAGAAGGTTCTTAAAATAGAAAATTAATAAATCCTGTCTTAACCTCTATATTGACTGGACTGACCTTAAGGAAGCGTATGCCGGATTTATATGAGTTATGCTTATCCATAACACCTTCTTAGGAAGATCCTTCCTGTATTTTATAATAACGCATAGCAAGGAGAAGGAGACACTATAAGTGCTTAAAGATTTTATCTAATAGATTTGTCTGAGGTATAACTTTAAAGTTAATACTATTAGATTAGATAACGAGCTAGGGAGAAGGAGAACCCTTAAATAGCTACGGACGCAAGGGATTATATTTGAGCCTTTGGCGCTATATACTTAAGCTTAGAACGGTACCGCCAAACGCTTAGGGGGTGTAATTATTGAGAGAGCATAAGCAATAAGAATTGCTGCCAATCTACTACACGACCTATGGAATGAGATAGTTAACTATATAGTTTACCTTTGAGATCAAACGCCACGGGAAAGTAATGATTGGAAATCGCTATATAAGAGGTTCTATACCTTCCTAGCTAATAGGTTAAGAAAGCCGCAACTAGCGCACCTAAAAGCCTACGGCTGTAGGGTGTACGTAATGACGTTAAATGCCTAGCTAAAGAAGAAAAGGCTAAGTAAGCTAGATCTATAAGCCCATATTAGCTACCTTATTGGCTATAACTCTACCAATATCTATAGGATCTGGATCCTATATAAAGGTATTATTATCTCTACTAGGGACGTTATCTTTGATAAAAAGACGTTCTTTGACAGCAAGTAAACGGACATCTTAAAGGACCTATACGCTAAATTAGACACGCTGATTGAGAAGATTTAACTCCCTAATACCCTAACCAAGAATGAGGTCCTTTTGGAAGATAATAAAGAAATATTTAAACCGTTAATTTAAGAGGAAGACGATGATAACGTTGATAAGCCAGTTTAAACCTTTAATAAGTTAGTAGATCTCGAGCTTACAAGAGCTCTCGAAGATGTATACTATATACCACCTCTAATAGAAGAAGACAAAGAATCTCTATGTGCCTTTTACGTCGAGTATCCTACAAAGTTAGGTGTATAAGGTACTAATTAAGACGTCGCTTATTAAGCAGGAGATGCGTTTAACACTTAGGGGGTGTCCAACGACTTAGTTAAAGACTCGTTTAAGGAAGCCTGCGATAATAGGTTTAAAGACTTTGTTACTAAAAGGATTATATTAGCTTATTAAGGCGCCTTCTTAGCAGGAAGGAAGTTTAACCTTGATAGTTAACTTAACGACAGCAAGCTAAAATTAGGCAGAATACGTGATGTTAGATTATATAGAAAGAACTTACCTCCGCCACCTTAGTTAATCCGCCACCTTAATACGCATCCTCTTTAAGATTAGTTCTAAGAAGCTTAACGAGCCTACCTCTAATCCTATTATTAAATGAGGTTGTTTTAAGAAACAGACAAGAAGTATATAAAGGGACAGCAGGTCCTTAGCTTAATGTGGGTGTTTATCTATAAGACGGATAAGCATAGATTTCTCCAGAAATGCAAGGCACGCTTAGTAGTATGCGGAAATTAATAGGCCCCAGGAGACCTACCTATAAGAGCTACTATATTAGCTAGTACGACCTTCCGAACCCTTATGGCAATTACTGCAAAATTCGACCTGGAGACGACACAGATAGATACAGTTAATACGTTTGTCTATTGTGATCTTGATAAGGTTGTCTATATAAAGCTACCGCTAGGGTTTAATAAAGGAAAGAAAGATAAAGTACTACGCTTAAGAAAAGCCTTATACGGACTACGATGATTACTACTATTATGGCAGAAGAATCTCACGAGCTCATTAAACGAATTGGGCTTTAAAGAGGTACCTTAGGAGCCGTGTGTCATGCTAAAAGGTGGAATAGTTGTCTTCTTCTATATTAACGATATTGTCTTCTGCTACTAAAAGATAGATAAGAAGAAAGCTTAAGAAGTAATTAAGGAGCTATGCAAGGAATACCAGATGAGTATCCTTGGCGAGCTAAAATAGTTCCTAGGAATCTATGTGCTACGCAATTGTAGCCAGAGGCTCCTATAGCTATCCCAGGAAGCCTATATTGAGAAGATAGCTAACTAGTATAAGATAGATCTCAGAGGGCGTCTTCTAGACACTCCTATGGTAGAATTGGAACTCCTCCCTACTGATTACCAATTGATCCGTCCGATGCTTCTGTCCCCTGATATAGACCTACTAGTCCATCCTATATCCCTACTAAGAGAAGCAGCTTCTACAATGCTATATTAGAGAAAAATGGGTTTAATACTTTATGCAGCCACTATAACGCGTCCGGATATTGCTTTTGTAGTATTACGGCTGGTAAGGTTTAATCAGAACCCAAGCTAAAAGCACTATTAAGCGGCAGACAGAGTAATCCAGTACCTATATAGCACAAGGAGCAGAGCAATCTACTATAGAGAAGACAAGGAAGGAACGAACGGTAGAGGGAGAGATAAAGGAATACGTGACAAAGGACGAGACGACGGAAGAGACGGTAGAGGTAAAGCACAATTATTTATCTATGCTAGCGATGCATTATTCGCGGACAACTCCGTTGACAGAAAGAGCTCGCAAGGATATATTATAAAGCTATTTAGGGGGCCGATCGCCTGGAGAGCAAACAAGCAGGGTATGGTAACAACGTTAAGCATAGAAGCCGAGTTGTTAGCCCTATTATAGACAGCAAAGGAAGCTATCTTTATTAGCAGGCTGTTTAAAGTAATAATGTTACGCCTAAACGAGCCCTTGATTATTAAATGTAACAACATATAGACACTCCGACTAATTATAGAAGACACGGTAAAGCTGATTATAAAGCTCTGATATATTAACATCTATTAACACTGGCTACGTTAGGAATACGCAATAAGACAAGTACGATTTTAATAGATAGTGATGAAGGAGATGATCGCTAATGGACTTATAAAGGCCCTGCCCAAGCAGAGGTTTTAAAGCTTCGTTAATATAATTAGGATGGTGGATATTAAGGAGCAGCTAGATAAGGAGAAGTAACTAGAGGACCTAAGGGACAGTATTAGAGCAAGACGGAAGGATTTAGATAAGATTACGGTTCAATTAACTTATTAACGGACACGAGAAGGTGGCTAGCTTTGACCTTAAAGAGCTTAAAGCTAAGGGGGTGTGTTAGATAATCTATATTCTCTAAAGGCGTGGGTCACGTGCACGAGTCACGTGCACGAAGACACGTTACTAAAGACACGTCAGATCAAGGTTAAAAAGACATAATATAAGATCATCGACATTAATCAACGATCAAGTCAAGATCAATCAATCAATCAACCCATTGCATCAATGAACTCATCTATTTGAACTTCGTGACAAGTATAGGCGATAGAGGTAATCCTTATAGTATTCCTGTTACAACTATAATAGGGGGGCTCTAGTATCCGCTAAAGACCAGTAATATTTCTTTCTGGCCTATAAATCCTTAAATAAATTAAATAATCTATTTTGGGAAGCCCTTTGCCCTAAGAATATATAGGAGACGATTATAGGGTATATTATTATAGGCGCCGCTGATATCTAGGCTAAGCATTAATACTATAAAGTCCTTTCGCATAGCCTATGCAGTTTTAATAGTAGTAGTGAGTAGTATAAATGCTAATAGCGTTAAGCGATTCTTTCTTGCCCCTATTTAGCTTTATAGTAGTAGGGCGTATTCCTTTACCATATTTGCTATATAGTCCGCTATAACCTTTTTTAAGATTTTGCTTAGGGTGTTTTCTAAGGCAATAGGGCGGTAGCTTCCTGGGATTAAGTAGTTTGCTTTACCTTCTTTTTATAAGACAACCGTTATTATAGATCTTCTAAGTTGCGGGTAGTAGCCTATTATAAAGTATACTCTGGCTACGTCTATAAGCTAAGGTGCTATAAGTAGTCCACAGATCTTTAGGGCTTTATTTAGAATCCCATCTAGTCCTAGTACTATATTATTTAAGAGGCGGCTAATAGTTCTAGCCATTTCTTCAGTTATTATATCGCTATCAATCCTTAGGCGAGTCACTGGTGTTTTACTAGTAATATTACTAAGGTCTACTAGAGCCGGTTAAGGGAAAAATCTTTCTAAAAGGATCTTTACCTTCTTATTATTATTGCTTGTGGCCTATAGTTTGCCTACTCTTTATAGGGGTGGTAGGTATGGATCTTCTACTAGGCATCCCGCCTTTTTCTTTACCTATTTTGCTATGGTCCAAAGGCCCTTGTTATAGGGGAGACTTAAGTTAATAGTATATTTGTTTATAAACCGTCTCCAGTTATTCCTTACTTCTTTTCTTAGGATATTCTTTAGCTGGTTTTTTGTGTCTTTATATTATCTCTCATCCTCAGAATCGTGGCTGCTTATATATTTCCTCCTTGCTCGTTGTTGGCTAGCTATAAGGGCCGCGCACTATACGGACTATGTATGTTACGCATAGGGGCCTAGTTTTAAAACTAGGCAGTGCTTTTCTAGCCTGCTTTTAATTACTACCTAGATTCTTTCTAGTCTTTAATTAATTTCCTTAGGGGTAGCTAATAAGCCTTACTTATTTGGTATTAGGTGGATTTCTTCTAGGTCTTAGAGTTATTATTTAATTATATTAAGGAAGCTATCTATATTAAGCTTCCTTATTGTGTATCTTTTGCTATTTAGTTACGCCTTAATATTTAGATCTAGTTATATCTGGATAGGGATATAGTCTAAGGTAAGTACCTATTCTTCTTTAGGGGAGCACCTTTCGAGTCTCTGGTATAGGTTTTCGTCTATAATTATAAGGTTAATTATACTTTTAGCGGTGCCCTATTGCCATATAATTGCACCTAGGGGGGTAGCTAGCTTAAGGCCCCCGTTATCTATAACTCTTAGTAGGCACTCTACCTATCAATTAGCAGCAACATGGATGCCCCCCTACTATAGGTAGTGGAGGTTTATGTCTCCTAGTAAAATAGACTTTACGTATTCAGTTTCTAGCAAGCTTATTATAGATATAATATTCTCTATCTGTGCTACCCCTTCGACCCTAGGGTTATAGACATTAATAATTTGTACTAGTCCCCTATATGTCTAAATGGTTATAACTGCAATATCTAGGTTAACTGCCTGCTATAACTATAAGGTAAGGCTGATATTTTTGCTAATTATAAAGCATACACGTATAGCTGCTTTTGGTTCATACAGGAGCTGGAATCCTTAGGGGCAGTATGTTGATTATATATAGGTATTATAATACAGCTCTTATATAGTAAGAATATAGTGTTTCTCTAGGTTTAGACTATCTAGTAGGGGCCTTACTAGATAGTGGTTTGTATTGCCGTAGTTGTACTATATAATAGTTAAGTGGCGGACCCCTAGCGGGGGTCCTTCGCCTTTCCTTTACTTCTTACTTCTTCCATTTCTACTTTCTCTAAAATGTTCAGAACTTCTATTTCCTATATTTGCTCCCTAGCCACTATTTATTTTATATAGAGCTTTCCATTCCTGTATTTTGTGTTCTTACTAGCCTTTCTAAATCTAAGTTTGTTATTGCCTCCGGTTCTTCCCCTATTCTTACCGGTTAGCTATATACCCCTTATAAGCCAGCTATGTGTATTATATTTACCACATTAAATCTAATTCTTAATTGTCCCGGCCTTAAACTTACTATAGCTGTCCATGGGGGTCTTTCTACTGGGCGTCCTCTCCCTTATATCCTATATATCCCTTATATCCCTGTTCGGTCTAGTGATGTCACGCGGCGTCACTTTTGGCCCGTTAAGGCTTAGGATAGCTGGCTTAGCCCCCCAGTATTAAAGGTAGGAAACGCTAAGAAGATACCTGCGTCCCCCTAGCTTATTACCTAGCGTGCAGTTATTCCCGTAGCTATTAAGCCCTTTCCTTCCGTCTCCTGTATTTAATGCAGTCTTCTCTCTCCCATACCTTATGTGTGCTTCGGTAACAGTTCGCGCATTTTATTTGGTCTTAATTTATACATTATCTTATATTATAGGGGCCTACATAGTGGCCGCAGCACACCTGTGCTGCGCATATGGATTGGGTGTATCCCCATTATACGCAGTAATAACATCATTCCAGGCGTAGTCTATGGTTGTAGAGCCTTGTATTGTATATAAGGCCATTTATAATTATTCCTTTTTGGATAAGGAGTTTTTGCATTCCTAGTATATATACGCTAACAATAAGGGAGCCATGCGTTTGTTTATTGTCTCCCTAACAAGTCTCTGGCGCCCCTTATATCCTCTTATTATTCTCATTATATACTTAGTATATATTTTCCTATCAAAGCCATTAGATCCGGGTAATTACAAGTCCTAGTATAAGGCGTTCCGTTTGTTTTACTATCTCCTATATAGTTGCTGTATTGTCCGCCTGGCGTCCCCTTTCTACCTTAAGGCTTATAGGAACCGATAGGACTTTAACTGGGTAATCTTTACAAAGCACTTTTATGCTAATACGCTCTCCTAGCCTATCCCCTGCCCTTATGGCCCGTTCCTTTACCTATTAGTCCTTTAGGGTAACTCTAATGTCTCTACTCCTAAGGTGTTAGACTACAACGGCGTTATAGATCTCCTTGCGAATCTCTATAAGAACTTCTATTTCTAATTATCCCCTAAGTTCCTCTGCCTTTTCTGTATTTAGTTATATTGTAATTATATACCCGGTTATTGTCTTTAGGGGGGTAGGTTCCCTATACTATAGGAGCGCAGCTACGGCAGCCTAGGTGCGGTTTGCCTATAGGGGGGGGTTTTATTTATCTTCAATTTTGTTTAGCCGTTAGAGGATTTAATTAAGGGTTTACTAGAGGGGCGCCTAAGGTTCACTAGACTAGAGCCATTCTGCTAGCTGTATTAGTTTATAATAGCTAACAAATACTCCCCCACAGTCCCGGATACTAGACGCGTCTAATAAGCTTTATATTTTGTTAGATGCCTTCTTAATCGGGGTATTTCCACTTTCTAGTATAGTATTTACCCGTCCTTATTATTGTTATAGGGGGCCATTGTTAGGTATAAGTCTGGCGGTCACACGCAACTGCGTACCACCATCGTTCCACCTGTGCCTCCCCTGTGATGCATGCATCTTAGGGGATTATTAGGGTGTTTTTCAGGGTTCTTTTAGTTGGTTTGGTCTTTTTAGGCCAGGTGCAGCAAGAGCTCCAAAAGTCGTTTAGGTTCTCCCATTTTATCCTATATAAAAGGCTCTATATTAAAGCTCTTTAGTCTAAATATATACTAGATTTATAACTAATATAATCTTAATTACTAGCTATAAAGGCTTTATTAAACGTCCTTAAGCTAAAAGCCTCTAAGTTAATAGCTTCTGGATTAAAAGCTTCTAAATTAAGGCTCTATATTAAAGCTTTAAATAAAAGGCTTAGTAAGCGTAAACTCGGTTTAAAAAATTTGTTAGTTTTTACCGTAACAATTATCTTTATAGATAGGAGGAGGCTTATAAAAGAAGTAGTAGTAAGGTTAAGGCGCCTTAGTTACTATATTAGGAAATTATTATTATAGTAGGTTATTAAGTTAGTTGTTAATTATATATATCGCTTATTAATTATACCAATTGCGCTAATTATATAGGTTGCGCAGGTTACTTATAAGTTAGTTATTTTATTTAATTTTCCTACCCCTATAAAATTCTCGCTTAAGCTTTAGTAATAGCCCTAATAACGCTATTAAAATCTAATTACGTAATATTTTTTTATAACAAGTTTATTAAAAAAAGTTTTATAATATGTGTATTATAATACTAAACTACTAGTAGTAAGGACTTTAGAATTATTTTTATAAAAATATTTTATTTTAAGCTATGTAGGTAACTTATTAATTGCGTAGATTGCGCGTAGGTTGCGCACAGATGCTTATTAAAAGACTTTAATATAGGCTTATTAAGCAAATTAGTAAAATCCGCCAACGGCTAGCTAACTGCGCATTTTACTAGTAGTTAAAGTAAATTACTATCGCTAACAAAATCCTAATATATTAGGTAATATTATCTTATTAAGAGGTTTACTATAGTAAAGTAATATATATTCTTAGAGGTTATATAACTGCTTATATAAGCAACATTTCCGCCCTTAAAAAAACTATAAATTTTTAAAATTTAATTAACGCTATAAATAGTAGTAATATTAATCCGGCAATACTGCCAATTCTCCCTATATACTATTATATATATATTTAATAGCTTTAGATATAATAAGAAGGTAAAATAGATAAAGGGGTTAAAATTTAGATAAATTAGATTTTATAGTTAAGCTATTTAAAAGGTAAAAAACTAAGATAAATGCTATATTCTCTACTTATTTCTAAGTTAGTATATAATTTCCTATTTAGGAAAAGTTATTTATAAGTAGTTACTACTACCTCCGTATAAAATCTTCCTATTATACCTTCTTAGCCTTACTTATAAATAACTAAAATTGTTTTTTATTAAATTTATATTTAAACATAAGCCCTAAAAGCTTTTTAACTTATAAGACTACTATATAAGTTAGCGTAGCTATTTTATTCTTTTTCTTAATATCTAGAACTACCTAGTTAAGCGTTAGGCCCTAGCTTTTATATATAGTAAGAGTAAAAGCTAAAATAACTAAAAATTTATATTGTAAGTAAAAGCCTCTTATACCCCCCCTACTTATAAAGTATAAAAAAGACAAAAAAAAAATTCCTGCTAAGTAAATAGGGCAGGTCTATTATAACTATTTACTATAATTAGTAGTGCCTAGGGCTGATCCCTTTTAATATTAGCATGCTCCTTCTATATAATATCTTTAACTATATTAGTTATGCTATTTACTAAATCTAGTTTAACCTAGATATTATATATTAGTATAACTTTAGCGCTAATATATAGGGTTAAATTCTATATAGTATTATACTAATTAGGGGTAACCTTTTATGCATTTATACTAGTATTTACTAACTTAATAACTACAACTGGCCGTATAAGGTCGCGAAGCTAGATAGTATTATACTTACCTATAGCTGCGCGTATATTATAGAGCTAGATTATATTATTAAAGCTTATAACCTTATTAATAAATAAGCCCTACTAATACCTAGTTAAAAGAAGCTTCTAAGTTAAATTACTTATAGAATTAATATATAGCTTAGTAAGGGCGGTCCTAAATATAGAACTTTTAGTATTATTACTGCCCTACTATATAACTTAATTAAGAATAATAGTGTGACGGTGCTGGAGCGCGTTACCTGCTACATTGCCGTTTCCAGGGCAATTTGCCGCATTCTAGGGCAATTTGCCGCATTTCTGGGCAATCTGCTAGCACCACTTATAGAGCTAACCAATTAGGATTTCCCATCCCTAGGATGGAAAATCGCTATTAGCTCGCTTACTACTAGCGCCTTGGCGACCCCTTTGTATTTTATTAGTCTCTAGTAATCTTCTCCTTCTTCTTCTCCTTAGCTTAGTATTCTTATATAGTAGTAATCTATAAGCTTTGGTTTAGAAGCATTTGTATAAGCCCGTTATATTATACTAAGCTCTCCCTATATTGCCTAAGAAGGCCTTAATAATATCCCACCCTAAAAGAAGACCTTCGCCTATAATGACGCGTTAACGCGTTATACTTAGACACCAAAAAACTTATACTATATTGCCTAAGAAGGCTATAATAATATCCTACTTTTAAAGGCTAGACTATACTTAACCTACACCCCTAAAAGAACCCTGGAATTAAAACCGAATTATATAATTCTAATAGTCCTTAGGAAGCCGATAAATGCACCTAAAGTAAGCTTATTTAAAAGAGCTACCTCTACTTAAGAGGAATATAAGATCTAATTAGGATTAGAAATTAAAAATAATAATAATGTTATAAATGTACACGAGTAGATTTGAGCCCTTGCAGCTAATTAAAATGTTAATTGTTTTTAAGCCTAAAGTATATAAGAAACTCTAAAGGAGATCCTAGAAAGCCTTGCTGCCTTATAAAATAGCCTAGCCTCCCCTTTATAAAGCCTTAGCTAACCTATTTACTTGACTAAATATAATATACTAGAGCCCGCGAAGCCCTACTACACGCGTCCACGTCGCCGCGGGTGGAAACATCATCAGGATACTGATCCTTTTGATGGCCAAGTGCAGAGGCGATGGCAGAGAGCCGTCGCAGCGCGTGCAGCGCGCTGTCGTTTGACTGTGGTATTGAGCCCGCGACGCGTACGAAGCATCGCCCTCAACAACACCAGGAGCCTCACTGCCTCCACTTAAAGCTCCTGTCCTACCATCTAGGGAGGCCTATTAAGGGAAACTAGGATACAAAAACTACCCAATGTACGTCTACCTGGCTCGCAGCCAGGCCCGAAACTGGCCTTATTCAGCCAGTCAACGTGGACGCGCCCTAGGCGTACAACAGGACACCCTTGGGCTTACACTAGCTCTAAGACCGCAAGGATACGGTAAGGGCGTAGGGAACCTCTTTTTATAAGAACTTGTTAGTTAACACGTTGTAGGCACCTTATATAAAACTTATTAAGGCCCCAAGGCCACCATAAAGAACTTGTTAAGGCCCTGCCTAAAAAACTTATTAAGGCCCCTTTATAAGGGCCTATCTGGTATACCAGTACACCCAGGTAACTTAGAATAGGCGTAGTGCGCATGACCTGGTTAACAGCGACGCAACAGTGACGCGACGGCGACTAGACAGCTTAACGAGGTGGAAACATAGGTAAAGCTCTAGGCAGCGGAAACACAGGCCAGCTTTAACAGCCCTATGGCGTTAAAAGGCGACTCACAGGAGGGTCTTAATAGGCATGGTGTACGCAACCTAATGCATATGTATAAGGCGACTTATAGGAGGGTCTTAATAGGCGTAGTGCACGCAACCTAATGCATACATATAGGGGAGGCTATAGGGGAAACACAGGCCAGTTAGACAAGGACTTGACAGTCTTATAGAAAGGGGGGACACAAGCTTAATTAGTAGGAGAGGGCAAAGCAGGTCGCCCAGCATAGGACCTAGCATTAAACCCCTCCTGTAAAACACAGTCGGCCTATTATAAGGAGACTTTTATAGGCATCGCGAAACGGGAACTAGTGGTATATAGAGAGTTACGCCCCTACAGTTCTGCTAGTCTCCTACAGGGCGAAGTGCGTAGTAGCCACTACTGGCTCTAGGGACCTTACCCCTTAGCTAGGCTCTGACCCCTAGTGCACCTAATAGGCAGGCAGGATCACGTCCTAGCCGGAGAAGACTACTACATAGCTTAAGAGAACGGATGCGCGTGTCGGTACATTAACAGACGGAACCATTTGGTCACTAGGACGGTATGCCAGTAAGATATGCTTAAGGAGCAAACAGGAGTTACTTAGGCAGGGGAGGCTTTGGTCCAGCCTTAACTATAGAAGGTACCCAAGGCTTCTATATTGCAGTATGCAGCCACAACACCTTTATAGGAATACGCCAGTAGGCACATAAGACAGGAGTTGCAACCCCTAAAAAAGGCAGCTTATGCCCATACCGGCGGAAACAATGGAAAAGGTATAAAACTAGAGGCTATGGAAGGCTCCTAAGCCATGCGAAAGCGTACCAACTCTAGGAGGAGACTCTTATACAGACCACAGGGGGGCGGACTGGTGCTTGGGCAAACCCATTATAAAATATCCAAAAGAACTAGTAAGACCCCCCATTAAGGTAGTAGCAGCCAACTGCTTATAGAAAGCCCCTAGGCCTTTAGACTTAGGTATTAAGAAATATACTAGAAAACTGGGGTAGAGGCCTAGATAAGCAGGCACATTAAACTCTACTATATAACTACCTGCCACGACACCTTTATAAGAATACGCCAGTAGGCACATAAGACGGGAGTTACAACCCCTAGAAAAGGCAGCTTATACCCATACCAGCGGAAACAATAGAAAAGGTGTAAAACTAGAGGCTATGGAAGGCTCCTAAGCCATACAAAAGCGTACCAACTCTAGGAGGAGACTCTTATACAGACCACAGGGGGGCGGACTGGTGCTTGGGCAAACCTATTATAAGATATCCAAAAGAACTGGTGAGACCCCCCATTAAGGTAGTAGCAGCTAACTGCTTGTAGAAAGCCCCTAGGCCTTTAGACTTAGGTATTGGGAAATATACTAGAAAACTAGGGTAGAGGCCTGGATAAGCAGGCACGTCAAACTCTACTATATAACTACCTGCAACAGACAGAACCGTTTGGTCACTAGGACGGTATACCGGTAAGACGTGCTTAAGGAGCAAACAGGAGTTACTTAGGCAGGGGAGGCTTTGGTCCGGCCTTAACTATAGAAGGTACCCAAGGCTTCTATATTATAGGATGCAGCCACAACACCTTTGTAAGAATACGCCAGTAGGCATATAAGACGGGAGTTACGACCCCTAGAAAAGGCAGCTTATACCCATGCCAGCGGAAACAATGGAAAAGGTGTGAAACTAAAGGCTATAGAAGGCTCCCAAGCCGTGCGAAAGCGTACCAACTCTAGGAGGAGACTCTTATACAGACCGCGGGGGGGCGGACTAGTACTTGGGCAAACCCATTATAAGATATCTAAAAGAACTGGTAAGACCCCCCATTAAAGTAGTAGCAGCCAACTGCTTGTAAAAAGCCCCTAGGCCTTTAGACTTAGGTATTAGGAAATATACTAGAAAACTAGGGTAGAGGCCTAAATAAGCAGACACGTCAAACTCTACTATATAACTACCTGCAATAGACGGAACCATTTGGTCACTAGGACAGTATACTGGTAAGACATGCTTAAGAAGCAAACAGGAGTTACTTAGGTAGGGGAGGCTTTGGTTTGGCCTCAACTATAAAAGGTACCCAAGGCTTCTATATTGCAGGATGCAGCCACGACACCTTTATAGGAATACGCCAGTAGGTATATAAGACGGGAGTTACAACCCCTGGAAAAGGCAGCTTATGCCCATACCAGCGGAAACAATGGAAAAGGTATAAAACTAGAGGCTATGGAAGGCTCCTAAGCCATACAAAAGCGTACTAACTCTAGGAGGAGACTCTTATATAAACCGCGGGGGGGCGGACTAGTGCTTGGGCAAACCCATTATAAGATATCTAAAAGAACTGGTGAGACCCCCCATTAAGGTGGTAACAGCCAACTGCTTATAGAAAGCCCCTAGGCCTTTAGACTTAGGTATTAGGAAATATACTAGAAAACTGGGGTAGAGGCCTGGATAAGTAGGCATATCAAACTCTACTATATAACTACCTACCCCATGGACAGCTACGGTAAGTTCAAGGCCGGGACAATTAAGAATTAGATTTAACGCGGCAAACATAATATACGCAGCTAGCTTATAAGGGGCATATAGCTAACCGGCAAGAATGGGGGAAGAACCAGAGGCAATAACAGACTCAGATTTAGAAAGGCTAGTAGGAATATAAGATACAGGAATAGGAAGCTCTACACAAAATAAGTAGTAGCTAGGGAGCAAATATAGGAGACAGAAGTTCTAAACATTTCAGAGAAAGTAGAAACGGAAGAAGCAAGGAGCGAAGGAGAGGTAAAGGACCCCCACTAGGGGTCCGCCACTTAACCATTATATAGTACAACTGCGGTAATACGAACCACCATTTAGTAAGGCCCCTACTAGACAGTCTAGACCCAGAGAAACACCATATTCTTACCATATAAGAGCCGTATTATAATACCTATATATAATCAACATACTACCCCTAAGGATTCTAGCTCCTGTATAAACCAAAAGCAGCCATATGTGTATGCTTTATAATTAGCAAAAATATCAGCCTTACCTTATGGTTATAGCAGGCAGTTAACCCAGATATTGCAGTTATAACCATCCAGACATATAGGGGACTAGTATAAATTATTAATGTCTATAACCCTAGGGTTAAAGGGGTAGCATAGATAGAGAATATTATATCTATAATAAGCTTGCTAGAAACTAAACACATAGAGTCTATCCTATTAGGAGACATAAACCTCTACTACCTACGGTAGGGGGGCATCTATATTGCTGCCAATTAATAGGTAGAGTGCCTACTAAGAGCTATAGATAATAGGGGCCTTAAGCTAGCTACCCCCCTAGGTACAATTACATGGCAATAGGGCACCGCTAAAAGTACAATTAACCTTATAATTATGGATGAAAACCTATACCAGAGACTCGAAAGGTGCTCCCCTAAAGAAGAATAGGTACTTACCTTAGACTATATCCCTATCCAGATACAACTAGATCTAAATATTAAGGCGCAACTAAATAGCAAAAGATACGCAATAAGGAAGCTTAACATAGATAGCTTCCTTAATATAATTAAATAATAACTCTAAGACCTAGAAGAAATCCACCTAATACCAAATAAGTAAGGCTTATTAGCTACCCCTAAGGAAATTAATTAAAGACTAGAAAGGATCTAGGTAGCAATTAAAAGTAGGCTAAAAAAGCACTACCCGGTTTTAAAACCGGGCCCCTACGCGTAACACGCATGGTCTGTATAGTGCGCAGCCCTTATAGCCGGCCAATGATAAGCAAGGAGGAAATATATAAGTAGCCACAATTCTGAGGATAAGAGATGATATAAAGACACAAGAAACCAGCTAAAGAATACCCTAAGAAAAGAAGTAAGGAATAACTAGAGACAGTTTATAAACAAACATACTATTAACCTAAGTCTCCCCTATAATAAGGGCCTTTAGACCATAGTAAAATAGGTAAAGAAAAAGGCAGGACGCCTAGTAGAAGATCTACACCTACCACCCCTATAAAGAGTAGGTAAACTATAGGCCACAAGTAACAATAACAAGAAGGCAAAGATCTTTATAGAAAGATTTTTCCCTTAACTAGCTCCAGCAGACCTTAGCAATATTACCAGTAAAACACCAGTAACTTACCTAAGGGTTAACAGCGACATGACAACTAAAGAAATGGCTAGAACTATTAGCTGCTTTTTAAATAACATAGCACTAGGACTAGATAGGATCCTAAATAAAGCCCTAAAGACCTATAGACCACTTATAGCACCTTAGCTTGCAGACGTAGCTAGAGCATGCTTTGCAATAGGCTACTACCTGTAACTTAGAAGATCTATAACAACGGTCATCTTATAAAAAGAAGGCAAAGTAGACTACTTAATCCCAGGAAGCTACCACCCTATTGCCTTAGAAAACACCCTAAGCAAGATCTTAGAAAAGGTTATAGCGGACCACATAGTAGATATAGTAGAGGAACACGCCCTACTACCATAAAGCTAAATAGGGGCAAGAAAGAATCGCTTAACGCTATTAGCACTTATACTACTCGCTACTACCATTAAAACTGCATAGGCTATACAAAAGGACTTTATAGTATTAATGCTTAGCCTAGATATTAGCGGCGCCTATAATAATATACCCTATAAGCGTCTCCTATACATCCTTAGGGCAAAGGGCTTCCCAGAATAGATTATTTAGTTTATTTAAGGATTTATAGGCTAGAAAGAAATGTTACTAGTCTTTAGCGGATACTAGAGCCCCCCTATTACAGTCATAACAGAAATACCATAAGGATCACCTCTGTCGCCTATACTCTTCCTCTTCTTTATAAGCAACCTACTTAACAACTTTAAGGAAGGGGCGACCTAGGGGATAGGCTTTATCAATAACACAAACCTAATTATATATGGGCCAACAGCCGTAAAGAACTGCAGGACACTAGAGAAAGCCTATAACACCTATATAGAATAGGCAAGACAATATAGAGTTTAATTCTCACTAGAGAAATACCAGCTAATCCATTTTATAAGAAAACATAACCAATCTGCAGATCTTTAGTATACAATCCATATCTAAGGCTTTAGGGGTCAACCGGTTTAAGGCCTAAGGGTATTAGGAGTATAGGTAGACAGCAAGCTCCAGTGGAGCGCATATGCGGTATAAGCGGCCCGTAAGGGCTAAGTATAGTATATCACCATATCCAGGATCGTTAATTCTATATAGGGTCCATACTTCCAGAGGTTACGCCTACTATATATAGTAGTTATCCGGCCAACCATGACGTATAGATCTAGCATTTAGGCCACTAGAGAAACTAAAAAAGGCCCCCCTAAATCACTCCTTAAACCACTCCAAAAGGTCCAAATAGCCTGCCTTAGGAGTATAACAGGCGGGTATAAGCAAACAGCCACAGCACTGCTTAAGAAGGAAGCCAATATTCCCCCCCTATAACTATATATTAAAGCCAATACAATATAAAGGGTGTAAAAGGAACGCAACTCTAACGTTATAAAGTATATTAAGACACGCCTAAACAAACTATAGAGGGACCTTAGGGTGCCCTATAGGAGAAGGAACCAACAACCCTAAAGTAGGGAAGATATATTAGGAAAACAGGTAGAGAAAGCAGAAGAAGAATAGTGCGGCGCTAGGGCCTAGGCCTATATAGAGGAGGAAGGGAGATGTGTAAGAGGCCAGTAAAGATAATAGTAAGGGAGAGAAAGGAGCCAAAGTAGAGCATAAAAGAGTACTGGAAAACCATCTACCGCAATATAATACTGGTTGGACCGACGCTAGAGAGATAAATGGGAGTTAAAGGTATAGAGGTAGACTTAGGTAAGGGGAACCCAAGCCATAGCATAGGTAATGCTATGGGGGGTAAATACCTAAGGGCTCTGAGAGGGCCTAACAAAGGCAGAAAATATAATAGCAACACTCTTAAGGATAGGAATAATAGGACTAAAAGATTGGCTTTACTGGGTGGGTGTTCTAGTAGGTAGCCTAAGGTGTAAATGTGGCTGGCTAAGATAGATACTAAAACACGTAATACTATTATGCCCCTTACGCACCAGCTAAGAAGCAATACTCTTAGCAGCTAGTATAGAAAACTATAATACACTGCTCTTAATATAGAAAGGCCTTAAGGCGGCTACCTAGTGGCTTATTAGCTAAAATATGCTAGACCAGTTCTGGGTTGCAAAGGAAATAGCAATAGAAAGCAAAGGGGCGAGTAATAGGCGCCCCCTAATAACTCTACAGGAGTAGAGTACAGTATATAATACTAGCGCGTCCGTAGGTTTATTACGGCAGTAGTGGTTCCCAAGGAGGTTAAAAAGTAAGGTAGTAGAGCACCACTGGTAACTCGTAGGCGACTTATAAGCGAGCCCCAAAAGGCGGGGAGACGGATTACAGGGTTTTCTCAAATAGAGTTTTCTCCCCACATGTATATAAGGAGTAGTCCGCGTGGGCCCAACAGGGATCCAAATTGGACGTTAAGCAATGAATAATATAATATAATATAATATACTAGAGAGTATGGACATGATAATAAAATAATTAAAGTCCGTTAAGCTCCTTAACCCTTAACCGCTATTTAATGGGATAGATCCCATCTTTAAGAATTGGAGAATCTAGGTATAAGGAAAGCTCCGTGTTAACTATAACTATTACCCCTCTAAAGAAGCGAAAATACTTTACCTCTTTGGTTAAACTATTAGGGACGCCTAGTAATACCTTTAGGCTAAGTTTAAAGATAAATTGCCTATCTGGTTTATATTTGTTAATAAGATAATATAGTATCTAGTTATTATTTATGTTAACCTAAATAAAGTACGGGATGCCTATTATAACTATAACTGCCTAATAATAAAATTAAACTAAACCTTTACTAAGTTTTAGACCTAGTTCTTATACCTAGTAGGCGAAGGCTAGGTTCCTCTTAAGAACTACCGTTTAGACCTATATAATAAGCTAATAGTCCAACTATAAGAAAAGATTGCGGTAGCCTTAAATAACCTACTAACCTACTAAAGACTTGCAGCCTAATATTTATTTCTAGATTTAGAACTAAAATAAATTAATACTTATTCTAATTAATTAAAGCGGTTCTATAGCGACCGGAACCTACCTACTATACTAATAGGAGCTAGCGTTAGAAGATAAACCACAACCACCCTTATACCTAAAGTAGTTACAACTACCTACCTATAAGCCTCGCCTAACTTGCTATATACTATGTCTTTAGTTAATGCTTGTTATAATACCCCAATTAACCCTACTATAGTTATATGCTTTAATTACGGAAAGGATAGTTACTTTACTATATCCTACCTAGAGCTAAAGGATATAGGTAATATTAAGGAGATAGAGAAAGAAGAAATGTCTAATAAGTTGGGAAAAGAAGAACCCTAGGGAAAGACTCCCCCCTAGGGTATCCTATTAATCTTAAAGAGATTAATCTAAATTAGCTAATAGGTGGAAAACACTTTATAGTTCTATATATAGTATCTTAAAATAGATATAGAGTTAATATAAATGCCCTTGTTAATACTAGAGTAAATAGCTTTGCCTTTATAAACACTACTTATATAAATAATGTTACTAAGTTCTTAAATATAAATGCTACCTAACTAGAGAAGCCTATTTAAGTAAAAGGCTATAATGGCTAAGCTGGTAAGCCAGTTACCTATGTCTTAAATCTATATATTGCTATTAACAGACAATGCTAGTTTAGTATCCCCTTCTGCATCCTAGACCTAGGGTCCCATAATATAATCCTTAGCCGAAAATAGATGTCCTACTTTAATATTTGGTTAAATGTATAATAAAGATAGTTCGTCTGGCTGGAGATTAGACTAAAATTACCCTCCTTTGCTAGAGAAATTTGGACTAACTGCAAGATATTAGCTGTAAAGGCTGACCCTATTTATTAATAGGATATTAGAGACCGCAACCTAGCCTTTACCTAAGAAGATGCCCGCCGCAAGGCTAGTAGAAATTCTATACTAATAATAATACTCTCCTAAAGCGCTGCTGTTAAAGAGGACTCTACTTATAGAAGTAAAATGGATAGTAATATAGATAACTTCCAAATTACGGAGATCCGGCTAATGTGGAAGAGGATGTACTAATAGGACATAAAAGATAACCTTTAGAAGATATAGTGAAAGCTAAAAGGAGTAAGGATAATGTTAATATACTAAAAGCCCCTAAGGCTATGGACACCCCTACTACTATATAATACTCCTATAGTTAATATTACGGCAATTAGTGCTATAGGCTTTTATTTTAATATATATTAAAAGGATAATAAAGTCTTTATAACTAGCTTATATAAAATTAACCAGATTATTAATGTTAGGAATATAGGCAAGTTGCCGTCACGCGAGGCAAGTTGCCGTTACGTGCCGCTGCGGCACTAGCGTGGCGAGGAGCCTTAAGCTCCTCGCCCTTCCTTAAGAAAGAGCGATATATACAATAACAATCATCATACTATCTACGAACCGTAGCTATGTAATATCACCTTATAATACCTACACTGATTAGTAGTTAACTTCACTGTTATACTATAGAGCAGCTAAGTATTCCCAAGAAGAGATGAGCCACTGTACTAGTGCTACTTATGCTAAAGGAAGCTGTCTTTTGAGGTCAGAACTAGTCCTAAACCTTAAATAGAACTCTTCCACAAATCTAAGGATCTAAAGGCCAGAACTGGTCCTAAGCCTTTCCTAGATTACAGATTCTTGCGTCTATTACGCAGAATAACACACTTTATAAGTCTTTACAATTTAAGGCTAGAACTAGTCCTAAGCCCTATAATTGTAAATACACATTATAAACGCGTACTAAACGACAAACGCGTACTAAACAACAACCCCTACCCTAATAACACTTCCCTCCCCCTAAAAACATGGCTACGCCTACCTTAAACGACTAGGAAGACTCCTTACTACTAGGGGTAGCTTTATACGCGAAACTTATTAATAAAGATTAGGATGAATTTACTATTAATATAGCAATTTTATCCCGTAAAACAAGTTAACGGCTTTTTCCTATACCATATTATATTCTACTAAAGTAGACACTATACCGATCTATAGCTATAGGAATATTTTAGGGAGGATTTTATAGGATGGACCACCAACACCTAGGCATTTAGCAATGTTAATATTGTTTAGGATTTTTAAGACTTCCTTTATAGGAATGGGGTATATATTGCTAAAAACAGTAACCTAATTACCAGTAATATCTAGGCTGTTATTATTGGTATAGAAGAACTAATATGGACAGAAGCTAAGATTATACGTTAACTACGGAAACCTAGAACCAACCCGTATTCTTTAGAAGGTAACTTTAATTCAGAATAAAACCCCCAGAACGCTACTATCCTACCTAAAGGTACTCTCCTACCTAGAGGTACTCTTCCTCCACCTCTACCGCCTCTAGCTCCTCTACCCCAGCCAACTAGTAAGCCTCCACTATAAGAAGTTACAAATTTAATGAAGGTATATTTGGACAAGGAGAAGAAGTTTGGAGGAGAACTATATAATATGCTTAGAATAAAACTACAAGTCTTTTATAACTGCTGCAGTAAGGTCAGAATCCAATGCTACTAGTTTTATTATGCTTTCTTAGTTATGTTAAAGGGACAGGCGGTAATATTTTATTACAACTATATTATAGGTAGAAACTATAGCTTTAATATAATACTTTAGCTTACTAAAGCCCACTTTAAGACTAATAAAAATTGCTAGCTTTATATATCTAAATAGCGGAAGACTATATTTTAAAGAGTTATTGCTTCTAACTTAATAAAGACTTGTTTAAAGTGCCTCTAACTACTCTTTAATAAACTTTAGAAAATCTAATGTAGCCTTACTAAAACTTACTAAAATGAGAACAGCCTAAGGGACTAGGTTATTTTAGCCTGCTATAGCATTCTTAAGTATAATCTAGCGCTATATAAACCTATAGATATATTTAAAGGAGTATATACCAAGCTACGCTTTGCTATAGGTACTGTAATACAAACACAAGAATCTTAACAGTTCTATACTAAAAACCCTACCTAACCAAGTATTCCTAACTAATATAATTATAACTAGACTGACCAAATATATAGTGGCTGTAGTAGGGAATATAGTAAAGAGTATAATTAACGTTAACTATAAGGCAATCATGGAGGTCCTTATAGAGGTTTATTTTAAAGTAATTACTAGAAGAAGTGCTATATTTATAAGAAGCTAAATTACTAGTTAACTAGACACTCCCTTAATAAGTAAAAGGAGGTATATAATAAGTTTTATCAGAGTGTAAGAAACATTAAAAACTATAAGGTCACTACGGCCTACTTTTAAAGCTTCCTAGTTTAATATAAAGGCGTAAAAGATCTTAAGGGTAAGGTTAATAAGACCAAATAGCTCCTTATAGATATAGAAATTAAGGACTACTCTCCTAACTAATACTTCACTAAGTATAGTAAGGTAGATGGCATATAAACTATCACTATTCTTAATAACTAATCTACGCTCTATTCTATTATAAAGTTAGATATCTTTAATAAGCTAAAGGAAAGCTCCGCGTTCTTCTTTAATAATAAATACTTGGCAAACATCTTTTATAGTATTATACTAGATACTAGAGCCGCAGGAGTATCTATAGTAGGAAAACCTTAAGTTTAAGCCCTTTAGCAGCTTAATAGCTCTATTTAGATTAACTAATTAATGGCAGGCTAATATACAATACGTTTTAGTAAGGGTACTATAATCTTTCTTAGCACAATTAGGGTCCAAACCCCCTTAGGATATATTACTTTCTATATTATTTCTACAAACACTCCGTTTCTATTCTGTATTAGGGATATAAATAAATTAGGCATTAAGCTTAATAACCTTAAGAATATGCTTATATAGGGAGATAATTAGGTACCTATTATATATAAGTGGGGTTACCCTTAGCTACTCCTTTAATAACTAGAAAGGAGTATTGCTTAGAGCCATTTAACTAAGTTAAAGTTATATTAACTACACCATTATTTTAGCCACCTATCTGTTTACTAATTACTTAGGGTTCTTTAGTAAGCAGGCTATAAAGTTAAGGTTAAGGCAATTAAGTATCTTATAAAGTACTACTATTACTACTAAATAAACCAGAAGTCCCCTAGCTAATTTAAGTTTACCCTTAAAAATAACTATAACTTTAACTTCTATATTGTTATTAACGTTATATATTTTAGTAGCAAGCTAGTACTCTAAATTATTAACTTCTTAACCCCCTTCTAAGCCGCACGTTTCTTAAAAGATATATTAGCTAGAAACACATAGGATACCCTTTAGTTGTACTAGATTAATATCTACTTAGGACCCCCTAATTAAATCGTCTATAATATAGGAAAGAACTTCTTATTTATAGAGTTCCAATAATAGATAAAGGCAATGGTAATTAAGGTTAAGGAAGTCCCCATTAAGGCATATAATAGTATTAGAAAAGTGGAATAATATTATACGCCATTACACCGCGTATATAAGATTATCTCTTTAGAACTAGAGGATACTAGTAAAGAACTTACCTTATAAATGGCTATTAAAGCTATTAATAATTCTACTAGCCCAGATAGACTTATACCTACGTTACTAGTCTTTAGCACCTACCCTTAAATAACTAATAATTTTCCACTATCTCCCTCTATTATATAATAAGCTAAGGCTATTTATAAGGCAACAAAGGAGGTATAACGTCTTTATGCCACACACTAAGTTAACAATGTACTAGGAATGAGAAATAGCCCAAATACCTTAATTACACTTAATCTGCTACTCCAGTCTAAGGTACGCATATAGCATAAAAAGGGAGAATAGTTAGGCCCATATTAACTTATTACAATTAATGGCTAGACTTATACTATTTAGATGCCTTATAGACCTACTTAATTCCATTTAACTGTTATTAAGCCTTACTATAAAGATAACAGTTCTAAGCCTTTATAGGATACTGTGTAACAGTTCACCAGCACTGTGCTGAGACACGAGATCGTCGCCTAAGAGGCTCCGAGACACAATCGACGCTACCCTCGTATGTCTCGGATATGGTCAATATTGAGTCATAGACTTCGGAGTTCGGGGTCTACTTTCATGTATTTAGTTCACTTGATTTCCATAGATTTACAATAAAGTTGCTCATTCAATTTACCCACACTGCACTGTTACATACTGTCACGGGACTCCTCCGTAACACCTTACACACGTCCACCTGTTTCCACCTACGCAGCAAGAAGAGACCGACCACGAGACGGCAATCTAACGGTAATCTATAGCAATCTAACGGCAATCTACCGCATTCTGCTATATTCTGCCAAGTCCACCAAATCCTGCCAAGTTCTGCCAGGACCGCTACTTGAATCCTATTCTGCTCCATACACATATTAACCAAGCAACCAAACTAGCAATATATACCCTTTCTTCTCATTTCCTTACCTTCTCTCCTTACGCAACGTCTTAACTTCATTACACAGTTTATATATATAGCTTAATAATATCTACTTCGCTATATATTATCACCACTTATACTTACTCCGTGATACTATATTATATCTAAACCTACACTCCGCCCCGCCCTATTTAAAATACAGAACAACCTTAAAGCCCCTATAACGGCCGCCAATATTATATCCGCACTCCAGGAACAATTAGCAGATATACAAAAGTCCTTTATAAACGCCCTCGCACAAAACCAAGCTGCTATAGCTTAATAGCAAGCCAAATAAGAAGTACGGCACTAGAAAACAATTAAGGCCCTCTAAAAAGAAATCCGCACCCTTAAGATATCCACGCTAAGCCCTTAAGACCGGTCACTATTATTAGAAGCCAATACACAGAACGCAAGCCCTAAACTAGCAATAATCATCCCACCAGTAAAACCAACTACTACACCGCAACAATCTAAACAATTACTAGACCCTCTAATATTTACTAGTAAATAATAAGAACTCCAATTATTCCTAAGCCGGCTTAAAAATAAGCTAACTGGTAACATTAACCGCTACTTAACTAAAGCCAACTAACTCTATTATGCCCTAAGTCGACTAGGAGGAGATATAGCTGACCTTATTAAACCTCTTTAACCAAACTTAGTACTAAGCCTAATTATACTTCTTAAAGCCACATATAGTAACCCAAACTGCCAAGCTACTACTTAGAGAAAGATAAACCACATAACTTAAGGAATAAAAAGCTTTCCAGTATACTTCTCCAAATTCAACCGTTATGTAAAAGAAACAGGCTGGAACGACTCTATACTAATTAACAGCTTTATTAAATCCCTAAGTTCTAAACTAAAAACCTCCCTAATAGGTATAGACCTACTAGGAGCCCTTAATGCCTACGCAAACGTTATTAATAAACGGTATAATAATATACTACGTCTAACACCAAAGTCCGCTCCTTAATATAATATAATAACCCTATAAATGTCTACTAAGCTATTATCTCAGCCTAAGTACCCCAACGCCATAGATATTAACACTGGAACCCTAGAATACGCCTTACTAGGGTTCTCTAAATAAGAACGACGCACTAAGCTAGGCCTCTATTTTAAGTGTAAAAGTAGCTCCTACTTCTCTAACTACTACTCTGTCCCCCTACCCTAACGCAAATTATAAACGGCTAATACTAGCAGCCGTTTACTGTATTAATCCTCTAGTCACCGTCCCCAATCTCCACCTGGTTCCAGCCCTATATCCAATAAGCACTACTTACAAGGACGAAGCTACAACCGATATACTATAAGAACTCCACCCTAATTACCTCCAAAAGGAAGGTCCTAGAGCTAAGTCGCTCTCTAGGACGGTGCTGCCTCAGAATCTCGTTAAATGCTTTAGATATTATAAACTCTAACTCTTAGGATTGCAGTATAACCATTAACTATCATCTTCGGCAGAATAATTAATAGGTTAATACTTAAGTCCTAATTAATATAGGAGCCAGTGGCATAGGATTTATTAACAAAATCTTTATATAAGATAATAGTTTTACTCTAACCCCCCTCAACTAGCATATTAATATATTTGGATTTAATGGCAAACGCACTATCTTAGGCCGTATTACCTATATAGTATTCCTAAAACTCTAATACCTAAACTATAAAGAGCTAATTAGGCTTTTCGTTACCACCCTAGGTTACTTAATAATCCTTAAACAACCCTAGATAAAGCTACATAAGGTAACCATTAATTGGGACAACCTTAAGCTTCTATTTACCGCCTCCTATTATAAGTAGAAGTATCTTATAACCCACTACTCAGACCCCAAACTAAAATCTAGAAAATCTACCAAGATCCACCAGTTTAAGATTTCCACCAATATCTACTAAGAACCTAGAAATAACACACAACTACACAAACTAACTCTAACTGCTATACCCCAAACCAAGTAGAAGCTTAAGCTTAACATATAAAAGTACTAAAAGAACTGGTACTCTACTATAAAAAGGATACTTAAAGAACCTAAACCTAAATCTAATACCAACTCTATACCTAACACTAAACTTAAACCCAAACAAGAAACCATATAAGAAACTAAGAATAATCCAAGTTCGCTTAATACCTTAGATATTTACATAATTAGAGCTACCCCGTTAGCATAACTTACCAAGAAACCTAAATATACAATCTTTACTGTTACAATAGCTGATATTAAAAAGGCCTTAGCACTAAAGAAACACACTAACCCTGCCATAAAAGTACTAGTATGCCACTATAATAACCTAGAAGTATTTTCATAAAAGAAAGCCAATAAACTAGCAGAACACTAACTATATAACTATAAGATTGTACTCAAAGAAGGAAAACAGCCAGGATTTGGACCCTTATACGGAATGTCCCAAAATAAACTCCAAGTACTGCGGAAGTACTTAAACAAATACCTAAGTAAAGGATTTATTAGAGTAAGCTCTTCGCCTATAGCTACACCTATAATCTTTATTAAGAAACCTGGCAGCGGTCTACGCTTCTATATAGACTACCAAGCTCTTAATACTATTACCATTAAGAATTAATACCCGCTCCCATTAATTTAAAAGACACTAAACCAATTAAGTAAGGCTTACTACTACACAAAACTTAACCTTATCTACGCATTTAACCGCCTCCATATTACAAAAGGAGATAAATAGCTTACCGCATTCCGTACTAGATATAGACTATTTAAATACTTAGTAATGCCGTTTGGCCTTATAAATGCCCCAAGTTTATTCTAACACTTTATAAATAATACCTTATAACCTTACCTGGACGTTTTCTATACTGCTTATATTAATAACATCCTAGTATATAGCAATAACCTAGCTAAATATAAGAAACACGTTAACCTTATTCTAGAAGCCCTACATAGAGCTAGACTACAATTAGATATAAATAAATACAAGTTCTATAAAACGGAAGTTCTATACTTTAGACTTATCATCTCTATAAACGGCATATAAATGGACCCAAAGAAGATTAAAGTAATTGTAAACTGGCAAGAACCCAAGAACGTCAAGGACATAAGAGCCTTTATAGGATTTGCTAATTTCTACTAATAGTTTATTAATAACTTCTCCGCCCTAGTTTTACCTCTTATAGCTCTAATATAAAAGGACAAAGCCTTTATCTTTAATAAGGAATACAAAAAGGCTTTTACCTATCTAAAAGTCATGTTTACCACTACACCTATACTCCAACACTTTAACCCAAACCGAAAGAGTGTTATAGAAGCTGATTTATCTAACTACGTCACTAGAGGCATTCTATCTTAGTATAATAAGGAAGGAGTACTGTATCTAATAGCATACTTCTTAAAACAATTAAGTCTAGCCAAATATAACTACAAGATCTACAATAAGGAATTATTAGCCATTATTAAATATTTTAAATAATGGCAACCCAAACTAGAAGGCACCAGATTTCTAATTAAGGTTCTTAGCAACTATAAGAATCTATAGTACTTCACAACTATAAAACAGCTAAGTCATTATTAAGCCCACTAGTTAGAATATCTGTTTTATTTCCAATTCTCAATTATATACCGCCTAGGCGTTTAAGGTCAAAAACCTAATACCCTAACTCAACGTTCACAAGATATAACAGCACAGGAAGAAGCGCGCGCCTACCACAATCAAACGCTACTTCGCCCCAAATTATTTGATCCCCTAGCTAAAGACCTTATAGTACACGTCCTTAAAATAACTAATTAATTAATTAAGCAGATTATAGTTAATAAATACCCAAATAACAAGTTTATCTAAGAGATACTTAAGTTAATTTAAAATGGCGTTAGACGCTCTAAAAAGATCTCTCTAAGTAAATATAAGGCTTATAGAGAACGCTTATACTACTAGAACCGCCTAGTTATACCTAACTATAACAAACTTAAGCTCAAGCTCCTTAAACACATATACAATTTACCAGTAGCCGGCCACCTAGGCCGAGGAAAAACCCTAAAGCTACTCTAACGGGAGTACTACTAGCTAAATATACACAATATAACACAAAGGTATATCTCCAGCTATTACACCTACTGACGAGCCAAAGCCTTGTATAAGAAGTATAATGGCTTTCTAAAGCCACTGCCTATTCTAGACCAAAGATAGAAGGATATCTCAATTAACTTTGTTATTAATCTCCCTATAAGTAAAGGCTATACAAATATTATAGTAGTTATAGACCGACTATCCAAAATAAGACACTTAATTGCCTACCCTAATATATCAATACCTGCTATTGCCCAACTATTCCTGGATTATATATAGAAACTCTATAGACTTCCTAAAACGATTATCTTTAATAGAGGCCGCCAGTTTGTCTTAGTGTTTTAGAAAGAACTAACTACCTAACTCTATATTAAAGCGCTGTTGTCTATAGTATATTACCCAAAAACAGACGGTCAAACAGAACATGTAAATGCTATAATGGAACAGTATATTCGGATATATACATCATATTTGCAGGACAACTGGATAGACTAGCTTACATTTGCCGAGTTTACTGCAAATAACTCCGCCTTAGAAACTATAAAGGTCTCCCCATTTCTGGCTAATTACAGCCAGCACCCGCGAATAGGTTTTAAACCCTTTAGTAATATTCCTCGCCTAGCTTATTAGGCCTTACAAGTTACAGAAACAAACGAATTTATAAAAAAGATAAAAGAACTATAAGAGTTTCTTACTAACGAAATAATATAGGCCCAGTCTGTCTATAAAGCCGTAGCAAATAAGAACCAAACCCTAGCACCAGCTTACCAAATTGGTAACTTTGTCTGGCTAGACACAAGAAATCTAAATACAAAATAACCTACTAAGAAACTTAACTAGAAGAACGCCAGCCCTTATAAGGTTAAAAAAGTTGTCTCTCCTTATACCTACTAACTAAAGCTCCCTAATACGGTTAAAATCCACCCTATATTCCATACGTCAGTCCTCCACCCTACCACCCCTATATTAGACGCCCTACCTAGACAGATCCAAGACCCTCCCCCACCAGTTAAAGTGGATGGTAAGGATAAATACCTTATTAAAAGAGTTAACGACATTAAGTATAACAAACGGAAACACAAATATATATATCTTATAAAATGGAGAGGCTTTACTAAGCCCTTATAGGAACCCATTGACTCTATAGGACTTATATAAGCCGCAGAAGACTTTTATAAACTCTACCCAGAACTACCTTAGCCCCATCTCGCAGAAGCTCAAGTTTAAAGGGGGGGTACTATTATAGGACTCCTCTGTAATACCTTACACACGTCCACCTGTTTCTACCTACGCAGCAAGAAGAGACCGACCATGAGACAGCAATCTAACGGTAATCTATAGCAATTTAACGGTAATCTGCCGCATTCTGCCATATTCTGCCAAGTCCACCAAATCCTACCAAGTTCTGCCAGGACCGCTACTTAAATCCTATTCTACTCCGTGTACGTGTCGACCAAGCAACCAAACTAGCGATATATACCCTTTCTTCCCGTTTCCTTACCTTCTCTCCTTACGCAACGTCTTAACTTCATCACACAGTTTATGTACATAGCTTAATAATATCTACTTCGCTATATATTATCACCACTTGTACTCACTCCGTGACAGATACTATAAAAAATACCCTAAAGAAGAGCTATAATTAATATGCTCTAAAAGGCAACCACAATTCTAATATAATTATAGTAGATACACCGCAACTATAACGCGGTAGAGGTTGCCTAAAGGGATTATAAAATTGCTAACATCTTATTAATTTTAAAGAGTAATTTATTACCGTTATTAAGAATAGAGTTAAGCTGTTAATGGCCTTTATGATAGCTAAGGAGAAGGCTAACTTTAAACTCACAAAATAGCCCTAAAAGGAAGCTTATATTATAATTCTAAGAGCTCCTTTCTAAGCATCTAATAAGTAGGAGATTAATAGTCTTATTATAAGAGGAGTCTTTAAATTTAAGAAATATAACCCTACTAAGTTTAATAAAGTTCGCATCTTTAAATTAAGAATAGTTAATAAAATTAAGGGCAAAGCTACTAACGCCCTATTTAAGAAATTAAGGCTTATTATTTAAGGTTACAATAATAATAGTAAGGAGGTAATTCTTATATAATCTTCTATAATTTAATAAGCTAGTTAGTAAGTTATTATTATACTAGCTCCCTCCTTAATAAAGAATAAAATGGTAGTTTATTTATAAGATATCACTTAGGCCTACACCTAATTAGAGATGTACCTTTAGCGCTTAATATTAGCATACCTTCTAGAGCAAATTCGCCACCAATATCCTAAAGAGACAATTATAGTTATGCTTAAGCTATTATATGGAATTGCAGAGGCAGGAACTTATTAGTAGGCTATCTATAGCAAGCACCATAAAGAGAAGCTTTTAATAACTACTTCTATATTTAATCTATGCTTCCTTATTACAGCTATAGGAACTCTATTTAGAATTATTAGCATATAAATTAATAATATAATTATCTTAGGAGATAACTAATTCTTAGCTCTTAAAGAAGATAAGCTAGTAAAGGTAAACCTTATAGTAAAGCTAAAGGAAAAGCTTAATTTAATAACACTATTACTCTTGAATAGATATATCCTCTCCCTAAATAAGGATTCTATTACTTTACGCCAGAAGAGTTAAGGCAAGAAGATTGACATTATTAATATTAATTCTCTAAAGTAAGGATATATAGAGTAACGCGCCTATAGAGCCTATGTTGCTTCTATCTATTAACCTAAGGCTTCTTTTAATCTTTCTATTACTACTTAACACTAGGAACCAACTAAGGATAACATTTTTGCCCTAAATAAACGTCTTTTCTAGCAAATAAACCATCTTAATTAGGGACTACTCTATATGCCTATTAATCTTCCTACTACCAAGCTCTTTATATTTATTAATAGATTATTTATAAATAACAAAGATTTTAGCTCCTAGCTAGGATATAAGATTATTATTATAAACAAATCTACTAAAGAGAATAACTTTATAATCTATAGCAATCTTATCTATTAGAGCTTAAATAAGAGTAAGTATATCACTTAAAGCATTCTAGCATTAGAGATATATAGAATGGTTAGCGGAGTTAACATAGCAATTGCAATTAGAACTACCCTAAAGATAATTATAGATTAACTTAAACTTCCTACTATCCCTATAATTAGATACACTAATTTATACTCCCTTTATAAGTATTTAGTCAAGCTTAGTACTATAAAGAAGAAGCGCCTTATAATTAATATTATAGCACTTTAACAATCCTATAAGCGTTAAAAACTCTTTAAGATTTAATGGATTAATGGCTAAGATAACCTAGTAGATATAATAATAAAGGCAAACCTAAACAAGGCACTAAAGACATTTGTTAACATAAATACTCTACGTATATAAGTTAAAGGTTAGGTTAAAAGGGAGTAGGGGTATAATATTCTATAAACCTTAACTCAAACTAGCTAATTAGGATTTTCTATCCCTAGGATGGAAAATCGCTATTAGCTTACTTACTACTAGCACCTTAGCGGCCCTCCTAACAAGATATCTACCCACAACTTCTAAGCAAGAAAGCACCATATACTAAGAGGCAAATTTTGGGACAGTGAGACTTATATTATAATAGCAATAGTAAGTAAGAAGGATTGATATTTATTACGCTAGTTAAGCGGTATATATATATAGATGGCAACCGTAAAAGAAGAGTTGCCAGTGTTGGGAATATAGGCAAGTTGCCATCACGTGCCGCCGCGGCACTAGCGTGGCGAGGAGCCTTAAGCTCCTCACCCTTCCTTAAGGAAGAGCGATATATATAATAACAATTATCATACTATCTACGAACCGTAGCTATGTGATATTACCTTGTGATACCTATAATTAATAAGAAGGAAGAAGGGCTAGTAGAGAAAACTGATAAAGAACTAATTAAACGCCTTCTCCCTACTTACCTCTTAAACTATAGAGACGCGTTCTTAAAGGTAGCTTTGGATATACTGCCCCCCTACTAAACCTATAATTATAAGATTTAGTTAAAGGCTAATAACTCTCTAGGCTATAGCCCCCTTTACTAGCAAACTATAGAAGAACTAAAAGCTATAAAATAGTCCTTAATTAACAACCTCTATAAAGGGTTTATTAAACTAAGTTAGGCCCCTTTTACTTCCCCTATTCTATTTATAAAGAAACCTAATAAAGGCCTCTGCTTCTGTATTAACTATTAGAAACTAAACGCCATTACTTAAAAAGATTGTTACCCTCTCCCCCTAATTAACGAGACTTTTATATATTTAAGCTGAGCCAAGATCTTTATAAAGCTTAATGTCCGCTATGCTTTCTACTAAATTAGGATAGACCCTGTATTAAAGGATCTAATAATGTTCTATACCCGCTATAGTTCTTATAAATATAAAGTCCTTTCTTTTAGACTAATGAATAGGCTAGCTACGTACTAATAGTATATAAATAATGTTCTTTTTAACTACCTTAATAAATTCTATACGGTATACCTAGATAACATTCTTATATTCTTAGATAATAAACTAAAGCACTAAGTTTACGTTAAAAAGGTCCTAAAGAGGCTGCGGAATATAGGCCTATAAGTTAATATTAAGAAATATAAATTTGGAGTAAAATAAATAAAGTACCTTAGGTTTATTATTAGTATAGAAGGAATTAAAGCTAACCCTAAGAAGGTTAAGGCGATACGTAACTAGAAACCCCCTTATACTATAAAAGGCATCTAGTCCTTTTTTAGCTTCTGTAACTTCTACTATTAGTTTATTTATAACTATAGGGTTATGGCTAAGCCTCTTATATAACTAACTAAGAATAATACGCCTTTTATTTTTAATAATAATTATATAGAAGCTTTTAAGGAGTTAAAGGACTAACTTATCTCCTCCCTAGTTCTTTGTTACTACGACCTAAACCTTAAATTAATGCTAGAAACGGACGCCTCTAATAGAGTAGTAGTGGGGGTTCTCTTATAGTTACACCTAGATGGCAAATAGTACCCTATTACGTTTTTCTTAAAGATAATAGCCCCAGCTAAGTATAACTATAAGGTACGCAATAAGGAAATGCTGGCTATTGTATAATTATTGTCCTAGTGGCGCGTAGAGCTTAGAAGCACAGACTCTTGGATTAAAGTCTATACTAATTATAAAGCCCTTAAGTATTTTATAATAATAAAGCAGCTTACTAGTTAATAGGCTAGGTAGGCTAAAATACTCTCCTAATTCCTCTTTATGATTATATACCACCCTAGTAGGTAAAATTCTAAAGCTAATACCCTTATTTGGAGAGAATAGGACGTGGAACTATAGGATAAGCTAAAGGTTTAGTACCGGACACGTGCCCTCCTCTGTCCTAAATAACTCGACCTATATATTCTTAAGGAACTAAGCTCTGGATAGAATAAGCTAGCGCCTATAGAAAAAGAGATCCTAGATAAACCAATGGGACTAATTAACTATATCCTAATCGCGAACCGCATAGCTAAATCCCTAAAAGCCCTCCGTGACTAAGCTATGGAAGGCAACCCTAATTTAGAAATGGAAGACGGACTGCTCTTATACTAAGAACGGCTTATAGTTCCAGACGTTAATAACCTATAAATAAAACTAATCCGTGAAGCCTACTATTAAGTCTCTATAGTATACCCTAGTTAAGATAAGACTTACCAACTACTAGCGCCTTGCTACTACTAGTAAGGACTCCTATCTAACATAGAATAATTTATTAGGAATTGTTATACTTATAAATAGGCAGATACCCCTAGGGATTAAACCCCTAGATGGTTATAACCACTACCAGTTCCTAAACGCCCTTAGCAGTATATTATAATAGACTTTAAATTATTTCTAAAGGACAAATATGGCTATAATATAGCCTTTATAGTAGTTAACCGACTAAGTAAGTAAGCTATTTCCCTCCCCTACTTTAAGACTATAACTATAAAAGAGATAGCCCATATATATATTAACAACATTTACTAAATCCATAGCGCCCCTAAGTTAATTGTCTCTAATTATGGACCCTAGTTTATATTGGACTTTTGGGAAGAATTTTACCGCATTCTTAGGATTAAGGTTAAGCTCTCTACTGCATTCTATTCTTAGACTAACAGCCAAACTAAGATTATAAACTAATACCTTAACTAGTGACTTCGCCCCTTTGTTAATTACTACTAGGATAACTAGTTAGAACTACTGCCTATAATGGACTACGCACAGCTTACGCTCCCTTATAATAGTATAGAAATGTCACTATTTAAGTTACTCTATAGATATAAGCCATAAACATCCTTTGATTGGAATAGACCTATAGGACCTATAATGGCCCGCGAACGCCTTAGCTATAAGGAGGCCGAGATATTCGCTAAGAGAATGCATAGAGCCTAGGAGACTGCCTAAGCAATTATAAAAAAGGCATAAGAGAAGAAAAAGGCCGATGTAAACCAATATTGTCGCGAGGTAGACTTCTATATAGGAAATAAGGTATGGGTGTTAATAAAGAACTAGAAGACCTAGAGACCAAGCTATAAGCTAGACTACTAAATAGCTAGCCCCTATAAGATCCCTAAGAAAGTAGGGCAATCTCCCAAGGTTAAGCTACTAGAGTTAATAAAGATCTACCCTATCTTCTCTCTAGATTAACTGCGGAAGGCCGCGGACGACCTATTGCCTGGACAGTATAACGACCCCCTACTGCTAATTTAGATTGCAGAGGATAAAGAATAGGAAGTTAAAGAGATCTTAGCAGTTAAGAAGGACCGTAGTACCTTAAAATACCGTGCGAGCTAGGTAGGTTATAATGAAGATCCAGAATGGTACCCCGTATCCAATTTTAAGTACTCTCTCTATAAGCTATAAGATTTCCACCTAGCCCACCTAGACCTCCCTAGACCACTACGCAAATTAGATAGCTAGATTAAATGCTAGGAAGAGGGGTTAGATAACTATAATAACTTAAACAATAATAAAGAACTTAGACAAAGCCTAAGGGCAGGCTTTTTTAGGAGGGGGGGTAATGTAATGGTGCTGGAGCGCGTTACCTGCTATATTGCAGTTTCTAGGGCAATTTGCCGCATTCTAGGGCAATTTGCCGCATTTCTAGGCAATCTGCCAGCACCACTTATAGAGCTAACCAATTAGGATTTCCCATCCCTAGGATGGAAAATCGCTATTAGCTCGCTTACTACTAGCGCCTTGGCGACCCCTTTATATCTTATCAGTCTCTAGCAATCTTCTCCTTCTTCTTCTCCTTAGCTTAGTATTCTTATATAGTAGCAATCTACAAGCTTCGGTTTAGAAGCATTTATACAAGCCTGTTATAAATAGTTTAGTTAATTACCTTATAGGCTTTCTTTTTATAGCTAATAAGCTCTAATAGGTAAGTAGATAGACTACTATATAAGGCCCTCTAATGTATAGGGGATAGTTAATAGAAATTGCCTATTAGTAAGACGTTTAAGCCTTTAAAGTAATTATTGTTATATATAAAATAGCTTTAATAGAGGTGGTAATTAATCTAAGCAAGATATACTTGCCTAATTATTAATTTTTGATTAAGGATAAAGTACTAAATATCCTTAAAAGCCTATTATAAAGGCGTAAGACTAATAATAGGTAACTCCTTAAAGGGACGGTTTACTAGTAACCTTAATAGTTTATATATAGTTCTATCGTTAATATTAAAGATAGCTACTCTAGTAGGGGTGGCTTAAACTAATAGTAATAGCTTACTATTAGATATTGCTATATTATAGAGTGTGGTAGATAAAACAGTAATAAAATATAATTTACCAGTTTCTGCCTCTTTATTAATATTAACCTATAATAGGGGGGGACTAAGGCCTATCTAAATCTGCCTATAGTAACTAACTATAATATTATAAATATAACGCTAGGCCGGTTATAGGGAGGATAGAGTTGCTATTTATAGTAGTAGCTCCGCGGTAAAGGCTATAATTATATATTCTACTAATAAGTCCTCTTATTAAGCTAGAGGTACGTACCCTAATATCTACCCTAATTATAGTTATAATTAAGCTCCCTATTACTAAGCTTATTAAAATTCTTAACTTTAACTATATTAGTATTTTAAATATAGGCATATAGTAAGCTCGGACCCCCGGAAGTCAGTTTCCCCTAGAAGTCGGTCACCATACCAAATTTAACTTACCGACTTGCCCACCTATTTTCTATACCACCAATTATTTAATATGGACCAAAAGGAGCAGAACCTATAAATGGCTATTACAGATTTTAATGCTGGCAAATTTAAGTCTGGTACTCAAGCTGCACGAGCGTATGGTGTCCCTCCGTCAACTTTTTACGATTGTATGGGTGGCAGGCAGCTATAACGAATTTCTTACCAGCACAAACAGCTATTAACTCCTACATAAGAAGACTTCCTTATAAATTGGGTACTTGAACAAGACTTATAAGGATTTACCCCGTTATATACCTAACTACAAAAAATAGCGGCTTAAATTATTAATTAAAATTGCGACACTAGGGTCCTTGGTAAGTTATAGGTCTCTACCTACTTATAACGTAACCCTTAAATTAAATCCTTAATTGGCCAACTAATAGAGGCTGCTAGAGCTTAGGGAGCACAACCTAAGCGAATCTAAGATTTCTATAATCTTTTAGAGATGGTGCAAAAGGTAAGCGGTATATAGGTAGAGAATACCTAGAATATAGACGAATCTAGTATCGCATTAGGTGTATATACAAATTTAGTAAAACTAGGAGATGCCTTAAAAAAGAAGACCCTTATATAGTCGCCTAAAGATCGCGAATAGATATCTATTGTAGAGTTAATCTTAGCACTTGGCCGATTAATTCCGCCTCTGGTAATCTTTAAGGGAAAGCACATCCAAATAAGCTGGTTCCATTACGATAAGGTGCCTAATTAGGTATATACGACCTTAAAGAATGGTTAGACAGCCAATCGCATTATATTTAATTGGCTTACTAAAGTCTTCTTACCAGAAACCAAACCGTCTAGCGATAACGACGCTTAATTACTTATTCTTAACAGCTATAGAAGCCACCATACTATAGTTTTTATGGGAATGTAAGGCTAATAATATATGGCTTGTCTTTCTTCCCCTTTATTTAACGCACGTTCTATAGCCCCTAGATCTATTATGCTTTTGCCTAATTAAGTTAAAATATTAAGAGCAGATTGCGGAGCTTATATATATCAACGATGCAGCTCTAATTAAGAAGCATTACTTTATTAAGTATTACTATAAGGCATAGGAGGAAGGCCTAACGGCAAGAGTAATTAAATCTGGGTGGCGTGCGTCTGGTATCCACTCCTAAAATCCGCGTAAAGGTCTTAAGTCCTTATAGGTTAAAAAGAAGGCTATAACAGAGACTTTAAGCTTCAAGCAACCTAAAATCAATTAATTTAATGCTCTTACCACCCTAAAGAAACCACGCGATATATATAATATATTATAGGGCCTTCGTATTAAGCGTATGCCTAATTAGAAGATAAGGGCCCTTTTACAAAAAGTAGCCCGACAATTTAAGCAACTTACTACGCATGCTATATATTAGGAAGCTCAAATATACAGCTTGCAATCGCAGTTTAAGGACCTTAAGGGCCTAAAAAGATATAAGCGAGTAGCTATAGATCTAAATACAAAGTTTGTAAATATAGATTCAATTAAGGAAGCTATAGGTGAGATAGAGAAGGAAGAGGCATATGTAAAGGCAAAGGAGACAAAATTACGACCCGAAAGGGTGTCTGCTTAAAAGGCCAAAGCCAATATATTAAAATCTATATATACAGAGGTGATCCACCTTAATTAATTAGGTATAAGTAGCTCAAATTAATAGGGTAACCGATTAGGTTAGGTGTCTAAGTTTAGGGGTTAACCAAGTTCCGAGGGTCCGAGCTTATTTTAAAGAACTAATATAGCTCTAAATTATCTATAAAATTATTATTATAGGAGGGAAGGTCTCTCCCCAGACAAGAAGTTACGTTACTATTAGTCTATCGGTCAGTTGTAGTTAGTTAATAGAAATTAGTAAGAAAGTAGCTAGTAAGAAGAGGAGAAAAGAGTGTATTATGTATCTAAAACTGTCTGTTAAGCCTATCTAAGTTATTAAAGACTCTAAGGCCGCGGGCCAATCTATATACCTATGGGAGGCCTATACTCTCCTAAAACTATACTTAAACTAGATATTAAATGTAGTGGGCTAACTTACCCTACTATATACCTCCCCTACCTAAGTTGTTATCCCCTAATAACCTCTAAAACTCTAAAACTCCCTATCTTTAAAATAAAGGCGTAGTAGGTAACTATATATACTCCTTACTCTTGTTATAAACCTAAGATGGTAAGCAAGGAGACTCTATTCTGGTTAAATAAAACCGCTCTTGTCCGCCTAGTTGGATAGTATAGGTAATATTAGTGTCTAAACGAGGTTGTCTATAACTAATTAGGTTACTTACGTGAGCTAAGCGAGCTTAGGAAATTCACCAAATTCTATCTATAGAATAGGAGAATGAAAAAAAGCATTAATCAAATCAGTTACTACCCCATACTATTGCAATAGCATTATATATTACCGGAAGTGATACTAACACTAATTAGTGATCACAGATTAGGAGATGTACTACCTATAAAGAGAGGCGAACTTGAACAGTCCCTTTTTAACTAGAGGCAACCTATCAAGAACGCTTAAGGAGTATTGGTTGACGTGTATTTAAAAGAACTAACCCTATCTTATAAGAGAGGCCCTTAATTCTTTATATATAGTCCTTAGGTATTTAAAGAGTCAACCCCTATCTAGTATAGGCCCTTGATTCGCGTTTATTATATATATTTACTACCAGATTACTTGCCAAGGAGTATTAGTTGACGTATACTTAAAGAACCAACTCCATCTTGCAAGAAAGGCCCTTAATTCTTTATATATAGTCCCTAGGTATTTAAGGAACCGACCCCTATCTAGTATAGGCCCTTAGTTCGCGTCTATTACGCGTTTCTATCTAGAACCTAAAATTGAACTTAATAAGAGTTATAAGAATTGATATGTTAGACATTAGGGTATAAGTTAATAAAGGACAAGACAGATGGAGTAAGGGAATTAATGTATAATCTAATGAGGTTAACAAGAAGGAGATTAAAGAATTTATAGAGTTTAAGCTCCTTGAGTATAAAGCATATAAACTTAAGGACGATGACCTATGGGAAACCTACTGCGAAGACTTTAACACCTTTATAGTATAGACCTTTAAAGACTGTAACCAGATTACTATTCGCAACCTTTAACAATTCCTCTGAGTTTACGGTATATGGGTTAAAAAGCACAGAAATATAATAATACCAGAAGCTCTCTTTAACACCTTATAGGAAAAAGAACCTATGGAATAGACAGAATCTAAGGTTAAGGACTATATTGCGGCAGGAGGAGAGTTTAATTTAGGACGAATTAAATACCTCCTTAAAAATAACTTCACTAGCACTAGTACTATTAAAACCCTAATCTTAATCTCACTAACTATAAACCCTACCCTACTTATAATATCACCTACAAACCCCGTTCTACCTATAATACTATCTACCCCTATACCACCCCTATAATGGGAGTCTAATTATATTAACTTAATATTATAACTAGAACTACCTAGGGGATAGAGTTAAGCCTAGGGTTTTAGCAAGGAGTTAATAAACCTCGCGAAGATATATATAGAGGACAATAAGTATAGCAGAGAAGATGGTAATTTTAACTTTAAACTTACCATCTTCTATAACCTCTGTAATAGAGCTGATGTACCCTAAGAAGCCAAGGTTAAAGCCTACCTCATAATACTACGCGGTCTAGCACTTAACCACTACTATACTAACCTTAAGAACGTTACCCTAACCCTTTTATTTAACTAAATCTGCAATGCTATATGTAACTACTTTAAGGGACCTAAGTACAGGCGTGGTATACTAGGGCAATAGAACTCAACAACTTTAAGGTCTATAATGAGTAAAGGCGAGAATACCGGAAAATTAACCCTAGACTACCTATAGTTGCTCATTAAAGAACTAAGACACCTTTAGCATAGTCTTAACCTAGATTTACGCATAGACAAGTTCCTTTATAATAAGCTTATTAACACCTACTAGGAGTTACTAGCGTATTAATATGCCTGCTTTAAACCTTCTAATAGCTTAACTGGCCTAATTAATAACTTACAGTCCTCTATTATAACGTTTAAAAAGTTAAACAGTAAGAACCCCTAAGCCTTCTTTACCGACCGCCGCTACTATAGATAATACCCCTAATTACCTCACAGAATATAATCATCCTCATCCAGCCGATATGCATTATTGAAGAAGCGCTGCTTTGTCTGCTATAGGGAAGATTACTAGTTATCTAAATACTTAAGAGAAGAACGCGATAAATTAAGGAAGAAGTTTAAGGACAAACTTAACCGCCGCTTTAATAGGCACGCTAAGTAATATATTACGGAGTACAAGGGAATAGATCACGATAATAAACTTAACTTAGAATCTACTAATAACGTAAGGCCGTCGAAATCGGACTCTGCACCTGTACGTGGTGACGGCTACGAACCTGGTCTTCGAAGTTCAGATCCAGAGCCAACGCAGAGACGTCGCACAGCGTGCGGACAGGACCTGGTGGTGGTTGTGGGCGTCGAGGGCGGTGGTGAGAAATTTTCGGATGGTGAGATCTTGAAAACCACTACTGTTGGCCCTCTACAGTACGATGGCTACTACACTGTTCTATCCAGGGCACCTGTACGATCCAACATGGATGAGCAGTTTTCGATAACATCCCCAAAAACCCCAATGGAAAGCATCGACGACCTTATATTGACGAACAGATAAGCGCGAACGAACGAACGAACGAGCAAATATACGGCCCCTCCTAACCCCCAGGGCGGTCGCCCGCGGAGCATGCGGTCACTCGCCGTACTACCGTAATACTACTGAAAGGCAGCTGGATAACCCCGTACGGTTTTCCTTGTCTCCTCTTGACGGAGTGGTGCCCTTAGAGAGGGCCTAGTGACTGGGGCCTAGGCACAAAAGATACCCAGATACATATACACACATCCCGCTTTCGTCTTTTAGTATTAGGATGGTAGAACGGATGAATCCCCCTTACGCCTTTGATAGGCCTTAGGGGGGGGGAGGCAAGGCGTATATGGCAATAGTAATGGTTAATAAGAGATAGCATATAGGGGGTAGTCAAGATACGGGATATAACTACAAGCATACAGCAGTTGATTGGCAAGGCCTAGCTAGGACGTAGTGAACCCTAGCTTTGGATAAGCTAGAGAAGGAAGCAGTGGTTCCTAAGGAGTTCAAAACATCCAAGGAGGAGGACGTAGCTGTAGGCCCGCAGGGCCGCTGCTACGTGCAGGCATGGCAATTCGGGGTTTTTTATCCTACTGAGGTGGCTTATAGGGTTTTTCCTCCCCTAATATATCAGGGGTTTTCTTCCTGTAAATTTACAAGTTTCCCCTGTGTACGGAGTAGTCTGCGTGGGCCGCATAGGATCCGTATCAGACGTTAAGCAATGAATGAATAATAATAATAACGTAATGGAAGCCCTTATAATTAATACCAAGTTGCTACTATCTCTAACTTAGGAATAGACTGAGTTATTCCTTACCTCTTTTGGAACGATATAGCACGAAAGAGCTATTAATACTATAACTAACTTAGTGGACCGATCCTTTACCTATGTAATTACCGGCACTAACCTAACTGCTTACTATAGTGACTTAGACCTATTTGCCTACGTTACTACTAGCTGATATACCTCTAACAAGTTCTATAGAGTAATAATTAACACTAGAGCTTTAAAGAGATTAATAGTAGGCTATGGACAATACCTCGTATATAGGAAGACCCATAATACCGTTATTAATACCTTAAAGGCTGGCGCTATTAACGTCCAGTTTAGCATTAGTTCTACCTCTTCTATTGGCTCCGTTATAGTTAATACACCAGTTAGCAATATTGAGTTTTATATTATAAAGGCTGATACACCCTTCCTACTATGTCTTACAGATATGGATATATAAAGGTCTATTATAATAACCTTAAGAACGTCCTAGTTACCCTGGTGCTAGTGGTTTGCCGATTTAGCCACCCCTTCCTATTATAGGAAGAGTTACTGCAGTTATTTATAACCCACTTGTTTAACCAAAACCCTTACTACCTAACTACTACTAAACTCCGCCGACTCTACTGTCGCTTTAGATATCCATTAGCAGATAAGCTATATAAGGTACTAGAACGCTTTGGCCATAATAATATTAATAAGCAGGTTATTAACTACCTTACTAAGTACTGTTCTTACTGCTAGAAACACGGTAAATCCCTTAAATGGTTTAAGTTTACATTATAAGAAGACCAAGATTCCAATTTTAACCATTCTATTTTTGTTAATATTATATATATTAACGGGAGCCCTATCCTCTATGTAATTAATAAAGCTACTAGATTTTAAGCCGCAAGATAGCTACGCAATATCTCTATAAAACACATATGGGATATCCTATAACTATACTAGATTGATACCTATATTAGACCACCTAACTACATTACCTATAACGCTAGGAAGAACTTTACAAGCAAGGAGTTTTAACAGTACGCTATAGCAATAGCTATATTAACTAAGAGCGTCCTAGTAGAAGCTTACTGGTCCATTAAAATAGTAGAAAGAGCTTACCCAATACTACGCTAAGCATACTAGATAATTATAGAAGAGCTATAGGACTTAGGAATAACTAAAGAACTAGCTTTATAAATGGTAGTAAAAGCCGCCAATAATATAGCTGGCCTAGATAGCTTAGTCCCAATACTTCTTATCTTTGGTGTCTACCCTTAAATAAGCAAACTTAACCTACTAGCACTCTCTATTATATAGCAAGCGGCAGCTATAAAGAGGGTAATAGAGGAGATCGCAAGAATTAGAGTAAAGAAGTAGGTTAACAATACACTAAACCAACAAAACGGTCCATCTGTTACCATAATCCATAACCTCCTCCTTAACTTAGATATACTTATATAGCGCAAAGGCAATACTAGACAAAGCGGCAGATGGACTGGCCTATTTAAGCTACTTGGAATTGATGGAGAAATATATAAGATATAGCTCCCTAGTAGACCTACTAATTTCAGGACTATAGTAGTAAAGCTATACCTATAACCTAAATTAGAAGAACCTAATAAGGAACCAGAGGAGGAACCATCTAAAGAACCAATTAAGGAACTAATTAAGGAACTAACTAAGAAACCAGCAGCTAGCGTACCCCCCTAAAGATTAAAACGGACATAACGACCACTAATAAAGTCCTAGCAAAACATCGCAGATATATTAATATTTATTAACAACAGCCTGATAAAACCTAATACTATAACCCTTAAGTATACCTTACCGTTATTTACAGAATCTTAACGTAAAGAGATAAATGGTCTACTTAAGAAAGGTATTTTTGAGTTTATTAATATAGCAGACGTCCTAAAAGGAGTTAAAATCTTTAACTCCTAGTTTATTAATAAGATTAAGAACGCTAGAATAGATAAGGCCTTTAAAAAGTCTAGACTAGTTATATAAGCCTATAATAACTATAGCAAAGATCTGGTCTCAATACAATTACTAACCATTTAACGTGTCAGCTAGAGAATTATCCTAGTACTTATAGCAACCCTATAAGGAAACAAAAGAAGACCAGCTTCTTTATACTTATGTAATATCTTACAAGCTTATATATAGTCTAGTACCTACCTAAATAGAGACTTTTTTGTACGCCCGCCACTAGAACTTAGACTAAAGGATGGATTAATTCTAAGAGTTATTAAACTATTTTATAGTGTCCCAGAAGCTAGCAACTATTGGTTTAATATATACCACTATTACCACCTTAATAAACTATGGATAAACCAGTTAATATATAATCCCTACTTATTATACACAAACAGCAATAACTTCGGAATTATAGGATTATAGACTGATAACTATTAATATATATTAGGTTTCTATAACTAAAAAATAAGAAATAGAAAGAGCTTTAGGAAATATGGCGAATAAATAAATAGGCTACGCAGTTGTTATTAACGTCCTCTCCCCTACTTTAGAACTTAACTATCCCTTAGTTAAACGTTTATACTTAGTTCTATTAAACTATCTTTCTAAAACATATACTTCTTAAACTATACGGCGTTGCGATATAGGTGGATTTTGTATAATATTTTCTTTAAACTCTAGCTCTGCTGTTATTTCTTATAGTATAGTTCCGCCTAACTGGTTAAGCTAGTTTTCCTAGTGGACTTTAGATACCTATTACTAGTAGAACTTCTTTAATCTATTCCCTAGAGTTTAGCTGCGGAATAGCATACTATTAAGATCCTTAATTAAGTACCATCCTTTATATGGGTAACTCTTATATGCACAGAATAGGCCCAGCCATTTTGGATTTAATTTGCGACTGCTAAAATAATCTTACTTAAGCTGCGTATTATAAAGCATAACTATATCTCCAACCTTAAATCTATCCTGGTGAATGTAATAGGTATTACTAAAGTACTCCTTGTTTATTACCCTTAGTTATCTTATATATATAATAGCCTCTTTTATATCTGCGTCTTTTTAGTTAAACTGCTTTATATAAAGTGCTAGTAGCTCTATAGTGGTCTAAACTGTTTACCAAGGCAGTATTTGCTAAGTGGGTATATAGAGTTCAATAGGAAGGACATACTTATATCCGTATATAACTCTTACTAGCGTTATTCCTATAGGCCGCTTAACAGTTATTCTATCTGCCCATAAAATAGTATAGAGATTGTCTAGCTATAAGCTATCTATCTTTGCCAAAGCATCTACTATAGGCTCATACCCTTACTCTATTAAGCCTTGTCCCTATAGGTAATATATAGAAGCCATAACCCTTTTTATATTGTAGAGCTCTATAAGCACAGCAATTATATTAGCATTTTCTCCGCCACTATCTATAGAAAGCTGTCCAAATACTCCCTATCTATAGATAATGTCTTTATAGAGGAACTTTGCCACACTTTTTATATCCTTTTTCTAAAGGGCTCAGGCTTCCACCTATCTAAATATATATTCTTAAGCAGTAGCTAGGTATCAAAATCTAAGACGGGTTATTAGCATAAATATAATATCTACTGTTACTTGTTGCTATAAAGTAGACTCCTATATAGGGTGTATTACTTCTTCTTCCTGTCCTAACTGCTGCCCCTAACATTATAGGCACGACTTAATATACTATAATATCTGATCCCATAGCCCTAGCCACCAATGTTAATTTAAGACTCTCTAATATATTCCTTCTTTTCTATAATATCCACTCTAATTATAAAGGCTCTTAATAATCTCTTATTAAGTATTCTTGTTATTAATTACCTTCCGTATTAGCACATTTTTTAACTATTAGTAGAAGAGCTATTGATTACCCACTAGGAACTTTAGTGCTTACTATTTAAATCTTTTAAATTCCTTAGTATTTATCTCTTTTAGACATTATAAGGTTACTAGCTATTTTGTAATCTTCTAGGATTCCTCTAAATATAAGTCCTCCAGTGGCAGATCCACCTCTATTTTAACTGGGCTAGCCATATATTCCAAAGTACTTGGCTTATAGTTAATAAATTCTTTAATATCCTTAGTCAGTTTGTTAGGCTATTTGCTATCTAGTAGCTATTATAATAGCCTATTAGCTAGGCTATTCTTCTTCCCTAGTATATGTCTAATATTAAAGTCCCATAGCTAGATCTATGCTAGCTATTATATTATTAAGGCTCCTGGTAAATTGGTGGCAGTATAATTTAGTTGCGCGACTAAGGTATTTATATCTGTCTTAACTGTAAAGCGGACGCCATATAGGTACACTTAACACTTCTTTAATATATGCAGCAATGCCTAACACTTAAGCTTTCCTAAATTATATTTCTGCTCTACTTAAGACTAGATGCCATTCTTATATTAATATAGATGGCGATGACCTTGCATATCTAGTTATATAAGACTATATCTCCATCTATTCTTACATTTATTAACGGCGAGAATAATTAGCCTAACTCCCTTACTATAATCCAGTTAAACTAATGTGGGTATAGTAGTAATTATATACTTTAGAGTCTTTATAGCGGTTATCTGCTCTATGCCCTATATAAACAGAACGTTTACTTATAGTAATTAAAAGATTGGCTCTGCCTTTATTGCAAAGTTTTCTACCTATATTTAGTAATATATAACAACTCCTAGGAATACTTAGGCAGATATAACGTCTTTGCAGTCTCTCTAGTAAATAATTTTTATAACTTTTAACTCTTCTAAATATTGTCCCTTTCTATTATAGCGGTAGCCAATCACTATAATCTTGTCTTTGTAGAAATAAGACTTTACGCCTAAGATTATACACCTAGCTCGTTCTAAATCCGTAAGCACTCTATCTAGCCATACAATATATTCTAGAATATATCTATATACGCCTAGAAGGCTCTCTTCTCTATTATATATTATCTATAGTCCTTTTACTATAATGTTATCTAGAAATAGTAAGGCATGGTATAGGATATGTTGCTCTAGGATCTTAGTAATTGTCCTTACAAACTAGGCTACTAAATTTATGCCTTTTATAGGTACCATTATTTGTTATAAATGTCCTAAAGGTATTATAAAGGCCATTAGGTTCCTACTTTCTATATCTAGCTCTAATTAGTTATAGCTAGAGAAGAAGTCTACTAGAGATATAACCTTATACCTTGTAAACTCCTTAAAGAACTTATTAGCATATAGCGGCAGATTTACATCCCTAATAGTTACTTAGTTAATATTTATTGCCGCGTTAATTAGTTAGTACTTTTTATATTCCTTTTTGCTTATAAGAAACTATAGATTCCTATATAGGCTTTTGTAATATTCCAGAGTCCCTTAAGCTAGTTATTCTTATAATATATTAGTTACCTCTTCTTATAGGGCCCTTAGTATAGAAAAGTTTAGTACTTGCTATGCTTTATACGGCATAGTCTTAATCTTTAATAGTGGAGTTATGTCCCTGCTAATATAACCTATTTTAGAGAACTCCTATGCTAAAGCTTCTTCTTAGTTAAACAACATAGCCTTAAAATTTTCTTGTTCTCTTAGCTAAATATCTCCTATAATTTTATGCTCTAATTATTCTAGCTTTAGTTATGCACTATAGGCCAGCTTAGTATATCGCGGCTTAAGGAAATAATTATATGGACTAAGAGGTAATCCTTAAATAAACGCCTTTTGCTAACGTAGGGCTACTTCTCGCCACTCTATTATGCCTCCCATAACTATTCTATCTAATGCTAACAAGTTAACTAGATGGACTTTATCCGCTTTTTGTTTATACGCAGTTACTATACTTATAGAGTTCTGTTAGGCCTTGCTTCTATAACTTTCTATTTATATTATAAATAGATCTATTATCTTTAATATTTAATATATAAGGGATCTAGCCTTCGCTTTAAACACTAGCTTCTACTTTCCTTCTATATACTTTTTTAGGACTTCCTTTAACATTTTACTGTTAAGCTCTTTCTATCTAGTGTTGTATTCTTTTTTCTATTGATAGCTATATCCAGTAGATATCTAAAACGGCAAACGTCCTTATTAAAATCGCACCTTATTTCCCTTCTCTCCATTTTTAGCGACCTCCTTATCCTAATACACTGGGTTACAAGTAACCCTAGATATGATCCTAACGGTTATACTGGTTATATATTTCCCAAACTACTGCCTATACTAATTCCTTTATTTAGTTTAAGGAATATTGTATCCTTATATAATATTAAGAACCTTATTTTAACTCCACCATCTTCTAATTAAATAATGTAAGATACTTAGCTTATTATAGTTTGCTTTATTACTAGTCTAGCCCTTACCAACTATAGCTTACTAAGTATTACCTTATGTGACATTTCTCCTATAGTAATAAAGTTGTAGATATTAAAACGTTACTAATTACTATAGGGGCCATATGCACCAATCTAATGAACTTAGACTAAGTCCTATTAGCAGATATTAGATATACGCCCTATAACTATAGGGGTAGACTTAATATTAGCAAGCCATGTTATAGAGCTACACTTTTTTAATAAGGTTAAGCTCTGCTCTAAAGTTAATTAAGCACCTAGTCCTTTTGTCTCCTATCTATACTTCTACCTTTAAACATTGTTATTAAAACTAGGTAAATCCTGCTTCCTATTTAATCTAGTCTACCTTAGTAGTTATTAGGCCAGCTTGGTTAGTATAAAACGTTAGGTGCGCCAACAATATAGATGCTTTAATGCCTTCTTGCTTTTATTGGTAAGGCTCTATAAGAGGTAGCAGGAGAGGTTTAAAGAATAACTTTGCAACCTTAGGCATATATATAAGGCAGTTACTAATAGTAACTTTAATAGTTTTAATAGGATCTTGTCTGCCATTATAGTTGGGCTTAGAACGCTCCCTTTTAGTATATCTATTATCCTAACTGGTTTTAGTTATAGTGCTTTAGTAGTCATTATTATATTTATTCCTTGCTCTGCTTCTCTTCTTAGCTATTTAGCATAGTCTATTTTATTAGTCTCTTTATTATTTCCCAGTAATTAAGGAACCTACTATTATGGTTATAGTACAATTTGGACATGTCCTCCCAGTTATATATTTTAAACTATTACCAGTTGCGGACCAGTTGGTCTTAGAGGCGGTTTCGTTACCCTTGCATCCCCTCGCTATTTCCTAAGATTGTATAACCGCATTATAGGCTGCGACTAGGTTGCTGCTCCTACTAAATTAACATATAATAACTCTACTTAGTATACATCTTCCTAGGACTCGCCGAGTTCTTCTTTACTTTTAGCGCCATTGCTTTTTATAAGCTCTACTAAGGATGCATTTAGTTAGATGCCTATTACTATTACATTAGAATTAATATTTGTATTCTGCTTTAGCCAGTCTTTAAAGAACTAAATTTAATTGTTACTTAGTAAATATAGGAGTGGATTTCCTGGGCGCTTATATGTTCTAGTATAGATTTAGTTGTTCTTATTTATATACAGGAATCTACAGTTAACTAGTTTTTAAAATTTTGGGTATTAGTTAATAAAACAATAAGGGCCTCCACATCTATAGCATATCTTAACTTACGCTTAGTATATACTGAGGTTTCCTAGTCCTCTATACCTTTCTAGGCCTAGCTTATATCGCTCTTATAACGCCCCCTTATAAAACGGCAGTAGTCTATTATTATTTATTGCTAGTTGCGGACCTGCTTATTCTTAATTCACTAACGCATTATTTAGGAGCTGTGTGTACCGTGTTAGATCTTGGTGAATCTTATTAAGAAATAGCATTAAAGACGCAATACCTACTAATTTAACCGTCTCCAGATTAAGCCTTTAGAGTTAATTAGTAAGCTTCTCTAGCTCAGGGTTTATCTCTTAGGTCATATAATGGGTACTTACTAACTTATTTAGCTAAGAGACTATAGGCGACTAAAGAGCAGCATCTTTCTGATTTAATATAACCAGTTACTAATTACGGAATTGTCTAACTAGTTAATAAAGACCTTGTTCCTTAGGATTTATTATTAATAAGCGGTCTACGCCCTTATGCAAATTAAGCCTATCTTCTATAGCCTTCCTTAGCAGGTAGAAGTTAAAAGACTCTTATTTATCTGGGCTAGCTCCTATCTTAGTTATAGCATATCTTTAATATTTAAATAGGAGTCCTTTTACAAACCAGTATCCTCATTTATAGTTTTCCAAATTGCCAGCCTTAGTAGCCTTCTAGGAAATTAGTGTGAATTGTCTGCAGTACTTGTATATACTACTAGGTAGGTTATTCCTGCACTATAGTATATAAGCTTTTAAGAATTCTACCATCTTAACTTATTAAAAGTAGTTACTTCCTTATAAAGCTATTCCCAAATACCTTATAAGTGCCATTTAGCCTATATACAGAGGGAAAACCTAGTAGGTGAAAAACCTCTATTACTTACTCTATTAGTTACCGGTTCCTAGTATTATACGGTGCTTTGTAAATTAGTTAATTAGTAGCTGTTTTATAAGCATATCTCCAGGTTAATCTTTACCTAGTATATATACCACTTTAAGTTAACCTTACTAAACTATATTGTTTCGTACAAAGAGGTATTAAGTCTTAATATACTTGGCTTTCTAGTAGTATTTTATGTTATATAAAAGGTTGGCTATAGCCTTATTTTTATAGTAGAGCGTAGGGATAAAGAGGTTGTTATTATCTCTCTCCCCTAGATCTCTTGTTAGTTTTTTGGGCTATACTACTAACCTTGCTTCTTCTAATGCCGCCATAATCTCTACTTCTATTAAGCTTAATACCGTTAACTTCTGCCTTTAAGCTATCTAGATTACCGCTCCCCTATAACGTATAACTGCTATACCTTAAAATAATATCCAATTGTGTTCTGTTCCCTATATAGCGTTAGTAAAAACACCGTAGCTAATAGGTAGGTTAGTTAACGTAAGCTTATATAGTGGAAGGTAAACTGCTTAGTTTAAGTAGATAATTCCGGTTTTAAGCGTACCGTTTAGGTATTATAGTAGCTGCTTACTTAGGCGGTAATATGATTCTTTTAGTACTACTATAAACTAAGCTAGCCAACTAATAGCATAGCTAGTATTAGGACGTGTATAGTTTAAGAGGTAGATTATAGAGCTAATAATCTATTAGTATACTATCGCATTATTATACTTAAGGGGACTTTTAATATTAGGTTTTAGAACAGTGCTAGCTGGTATTAGTAGCTTAACTGGATTATAGTTGTCTATTTTTAGCCGTTTAAGTAGCTTCTTAGTATATATCGTCTAATATAGCTTAAGGGTTCGGTTTATATGGTCTTAATTAATTTAAAAGCCTATAAATACCTCTATAAGGCCTAGGTCTTTACATCTCCATTCTCTTAAAATTCTTATCTTTGTAATATTAAAGTGTTGGCGCTTTCCTACAATTAGCATATTATTAATAAATAATAAGATATATACTTTGTTTTCTATAAAGAGATTAGGGTTAGCGTCTGCTGATTTTAAACCTATGCTCTTAAAGAACTTTTTAACCATTTAAAACCATTCTCTTAGTGCCTGCTTTAGGCCGTAAAGTAACTTATTTAGCTTTAAGTAGGCGTCTTTTACCCCCTTAAGGTTAGGTTTAAAGTCTCTTAACAGGTTAAAAATCTGCATATAAATCTATTCTTATAATGGCGGGTTTAAGAATACAGTTTTAATGTCAATATAGTTAAGTTTAAGGTCTTTAGCTATTACCTTTACCATTAAGAACCTAAAGGTATTGTATTATACAACAGACGTAAATATCTTAAAATAGTTAATGTTAGGGGTCTGCTTGTCTCCCTAAATATATAGTTTTATTTTCTTACAAATTACTTCTCCCTTAGTGTTGTACTTGTGCTTTAGAACTAGCTTGCTTAAAAGTAATAACCTTCTTTCTACTACTCTCCCCCTTATAATAATATAGATATATATCCTCTTTAGAGAGAGAAATTCTTTAAAGATAGCTTTTATCTAGCTAGGAGCGTCCTCCCTTAAGGCCTAATCTAGCTTAATAGCATTAAATAGTGCTATAGGTGCTCCTAAGGAGGTAGTGTTCTCAGCTTCCAAGTGGATAGCTTTTATAGCTATTACTAACTAAACTACTATATCGTTGAAAACACTTATATTTAGTAACCTTTTAGACCTTATTCTCTACGCATAAGGAATGCGTATTAATGTGCTTTATATAGACGTCTCACCCTTTATATTACCTTAATTTAAACGTCCTGCTTAATCTTAACCTAGGCTTTCCACTTAATGTAAGTGGCCTACTTGGGCTTAACCTGGGCTTCCCACTTAGTTTAAGCGGCCCACTTGGTTACTATTTAGCCTACTCTTAGTTCTTATAACTGGAGTCTCTATTAGCGCGTTTAAGGTAGTAGGGGGAGGTCTAGGCCAGTTTAGAGCTTAGCTTATAGTATATCTTATAGCTTAACTTATAGCTTGCACCTAAGGTGCTCTATAAGGGAACCTATACTTATTTACTTTAGTATCTCCAAAGAGCTTAATTGCTTACGTATATAGGTTTATTATTTTAAATTAACTACTCCCTTTTAATCCTATAAAGATATAGTTAGGTTTTATTCTTTCTAGGATGTTTCTTAAGCGTATTAATTAGGTTAGTATAACACCTAAAGATAACTAGATTCTTTAAGTTAGGGACTTATTAAGTATATGCCTTATATAATATAATAGCATTACTATACTTGTTGTTAAATAGAAGTACTAAGGTTGGTACTTAATTCTTAATCCAGATAGCGTGTTTAACTACATAGCACTAGAGTTTAACTGGTATATTTCCTTAAAAATAAAAGTAACCTTATCTTGTAGTTAACTATATAGATTACGCGCTTAACTGCGCTATTATATAAGTGCTTATATAACGGACAAGGTTTAAAATTAATACCCTAAGATATTAATTTGTTTTAAAATCTGTGGCTAAATTCCCCTTTTTTGTTATCCGCTTAAATCTAAACAGCTTTATTGCTAGTAAATCTCTCTGCCCTTATAATAGTCTCTTTAATATGCGGCAGTACCTTTTTAGTTTAGAGGGTTTTAAGAAAAATAAGTTAAGTATAGTGTATGGCGTTATCTAGGGCTAGGAGGTAGTAGTTATAGCCTCTAATTAATATACTAATTTATCTGGTAGTATTAAGGTGTAGCCCTTAACTAGGTATTTTCTTATACTTAGTTATTTTCTTACTTAGTATTTCTTATATCTTCTTTGCTAGATAAGCTTCGCACATACTCTTACTAACTAGTACTACTCTCTTCTTAAGCTTTATGCCTAGTGTTACGGTACTAGCATATTGCCGTCAAGTTGCTACAAGTTGCCGCAAAGTGCCGTTACTTGACTAGAGGATTGTATATAACTTTAAGCGGTGCTTCCGTTCTTCCTCTTTCCTTTCTTTAGCTTTAGATCCTTGTTTATAGACTACCAATTATATAGGCTTGCGCATCCCTCTTGCTGTACACCTGCCTTAATTAACTAAGTCGCTAATATTATCTAAAAGCTTGTCTCTACCTTTCTTCCTAAGAAGGAACTTAAACATATTTATAAACTATAAACAGAATTAGAATAGAACCTTAGAATTTAACCTAAAAGACCATTACTAAAACTAAAAGAATAGAATAAAACCCCTAAAAGAACCCCTACAGACCAGAATACCCCTAAAGAATTAGAAATTACTAAACGCTACTACCACTATGCTAAGAAATATAGCAGCCAGTAAAGCAGCTATAGGACCTTTAAATACCTTAGATAAAGAAACAGTTACTATTTTAAACCCCTAGGCGGAGCTTGCGGCAGCTAATACTAAAATTAAACGGCTTTAAGAGCTACTTAAAGCTAGGGACACCCCTATATCTAGTGTTAACTTATTTGATAGACTTGCTACGGTCCTTAAGGCCCTAGCCTAATATATAGTATTAGCATCATCACGGTCCGCAAAGGTCGTAGGCCCCCTATTACTTATAGATGGAACTAACTCTATATTTAATAACTAGAAGCTTTAATTATAGAATAAGCTTAAAGTTAATACGGACCACTTTCCTAATACCTAAGCTAAAATGGCATACGTCTTTGGCCGCACCAGTAGTAACGTATAGATATACCTACGTCCGCAATACACCTAGGGCTTAGTAGACCCCTTCCTCTCTAAAAAAGAGATAATTAATTACCTATCTTCCATTTATAAGGACCCCTTTAAGATATAAAATGCCTATCTTAATTATAAAAGCCTAATAATAAAAATAACGGAAACCTTTTTAGTTTTCTAAACCCGCTTTCTATACCTAGCTAAATAGGCCTAAATCCCCTAGGAAGATCTAATACTAAACCTCTTTAATAAGCTTACCCTAGACCTATAGCGCGCTATACTACCGGTTTATACTACTGTATAGATGCTAAAGGAACTTATAGACTAATGCCTAGCTATTAACTAGGACCTTTATTAAATTAAGGCACGTGCCAAGCGGTATAAGGCTAGAAGCTCCGCCAACCAGAATATAAATACTATAAGAATAGGCTGTAATGCCCTAATAAGATCTATAACCCCTATAGTACTAACTGTACCGCCTGCCGTTAACCTAGTGGCTAGCCGTATAGTTGGTCCTACCTTAACTCTAGCGCATACTTAGTGTGAGGGGGACTTTGTAGATAGGGGCTATAAGGACACAATTATGGAATAGGATAAATTGGTAAGGGAGACGAATCTTTAAGGAGGTAAGGCCTCTGGGATTGTGGAGACTATATACTATAGGTACGTGCCTCTGGTATATAACTGGCAATTAATTAAAGGACGTCTGGAGGTTGTCCTAAGGATAACCTAAGGTGACCGCAATAATATCCCTTATATTGCCCCCCCTTCTTATAGTCAGCCCCTAATCGCTATTACCTTGCGGTAGGGAGATTATAAAGGCTTGTCCCAGAAGGGGTTTAGAGAGATATTAAGGAGATATTGGTATACCGCTATATAATATCTATCTATCTAACCCCTACTTTAAACTCCTAAAAAACCTTAATAAGGAAAAAATATAACTAGAGAAAAGATGTAAGGATTACTAGAAGACCTATTAGAGGCCTACTAAAAGCATGCTAGTGACTACCTAGGTTAACATAGAGATTTTTATATAACTCTATTTTAAAGCCTTTATACTAGTTTATAATTAATTATAAATATTATAGGCAATTTAATGTTCTACTATAGTTCCGTAGAATTTTTTGGTATAGGATTTAATATATAAAGCCTTGGCTTACCATTATCTTTAACTATTAAGATATTAATCTATAATCCTTTCTCATTCTTATAGTCCTATACTATATTTTAGCGTAGCTCTACTACCTAGTAAATAGGAGGGATATTTCGCAATAGCGCCTTTAGCTATTATATGGTTATTAAGGACGTCTATAACGTTGTTCTTTAATACTACAGTATTGTTTAGGTATAATTTAACCCATATACGTCTGTAATTGACGTCTTAATTGCCTTCCCTGGCTGCGTAATTAGTTTTTCTTATAAGGAAGCAATGGCTAAATGGCATATACGCATGTTTCCTTTTTTTTAAATTGCGCTATTGTAATAGAGTTATATTAGTAAGGTTGCGGCTATTTACTAAAAGGGTATTAGAAGGTAAAGTATAGAGATATTTTACTTACTAAGCTGCTCCTTTTCCTTAACACCTTACTTCCCTTTATTAACCTTTATCTAATTTTAGATATATCTTTAATATATTATTAAGATTTTCTTTATTTCTATTATTAATTTAATAAACCTCTTTGTTTTCTTACTAACTGCTCTTTTAAGCTAATTCCTTAGCGTATTCTAGCCATACCGCTATATATAGAACCCCAACCTCCACTAACCCGTAACTAGTGCTGGTTCTACCTAAATAACTTTATATACACGTCCTTAAAAGACCAGAAGTCTAATAAAAAGATTCTAGATGCTTGTAATAAGACCTACTATATAAGGTCCAATACCTTTAGTCCTCATAATTAATGCATGTATATTAAAAGCGGCAGTTACGTTAAGGTAAGCTTTCCTATCCTTAATAGGTTTCTATTGCTAACTTTAGGCTTTAATATAGCCTAGGCCTAAGTAGCGACGATTCTTTAATATTTTTAACTACTATATCACCCGGGCTCTCTCTTATTCTAATACTAATGCTAAACATCTAGGCTAAATTTAAGACTATACTACAGCTATTTATACTGCCTATAATTCCTAGTAAGCTAGCTAGTAATACCTAATAAGGGAGCAAGGTTAGTATACTAAGGATAGGGTAAAGGATGGGGGTAATAAGAAAAACGTTGTTATCTACTATAAGGAGTTTACGTATACACGTTAAGTTTTAAAAGAGCATAATATAATATGGTATTAGGTAGGTTACCCTTTAGGTACCTAGCGGATAGGTAACTAATAATTGCTATAGTAAGGTCTTGGTGGTTCTAGTCTTTGCTAGCCAGCTAACATCTCTATTTATTTTAGGCTTAAGTGTATCTTTATTAACTATAAGCTTACGCCTTAAGAACTTCATTAGTACTAGTTTAGGCCTAATATTAGTATTAAGCGTTTAAGGATCTCTGCTCTATCTACACCTTATCAGCCTGCCCCCATTTTTATACCTACCTATACTCTTACTAAGGGATCTAGATCTAGATCTTATTCCCATTAGCTATTATTTAGTAGGCTAATAGATACTAATCCTATACCTAGGGATAAGGCATAGTGGCTTTTAATTTAGGTATTTAGGATTAATTTTTGTATATAGTAGCAATTGGGAAGGCCTTATAAGGTATTTAGAAAGGTATAGAAACACTATTCCTAATATAGACTAATAAATAGGAATATAATTCTAGCAAAATACCCTATTAATTCCATACTATATACGTAAAAAGACTAAGGACCTATCCTGTCTTAGGCCGTAGTCTTAATTAATCTTTATGGTTTTCGGAGCCTGTCTGTTCTATACCTAATTTAACCTATTTCTTACTCTTTGGGGCCTCTTGCGGCCTACTACGAGCTTTCTTTATAGGTTGCGATAATACTATAGTATTAGAGCGCTTTCTGCGATTTATAGATTACGGACCTTAGTACTAATATTCTTTTAGAATATTTTTGTAATAATTAAGGTAATCCTCTGGTTTCTATATAGAGTCCTTAGCGGGCTAGCCTAGCTATTTAACTTTATATTAAAGCTTGTTCTTAATAGACTTATAGCGTAGTATAGCTTTAACCTTATACCGGTTGCCTACTACTTTAGGGTGTTTAATTGGGCCTAGACGGAAGTTCTTTTCTAGTAATAGTCTATACTATAGCTCTAGTAGATTTATGTGAAATACTAGATATATATAGGCTATAGATAGGGGTAGCTAGAGATAGTAGGCTAGCTTATTAATTTGTTCCTTAACTTAGAAGGGACCTAGATATCTTATATTGAGCTTCTCTAATAGTTAACGGGTCTTAATATTTGTTAAATATAATAAAACCTCGTCGCCTACTCTAAAATGCTTATCCTAGTGTTCATAGTTGTACTAAAGTCTCTACTACTCTTGGGCATCTTATAGGCTCTACTCTATATACTTTTATTACTCCTCCTATTCCTAAAGGTATCCTTATACTCTTTAGTAGATATCCTTAAACTTTTTAGTAGGATCCTATAATTAATTATGCGGCCTTAGCTAGTAATTACTAGGTATACCATTAAATCCGGATAGTTAGATGCTATAGGCAATCTGGATTAGTATATACTTATGCAATATATATTACTTTAAATTATAAGCATACTCCGCGTATAGAAGTAGCTTATACTAGTTATCTTACTAATAGTTTAAATATATTTATAGGTAAGACTCTAGTTCCTAGTTCTGGCGTTCCATTTACCCATCCGTTTATAGATAAAAAGCTATACTATAATAGTGGTCTATCTTTAAATAAAAGTATAGATCTAACCAGTACTAGCTTATAAAGATGCTACCCCTATTAGTAATAATAGAGTACGGCTAATCTATTTTAAGAAAGTATTTCTCCTTAATTAGGCTGGCAAGCGCTTATATATTAATTATCTTATTAATAGGAAGGTATTGGACGTACTTTAAAAACCTATTAATAAGTATAAGGATCAAATTGTATATTTGTCCTTACCTATCTTTTAAGGGCGGAAGATTTGTAATAAAGTCTATAGCGTAATATTACTATAGCTTACTAGTGGGGGGAACTAATTTAAGTAAACCCCATGGCTTATGCCTCTAGATTTTATATACTTAACACTTTTTATAGTGGCTAATATATTCCTTTACTTCCTAATTAAGCTTTAGCTAATAATATTTACGTTAAAGTAATTTTACTATTTTAGCTTAACCATAGTGGCCGCCTAGAGGATTATTATAATTCTTTATAAGAATCTTCTGTTGTAGATTTGCTTCTTATAGCACCTAAACCTTACTATATCTATGTAATAGGCCTATTAGGTCTAGTTCCTAATAGTAGCACCTAGCAGCTTCCTTTCTGTTATATTTCTGGTCTACTTCTATATTAAAGATAGTATAGGAGGCGTCCCTCTATTACACCTTATAGATAAGATCTATTAACCTTTTAGATAGTTCCTAGGTAAAAGCTATTTTGTTTTATACTGCTCCAAGTATATAACTAGATAGTACTCTAGATCTTATAACTCTCTAGTATGTATATATTAGAAAGGCCACTATAAGGTTAAAGTCCTTTAGTTATTATAGGGCTCTAGGTTTTAATTACTTTATAGCTTTGCTTTTAGTTTAAGGGGATAGCTTAGTAATTAAGGGTGGTATATTACTAGGTTCCGAAGTTATATTAGGGATATCCTATCTAAGTATTTTTAGACCTTTATTAGCAACGGTCTAGGTACTAGCTAAAACGTTAGTAGAGACTAATGGGGTTTATACCGCCTAAGACTTAATATATAGAGCTATGGGTACTTAAGCATCCTATACCCGGAGTTTATTCCATAATATAGGGAGTAAGATATCTATTATCTATTTTCCTTCTCCCATTTTAAAGCCTTCAGTATAGTCTGGCCGTTGTAATAGTCCATTAGTAGGGTTATTTTCCCCTAGCTTATATTTAAGCTTAAAGTTAAATTGCGTAAGCTTCTCTGCCTATTTAGCTTATTAAGGTATAAGCTCCTTTATAGTTATAAAGTAGCGTAGATTATAATAATCTAAGAGTATATAAGTGGTATAGCCTACGTGCTTAAGGTAGTATCGCTACTATTTAAAGCAGTTAACTATGGCCAGTAGTTCCTTGTTATGGGTGTAATACCTAACTTTAGGTCCCTAGAATTTTCTGCTATAAAATACTACTAGTTTCTAGTGGAGCTAGGTAGCGTCTAAATACCTATTAGGTTGCAGTAGGATACTAGCAAGGGCAAAATTTAATATATTAGTAACTATTATTAGTGGCTAATCTGGGTTAAAATGCCGTAATAATAGAGCTTCTGTAAACTTTGTGCATAGTTCCTAAAAGGCTTCTATACCTTTTTGGACTATATCTATGGTTTATACTATTTAGTTAATCCCTTTTTAGTTTTTTTTTCTTTTTACCTTTAAGCCTTTTGCTTCCTAGGCTAGGTCTTAGAAAGCTTTAGCAACGTAGTTAGATAGGTATTAGGCAATGTTTAAGTAGTTATAGATAAAGCGCCTATAGAAATTGGTAAAGCCTAGGAATACTTAGATATCTTAGTAGCTCTCTAGCTCTAGCCACTCTTAGATTATCTGCACCTGTACTAGGTCAATAACTATACTTATAGGCGTTATAATGTAACCTAGGAACTTAACCTACTTAGTATTAAAAACATACTTTAACGCCTTAGCGTAGAGGCCCTAATTATCCAAACATTTTAGTACTTTGTGGATATGTTGCTTGTGCTAATCCTTATCTTTTAAGTAGATTAGAATGTTATCTAAATAGATAATGTATATGTCGTTGACTAGTCCCCCTAAAGCTCTATAAATGTATAATTAAAATGTCGTAGGCGTATTAGCTAGCCTAAAGGGCATTACTGAATACTTAAAGTGGCCGTATTAGGTTTTAAAAGCGGTCTTTTATTTATCCCCTTCTTTAATGCGGAGCCTATAATAGGCGTCTTATAGATCTAGCTTTATAAAGATCTCCGCCCTAGATAGTTAATCTAGTATTTTACTAACTAGTGGTAGCGGGTAACGGTTCTTAATTATAATCTTATTAAGACTGTAATAGTCTATATACAGCCTTATAGTTCCATCTAGTTTTAGGATAAAGAGGATTGGCGTATCTACTAGTAACTTACTAGGCCATATCCATCCCTTTTCCAGTAAGCCGTTAAGATACTCCTATAGGATCTTAAGCTCTTTACAAGAGAGGTTATAAATAGAAAGGTTTAGTAGTTATTTACCTTCTTCTAGATTAATTGTATAATTATATTCTAAGTTCTGCTAAAGGACTTTAGCTTATCTGCCCAAAAATACCCTAAGTAAGTCCCTTAGGCCTAACGGAATTTTTAACAGGTTAGGGTTGCGCTTGTCCTCTATATTATTATTAGGTAGGTCCTAAAGGTCCCTTAGAACACTTACGGACAGCGTTTCGCGCTATAGTAGCTATTTATATACAGTTGCCACTATATATTAAACAGTTTTATACGGTAGCTAGTAGAGGGTAAGAAACTCTTTAACACATTATTTAAGGTGTTATAGTATACTCTCTGCGTATTGCTTGAGCTAAAGTAGTCCATGGCGGTAAAAGTATCTTATAAGATCTTTAAGATCGCCGCCTCCTTATAGTATCTCCGCGACCTATCTAGTGGTTCCCTATAGGATATCTATTATAGAAAGGTTATTGCCTATACTAGGCTCTATATCTATCTTATTATAAAATAGGGCTTAGATTTAATACTCCTTCAGGAATAGAGTGTATACTATTTCTCTTAGAGCTATATCCTCTAGGATATCTTTTAAGCTTATTAGTAAAATACACCCTTCTAATTCTTTATTATTCTACTATTTAAAGGCTCCTGTTTTAAAGCGTATTTTAGGATCTACTTCCGTAAGCTAAGGGTATCTAAAAATAAGGTTATAGCCTATAAAATCGGCCGCCTAAAAGGGTTGCGGGCCAACCACCTTAGTGTAGTTGTATATATTGGCCACTAACACTATAAGCTTATAGGCACTGTATAGTTTAATCCAATGCTTATTTAGGAACCCTATCGTGGGTTTCCGCCACCTTAGCAATAGGATAAGCTTATGCTCTTTTACTAAATTATATTATATAAGGTTGATTTCAGCGCCGCTATTATATAGTGCTTAAAACTAACATACCTTGCCTGTAGGGTGTACCATTTTTAGCTTAATAGTAATATAGAGAGTCTCTCCTTCTATATTTTGCCCTAGTTATAGCCGGGAGAGGTCCATAACTAGGGCTTTTCTTTTTTTAGATTATTAGTGCGGTTATTACCCTGCTTATTTTTCTAATTGGGTTTACCTTTAGAGAAGTTTTCTCTTAACTTTTTAGAGTGTTCCCGTAAGGGTGCCAGATGGGTATTAGGTTAGCCCTAAAAGTCTTTCCTATTACTTAAGGTCCCTAACTTTAACTATTCTAGATTTCTCTTTAAGAACGACTTCTTTAGAGCTTAGGTCTGCCATATATTACTACTAGAGTGCCTATACTTCTAGTTACCCCTTAGCTTCTTATTGGAAGAGGTCTAGTTCCTTACCGCATCCTTAGCGTTTAGAACCGCTTGTTTAAAATCCGCATATATAGTAATCCGCGATAGGGCTCCTATGCGCTTTATTTTTTTTTATAAATTGCTGGCTTAATTCTAGCTTAGATAAATCTAATCTTCTCCTTTTTATAAATGCTACCATCCTTATTTTTAAAGGGCTTTAGATTTATTAATTAAGTATAAGTTTTTATAAAGTTTATAAACTAGTGGAAATTATAGCAGTTAAGCTATATCCCATTCCAGAATAGTTCTGCATTATTATATTATACAATATACAGATCTTAAGTCCATTTCTTTAGGAAGATTTGCAGCTACGGCTATATAGTAATTTGCTCTTTATTAAGATGATTAAGTGCAATCTAGTTTAGGGATTAATCTTTAATCTTACTAATAATCCATTAAGTACGCTCCTTGGTATTGTCTTATATTATTAGCATCTTAAAGAAGTTATCTACTTTACAAACCCAGTCGTCCAACTGTTAGGCGTTAGGTCTATAGCGGAGTTCTAAACTACTAAAGGCCTTGGCCAGTTAGTCCATATTCTTTTTCTATTTACTATATAGGTACCTCTTTAAGTCTTCTATACCTCCTTAGGTAGGTACTAGGTAGCCCCTAAAAGGCTCTTAGCCTTGACTAGGTTATAAAAAAATTTATCTAGCCTAGATTAAGCTCTATTAGATCTGGACCTAGCCCTAGAGGTTTCTAATATATTTATTAGTAGCTCCTTCCCGTATGGCTTCTAAGAGCCTTATAGCAGCTTCCTAATATCCTCCTTAGAGAAAATCAGTATAGGGCTCTTAACTTTCTAATTTTAGGCCTAGGGAAGCTCTGGCTATAGAAGTAGTGTTAGTACTAGTGGCTAATATGGGTTTCCCTACAAGGCTTAAGTCTTAAGTTAGTAGTTGGGTTGGATTACTCAAAGGGATAGGCCCGCTTAGCTTATAAGCAGTCTATACGTCGCTGCTATACTAATTATAGGCTAGTGGTCTTCTAGAAGGGTTCTAGTTAGGTCCCTAATTAGGCATATTAGTGTATTTCTTTGGCATTTCTAATTTAGGGGAAGATATTAGGGTTGCCTCTAGCGCTTAATCTTCTAATTGGCCTAAGTGGGGCCAAAGGGATTCCGGTTACTTTTTAGTAGTATTATAACCATTATAGAGGGTGTCTACGTTTTCCTTAGCATTGATAGTAACTATAGGTATATAAGAGTCTTTAAGCTTTTAGTGCATTTAGGTGTTAGGGCTCGTTTAGCTGTCTTTCCTAGAGGTTTATATTATTGCAATCTTTTACTATTAGAGGGACCTTCCTGCCTTAATGCAACGGCTTTCTATAAGGTATTTATAGAGTTTCTATTTAAGTTGTCGCAAGATTTTAAAGGAGGATAATAGATGTAAATAAAAAATATAAATAAATAATCTGGTTCTTAAAGCCAGCTACCCTTCTAAATAGAGTAGGAAGGATTTAAATATAAGGGGGACTTTATAGATAGGGGGCTATAGGGACATAATTATGGAACAGGATAGATTAGTAAGAGAGACAAATTCTTAAGGAGGTAAGGCCTTTGGGATTATAGAGACTATATACTATAGGTATATGCCTCTGGCATGTAACCGGTAAGCAACTAAGGGGCGTCTAGAGGTTGTCCTAAGGACAACCTAAGGTAACTGCAATAATATCCCTTATACTTAGCCTTTATATAGCGACCTCTATAGATAGGCCTTTAGCGACTAAGGAGCTTACTTTATATATAGTTAAAAGGGTTACTATATAGCTAAATGCCTAATAAATGCAAAAACAAAATAAGGTCCTACTAATCTAGAAGAATAGCATAGAGGCAGAGTTAGAAAAAGAGAAACTTTAGAAAAAGACTCCTCTCTAGGGTCTAAAGGGATTAATATATTATATATTAATCTGGGTTAACTAGTTAGTAAAAAAAGCTATACTATGCCTTATACTTTATTCTATAATATATATTAAGTTTTAACCTTTACTCTAGCTAATTCTAGAGTAAATACCTTTACCTTAATAGATACCCAGTATGCCGTAAAGCTGGCTGACTTTTTAAATATACCCTTTAAAGAACTGCCTAAACTAATTCTTATTCGCGGGTATAACGGACGGATAGGGCTACCTATTATAACTATCTTGCGAATATACCTCCGCGTTAATGGACGAAGATAATATAATATCCCCTTTCTTATTACGGACTTAGGAAGCTATAATATAATCTTAAGGAGAAAATAGCTAGCCTATTTAGGCTTACAGCTTAAAGTATAGAGTAGATGGCTTATCTAGCCTAAAAGCCTACCCCTAATACTATCATTTATAAAGGAAATTAGCATTACAATAGAAAACCTTATACGGCTATAGATAGATACTATTTATTAGGCTAATACTATATATAGGGACTAGGCATTTAAGAAAGATATATAGCTTAATCCGTAATAAATCTATATACTATAACGCTCCTATACTACTAACGTTATACTGCTAATACTAGGGACCTAGGAAGCTAGTAATAAGCTAGATAAACCAGGTCCTATACAGCCATAAAGAATAGTAAGGAATATTAGACGCCGTACTAAATAAATAGACTGGAAAGATAATTTATAGAAGATAGAATAGGAGCTAAAGAGGGCCGTAAGCCCATAACTATAAAATACGGTTTATAAAACGTCTGTAAAGAAACCTATAAACCTCCTACTGGTTAATATCTACTATATTAACGCCATAGGTTTCTACCAAAACTTAAAACGGCCTAATACTATTACCTTTACGACTAGCTCATACGAAATTAACTAGATAGTTAAAGATAAGAAAGCTCTAGCCTATAACTAGCTTAGTAGGGAAAGTAAGCTTATAGATAAGGAGCTAGTAGAATAGAAACTACTCTGCCAATACTAGGAATTTAAGGATATATTCTCTAAAATAGTATTTAATATACTTCCGCCTTACCAACCATATAACCATAAGATTGAAATTAAGCCAAATAAAAAAAACACCCTTAACTATAGCCTCCTCTGCTAGTAATCTACCAACGAGTTATAGGCTACTAAGTGGTACCTTATTAACAACCTTAATAAGGGCTTTACTAAGCCTAGCTAAGTCCCTTTATCTTACCTATTCTCTTTATAAAAAAGCCTAATAGCGGACTCCATTTCTATATTAACTTCTATAAACTAAACTATATAACTTATAAAGACTAATATCCGTTGCCCCTACTTAAAGAAACCCTAGCCTATATAAGTAAGGCTAAGATTTTTATAAAGTTTAATATCCGCTAGGCCTTTTACTAGATTAGGATAAACCCTAGATCTAAGGATTTTACTACATTTTAGATCTGCTATGGATTATATAAATATAAAGTACTACCTTTTAGACTAACTAACGGACTAGCTATATACTAGCGGTATATAAATAATATACTCTTTAACTACCTTAATAACTTTTGTATAGCCTACCTAGACAATATTATAATTTACTCTAAGGATAAACTGGAACATAAGGAATATATCTGTAAAGTCCTATAACGGGTCCGCAAAACGGGTCTCCAGGCCGATATTAAAAAGTTAAAATTTAGTATTAAGCGTACTAAGTACCTAGGGTCTATTATTAGTATAAATAGAATTAAGACTGTAGGTATTATAAGGTAATATCACGTAGCTATGGTTCGTAGATAGTATGATAATTGTTATTATATATATCGCTCTTCCTTAAGGAAGGGCGAGGAGCTTAAGGCTCCTTGCTACGCTAGTGCCGCGGCGGCACGTAACGGCAACTTGCCTCGCGTAACGGCAACTTGCCTATATTCCTAATACTGGCAACTCTTCTTTTGTGGTTGCCATCTACATATATATACCGCTTGACTAGCGTAATAAATATCAATCCTTTTTACTTACTATTATATATTATTCATTGCTTAACATCCAATTCGGATCCCTGTTGGGCCTACGCGGACTACTCCTTATATACATATAGGGAGAAAACTCTATTTAAGAAAACCCTGTGATCCGTCTCCCCACCTTTTAGGGCTCGCTTGCGAGTCGCCTACAAGTCACCAGTGGTGCTCTACTACCTTACTTTTTAACCTCCTTGGGAACCACTACTGCCGTAACAAACCTATGGACGCGCTAGTATTACACACTATACTCTACTCCTGTAGAGTTATTAGGGGGCGCCTATTACTCGCCCCTTTACTTTCTATTGCTATTTCCTTTGTAACCCAGAACTAGTCTAGCATATTTTAGCTAATAAGCCACCAGGTAGCCGCCTTAAGGCCTTTCTATATTAAAAGCAGTATATTATAGTTTTCTGTACTAGCTATTAAGAGCATTACTTCTCAGCCGGTGCGTAAGGGGCATAACAGTATTACATATTTTAGTGTCTGTTTTAGCCAGCCATATTTGCACCTTAGGCTACCCACTAGGACACCTACTTAGTAAAGCTAATCTTTTAGTCCTATTATTCCTGTCCTTAAGAGTGTTGCTATTATATTTTCTGCCTTTATTAGGCCCTCTTAGAGCCCTTAGGTATTTACCCCCTATAGTATTACCTATGCTACAGCTTAGGTTCCCCTTGCCTAAGTCTGCCTTTATACCTTTAACTCCCATTTGTCTCTCCAGCGTTGGTCTAACTAGTATTATATTGCGGTAGATAGTTTTCTAGTACTCTTTTATACTCTACTTTAGCTCCTTTCTCTCCCTTACTATTGTCTTTACTGGCCTCTTACGCGTCTCCCTTTCTTCTCTATATAGGCCTAGGCCCTAGCACCGCACTATTCTTCTTTTACTTTCTCTACCTGTTTTCCTAATATATCTTCCCTATTTTAGGGTTGTTAGTTCCTTCTCCTATAGGGCACCCTAGGGTCCCTCTATAGTTTGTTTAGGCATGTCTTAATATACTTTATAATATTAGAGTTGCGTTCCTTTTATACCCTTTATATTGCATTGGCTTCAATATATAGTTATAGGGGGGGAATATTAGCTTCCTTCTTAAGTAGTACTATGGCCGTTTGCTTATACCTGCCTGTTATACTCCTAAGGCAGGCTGTTTAGACCTTTTAGAGTGGTTTAAGGAGTAATTTAAGGGGGCCTTTCTTAGTTTCTCTAGTGGCCCAAATGCTAGATCTATATGTTATGGTTGGCCAGATAACTGCTATATATAGTAGGCGTAACCTCTGGAAGCATAGACCCTATATAGAATTAACAATCCTAGACATGGCGATATACTATACTTAGCCCTTATGGGCCGCTTATGCTGTATATACGCTCTACTAGAGCTTGCTATCTACCTATACTCCTAATACCCTTAGGCCTTAAACCAGTTGACCCCTAAAGCCTTAGATATGGATTATATGCTAAAGATCTATAGACTAGTTACGTTTTCTTATAAAATAGATTAGCTGGTATTTCTCTAGTAAGAATTAGACTCTATATCGTCTTACTTATTTTATATAGGTATTATAGGCTTTCTCTAGTGTCCTATAATTCTCTGCGGCTGTTGGCCCATATATAATTAGGTTTATATTATCAATAAAGCCTATCCCCTAGGTCGCCCCTTTCTTAAAGGTATTAAGCAGGTTGCTTATAAAGAAGAGGAAGAGTATAGGCAATAGAGGTAATCCTTATAGTATTCCTATTATAACTGCGATAGGGGGGCTCTAGTATCCGCTAAAGACCAGTAATATTTCTTTCTGGCCTATAAATCCTTAAATAAATTAAATAATCTATTCTAGGAAGCCCTTTACCCTAAGGATGTATAGGAGATGCTTATAGGGTACATTATTATAGGCGCCGCTAATATTTAGGCTAAGTATTAATACTATAAAGTCCTTTCACATAGCCTATACAGTTTTAATAGTAGCAGTAAGTAGTATAAGTGCTAATAGCATTAAGCGATTCTTTCTTGCCACTATTTAGCTTTGTGGTAGTAGGGCATGTTTTTCTACCATATCTACTATATGGTCCGCTATAACCTTTTCTAAGATCTTACTTAGGGTGTTTTCTAAGGCAATAGGGCGGTAGCTTCCTAGGATTAAGTAGTCTACTTTGCCTTCTTTTTATAAGACAACCGTTGTTATAGATCTTCTAAGTTGCAGGTAGTAGCCTATTATAAAGTATACTCTGGCTACGTCTATAAGCCAAGGTGCTATAAGTGGTCCACAGGTCTTTAGGGCTTTATTTAAAATTCCATCTAGTCCTAGTACTATATTATTTAAGAGGCGGCTAATAGTTCTAGCTATTTCTTTAGTTGTTATATTACTGTTAACCCTTAGGCGAGTTACTAGTGTTTTACTAGTAATATCGCTAAGGTCTACTAGAGCCGGTTAAGGGAAAAATCTTTCTATAAGGATCTTTACCTTCTTATTATTATTGCTTATGGCCTATAGTTTGCCTGCTCTTTATAGGGGTAGTAGGTATAGATCTTCTACTAGGTGTCCTACCTTTTTCTTTACCTATTTTGCTATAGTCTAAAGGCCCTTGTTATAGGGGAGACTTAGGTTAGTAGTGTATTTATTTATAAACCATCTCTAGTTATTCCTTACTTCTTTTCTTAGGGTATTCTTTAGCTGGTTTCTTATGTCTTTATATTATCTCTTATCCTTAGAATTATGGCTGCTTGTATATTTCCTCCTTACTTGTTATTGGCCGGCTATAAGGGCCGCGCACTATACAGACTATGTATATTGCGCGTAGGGGCCTGGCTTTAAAACTAGGCAGTGCTCTTTTAGCCTACTTTTAATTGCTACCTAGATCCTTTCTAGTTTTTAATTAATTTCCTTAGGGGTAGCTAATAAGCCTTACTTGTTTAATATTAGGTGGATTTCTTCTAGGTCTTAGAGTTATTATTTAATTATATTAAGAAAGCTATCTACATTAAGCTTCCTTATTGCGTATCTTTTACTATTTAGTTGCGCCTTAATGTCCAAATCTAGTTGTATCTAGATAGGGATATAGTCTAAGGTAAGTGCCCATTTTTCTTTAGGGGAGCACCTTTTAAGTCTCTAGTATAGGTTTTCGTCCATAATCATAAAATTAATTATACTTTTAGTGGTGCCCTGTTACCATATAATTGCACCTAGGGGGGTAGCTAGCTTAAGGCCCCTATTGTCTATAGCTCTTAGTAGGCACTCTACCTATTAATTAGCAGCAATATGGATGCCCCCCCACCATAGGTGGTAGAGGTTTATATCTCCTAGTAAAATAGACTCCGTGTGTTCAGTTTCTAGCAAGCTTATTATAGATATAATATTCTCTATCTATGCTACCCCTTTAACCCTAGGGTTATAGACATTAATAATTTATACTAGTCCCCTATATATCTAGATAGTTATAACTGTAATATCTAGGTTAACTACCTGCCATAACTATAAGGCAAGGCTAATATTTTTGCTAATTATAAAGTATACGCGTATGGCTGCTTTTAGTTCATATAGGAGCTGGAATCCTTAGGGGCAGTATATTAATTGTATATAGGTATTATAATATGGCTCTTATATAGCAAGAATATGGTGTTTCTTTAGGTCTAGACTGTCTAGTAGGGGCCTTACTAGATAGTGGTTTGTATTACCGCAGTTATACTATATAATGGTCAAGTAGCGGACCCCTAGTAGGGGTCCTTCGCCTTTTCTTTACTCCTCACTTTTTCCGTTTTTACTTTCTCTAAAATGTTTAGAACTTCTGTCTCCTATATTTACTCCCTGGCCACTACTTATTTTGTATAAAGCTTTCTATTTCTATATCTTATATTTCTACTAGCCTTTCTAAATCTGAGTCTGTTATTGCCTTTAGCTCTTCCCCCGTTCTCGCCAGTTAGCTATATGCCCCTTATAAGCCAGCTACGTATGTTATATTTACTACGTTAAATCTAATTCTTAATTATCCCGGCCTTAAACTTGCTATAGCCGTCCATGGGGGTCTTCCTACTAGGTATCCTCTCCCTTATATTCTATATATCCCTTATGTCCCTATTTGGTCTGGTAATATTACGCGGCGTTACTTTTAGCCCGTTAAGGCTTGGGATGGCTAGCTTAGCCCCCTAGTATTAAAGGTAGGAAACACTAGGAAGACACCTGTGTCCCCCTAGCTTATTACCTGTTATTTCCATTTATATAACCTAGCGTGCAGTTATTCCCATAGCTGTTAAGCCCTTTCCTTCTGTCTCCTATATTTAATGCAGTCTTCTCTCTCCTACGCCTTATATGTGCTTCGGTAACAGTTCACGCATTTTATTTAGTCTTAATTTATATATTGTCTTATATTATAGGGGCCTATATAGTAGCCGCAGCATACCTGTGCTGCGCATGTGAATTAGGTATGTCCCTATTATACGCAGCAATAACATCGTTCCAGGCGTAGTCTGTGGTTATAGAGCCTTATGTTATATATAAGGCCATTTATAATTATTCCTTTTTAGATAAGGAGTTTTTGCATTCCTGGTGTATATACGCTAACAATAAGGGAGCTATATATTTATCTATTGTCTCCCTAGCAAGTCTCTAGCGCCCCTTATGTCCTCTTATTATTCTTATTATATACTTAGTTTGTATTTTCCTATTAAAGCTATTAGATCCGGGTAATTACAAATCCTAGTATAAGGCGTTCCGTTTGTTTTACTATCTCCTATATAGTTGCTGTATTGTCCGCCTAGCGTCCCCTTTCTACCCTAAGGCTTATAGGAACCGACAGGACTTCAACTAGGTAATCTTCACAAAGCACTTTTATGCCAATACGCTCTCCTAGCCTGTCCCCTGCCCTTATGGCCCGTTCCTTTGCCTATTGGTCCTTTAGGGTAACTCTAATGTCTCCACTCCTAAGGTGTTGGACTGCGACGGCGTTATAGACCTCCTTGCGAATCTCCGTAAGAACTTCTGTTTCTAATTATCCCCTAAGTTCCTCTACCTTTTCTTTTACTTACTATTACTATTATAATATAAGTCTTACTGTCCCAAAATTTGCCTCTTAGCATATGGTGCTTTCTTGCTTAGGAGTTATAGGTAAATATCTTATTAAGAAGGCTGCTAAGGCGCTAGTAGTAAGCAAGCTAATAGCAATTTTCCATCCTAGAGATAGAAAATCCTAATTAGCTGGTTTAAGTTAGGGTCTGTAGAATATTATACCCCTACTCCCTTTTAACCTAACCTTTAACTTATATATATAGAGTATTTGTGTTAACAAACGTCTCTAGTGCCTTATTTAGGTTCGCCTTTGTTATTACATCTGCTAGGTTATCTTGGCCATTAATCTATTAAATTTTAAAGAGTTTTTAACGCTTATAGGATTACTAAAGTGCTATAATATTAATTATAAGGCGCTTCTCCTTTATAGTACTAAGCTTAACTAAATACTTATAGAGGGAGTATAAATTGGTATATATAATTATAGGGATAGCGGGAAGTTCAAGTCGATCTATAATCATTTTTAGGGTAGTTCTAATTGCAATTGCTATGTTAACTCCGCCAACCATTCTATATATCTCTAATGCTAGAACGCTTTAAGTAATACGCTTACTTTTAGTTAAGCTCCAATAGATAAAATTGCCGTAGATTATAAAGTTATTCTCTCTAGTAGATTTATTTGCGATAATAATCTTATATCCTAGCTAGGAGCTAAAATCTTTATTATTTATAAATAATCTATTAATAAATATAAAGAGCTTAGCAGTGGGAAGATTAATAGGCATATAGAGTAGTCCCTAATTAAGATGGTTTATTTACTAGGAAAGACGTTTATTTAGGGCAAGAACATTGTCCTTAGTTGGTTCTTAGTATTAAGCGGCAACAGAGAGATTAAAAGAAGCCTTAGGTTAATAGATAGAAGCAATATAAGCTCTATAGGCGCGTTGCTCTATGTATCCTTACTTTAGAGAATTAATATTAATAACGTTAATCTTTTTGCCTTAACTCTTCTAGCGTACAGTAATAGAATCCTTATTTAGGGAGAGTGTAACGGAACCTTATAGTAGTAACTACGGTGGGTCCTGTTATTGGGCTGGGTATATAGGTAAGAACATTCAACAACGTAATAATAACTAGTGGAGTGGTTGCCTAACAGATTAACTCTAATTATATTTTAAGATTTACTACAAGGAGAGAACTATCTATAGTAGGGACTAAGGTCCTTTAAATACACAACCATACTTCTAAGAAATTCTCCCTTGTACGTAAGATACGTGTTATCTATATTAAACATAACGTCCCTTCCGTTTAACACAGTTAATACGTTTAATGCTATGTAACCTTAGTTACTATTTCTTGTTACATAGTTCCACCAGATCCATTCTAGACTATGCCTATATTAACCAACTAGCTTCCTCCAACTCTTCTCTAAGTAGTTATAACATTGTACTTAAAGCGTCCGTAACACTATCTCCCCCCTCTTTACCTTTGTCCTTAAAGATTCCTAACATCTCTAAGTTATCTACTAGAGGTGTAATGTCCGTTTAATTAGTCTAGTTAATATCCTTACTTATTATACCTAAGGCCTCTTCTTCTCTATCTTGGGTTAAGCGTTGCATACGTACTATCTCCTCTATACTGTTACTTAGTGAAGTAATGGCGATCCCTTGCTCTTGTTGTGCAAAAGAGGGGCTAGTCTGTGTTGCGCTAGCAAGTCCTTTGTCTTAATAACCCTCTTCCTACTCTAAGTGCACTAAGGCAAACATTTAATTATCTTGCAACATTCGCTCCATTTTTAACGCTAAGTGTACGCGTCCTATAACTTTTAGTAGTCTTTAAGTTCCTTAAGTAACTTATTATAGGGTCTTGTATTTAATCTGCCGCTGCAAAGCTTAACGGTAAGCTGGCTTCCGCGCTACTTAAGGTTTAACGTGCCTTAGAAGAGTCTATATGCGTTCTTAAAGCCTAGCGTCTAGCTTATGCTTATCTTTAACGTCTAAAACGTATTTATAAGAAGGTTTGTTCTAAGAAGTGGAAACTTGTTTAATAGGGTCTATTTAAGCTAAGTAATAAGAGGGTAGAGCTTCCTAAAAAGGAAATAGCTCTAAGTAACATAGTAGTTGCTTCTTATAGGTCCTCCTTAGGTAACTTATCCTTTAGCAATCCTTTTTTAATGCTCCCTAACCTACTTTTCTCTGATACTTTTTTACCTTTCCTATAGCGTTCTTTAGGTTGCTTAGTGGTTTCTAGGTAGTCTTACTATAGCCTATCTACCTTACTTTATACTATGTTTTATTATCTACATCCTTGTAACTAATAATCTTTAAAACTTGCTATTTGTCCTCTTTTTACCCTCTATATATATCTGCTTTGTATACTAGTGGTTTAACGTTTCCGTGTACTGGTTCTAGCATTATAACGTATTATATAGGGTAGATTCTTATTTTGGCTAGTAGGTTTAACTTATACATAACTAATAAAATCCTTTGCATAATTTTAAAAGGTCTAAGTCTGACGTGGTCTAACTTCTTGCTTAGTTGTTAACTTTTAAAATTTTTGTGTAGTAGCTATACTTTATCTCCCTCCTTAAGATCTGGTTTCTTAGATCTCTTAGCATTATAGTATAGTGGGGTAAAATGTCCCATACTTAGTGTCTTGGCATTTTCCTGTATTTATTGAGCTTCGGCTTTCCTCCTTCTTTCCTCCTTATCTTACATACAATCACGAACCTACTAGAATACATTCTTTTCTTTCTTTATTACCGACAGAGAGACAGACAGACAGACTAACTAACTGATTGACTGATAGATAGATAGTACCGTGACTTTCCTATCTGAGAGACACTGTACCCTTCCACAATAGTACCTTTTTATTCGTTCTTATACTAGTTTAGCTGTTTCTTTAAGGTTTGTATAAAGATTTATTAACGTCTCTATTCTTTGCTTAGCTGTGCTACTTGTCTTTTTTACTTAATATGGTAATAATAATATTCTTAGCTCGTATCCGTAATTTACCTTAAATAGTAATATCCCCATTCCTTCTTATAGTGTTGTATTGTATATAAACTATATAACTGGTAATAACAATACCTAATTATTCTGTACGTAATTAATATAATGCCTTAGATACTATTCTAGTATCTAGTTTAACCTTTCTGTTTATCTATCCGTCTGCGGATGGTACGCTATAGACGTTACTACGCAAACCCCTTGTTCTGCTAGAAACACTTCCTAAAATACTACTATAAATCTTGGATCTCTATCCGATATAATCTTGCTTAGTACTCTATATCTTATAAACACTTCCTTAATATAGATTCTAGCGACATTTTCTGCTAATATCTCCTCTATACACGCTATAAAGTATCTCCACTTTATTAGCTTATCCACTATTACTAAAATCGCGTTATGATTTTATCCTATAATAGGATCTTTTAACTTTAGTAACTTAATAATAAAGTCCTATAATATAACTTCCTATGGTCTTTCTAGTATTTTGATAGGTTATAGCCCTCTATATAGCTTATACCTTATTAGTTTGTTTCTTTAGCAATCTAGATATTCTTTTATAACCTGCCTTGCTAGTCCCCAGATTCCTTAAATAATGTATTCCTCTTAAAGTCTTAATACTAAGCCTATGGCTTCATTATGTCCCTGTATTATTCCCTTATAAAACTCTTTTATAAACTCCTCTACAATTAATCTTGGAATATAAATAACTTCTCTGTTCTTATACTGCTCTAAGTCTAGATCCTTAAGCTATGCTTTCTAGATCTTTTATGTCTAATTACTTTCTAGTAATTCGTAGACCTGACTTTCTTGTATTACTGCTACCTTTAGATAATTATACCTAATTAATCTATCTTTGTCTTTTTGTAATAAAGCTCCTAATAGCTTCTTATTATTCTATAGTTTAGCTTTTCTGCTTAGAGCATCTGCTCGTGCATTATCTATACCCTTAATGTGCTGAATTTTAAAATAGTATTCTATAAGTATTTCCGCCCATCTAACCTATCTTTAGTTGAGTTCCTTCATTGTTAGGAATCCTATAAGGTTCTTATAGTCCGTCTTAACCACAAATGGTTTCTCTATGCCTTGTAAGAATGCTCTCTATTTCTTAAGTACTATAACTATACCTAGCAACTCCTTATTATAAATGTTGTAGTTTAACTCTGGTAGTGTTATCTTTTAACTATAGTACGCTACTGGGTGCTATGCGTTCTGGTACTTCTATAGCAAATATGCTCCTAGTGCAAAGTCTAATATATTTGTCTTAACAACCGTTTCTAACTTTGGTTAGTAGATTTTAAGGATTAGTTCCTAGGTAAACAACTTCTTAAGTTCCTTTAATAACTTTCTTTACTCTGTTCCCTATACCTACAGTTTCTCCTTTTTTGTTAACCTTATAAATGGTTTAATACTCTTTAACCATTGCGCTATAAACCTTCTATAGTAGTTGCAAAACCCTAGGAACGATCTTAACTATATAACATTCTCTAGCTCCTACTAACTTACTATAGCTTTAACTTTCTTTAGGTCCATACTAATGTTTCCTAGTTTAATAATAAATCCTATAAAATTAGTCTTCCTTATAAAGAACTCGCATTTCTTAATTACTACTGGTATCTATTCTTCTTGTAGTCTCTTTAAAACCTACTTAACATATTCTCTATGTTCTTCTTTACTTATTAAGTAGATGATAATATTATTAAGATATACTATAATAAACTTATTAAGGTATTCTCCTAACATACTATTAATTTGCTTTTAGAACGTTGCTAGTACGTTTATAAGCCTAAATTATATAACTAATAGCTTGTATAGTCCTTCCTTTAACCTAAAAGCTGCTTTCTATTTGTTGCCTTCCTTAATCCTAATCTAATGGTACGCCTACCTTAGATCTATCTTTGTAAAGATTTGCGCATTGCCTATTCTATCTTAGATTTTGCTAATTAAGGGTAAAGGATACCTATCCTTCCTAGTAATACTGTTTAACTGTCTATAGTCTATACACATCCTAAGTTTTCCATTTTTCTTTAGGATGAATAGTACTGGATACCCTACTAATAACTGCGATAGTTTAATATATCCCTTTTATAAGTTCTCCTAGATAAACTCCTTAAGCGCTACTAACTCCGTTTTAGTAAGCTTGTAGATTAGAAAGAACTTTAGACTAGTTCCCTTTTTTAACTCTATTTTATAGTCCTATGCTGTATATTCTAACAGCTTTTCACTTTCTAGTAACTATAACTTTTTACCATACTTGTGGTATCTCTTTGGTATATAACTTAAGCCTTACTTAGTCTCTTTATATATCACTCCGACTTGGTACTATACCAACTTGGTTTATTATCGCATCTTACATTATTAAGTATCTTTAATATTGACTTAACCTGTAACCTAATTAATTTTTAGATTATATTCCTATAACTAAGGCATCCCTAGTATCGCCTTGTCCTATCCTAATAGTAGGATATTAAAAGATATTCTAACTAGTCTCCCTTTAATAGTTAACTAAATAGGTCCTATTTTAAGGTTAATAATACCTTCTCTATAGGCTATCTAATCTCCTAAAATTATTATAAGTGGATATAGGTGTTCCTTTTATCTATATAGTAACCCTATCCTTTCCATTATTACTGGTGATATATGGTTTCTTATTACTCCGCTATCTACTAACGCTTTAAACTGCTGGTCTCGCTACTTAACTTATAAGTTTAGGTATTGTCCTTAAATTTCTTTAAGGGTCTAAGGCTTTAACACTAGTTCCCTCTAGTCCTATATACCTCCCCTTTTCTTAATTGTTGGCTGCTAGATTCTGCTTATACTTAGTCCAACTTTAGCTAATACTTAGTTTATTTTTTGTTCTCTATATACTATAGATAAGTGTTTTCTAGGCACTCCTACTACTATTATCTGTCTAGGTATTCTTCCGTAAGGAATCTTCCTAGTTAAAGTGTTAAGTCCCCTTAGCCTTATACTTCTACTGGGTGCTATCTATATATATACTTAGCATCCCTAAACCGTTTTTCCTCTGGTGCCTAATATATTTTAATTAGGTACTTCTGGTTCTTATCTTTTAGTGCTCTATATATATTGCACGTGTTATCCACATAAGCTATCTACAATAGTGTGTAATACGCTAAGTGACTTAGGTCTACTCTTAGCTTATTTTTGCTCTTAAGTTTAAACCTCTGTCTAGCTAATCTAACTGTTAGTCTTTCTTCTATAGGTACTAAAACTTGTCTCTTACTTCTCTAGTCCCTAGATCCTTTTTCTAGGTTCCTTAACGTTATAATTAGTACTCCTTTAATATAACTTATGCGTTTTTCCGTAATGGGTTAGTCTTAGATAACTTTTTTGTTTAGCTATATATAGAAATCTGCCTATTTGTTATTGCTTTATTGCCTATACTACTTTCCATATAACTAGTTTAGTGTATATAGTTTATCTATTACAAAGTACCTTATTATTACTGCATTATAATATCCTTTGGTATGTCTTTCTTTAAACCTAGTTAGGATATTTAGATCCTCTTCTTATTCTAATTTATCTAACCACTTTATCCTAGGTGTCCCTGTACTTGGCCTATTAGTAACTCTTTATACGGGTACTCTGTCCCTTATATAACCTGGTATACTAGATCTCTTATCTAGTTTCTGTTCTTGCTATATAATAATTCTTGCTCTAAACTTATCTATAGTTTCTTGTTTTCTGCGTCTTATAGCTAGGTCTTTAAAGTCGTCTTACTTCTTAATCCTTATATTAACTTTTTAATCTTTAGGCTGAACACTACATTTATCTGGAACTGTTAACGTTCTTATTTATTCCATAAACTTATAGTTCTTAAACTTGCGTCCTATACTTATTTGTTTGTTTGTAAACTAAGTTACTGCCCTTTTCTATTAGTTTTCTTCTGTTATGGGTTCCTAAGCTGTCCTTATTACATTTTATAAGTCTAGAGCCTTCCTTATCTTATTATAAGAATCTTAGATCTATAGTCTTTTACTTTTATTAAGTAATAAGCTAGTACTAGTAGTTATCTACTTACTTAGTTTCTTCTAAACGTTACTCCTTTTATCTTATAAAGCAATGGAAATTGTATCTAATAGTGTTATAATACCCGTTACTAAACCCTATTCTGTAATAGTTTTAGTTTCTACTTCTGTTTTAACTTCTCTAAGGTCTGCTTGCTCCTAGTAAGCTGCCTTTATTGCCTTATTATTAGTAAATGCTTTGCCTGTGTTAAATTTATTATCCTTAATATCCGATCTATAAGCTGGTTTATTGGTTCCTTTAAACTTAAATAATAATAGCTCCTATAGCTAACAGCTTGCGCCGTACTTAGCGTCCTTATAAATTTGGTATGCGTTGTTATAATAAAACGTAAAACTGTTAATTAAACACTCTTTTATTTCTTTAGTACACGATTGTCTCTCTATATATACGTGTTTTCTGCTAGTCTAGTTTCCTTTACCGCGTGGTTACTCTAACTACCTTTACAGTCTCTAGCAAAATAACCCTGTTTTCTGCAATTTATATAAGCTCTATCTCTAAACTACTAGCTTTGCTGTGGAGTCCGCCTAAATATCTTCTACTACTAAGATTTCTGGTTTAGCCTCTACTCCTTAGTCCTTTAATTACTAGATCCTTAACCTCTAGGTTTCTATAGTTTTTTTTTTTATCTTTGGGTTTCTTTAGTACTGCTTAGGTCTATTAGCTTTGCGCCATTCCATAGTTTCTAACTCTATGTTGGTCGTTGCATACTCTGCGCCTTATATAACTGTGGAACTCTGTCTTAACCCTTCTTAGCCTGTTCCCTTTAGTAGATCCTATTATTAATCTTTATTAACTAATCTATTAACTCTCTTAGAGTATCCGCATCTTCTATTAGGATAATTGCGTCCTGGACTTTAGCCTTAAGTCCCTATTTATACTGTGCTATAAGCGCCTTATTATTCTACTTAACCTATATAGCTAGTGTTTAAAACTGCGTTATATACTTAATTACTAAAGTGCGTTATACTAAGTTCTAAAGCTTTTATTCTACTGTGGTTGCTACCTCTAGGTCTCTAAATATCTGCGTTAACTATTCTGCGAACCCATTCTAACTGGTAAATATATACTATATGTCCTAGTTAGTAGTAGTTATGCCATTAGCCTATATCTCCATAAGATACGGTTTAAACCACTTAAGTACCCTCCCTGTTAGGAATAACCTTACATAGGCTACTTAATCCAATAATATTACTAACTTCGCTTCTTTCTATACGACCTTAAAGTGCATCTATATAAGAAATCCTTTAAGCTTTAACCTTTCTCCTAAAAACCTTTTAATTAAAGGTAACTTAATCTTTGCTGCTCTAATTCCATTAATACGTTCTTTAAGTATCCTATTATTATCCTATAAGTGATTAACCATTTCTTATAACTGACTTTGCGTAATTAACTAAAAATCTATACCTACTATACTAGTATCTCTTCCTGCGCTTGTGGCTATAGCTGCCGTTGACGGCGTTGTAACTAGTGCTTTAGGTGGCATGTTATTTAACCTTATTTAATACCATAACCTTAGTAGTGAATGTATAATGGAACCTTATAGCAGTAACTACAGTAAGTCCTGTTATTAGGCTGGGTATATAGGTAAGAATATTTAACAATGTAATAATAACTAGTGGAGTAGTTGCTTAATAGATTAACTCTAATTGTATTCTAAGATTTACTATAAGGAGAGAACTATCTATAGTAGGGACTAAGGTCCTTTAAATATATAACTATACTCCTAAGAAATCCTCCCTTGTATATAAGGTATATATTGTCTGTATTAAACGTAACGTCCCTTCCGTTTAATACAGTTAATACGTTTAACGCCACATAACCTCAGTTACCATTCCTCGTCATATAGTTCCACCGGATCCATTCTGGACCATGCCTATATTAACCAACTAGCTTCCTCCGACTCTTCTCTAAGTAGTCGTAATATCGTACTTAAAGCGTCCGTAACAGAGAGGATGCATCTATTAAAGAGTAATAGTGTTATTAAATTAAGCTTTTCCTTTAGCTTTGCTATAAGGTTTACCTTTACTAGCTTATCTTCTTTAAGAGCTAAGAATTGGTCATCTCCTAAGATAATTATATTATTAGTTTATATGCTAATAATTCCGAATGGAGTTCCCATAGCTGTGATAAGGAAGTATAGATTAAATATAAAAGTAGTTATTAAAAGCTTCTCTTTATGGTGCTTGCTATAGGTAGCCCACTAATAAGTTCCTACCTCTATAATTCTATATAATGGCTTAAGCATAACTATAATCGTCTCTTTAGGATATTGGTAGCGAATTTGCTCTAGAAGGTATGCTAATATTAAGCGCTAAAGGTGTGTCTCTAATTAGGTATAGGCCTAAGTAATATCTTATAAATAAACCGCTATTTTATTCTTTATTAAGGAGGGAGCTAGTATAATAATAACTTACTAACTAGCTTATTAAATTATAGGAGATTGTATAAGAATTACCTCCTTACTATTATTGTTATAACCTTAAATAATAAGCCTTAATTTCTTAAATAGGGCGTTAGTTGTGACGGGCTCGTACAAATGCTTCTAAACCGAAGCTTGTAGATTGCTACCATACAAGAATACTAAGCTAAGGAGAAGAAGGAGGAGAAGACTGTTGGAGACTAATAAGATACAAAGGGTCACCAAGGCGCTAGTAGCAAGCGAGCCAATGGTAGGCGAGCTAACAGTAAGAAACAGTAAGAGACAGTATGAGACAGTATGCTACAATATGCGACAATATGCAACAATATGATAGGTGGCAGAATATGGCAGAACTTGGTAGGTGACGCGCTCTAGCACCATTACATCACCCCCCCCTCCCAAAAAAGCCTGCCCTTAGGCTTTGTCTAAGTTCTTTATTGTTGTTTAAATTATTATAGTTATCTAACCCCTCTTCCCAGCATTTAATCTAGCTGTTTAATTTGCGTAGTGGTCCAGGGAGGTCTAGGTAGGCTAGGTGGAAATCTTATAGCTTATAGGGAGAGTACTTAAAATTAGATGTGGGGTACCATTCTGGGTCTTTATTATAACCTACCCAGCTCGCATGGTATTTTAAGGTACTACGGTCCTTCTTAACTGCTAAGATCTCTTTAACTTCCTATTCCTCGTCCTCTACAATCTAGATTGGCAGTAGAGGGTTATTATATTATCCAGGCAATGGGTTATCCGCGGCCTTCCACAGTCGGTCTAGAGAGAAGATAGGGTGGACCTTTATTAACTCTAGTAGCTTAACCTTAAAAGAGTGCCCTACCTTTTTAGGGATCTTATAGAGGCCAGTCATTTAGTAGTCTAGCTTGTGGCTTAGCCTCTAGGTTTTCTAGTTCTTTATTAACACCTATACCTTATCTCCTACATGAAAGTCTACCTTGTAACAATATTGGTTTACATTAGCCTCTTTTTTCTCCTATACTTTTTTTATGATTGTTTAGGCAGTCTCCTAGGCTCCGTGCATTCTCTTAGCGAATATCTAGGCCTCTTTATAGCTAAGGCGTTCGCGGGCTATTATAGGTCCTATAGGTCTATCCCAATTAAAGGATATTCATGGCTTATATCCATAGATTAACTTAAATGGTAACATTCCTATACTATTATAAGGGAGTATAAGCTGTGTATAGTCCATTATAGGCAGTAGTTCCAACTAGTTGTCCTAGTAGTAATTAATAAAGGGGCGAAGTTGTTGGTTAAGGTACTAGTTTATAATCTCGGTTTGGCTATTAGTCTAAGAGTAGAATACGGTAGAGAGCTTAATCTTAATCCCAAGGATGCAGCAGAATTCACCCTAGAAGTCCAATATAAATTGGGGTTTATGGTTAGAGACAATTAACTTAGGAGCGCCATAGATCTAGTAAATGTTATTAACATATATACGGGCCATATCTTTTGTAGTTGTGGTCTTAAAGTAGGGGAGGGAGATGGCTTACTTACTTAGTCAGTTAACTACCATAAAGGCCATATTATAGCCATATTTATCCTTTAGGAATGATTTAAAGTCTATTATAATATGCTGCCAAGGGTATTTAGGAACTGGCAGTGGTTATAACCATCCAGGGGTACAATCCCTAGGGGTATCTACCCGTTTATAAGCATAACAATTCCTAATAAATTATTCTATATTGGACAGGAGTCCTCGCCAGTAATAGCAAGGCGCTAGTAGTTAGTAGGTCTTATCTCAACCAGGGTACGCCGTAGAGACTTAACAGTAGGCTTTATGGATCAGCTCTATTTATAAGTTATTAATATCTAGAACTATAAGCCGTTCTTAGTATAAAAGCAGTCCGTCTTTTATTTCCAAATTAAGGTCACCTTCCGTAGCTTAGTCGCGGAGGGCTTTTAGGGATTTGGCTATGCGGTTCGCGATTAGGATACGGTTAATTAGTCCCATTAGTTCATCCAGGATCTCTCCTTCCATAGGCGCCAGCTTATTCTATTTAGAGCTTAGTTCCTTAAAAATATATAGGTTAAGCTGTTTGGGGCGAAGGAGGGCATATACCTAGTACTAAGCCTTTAGCTTATCCTATGGTTCCACATCCTATTCTCTCCAAGTAAGGGTATTAGCTTTAGAATTTTGCCTACTAGGGCGGTACATAATTATAAAGAAGAATTAGGAGAGTATTTTAGCCCACCTAGCCTATTAACCGGTAAGCTGCTTTATTATTATAAAATACTTAAGGGCTTTATAATTAGTATAGACCTTAATCCAAGAGTCTGTACTTCTAAGCTCTACGCGCCACTGGGATAATAATTATATAATAGCCAGCATTTCCTTATTGTGTACCTTATAGTTACACTTAGCTAGGGCCATTATCTTCAAGAAAAACGCTATATGGTACTACTTGCCATCCAGGTATAACTATAAGAGGACTCCTGCTATTACTCCGTTGGAGGCATCCATTTCTAGTATTAATTTAAGGTCTGGGTCATAGTAATGGAGGATTAGGGAGGAGGTAAGTTGGTCCTTTAACTCCTCAAAAGCTTCTATATAATTATTATTAAAAATAAAAGGCGTGTTGTTCTTTATTAGTTATATAAGAGGCTTAGCTACAACCCTATAGTCCTAGATAAACCAACAGTAGAAGTTATAGAAGCCTAGAAAGGACTAGATGCCTTTTATAGTATAAGGGGGTTTCTAGTTACGTATCGCCTTAATCTTCTTAGGGTTAACTTTAATTCCTTCTATGCTAATAATAAACCTAAGGTACTTTATTTATTTTACTCCGAATTCGCATTTCTTAATATTAACTTATAGGCCTATATTCCGCAGCCTCTTTAGGACCTTTTTAACGTAAACTTGGTGCTTAAGTTCATTGTCCAAGTATATAAGAATGTCATCTAGGTATGCCGTGTAGAATTCGTTAAGGTAGTTAAAAAGAACATTATTTATGTACCGTTAGTATATAGCTGGCCCATTTGTTAGTCCAAAAGGAAGAACTTTGTATTTGTAAGAACTATAGCGGGTACGGAATGTCGTTAGATCCTCTAATGCAGGTTCTATTCTAATTTAGTGGAAAGCTTGGTGGATATTAAGCTTAGTAAAGATTTTGGCTTAGCTTAGACATACAAGGGTCTCGTTAATTAGGGGGAGAGGGTAACAATCTTTCTAAGTAATAGTGTTTAGTTTCTGGTAGTTAATGCAGAAGTGAAGGCCTTTATTAGGTTTCTTTATAAAGAGGATAGGGGAAGTAAAAGGGGCCTGACTTAGCTTAATAAACCCCTTATAGAGGTTATTAATTAGGTACTGCTTGGTTGCTTTTAGTTCCTCCATAGTTTGCTAGTAAAGGGGGCTATAGCCTAGAGAGTTATTGGCCTCTAGTTAAATCTTATAATTATAGGTTTGGTAGGGGGGCAGCATATCCAAGGCTGCTTTTAAAAACGCGTCTCTATGGTCTAAGAGGTACATAGGAAGGAGGCGCTTGACTAGCTCCTTATTAGTTTCCTCTACTAGCCCTTCTTCCTTCTCATTAATATTCCGGTTAATTTTATATAAGCTGGTTGTAAAGACCTTATTGTCCTTCTAATATATATTAAAGTAGAAACCTATAGCGCTAATTGCCGCGATATCTACTATAGGGGGGTTATATAATAGTAGGGGTGTCCGCGGCCTTGGGGGCTTTTAATATATTAGCGTTGTCTTTACTCCTTTTAGCTCTCATTGCATCTTCTAAAGGTTATCCTCTATATCCTATTAGTATATCCTCTTCCCTATTGGCCAGATCTCCGTAATTTAGAAGTCGTCTACATTACTATCCGTCCCACTTTTATAAGTAGAGTCCTCCTTAACTGCAGCCCTTTGGGGGAGTATCCTTATCAGTACGGAGTTCTTACCGGCCTTATGGCGGGCATCTTCTTAAGCAAAGGCTAGGTTGCGGTCCCTAATATCCTACTAGTAGATAGGGTTAGCCTTTATAGCTAATGTCTTACGGTTAGTACAGATTTCTCTAACAAAGAAGGGTAACTTCAGTCTATTCTCCGGCTAGATAAACTATCTTTGTTAAACGTTTAGCCAAATATTAAAGTAGGACATCCATTTTCAGCTGAGGATTATGTTATGGGACCCTAGGTCTAGGATACAGAAGGGGATGCTGAACTGGCGTCGTCTATTAATAGCAATATATAGTTTTAAGACATGGGTAACTGGCTTACCGGCTTGGCTGTTATAGCCTTTTACTTAAATAGGCTTCTCTAGTTAGGTAGCATTTACATTTAAGAACTTAGCAACGTCATTCACACAAGCAGTGTTTATAAAGGTAAAGCCATTTGCTCCAGTGTTAACAAGGGCAGTTATATTAACTCTATATCCATTTTAAGATACTATACATAAAACCATAAAGTGTTTTCTACCTATTAGCTAACTTAAATTAATCTCCTTAAGATTAATAGGATACCCTAGGGGGGAGTCTTTCCCTAGGGTTCTTCTTTTCCTAACTTATTAGACAATTCTTCTTCCTCTATTTCCTTAATATTACCTATATCCTTTGGCTCTAGGCAGGACGTGGTAAAGTAACCCTCCTTTCCGCAATTAAAACACGTAACCGTGGCAGGGTTAATTAGGGTATTACAACAAGCATTGGCTGGATACGTAGTACGTGGCGATTCGGACAAGGCTTACGGGTAGGACGTTGTGACCGCTTTTGGTATAAGGGCGGTCGTGGTTTGTCTTCCAACGCTAGCTCCCATTAGCATGGCAGATAGGTTCCGGTTACTACAGGACTTCTTTAGTCAGTCAGAACAAGTATTAATTTATTTTAGTTCTAAATCCAGCAATAAACATTAGGCTGCTAGTCTTTAGTAGGTTAATAGGTCATCTAAGGCTACCGCAATCTTCTCTTATAGTTGGACCGTTAGCTTGTTATATAGGTCCAAATAGTAGTTCCCAGGGGGAACCTAGCCTTCACCTACTAGGTGTAAGAACTAAGTCTGGAACTTAGTAAAGGATTAGTTCAATTTTATTATTAGGCGGTTATAGTTATAACAGGCATCCTATACTTTATTTAGATTAACATAGATAGCAGCCAGGTACTATATTATCTCGTTAACAGATATAAACCGAATAGGTAACTTGTCCTCAAACTTGGCCTAGAGGTGTCGCTAGGCGTCCCCAATGGTTCAACTAAAGAGGTAGAGCATTTTAGCTTCTTTAGAGGGGAAATAGTTATAGTTAATATAAAGCTTTCCTCGTACCTAGATTCTCCAGTTTTTAAAGGTTAGGTCTATGCCGTCTAATAATAGTAAGGGGTCAGGGAGCTTAACGGACTTTAATTGCTTTATTATTATATCTATACTCTTAGTATATTACATTTAGTTAAGCGAATGGGTTGACTAAGGCTTCATAAAGGGGAGGCTGGACTATTTTATAACGCAGCAAGGCTTTCCAGGATCTCCTTTAGAGTCTCTTATATACTTGAGGCTTAAAGACGGTTAACCTTTTAATTAGCTGCAAGGGCACAAATCTGCTCGTGTATATTTGTAATGTTGTCATTATCTTTAATTTCTGATCCCAATTGGATCTTATATTCCTCTTAGGTAGAGGCAGGTCTTTTAGATAAGCTTGCTTTAGGTGCCATCGTTAGCTTCCTAAGGTTTGTTAGAATTATATAATTTGGTTTTGATTCCGGGGTTCTTTTAGGGGTACAGGTTAAGTATAGTCTGGCCTATAAAGTGGGATATTGTTAGGGCCTTCTCAGGCGTAGTAGTATGGCGTTTCTTAATGTCTGAATATAACGCGTTAATGCGTCGTTACAGACAAAGTCTTCTTTTAGGGTAGGATATTATTAAGGCCTTCCCAGGCAATATAGGGAGAGCTTAGTATAATATAACGGGCTCGTACAAATGCTTCTAAACCGAAGCTTGTAGATTGCTACTATACAAGAATACTAAGCTAAGGAGAAGAAGGAGGAGAAGACTGTCAGAGACTAATAAGATATAAGGGGTCGCCAAGGCGCTAGTGGCAAGCAAGCCAATGGTAGGCGAGCTAACAGTAAGAAACAGTAAGAGACAGTACGAGACAGTATGCTACAATATGCGACAATATGCGACAATATAATAGGTGGCAGAATATGGCAGAACTTAGTAGGTGACGCGCTCTAGCACCGTCACATTAGTAGCTTTGCCCTTAATTTTATTAACTATTCTTAATTTAAAGATGCGAACTTTATTAAACTTAGTAGGGTTATATTTCTTAAATTTAAAGACTCCTTTTATAATAAGACCATTAATCTCCTACTTATTAGATGCTTAGAAAGAAGCTCCTAGAGTTATAATATAACCTTCCTTTTAGAGCTGTTTTATAAGTTTAAAGTTAGCCTTTTCCTTAGCTGTTATAAAGGCCATTAATAGCTTAACTCCATTCTTAATAGCGGCAATAAATTGCTCTTTAAAATTAATAAGATATTGGCAATTTTATGATCCCTTTAGGCGACCTCTACTGCGTTATAGTTAGAGCATATCTACTATAATTATATTAGAATTATAGTCGCCTTCTAGAGCACATTAATTGTGGCTCTCCTTTAGGGCATTTTCTATAGTATCCTATAAAGGCTTAGAACTGTTATCTTTATAGTAAGGCTTAATAATAGTTAAATAGAATTAAGTGGGTCCATAAGGTATCTAGATAGTATAAGTCTAGCTATTAATTACAATAAGTTAATATAGGCCTAACTATTCTCCCTTTTTATGCTATACGCATACTTTAGACTAGAGTGGCAGATTAAGCGTAGTTAAGGTATTTAGGCCATTTCTCATTCCTAGTGCGTTATTGACTTAGCGTATAGTGTAGAGACGTTATACCTCCTTTGTTGCCTTATAAATAGCCTTAGCTTATTATATAACAGAGGGAGATAATAGAGAATTGTTAGTTATTTAAGGGTAGGCGCTAAAGACTAGTAATGTGGGTATAAGTCTATCTAGGCTAGTAGAATTGTTAATAGCTTTAACAGCCATTTATAAGGTAAGTTCTTTACTAGCATCCTCTAGTTCTAAAGAGATAATCTTATGTATATGGCGTAATAGCGCGTAATATCATTCCACTTTTTTAATACTATTGTGTGCCTTAATAGGGACTTCCTTAACCTTAATTGCTATTGCCTTTATTTATTATTAGAACTCTATAGATAAAAAGTTCTTTTCTATATTATAGATGATTTAATTAGGGGGTCCTAAGTAGACATTAATCTAGTATAACTAAAGGGTATCCTATATGTTTCTAGCTAATATATCTTTTAAGAAACATACGGCTTAAAAGGAGGTTAAGAAGTTAATAACTTAAAGTACTAGCTTGCCGCTAAGATATATAACGTCAACAATAATATAGAAGTTAAAGTTATAGTTATCTTTAAGGGTAAACTTAAATTGGCTAGGGAACTTTTGGTTTATTTAGCAGTAATAGCAGAACTTTATAAGATACTTAATTGCCTTAACCTTAACTTTATGGCCTGCTTACTAAAGAACCCTAAGTAATTAGTAAACAGATAGGTGGCTAAAATGATGGTATAGTTAACGTAACTCTAACTTAGTTAAATGGCTCTAAGTAATACTCTTTTCTAGTTATTAAAGAAGCAGCTAAGGGTAACCCGACTTATATATAATAGGCACCTAATTATCTCCCTGCACAAGCATATTCTTAAGGTTATTAAGCTTAACACCTAATTTATTTATATCCCTAATGCAGAATAGAAATAGAGTGTTTGCGGGAATAATATAGAAAGTAATATATCCTAAGGTGGTTTAAACCCTAATTATACTAAGAGAGATTACGGTACCCTTACCAAAATGTATTACATATTGGCCTACCATTAATTAGTTAATCTAAACAGAGCTATTAAGCTACTAAAGGGCTTAAACTTAAGGTTCTCCTACTATAGATACTCCTGCGGCTTTAGTATCTGGCATAATACTATAGAAGACGTTTACTAAGTATCTGTTATTAAAGGAGAACATAGAGCTTTCCTTTAGCTTATTAAAGACATCTAACTTTGTAATAGAATGGAGTATAGATTGGTTATTAAGAACAGCAACGGTTTATATACCATCTACCTTACCATACTTAGTGAAGTATTAGTTAGGAGAGTTGTCCTTAATTTCTATATCCATAAGGAGCTATTTGGTCTTATTAACCTTACCCTTAAGATCTTTTACGCCTTTATATTAAACTAGGAAGCTTTAAAAGTAGGCCGTAGTGACCTTATAGTTTTTAATGTTTCTTACACTCTGATAAAACTTATTATATACCTCCTTTTACTTATTAAGGGAGTGTCTAGTTAACTAGTAATTTAGCTTCTTACAAATGTAGCACTTCTTCTAGTAATTACTTTAAAATAAACCTCTATAAGGACCTCCATGATTGCCTTATAGTTAACGTTAATTATACCCTTTACTATATTCCCTACTACGGCCACCATATATTTAGTTAGTCTAGTTATAATCATATTGGTTAGGAATACTTAGTTAGGTAGGGTTTTTGGTATAGAACTGTTAAGATTCTTATATTTATATTACAGTACCTATAGCGGAGCGTAGCTTGGTATATACTCCTTTAAATATATTTATAGGTTTATATAGCGCCAGATTACACTTAAGAACGCTATAGCAGGCTAAGATAACCTAGTCCCTTAGGCTATTCTTATTTTAGTAAGTTTTAGTAAGGCCACGTTAGATTTTCTGGAGTTTATTAAAGAGTAGTTAAAGGCACTCTAAATAAGTCTTTGTTAAGTTAGAAGCGATAACTCTTTAGAATATAGTCTCCTGCTATTTAGACATATAAAGCTAGCAATTCTTATTAGTCTTAAAGTGGGCTTTAGTAAGCTAAAGTATTATATTAAAGCTATAGTTTCTACCTATAATATAGTTATAATAAAATATTGCTGCCCGTCCCTTTAATATAACTGAGAAAGTATAATATAACTAGTAGTATTGGATTCTAACCTTGCTGTAGCAGTTATAAAAGACCTGTAGTTTTATTCCGAGTATATTATATAGTTCTCCTCTAAACTTCTTCTCCTTATCCAAATATACCTTTATTAAATTTATAACTTCTTATAGTAGAGGCTCACTAGTTGGCTAGGGTAGAGGAGCTAAAGGCGGCGGAGGTAAAGGAAGAGTACCTCTAGGTAGGAAAGCACCTCTAGGTAGGAGAGCACCTCTAGGTGGGATAGTAGCGTTCTAGGGGTTTCGTTCTAAATTAAAGTTGCCCTCTAAAGAATACGGGTTAGTTCTAGGTTTCTATAGTTAACGTATAATCTCAGCTTCTGTCTATATTAGTTCTTCTATACTAATAATAATGGCCTAGATATTACTAGTAATTAGGTTACCGTTTTTAGTAATATATACCCTATTCCTATAGAGGAAGTCTTAAAAATCCCAAATAATATTAATATTACTAAGTGCCTAGGTGTTAGCGGTCCATCCTATAAAATCCTCCCTAAAATATTCCTACAGCTATAGATTAGCATAGTATCTACTTTAATAGAATATAATATAGTATAGGAGAAAGCCATTAACTTGTTTTGCGGTATAAGTTGTTATATTAATAGTAAATTCGTCCCAATCTTCATTAATAAGTTTCGCGTATAAAGCTACCCCTAGTGGTAAGGAGTCTTCCTAGTTATTTAAGGTAGGCATAGCCATGTTTTCGGGGGAAGGGAAGTGTTATTAGGGTAGGAATTGTCATTTAGTACGCGTTTGTTGTTTGGTACACGTTTGTGATATATATTTGCAATTATAGGACTTAGGACCAGTTCTGGCCTTAAATCGCGAAGACTTATAAAGCGTATTATTCTATGTAATGGACGCAAGAATCTATAATCTAGGAAAGGCTTAGGACCAGTTCTATTTAAGGTTTAGGACCAGTTCTAATCTTAAAAGACAGCTTCCTTTAGCATAAGTAGTACTAATACAGTAGCTTGTCTCTTCTTGGGAATACTTAGCTGCTCTATAGTATAACAGTAAAGTTAACCACTAATTAGTGTAGGTATTATAAGGTGGTATCACGTAGCTACGGTTCATAGATAGTATAATAATTGTTATTATATATATCGCTCTTCCTTAAGGAAGGGCGAGGAGCTTAAGGCTCCTCGCCACGTTAGTGCCGCGGCGGCACATAATGGCAACTTGCCTTGCGTAACGGCAACTTGCCTATATTCCCAACGAAGACAAACCTAGAAAAAACGGCCGTAATTAATTAGTAGAAATCCTTAAGGACCGTAAAAGGGGTATAGTTATTCCTAGGTTTCTATAACTTTTACTAACGCTTTATAAAAAACTATAGCAAGACTACTTAGCCTCTTAACCGCCTTACTAAAAAGAACCAACCTTTCTATTTTAATACTATATATAAAAAGGCCTTTAATAAACTTAAAAAGCGACTAGTCTCTACTCCATTACTAGCCTATTTCCACCTAGAACGGCCCTTAATATTAAAAACGGATGCTTTAGATAGTATAATAGCTGCCGTCTATTCCTAATAACAGCCAAATAGGGAATAGCACCCCATTATATACTATTTAAAGACTATAATAGACACTAAGCTAAATTATCATATGTATAATAAAGAGATGCTAGCTATTATTTCTAGCCTTTAGCATTAGCGTATATAGCTAAATGGGACCCCTAAATCTATTTAGGTAGTCTTAAATTATAAGGCCTTAGAATACTTTATAATAACTAAAGCCCTTATAGTATAGTAGGCGCGTTAGGCAGATATCCTATCTTAGTTCTACTTCTAAATTATATATAGACCAGGCGCTACTAATTACGCAAACGCCCTTATAAGGCGTAAACAGGATATAAATAACTAGATAACCGCAAATATCTTGCTATAGACCTAGACGTTGCTAATACCAGAGCACCTTAACCCCCAGATATAGGCAGAACTAAGTATAGACTTTTTAGGCGCTAAGATATATCCTATTAACCCTTTAGGACTTAACTTTATCGATAAATTACTACAGATAAACTATACGGCCCCTTCTCTATAGGAGTACCATAAAAAGGTAAAGGACGTTACTAGCCTATAGTCCCTCAAAAATGGATTACTTAAGCATTAGGAACGGCTAGTAGTAGTAAAGGAATAGAACTTATAGACTTAGCTTATTACTAAAGCACATACCTAGGTCTCTACGGCCTGCTCTAAAAAAAATAAGACTTACAGAATTATTAGCAATCGCTACTACTAACCTAGAATAGTTATAAATATTAACCGTTATATACGGAACTGTAATAGCTGCCGTAGATATATAATCCTATAAGATAAGACATTAGGACTATTAAAACTATTCCTAATACTAGAGCGCCCCTAGTAGTATATCTCTATAGATTTCTATAAGCTACCTATAGAATGTAGCGAATATAATATAGCTATAGTTATAGTTAACCGCTTTAGCAAGCGCCTATTCTTAATCCCTTATTATAAGAATATTGATGCTAAAGAGGCGGCCTAACTGTATATTTACTACGTCTACTAAATTTACGGACTACTAGATACTATTATATTCAATTATAGGCCATAATTTATATTAGCTTTCTAGAATAAGTTTACCTAGATCTTAAGCATTAAGCTAAAGCTTTTTATAGTATACTACCCCTAGATAGACGGTTAGACAGAGATTATAAATTAATACTTAAACTAAAGACTTCAGCCCTTTATTAACTACTTTTAAGATAACTAGGCTAAACTGCTACCCTTAATAGACTATACTTAGGCAACCCTACTCTATAACTTTACGGAGTTTATACCTATTTAGCTAGAAATAGGCTACTTACCCTATATAAGCTTTAACCTACTCTCTTCTAATACTCCTATACCTTTCCCATAGCGTTCTCTAGGTTGCTTAGTGGTTCCTAGGTAGTCTCACTATAGCCTATTTATTTTACTTTGTACTACGTTTTGTCATCTACATCCTTATAACTAATAATCTTTAAAACTTACCACTTGTCTTCTTCTTGTCCTCTGTACGTGTCTGCCTTATAAACTAGTGGCTTAATATTCCCGTATGCTAGTTCTAGCATCGCGATATGCTGTATAGGATAGATTTTCATTTTAGCTAGTAGGTTTAACTTATACATAACCAATAAAATTCTTTACTTGACTTTGAAAGGTCCTAGTCTAATATAGTCCAACTTCTTACTTAGTCGTCAACTCTTAAAATTTTTGTATAGTAGCCATACTTTATCTTCCTCCTTAAGATCTGGTCCCTTAGATCTCTTAGCATTGTAGTACCTTTTTATTTACTCTTGTACTAGTTTAGCTGTTTCTTTAAGGTCTGTATAAAGATTTATTAACGTCTCTATTCTTTCTTTGGCTGTGCTACTTGTTTTCTTTACTTAATATAGTGATAATAATGTTCTCGGCTTATACCCGTAATTTGCCTTAAATGGTAATGTTCCCATTCCTTCTTGTGGTATTGTATTGTATATAAACTATATAACTAGTAATAATAATACCTAATTATTCTGTGCGTGATTAATATAATGCCTTAAATACTGCTCTAGTGTTTAGTTTAGTTTTTCCGTTTATCTATCTGTCTGCGGATAATATGCTGTTAAGGTTGCTGCGCAAACTCCTTGTTTTGCTAAGAATACCTTCTAGAATGCTGCTATAAATCTTAGATCTCTGTCTAATATAACCTTACTTAGTGCTCTATATCTTACAAACACTTCCTTAATATAGATTCTAGCGATATCTTTTGCTGATATCTCTTCTATGCATGCTATAAAGTATCCCTACTTTATAAGCTTATCCACTATTACTAAGATTACGTTATAATCTTATCCTATAATAGGATCTCTTAACTTTAGTAACTTAATAATAAAGTCCTATAATATAACTTCCCATAGTCTTTCTGGTGTTTTAATAGGTTATAGCCCTCTGTATAGCTTATGCCTTATTAGTTTATTTCTTTAGCAATCTAGATATTTCTTTATAACTTGTCTTACTAGTCCCTAGATTCCTTAAATGATGTACTCCTTTTAAAGTCTTAATACTAAGCCTATAGCTCTGTTGTGTCCTTGTGTTAGTCCCTTATGAAATAACTTAATAAACTCTTTTGTAATGGATCTTAGAATATAAGTTGCTTCTCTATTCTTATACTATTCTATATCTAGATCCTCTGCCTATGCCTCTTAGATCTTCTGTGTCTAATTACTCTCTAGTAACTTGTGGATCTGACTTTCCTTAGTTGCTATAACTTTTAGATAATTGTACCTAATTAATCCGTCTTGATCTTTTTGCAGTAAAGCCCCTAATGGCTTTTTGCTGTTTTGCAACTCTACCTTCCTGCTAAGTGCGTCTGCTCTTGCGTTTTTAGTACCTTTAGTATGCTGAATTTTGAAATAATATTCTATAAGTATTTCCGCCTATCTGACTTGCCTTCTGTTTAGCTCTTTTGTTATTAGGAACCCTATTAGGTTCTTATAGTCCGTCTTAACTATAAATGGTTTTTCTGTGCCTTGTAGGAATGCTCTCTATTCCTTAAGTGCTGTAACTATACCTAGCAACTCCTTATTGTAGATGTTATAGTTTAACTCTGGTGGTGTTATCTTTTGACTATAGTACGCTACTGGATACCATGCGTCCTGATGCTTCTATAGCAAATATACTCCTAGTGTGAAGTCTAATGCATTTGTCTTAATAACCGTTTCTAACTTTAGTTAATAAATCTTAAGGATTGGTTTCTGGGTGAACAACTCTTTTAGTTCCTTAAATAGTTTCCTTTACTCTTTTGCCTAAACCTATAGTTCCTCTTTTTTTATTAGTCTTGTGAATGGCTTAATACTCTTTAACCACCATATAATGAACCTCTTATAGTAGTTGCAAAACCCTAGAAATAACCTTAACTACGTAACGTTCACTGGTTCTTGCTAACTTACTATAGTTTTGACTTTCTTTAGGTCCATACTAATGCGTCCTAGTTTAATAATAAACCCTATAAAATTGGTCTTCCTGGTAAAGAATTTGCATTTTTTAATTGCTACTAGCATTTGTTCCTCCTATAGTCTCTTTAAGACCTATTTAATATATTCTCTATGCTCTTCTTCGCTTTCTAAGTAGATGATAATGTTGTTAAGATATGCTATAATAAACTTATTAAAGTGTTCTCCTAACACATTATTAATTTGCTTTTAGAACGTTGCTAGTGTGTTTATAAGCCTAAATTATATAACTAATAGCTTATATAGTCCTTCCTTTAACCTAAAGGCTGCCTTCCATTTATTGCCTTTCTTAATCCTAATCTGGTGGTACGCCTACCTTAGATCTATCTTTGTAAAGATCTTTGCATTGCCTATTCTATCTTAGATTTTGCTAATTAAGGGTAAAGGATACCTATCCTTTCTGGTAATACTGTTTAACTATCTGTAGTCTATATACATCCTAAGTTTTCTGTTTTTCTTTAGGATGAATAATACTGGATATTCTGCTGATGACTGCGATAGTCTAATATATCCCTTTTATAAGTTCTTCTAGATAAACTCCTTAAGTGCTACTAATTCTGTTTTAGTGAGCTTATAGATTAGAAAGAATCTTGGACTTGTTCTTTCTTCTAACTCTATCTTATAGTCCTATGCTGTATACTCTAATAGCTTTTTACTTTCTAGTGACTATAACTTTTTACCATACTTATGGTATCTCTTTGGTATATAATTTAAGCCTTACTTAGTCTCTTCATATATTGCTCCGACTTAGTACCATACCAACTTGGTTTACTATTGCACTTTGTATTGTTAAGTATCTCTAATATTAACCTAACCTGAAACCTAATTAATCTTTAGATTGTATTCCTGTAATTAAGGCATTTCTAGTATCGCCTTATCCTGTCCCAACGGTAGGATATTAAAAGACACTTTGACCTGTCTCCCTTTGATAGTTAACTGAATAAGTCCTATTTTAAGATTAATAATGCCTCCTGTATAGGCTATCTAATCTCCTAAAATTATTATAAGTGGATATAGGTATTCCTTCTATCTATATAGTAACCCTATCCTTTCTATTACTCTGGTAATATATGGTTCCTTATTGCTCTACTGTCTATTAATACTTTAAACTGCTAGTCTTGCTATTAGATATATAAATTTAAGTATTGCCCTTAAATTCCTTTAAGGGTTTAAGGCTCTAATACTGGTTCCCTCTAGTCCTATACGCCTCCCCTTTTCTTAACTGTTAGCTACTAGATCCTATTTATACTTAGTTTAACTTAGGCTAATACTTAGTTTATTTCTTTTCCTCTATATACTATAGACAAGTGTTCTCTAGACACTTCTACTACTATTATCTATTTAGGCATTCTTCCGTAAGGAATCTTTCTAGTTAAAGTATTAAGTTGCCTAACTTTTAAACTTCTACTGGGTGCCATCTATGTATATACTTAGCGTCCCTAAACCACTTTTCCTCTAGTGCCCAATACATCCTTACTAGGTATTTTTGGTTTTTATCTTTTAGTGCCCTATGCATATTATATGTATTATTTACATAAGCTATTTACAATAGTATATAATACGCTAGGTGTCTTAGATTAACTCTTAGCTTATCTTTACTTTTAAGTTTAAACCTATACCTAGTTAACCTAACTACTGGTAACTCTAATATAGGTACTAAAATTTGTTGCTTGCTTCTCTAGTCCCTAGATCCTTCTTTTAGGTTTCTTAACATTATAATTAATGCTCCTTTAATATAACTTATGCGTTTTTCTGTAATAGGTTAGTTTTAAATAACTTTTTTGTCTAGCCACATGTAAAAATCTTCCTATTTGTTATTATATTGTTGCCTATACCACTTTCTATATAACTGGTTTAGTATATATGGTTTATCTATTAGAAAGTACCTTATTATTACTGCGTTGTGATATCCTTTAGTGTGTCTTTCTTTAAATCTGGTTGGAATCCCTAGATCCTCTTCTTGTTCTAGTTTATTTAACCACTTTACCCTTAGCGTCCCTGCGCTCGGCCTATTAGTAATTCTTTATATAGGTGCTCTGTCCCTGTTATAACTTTATATACTAGATCTCTAATCTACTTTTTGTTCTTGTTATGCGATAATTCTTTACCTAAACTTATCTATAGTTTCTTGTTTTCTGCGTCTTATAGCTAGGTCCTTAAAGTCTTCTTACTTCTTAATCTGAGTATTGACTTTTTAATCTTTAGGCTGAACACTATATTTACCTGAAACTACTATGGACCTTATTTGTTTTTCGAAATCTTGGCTTCCTGTTAATATTCTTATTTGTTCTCCGAACTTGTAGTTTTTAAACTTACGTCCTGTATTTATTTGTTTGTTACTAAACTAAGTTGCTGCTCTTTCCCATTGGTTTTTGTTTGTTGTGGGTTCCTAAGCTGTCCTTATTGCGTTTTATAAGTTTAGAGCCTTCCTTATCTTTTCCTAAGAATCTTGGACCTGTGGCCTTTTGCTTTTATTAAGTAATGAGTTAGCACTAGCAGTTGTCTACTTACCTAGTTTCTTCTAAATGTTGCTCCTATTATCTTGTAAAGCAATGGAAATTGTATCTAATGGTGTTATGTTACCTATTACTAAACCTTGTTCTATAATGGTCTTAGTCTCTACTTCTATTTTAACTTCTCTAAGGTCTGCTAGCTCCTAGTAAGCTGCTCTTATTACCTTATTATTAGTAAATGCTTTACCTATGTTAAATTTATTATCCTTAATGTCTGTTCTGTAAGCTAGTTTATTAGTTCCTCTAAACTTAGATAACTTTGGCTCCTATAGCTAATAGCTTATGCCATACTTAGCATCCTTATAAATTTGGCATGCATTGTTGTAATAAAATGCAAAACTGTTAATTAAACATTTCTTTGTTCCTTGCAGTGCACTATTGTCCCTCTATATATATATATCTTCTACTACTGGTCTAGTTCCCTTTACTATATAGTTACTCTGACCACCTCTACAGTCTCTGGTAAAATGACCTTATTTTCCGCAATTTATGCAAGCTCCGTCTCTAAACTATTAACTTTACTATAGAGTCCGCCTAAACATCTTCTATTGCTAAGATCCCTAGTTAAGCCTTTACTCCTTGGTCCTGTAATTACTAGATCCTTAACCTCTAGGTTTCTATAGTTTCTTTATCCATCTCTTGGATTCTTTGGTACTGCTTAGGTCCATTGGCTCTACGCCATTCTATAGTTTTTAGCTCTATGTCTGTTAATGCGTACTCTGCGCCTTATATAACTATAGAACTCTATCCTAGCCTCTCTTAGCCTGCTCCCTTTAATAGATCCTATTGTTAATCTTAATTGCTTAATTAATTAGCTCCCTTAGGGTGTCCGCATCTTCTATCAGAATAATTACATCCTGGACTTTAGCCTTAAGTCCCTGTTTATACTATGCTATAAGCGCCTTATTATTCCATTTGACCTATATAGCAAGCGTCTAAAACTGTATTGTATACTCTATTACTAAAGTTCATTATGCTAGGTTTTAAAGCTTTTATTCTGCTGTAGTTAATGCTTTAGGGTCTCTAAATACTTGCGTTAGCCATTCCGCGAACCTATTCCAGTTAGTAAATATATACCATACTTCTTAATTAGCAGTTGTTAAGCCGTTTGCCTATATCTTAGTAAGGTAAGATTTAAACCATTCCAATGCCTTTCCTATTAAGAACAGTCCTGCGTATACTACTTAATCTATAGGTGTTACCAACTTTGCTCCTTCCTATATAACCTTAAAATACATCTGTATAAGAAATCCCTTAAGCTTTAACTTCTCTCCTAAGAATTATTTAATTAAAGATAACTTAATGTCACGGAGCGAGCACAAGCGATGGTAATATATAGCAAAGTAGATATTATTAAGCTATGTACATGAACTGCGTGATGAAGTCAAGACGTTGCGTAAGGAGAGAAGGTAAGGAAACGGGAAGAAAGGGTATATATCGCTAGTTTGGTTGCTTGGTCGACACGTGCACGGAGCAGAATAGGATTCGAGTAGCGGTCCTGGCAGAACTTGGCAGGATTTGGTAGACTTGGCAGAATATGGCAGAATGCGGCAGATTGCCGTCAGATTGCCGTAGATTACCGTCAAATTGCCGTCTCGTGGTCGGTCTCTTCTTGCTGCGTAGGTGGAAACAGGTGGACGTGTATAAGGTATTACGGAGGAGTCCCGTGACAGTACCCCCCCTTTAAACTCAAGCTTCTGCGAGATGGGGCTGAGGTAGTTCTGGGTGGAGTTTATAAAAGTCTTCTGCGGCTTATGTAAGTCCTACAGAGTCAACGGGTTCCCATAAGGGCTCAGTAAAGCCTCTCCATTTCGTAAAATACATATATTTGCGTTTCCGTTTGTTGTACTTAATGTTGTTAACTCTTTCGATAAGGTATTTATCCTCACCATCCACTTTAACTGGTGGGGGAGGGTCTTAGATCTGTCTAGATAGGGCGTCTAATACAGGGGCGGCAGGGCGGAGGACTGACGTATGGAATATAGGGTGGATTTTAACCGTATTAGGGAGCTTTAGTCGGTAGGTATAAGGAGAGACAACTTTTTCAACCTTATAAGGGCTGGCGTTCTTCTAGTTAAGTTTCTTAGTAGGTCGTTTTGTGTTTAGATTTCTTGCGTCTAGCCAGATAAAGTTACTAATTTGGTAAGCTAGTGCTAGGGTTCGGTTCTTATTTACTACGGCTTTATAGACAGACTGGGCCTATATTATTTCGTTAGTAAGGAACTCTTATAGTTCTTCTATCTTCTTTACAAATTTATTTGCTTCTGCAACTTATAAGGCCTAATAAGCTAGGTAAGGAACATTACTAAAGGGTTTAAAACCCATTCGCGGGTGCTGGCTGTAATTAGCCAGGAACAGGGAGACCTTTATGGTTTCTAAGACGGAGTTATTTGCAGTAAACTCGGCAAATACAAGCCAGTCCATCCAGTCGTCCTATAAATACGACGTATATATCCGAATATACTATTCCATTATAGCATTTGCACATTCCATTTAACCGTCCATTTCTGGGTAATATGCTGTAGACAACAGCGCTTTAATGCGGAGTTAGGTAGTTAGTTCTTCCTAGAACGCTAAGACAAACTAGCGGCCTCTATCAGAGATAATTGTTTTGGGAAGTTTATAGAGTTTCCATACGTAATCCAGGAACAGTTGGGTGATAGCAGGTGTTAACATATTAGGGCAGGCGATTAAGTGTCTTATTTTAGATAGTTAGTCTATAACTACCATAATGTTTACACAGCCTTTACTTATGGGGAGATTAACAACAAAGTTAATTAAGATGTCCTTCCATCTTCGGTCCGGAATAGGCAGTGGCTTTAGAAAGCCGTTGTACTTCTTATGCAAGGCTTTAGCTTATTAGTAGGTGTAATAGCTAGAGATATACCTTCATGTTATATTATGCATGTTTGGCTAGTAGTACTCCTATTAGAGCAGCTCTAGGGTTTTTCCTTAGCCTAAGTGGCCGGCTACTGGTAGATCGTGTACATGTTTAAGGAGCTTAAGCTTAAGTTCGTTATAGTTAGGTACAACTAGGCGGTTCTGGTAGTACAAGCGTTCTCTATAAGCTTTATATTTACTTAGAGAGATCTTTTTAGAGCGTCTAACGCCATCTTAAATTAACTTAAGTGTCTCTTAGATAAACTTATTATTTGGGTATTCATTAACTATAATCTGCTTAATTAATTAATTAGTTATTTTAAGGACGTGTACCGTAAGGTCTTTAGCTAGGGGATTAAATAATTCGGGGCAAAGCAGCGTTTAATTATAGTAGGCGCGCGCTTCTTCCTATACTATTATATCTTATAAACGTTAAGTTAGGGCATTAGGTTTTTAACCTTGAACGCCTAGGCAGTATATAATTGAGAATTAGAAACGAGACAGATATTCTAACTAGCGGGCTTAACAATGACTTAGCTATTTTATAGTTATAAAGTACTATAGATTCTTATGGTCGCTAAGAACCTTAATTAGAAATCCGGCGCCTTCCAGTTTAGGTCGCCATTATTTAAAACATCTAATAATGGCTAATAATTCCTTATTGTAGATCTCGTAGTTATATTTAGCTGGACTTAATTATTTTAAGAAGTATGCTACTGGATACAGTACTCCTTCCTTATTATACTAAGATAGAATACCTCTAGTAACGTAGTTAGATAAATCAGCTTCTATAACACTCTTTCAGTTTAGGTTAAAGTGTTAGAGTATAGGTGCGGTAGTAAACATGACTTTTAGATAGGCAAAGGCCTTCTTACATTTCTTATCAAAGATAAAGGCTTTATCCTTTTATATTAGAGCTATAAGAGGTAAAACCAGGGTAGAGAAGTTATTAATAAACTATTAGTAGAAATTAGCAAATCCTATAAAGGCTCTTACATCTTTAACGTTCTTGGGTTCTTGCCAGTTTATAATTACTTTAATCTTCTTTGGGTCCATTTATATACCGTCTATAGAGATAATAAGTCCAAGGTATAGAACTTCCGTTTTATAGAACTCGCATTTATCTACATCTAATTATAGTCTAGCTCCATATAGGGCTTCTAGGACAAGGTCAACATATTTCTTATATTTAGCTAGGTTATTGCTATATACCAAAATGTTGTTAATATAAGCAGTACAGAAAACGTCTAGGTAAGGTTATAAGGTATTATTTATAAAGTGTTAGAATGAACTTAGGGCATTTATAAGGCCAAACAGCGTTACTAAGTATTTAAATAGTCTATATCTAGTACGGAATGCGGTAAGCCATTTATCTCCTTTTATAATACGGAGGCGGTTAAATATATAGATAAGGTCGAGTTTTATATAGTAGCGAGCCTTACTTAATTAGTTTAGTATCTCTTAAATTAACGGGAGCGGGTACCGATTTTTAATGGTAATAGTATTAAGAGCTTAGTAGTCTATACAGAAGCGCAGACCGCCACCAGGTTTCTTAACAAAGATTACAGGTGCAGCTATAGGCGAAGAGCTTACTTTGATAAATCCTTTACTTAGGTGTTTATCCAAGTACTTCCACAGCACTTAGAGTTTATTTTAGGACATTCTGTACAAGGGTCCAAATCCTAGCTGTTTTCCTTCTTTAAGTATAATCTTATGGTCATATAGTTAGTGTTCTGCTAGTTTATCAGCTTTCTTTCGTGAAAATACTTCCAGGTTATTATAGTGGCATACTAGTACTTTTATAGCAGGGCTAGTATGTTTCTTTAGTGCTAAGGCCTTTTTAATATCGGCCATTATAATAGCGAAGATTGTATATTTAGGTTTCTTAGCAAGTCATGCTAACGGGGTAGCTCCAATTATGTAAATATCTAAGGTGTTAAGTAAACTTAGATTATCCTTAGTTTCTTATATAGTTTCTTATTTGGGTTTAAGTTCAGTATTAAGTACAGAGTTAGTATTAGATTTAGGTTCAGGTTCTTTAAGTATCCTTTTTATAGTAGAGTACCAGTTCTTTTAGTACTTTTATATATTAAGCTTAAGCTTCTACTTAGTTTAGGGTATAGCAGTCAGAGTCGGTTTATATAGTTATATATTATTTCCGGGTTCTTAGTGGACATTAGTGGAAATCTTAAACTGGTAGATCTTGGTGGATTTTCTAGATTTTAGTTTAGGGTCTAAGCAGCGAGTCGTAAGACACTTCTGCTTATAATAGGAGGTAGTAAATAGAAGCTTAAGGTTGTCCTAATTAATAGTTACCTTATATAGCTTCATCTAGGGTTATTTAAGGATTACTAAATGACCTAGGGTGGTAACGAAAAGCCTAATTAGTTCTTTATGGTTTAGGTATTAGAGTCTTAGGAATACTATATAGGTAATACAGCCTAAGATAGTGCGTTTGCTATTAAATCTAAATACGTTAATATGCTAGTTAAGGGGGGTTAGAGTAAAACCATTATCTTACGCAAAGATCTTGTTAATAAATCCTATACCGCTGGCTCCTGTATTAATTAGGACTTAAGTATTAACCTATTAATCGTTCTGCCAAAGATGATAGTTAATAGTTATGCTGTAATCCCAAGAGTTAGAGTTCATGACATCTAAAGTATTTAATAAGATCCTGAGGCAGCGCTGTCCTAGAGAGTAACTTAGCTCCAAAACCTTCCTTTTAAAAGCAATTAGGGTGGAGTTCTTATAGCATGTCGGTTGTAGCTTCGTCCTTATAAGTAGTGCTTACTAGATACGGGGCTGGAACTAGGTAGAGATTAGGGACGGTAACTAGAGGATTAATGCGGTAAACGGCTACTAGTGTTAGCTATTTATAATTCGCGTTAGGGCAGAGGGATAGAGCAGTGGTTAGAGAAGTAGGAGCTACTTCCACACTTAAAATAGAGGCCTAGCTTGGTGCGTCGTTCTTATTTAGAGGACCCTAGTAGGGCGTATCCTAGGGTTCCAGTGTTGATATCCATAGCGTTAGGGTGCTTAGGCTGAGATAATAGCTTAGTAGACGTTCGCGGGGCTGTTGTATTATATCAAGGAGTGGACTTCAGTGTCAGGCGTAGTATATCATTATACCATTTATTAATAACGTTTGTGTAGGCGTTAAGAGCTTCTAGTAGGTCTACACCTATTAGGGAGGTTTTTAGTTTAGGGCTTAGGGACTTAATAAGGCTGTTAACCAGTGCGGAGTCATTCCAGCCTGTTTCCTTTACGTAACGGTTAAATTTAGAGAAGTATAATAGGAAACTTTTTGTTCCTTAAGTTATGTAGTTTATCTTCCTCTAAGCGGTAGCTTAATGGTTCGGGTCACCGTATGTGGCTTTAAGTAGTATAACTAGACTTTATACTAAGTTTGGTTAAAGGGGTTTAATAAGGTCAGCTATATCTCCTCCTAGTTAACTTAGGGCGTAGCAGAGTTAGTTGGCTTTAGTTAGGTAGCGGTCAGCATTACTAGTTAGCTTATTTTTAAGCTGGCTTAGGAATAATCGGAGTTCTTATTGTTTACTAGTAAATATTAAAGGGTCTGGTAGTCGTTCGGATTGTTATAGTGCAGTAGTCGGTTTGGGATGAATAGTTACTATAGGTTCGGGACTCTTGTCCCGCATATTCGTCTCTAGAGAAGGCGTTTGGTCTTGGGGCCCTAGTATGGGCATCCTAAGGGTGCAAACTTCTTCTTAAAGGTCCTTAATTATTTGTAGGTATTGTGCCTCTTATTTGGCTTGTTGTTGAGTCAAAGTGGCTTAGTTCTGTGCAAGGGCGTCTATAAAGGACTTCTGTATCTCTGCCAATTGTTTTTAGAGTGCAGATATAATGCCGGCGGCTGTCACGGGGGCTTTAGGGTCGTTCTGCATTTCAGAGGGTGGTATATAAGGTTAACGCAATATAGTGTCACGGAGCGAGCATAAGCGATAGTAATATATAGCAAAGTAGATATTATTAAGCTATATATATAAACTGCGTAATAAAGTCAAGACGTTGCGTAAGGAGAGAAGGTAAGGAAATGGGAAGAAAGGGTATATATCGCTAGTTTGGTTGCTTGGTCAATACATACACAGAGCAGAATAGGATTTGAGTAGCGGTCCTGGCAGAACTTGGCAGGATTTGGTGGACTTGGCAGAATATGGCAGAATGCGGCAGATTGCCGTCAGATTGCCGTAGATTACCGTCAGATTGCCGTCTCGTGGTCGGTCTCTTCTTGCTACGTAGGTGGAAACAGGTGGACGTGTGTAAGGTGTTACGGAGGAGTCCCGTGACACTTAACCTTTACTGCTCCAATTCTATTAATGCGTTCTTTAAGTATCCTATTATTATCTAATAAGTGATTAACTATTTCCTGTAACTAACCTCTTGTGATTAACTGTAAATTAGTATCTGCTATACTGGTATCTCCGCTTAATCCTAAGGTAGTTGCTACTGTTAATAGCATTATAACTGGTGCTTTGGGTGGCATATTGTTCGACTTTATTAATACTATAACCTTAGTAGTGAATGTATAACGGAACCTTATAGCAGTAACTATGGTGGGTTCTATTAATGGGCTAGGTATGTAGGTAAATAAGAAGTTAACAACTTAATAATAACTGGTAGAGTAGTTGCCTAACAGATTAACTCTAATTATATTCTAAGATTTACTATAAAGAGAGAACTATCTGGGTAGGGACTATGGTCCTTTAAATACACAACCGTATGCCTAAGAAATCCCTTTGCTCCGTAAGGTACGTGTACCCTATACGCTCTATACAGATCACACAGATCACATCACGTGACCTTGGCTACCATTCCTCGTCATATGGTTCCACCGGATCCATCCTGGACCGTGCTTGTATTAACCAACTAGCTTCTACCGACTCCTCTCCAAGTAGTCGTAACATCGTACTTAAGCTGTCCGTAACACTAAAGCCCTAGTAGCGCATCTCTCTTAACTATAACTAGGGCCTAATATAGAGGGAGAGAAGAAACGTATTATGGTATATGTTGTAATAGATACGCCCTAAGGTAAAGTCCGCCTATATTACTTATATAATAATAGGTACTAAATTAACCTTATTAACTAAGACGTTGTCTATAGGTTTAACCTGCCTATAAGCTACGCGCTATATTTATGTAAACCTATTATATGTTTCCTTAATAGCAACCAGATAATAATCTAGGATGCCTATAATCTAACAGTCACCACTAGCGACTCCTAGGGTACCCTTCGCACTATCAGCCCCTAGACCTTTTAGGGTAGCTTATTTAATAGTTATAATATAGTTCTTAGATAGGATTAGCTCGCGGAAGCAGATCTATTAATTAGCTTTTATTCTAGATAATTTATCTAGGGTACTTTAGACCCTAGACGCCTTTAAATAGTTACCCTTAATACGCTCCTAGTAGATATTAAGGCTAGCAAAATAGTCTATTTGCTATAGCCAGAAGACTCCTTTTTTACGCCGGTTGTAAATATAATAGAGGACCTACTATTACTAGCAGCGAGTACCCATGCAGACCCTTTAGACGTAGAGACACCAGTTATAAACACAATAAAAACCCTATTATTACTGGCAGCAAGTACCATAGAGACCCTCTAGTGCTAGTGTAGATCGCCTTAACTTAGGAGGGAGGTAATTAAAACCCTAAAACTATTAAGTATGCTATAGTAGAGCTATATGCACTTTTAATGCAAGTATACCTATAAAACGTATATTGGCCGCACCCTTCTCTTTACTAGCTCCCGGAAGCATACTACTATATAATAGTCGCCTTAACCTCCATAGACCCTAGCCTACCAGATATATATAAAGAGAAGATTAATATCTTCTTTAATAAGTTAGCAAGTATACTACCTTAGAACTCTAAGTATGACTATATAATCGACTTAAAAGAAGGCAAGACGCCACCGTAGATGCCCATCTATAACCTCTTATAGAAAGAGTTACAGATCCTATAGGAGTACCTAGAGAGTACTTTTAAGAGGGGCTAGATTAGGCCTAGCAAGTTGCCTACTAGAGCGCCTATTCTTTTTATACCAAAAGTAGAAGGTATAATATGGCTATACGTTAACTATAGACGCCTAAATAAGATTATAATTAAGAACTAGTACCCCCTTCTGTTAGTTAGTAAACTCTTTAATAGGCTTAGCTATGCGAATATATTTACAGGGCTACATCGGCAAAATATGGTACCCTACCAATGGCCTCAATGGTTGGTGGTTAACGCAATTGGCGCGCAGTTAAGGGCATTTGGCAACTCGACCGACTAGCCTATGTCGTGTTTTTTGACACGCAGCCTGCGCGCAGCCTGCGCGTAACCTACACGCAACCTACCAGTTATCTACGCATTTGGTAACTATAATTATATTTAGAGCTATTTACCTCTTTTATACTAATAGCATATTTTAAATAAATAAAAGCTATTTTAAAGCTATTTATAAGGCTAGCAAAATAAATAATATTATTTTAGATAATTTAATATAAT